>Ga0209643_1000142_pt1 | contig 169375 bp, 168 predicted proteins | sample AutmiccBRH37_all_FD_187383 | JGI IMG/M metagenome (GOLD analysis project Ga0209643, IMG submission 187383) | Deep subsurface microbial communities from Mt. Terri, Switzerland - Autotrophic microbial communities BRH/37_all (SPAdes) (version 2) | ecosystem: Environmental > Aquatic > Deep...
TTGGATTGTTGTCAAATTATTATTAATTTGATGAGAAATTTCAGGAGCCGGATACGGCAAACGTAAGTCCGGTTCTGTGAGAGCAAAGAAAACAGGACTAATTATCCTGTTTTCTAGCTACTCGATTAACTATTCTATATGAGTCTTTTAAATGGAGCCTGAGGTAAAGCTTGCCGTTAGCACCCATATTAAAATGCATGGTCTGTGCCTTATATTTGCCTGAATCATCGGGGTTTGTTTTTATAAAAAGAGAGTAATTCTCTCCTACAATAGGTCTTGCACTAAATGATGAACTATCTGCCAGTAAAATCTTACGAAGCTTTAGATCACCAAGATACAACATTAATGCTTCTAAATCTTCTCCAACCAAATTCATATTTTTAAGATTCATCGGATACAATTATTTCTGCACTGTGTGATCTTTCCTCAAATCTAAATTTTCTACTTATGTTGCGTATATTCCTTTTTGATTAAGACACATCATTTACATACTGTAAAACATAAAAGGCTAGAGGGAATCCCTCTAGCCTTAAAATTTTCTTAATGAATAGTTTGTGAATGCACAGCAAAGCTGCGCAAGGCTAAGGCTAAGATTGAGGTTAATGTAATATTGCACCTTCTGCACCATCTTCTGAAACATTAGGAAGTGTCGTAGTTTCACCTCGGTGATTTCGTAAAGTGTATTTTTCTGTGTCCTTATCTACAATATAATAATCAGGCATTAATGGTATTTTGCCTATATTTGTTGCAATAACATACATGGGCTGAGCTAAACCGGAAGTATGACCTCTAAGGGTATCTCTTATTAATTCAGCACCTTTTTCTACCGGAGTTCTAAAATGGTCTATACCTGGCGCCGGTTCTAAATAAAAAACATAGTAAGGTCTAATTCTTATATTTATCAATTTTTGATGTAATTCTTGAAAAGACTTTTTGTCATCATTTATTCCTTTCATTAACACAGCCTGATTACCTACATTAATACCACAGGTTAATAAATCCCACACTGCCTGAGCAGTTCTTTCTGTTATCTCACTGGCGTGATTGCATTGAGTATTGAGCCAAATAGGAACCTTATGATATCTTCCTAAAACCTTTTGTAAGCCACTGGTAATGCGGTGAGGCAGTACTATAGGTAGTCTGCTTCCAAATCTTATCATTTCTATATGGGGTATTTCTCTAAGTCTACGGATTATATATTCAATCTGTTCATCGGGAAGAAGTAAAGGATCTCCACCTGTTACTAATACTTCTCTGAGCTCAGGGTGGTTTTTTATCCATTCTAACCCTTCATCCACATCAAATCTTAGCTGCAAGGATTCATCCACTACCAATTCTTTACGAAAGCAGTGACGGCAGTAAATTCCGCATTTATTAACAACAGTAAAGGCAATTCGGTCCTCATACTGCCTAGCTATAGTATCAGGTCTGTCTTCATCTTCTGCCCTATTTTCTTTAAAAACAAGATAGTTTTCCATGCCATAACGGTTTTCTTGTTCATGCTTTGAGGGAACAATCTGTTTTCTAATAGGGCATTGGGGATTATCGGGGTCCATTAAGGATGCAAAATATGGTGTAGTTCCCCATTTAGCCGTAGTATTATTAATTCCCTCTTCTTCTTCAGTTGTTACATTAATATATTTTTTCAAATCTTCTAAAGTATCTACCTGATTTCTCATTTGATACTGCCAATCTTCGAAGTCATTCGAATTGATGTAGTTATATCCTTTAATTTGCTCTATCGAAGGTTTGATTTTAGTTTGGTGTTGTATCTTTTCCATATTCCTTCTCTCCTTTCAAAGTTTCTTTTAAAGACTAAAGAATGCAAATTATATATTAATCTCAAATTTTATAAATTTTATAATCAACCTTTTAGCTTTTATATCTTGATTTTTATATAATTAGTTTTTATTATTTTCTTCGAATTAAGACATGTAATTACTGGACATTTTTTTAGATTGAAAACTACCAGGGTATATATTTCTCAATAATGCACATTTTAACCATGGGTAAGATTATAGTAAGGGGGCATCCTATTGTTTCAGATTGCCGGTGTTCAAATAACTCCTATTATGAATGATAAAGAGGCTAATTTAAAAAGAGGAAAGCACTTTATCAGACAGGCTGCTCAAGAAGGTGTGGATCTAATTGTTCTTCCAGAGCTGTGGACAACAGGATATTATCTCTCTAGAGACGCTTATTATTCTTTGTCTGAAACCAATAATGGTCCAACTATTTCTCTTATGCAAGAAGAAGCGTATCAAGCCAAAGCAGCTATTGTATGTCCCTTTGTAGAAAATATTAATGACGAAATTTATATAGCAGCAGCTATTATGGATTCTAGTGGAGATTTGAGAGGAATAGTTAGAAAAAGCTTGCTCTGGGGGAGAGAACAAAGCATTTTTAAAAGAGGCGAAATCAAATACCCCATATTTGATTTAAAGGCAGGGAAAATCGGTGTTTTGATTTGTTACGAAATGGAGTTTCCAGAAACTAGCCGTCTATTGGCTTTGGAGGGTGCCGAAATTATTGTTTGTCCCTCAGTTTGGAGTATAGCTGCTTCCCATAGGTGGGATATTCAACTCCCTGCCAGAGCTTTAGATAATACTGTATATGTTTTGGGTGTAAATACTGTTGGAAATAATAGCTGTGGAAAAAGCAAGTTGATTAGTCCTTTAGGTGATATTTTAGTGGAAGCATCGGATAAAAGGGAAGAATTATTAATCCGGGCCATAGATAAAGAAGCATTATACTGGGCTAGAGAAGAAGTACCATACTTGGCGGACTATCTTAATAAACTTACTCCTGGTGGGGCTAAAATACCTATACCTACTTATTAATAACTTTAGTCACATCTAATCTTTAAGATTTCTTTAACATAAATATCGGTTAATAACAGGTTGCAGCGGGATACATGGAGTGGTTGTCAGTGATATAGGTTACTTGGCATTTGGTAGAAGGTACTGCCAAGCTTCCTTCTCTAAAGCATTATTCCCCATAATTATGTTCCCCCTTTTGACCAAAAACATATAACTTCTGTCCAAAAAAATTTAGCCCTGTAAAAAGCACCATGCCCACCATCATAGCTAATTGTTCAACTATATTTATACTAAAACTATAGTCCATTGCCAATAGGAGGTAACGGACAAGAGGCTTGGCAATGAGATATGCTATAAAATAACATATTCCAATATTTACGGCAAATTTTATACCTGTATAAAGATAGCTGTCGTGATTTTTAAATGTAAAGCTTTTATTTAAAAAGAATGAAATAATACTACCGAGGGTATACGAAGAGGCACTAGATCCCCAATAACCCCAACGAAGAAAATTATAGAAACAAAACATTGTAAATATTCCCGAAATAGTATTAAAAATACCTACCAGTATAAATCTGACAGCTTGGTTTCTCATTATCTTTTTCACCATCCATATGGGTAGTACATTATTAGATACTGTGTTTTCAATAATATAGCGTGGTCTACCTTTTATTTCTTCATTAAAATGCTTTTTTCCTTGTTTTTCCACACTATTTTCAAGATTAGATATATCTATATAAAATCTTAAGGTCAAAAAAAGGAGGGACTGTCCCCATACCTATAAATAATGACAACATTATTGTAAAGGAATTAAATATAGATATAGAAAATCATACTGTTTTTAAAAATAATAAAGAAATAATATTATCTCCTATAGAATTTGATATTCTTCTCTTTATGGTTAGAAATTCTAATAAAGCCTTAAGCTATTCCGAGATATATGAGTCCGTTTGGAAAACTGAAAGTATAGGAGATACTAAAACTGTTATGGTTCATGTAAGTAATCTTCGAAAAAAAACCAAAACGGTGGAGAAATAGAATATATAATAACAATTAAAAAAGTAGGTTATAAGTTCATAGATAGCCTGCAGTAAATAATAATCTTCCTGCCTCTTTTTTGCCCCACACAATTTATCAATTCTTAATTATCGATTAAAACTCCCATCAATCTGGAATTACTTAAGGTTAGTTACTGAATTATAAAAGCCTCACCCCGAGCTTTTCTCTTGGGAGTTATGCCTGTGACCGGAATTCCGCTGCGATTTGTAAGTTATGGTGGCAGTTCCATGCTGACAAACATGATTGGACTGGGGTTATTGCTTAACATCTATGTACGCCGCCAGAAAATTATATTTTAAGGAAAGGGGACACATCTCTAAGGAAAGGGGACACATCTCTAAGGAAAGGGGACACATAAGGAAAGGGGACACATCTCATCTTGGGTTCTTGTTGGGCTGAGAAATGTCCCCAACCAATGTGACTGTTGAAAATCAGCGTCTAGCTACGTTAATTTTAAGCCCCGACGTACTACAATGGGGACATTCCTGCTTTTAGCTGGTAACATCTAGGCAAGTAGCTTAACTTCAGCTATCAGTTTCTCTTAATCGTTCATATTCGAAACATCTATCGTCATTTCCCTGACTTATATATTTTATACAAGGTTAATTAAGTGGGACAAATCACCTGTCCCCCTTATACATTCTACCAAATTTAATGTTAGAAAAAAATAACTTATTTATGACCTGTAATTGCTCAGCAAGGAAATCTTTATCGGTAAATAATGAAACTCTTAAAACTTCTCCGTTAGGATTCATCATAAAATACTCATCTCCCCATATTATTTTTGTCCCATTGACCTCCGCTTCCCATTGTATATAAAAACCTTCGAATTTATCTATTTTAATGAATTGTTTTTTGTATTGAAAAAAATTATACTGACTGGTTTCTTTGCTTTTGCTAAGAAATTTATGCAAATCATTAATATTCCATACTTGGATATATCCCCAATATTTATTTTTATCTAAAAATAAAAGACTAAATAAAACTTCGCTTTTATCATTTATTTCATCTTTTAATATGGATACTGTATTTGGTAATTTAATCTCTATTGGAATTTCTTCGAATGAATATATCTTAGTATTTTCTGGTTCGAATATAGTATTAATATCTAAATCGTTATATATTGTCAAAGAGTTTGGCCATATAAAAAGCATTAAAAATAATACTAAAATTTTCATTAAACTTAACCTCTCTTTTTAGTTTTTTATATTATTATTTGTTTGTTTTAATAAATTTATTATAAATAAATTGACCCCTCATTAGGGGTCAATTTGAAAATAATTTTTTATTAGTTAATTTTCTCGACTTCTACATGTACTGTATTTAGTAAATCACTGGCTTTAGAAAAACTATTATAACCATCCTGTAAATATACTTTGTAATGTACATCAATAACTCCTTCTTCAAAGTCTCCGAAATATCTTTGATTTTCCCAAAACCAAAAATCTCCGTCTACATTATAGAAAGTACTTACTGGTGCATAATCATGAAACTCTTCAATTAGATACCAGGAGCCGCTATCTCCCACAAAAGTTAGATCATGGGTTACCCAATAATCATTCTGGGGAGTTGCAAGGGCATAAGGCGGAAAAACAGAAAGATCAGCACGTGGCGCAGCTAATACCGCATTACTTAAACAACTTAACATTAATAACGTAGTAAATAAACAAACAACCAAAATTTTCTTCATAATTTTCTCTCCTTATATTCGAAAATTGTAATAATTCTAAATCCTAAAACATAAACAAATATTAAGTGTATTAATTTAGTCCCTTAAGTTATTGCTTTGGGGGCTCATTTTTTTCCACTGGAATCACCTCCCCCTTTAAATTTTACAAATTATAAAGGCCAATGAATCTTAAAAATATTTAATTATTTAAGCTTATTTTTTATTAATTTTTTTACGGAAATCTGTAATTAAGTCATATATTCTTTAAAGTCAAAAAAATGTTGCTTTCTATGATTTACATTAAAGCCACCTCGATTTTTGGGGTTTTAAAAAAACGGAGGTTAAAATGCTACTAAATTCGTAACATTTTAGCCTCCGTTTTTCGGTCAGCCAATATCTTTCATTTTTATGAATTAACTACTTATTAAGAGTGAAAATAAAATAAAAAGAAAAAATATGCTAAAAGTAAAAGAGAAATAAATATAACTAAATAAGTAGTTTTACTTTTCTTGTTAAATTTTTCGTTATCTAATATCCATGCTATAATTAATAAACAAGTTAGGAAAAAATGGAAAATAATCATACTTTTCGCCTCAAGAAACATTTGTTTTTTATTGGTTAGAGTTTATTTAATGACGGCTTTAAGCAATTTAATTTTAAATTTAGCCTCCTTTTCTCGGTCAGCTAATACTTCTTCTTTTTTCAATGATATCGCAGCCGACTAATTTACCTTTTTGAAAAACTAAACTTACTGTCCCATACTTTTCTTCATCAGAAAATTTCTTTATCAAATCTAAATATTCCTTAGGAATGACTTGCGTTAGCTTATCTATCCGATTTTCGGTAAAGTTCATTTTAATCAACTCCATCAGATAAAATAAAACCTACCTTTCGAGTAAACCGAAAGATAGGTTATGTCACTTTTAAATATGATATTCTTTCGGCAACCCGGCTACCATAGCTTGTGCTTTAGGCCCGTAGTTTTGCGTCCCTAGTTTTCACTAGGTTTGCCTTTTCTAAGATTAAAATAACATACTAGATGAATTTTGTCTAGTATATTTTTGAATAGTTTGAATAAAATAGTACTTTAGTCCTATTTTATCCAAATATGTATCCCTCTGTGTTAGGCTAGTATCATAGACGGGTATAATGTTTCTATAAATTAAACAATAAATATTTTAAAAGCTTAACATTTTATAGCAAATTTAATCATATTTGGACATAATATAACAAGTACTAGAATTCAATTTACTATCTACTTTTCATTTTAGAACTTAATCTCCTGCTATTGCACTAAATTCACAGAGTGTGCAACGATTGTTGTACTGCTATAAGTGCAGCGTGTCATTCTGAGCGTAGCGAAGAATCTGACTATTTAAGCGGCTTTAAAGATTCTTCGTTTCACTTCGTTTCATTCAGAATGACACGAATCTGGACTTTTTCAGTGGCCTCCATGGAAACCCGCCTCTACAAAATTCTTCAACCTCAACCTGAATTCCTCCCTTATGTTTCCAAAGTATTAGAAATCGGGTAAGAGGAACAATAAAGGATGGATGAAAATAAAATGGGATAAAAAGCTTGGAGGCGGCTTATGATTCCTTTGCGTGATACAGTAAAATCCCGTAGTTTTCCTATTGTAAATACTACAATAATTATTTTAAATATCTTAATTTTTTTTGGTGAATCATCACTTACTGATATGGAATTATCTGAATTATTTTACCGCTTTGGCTTAATTCCTAGCTGGTTTTTATATACTGTTGAAATGGGAGGGTATGTAGAAGCCGTTATTCCCATGATTACCTCTATTTTTTTACATGGAGGCTGGCTGCATATAATCAGCAATATGCTCTTCCTCTGGGTTTTCGGTGATAATGTAGAGGATAAAGTAGGTCATTTTAGATATATATTCTTCTACTTAACGGTTGGGGTGGTTGCTAATATAGCTCAAATAATGGCTAGCCCTGGCTCAGCAGTACCTATTATTGGAGCTAGCGGGGCGGTGGCCGGAGTATTAGGTGCTTATTATATTAGTTTTCCAAGGGCAAAGGTGTTAGCCCTGATTCCTATTTTCTTCTTCTTTACCCTTATGGAGGTAAGAGCATCACTATTTATTGTTTTTTGGTTTGTATTACAGGTATTCAATGGAGTGTTTAGCTTAACTGCTGTAGGTAATTCTGTAGCGTGGTGGGCCCATATTGGCGGGTTCTTGGGTGGCTTTATCCTAATAAGATTTTTTCAAAAACAGCAAAAGCTTATTTATTTGGAATAAAAAATGATACTCCCAGTTATACTAAAAGGGATAAGGCGAGACGTGCATTATAGGTCCAGCTTTTGATTGGCTGATGCAGGTTCTAGCAATCTAGGATAAAAGGGGTGCTCATTTTAATGGTGGATAAAAAATGCAAGAACTGTACTCAATTTTTAACAAATGACTGCGAAGGCTTAGTCCAATTTAATTCTGAAGCTTATCAGGGTATGGAGCAGAATAAAGCACGAGAGATAGATGTTTCAGGCTGTTGTTGAAAAGAGAAATCAAAGACATTGGAAAAATGCAAAATGAAAATTGGGCTTTATAGCCAGGGCACTGAAAAAGTCCCATTTCGTGTCATTCTGAATGAAACGAAGTGGAATGAAGAATCTTGAAAATCGCTTAAATACTAGATCCTTCGCTATCGCTCAGAATGACAATTTTGAGTATTTGTCTTATTGTTAGAATTTTTCAGTGGCCTCCATTATGGCCTGATTTTTTTGTTTAAAAATGTTGTTCTATTTGATTACCTTCCTTCGTATTTGGTATTGAGGGGGGGTTCTTTTATGAAGAGAGTTTTATTAATTATGTTAATTCTAATAGGCTTGTTTTTTGTAATATGGACATCTATTTTTGGCAATAATAGGTTGATAGCAATGGAAATTACCGCTTTAAAATACCCGGGACGATTAGAGTTACAAGAAAAAGATGGGCAAATTATTTTTGAGGAATTAAGGGACAGGGCAGAATTAAATTATAGAAGTGATAGTACATTTCCCACACCTTGGTACTTATTAAAAGCAATAAGTGAGAAAGAAAGTTTGTATTATTTTTTTGCCCAACCATCTAAATTAACAAATATCCAAAATAATAAAAGTGTTGAACTAACACCGGATTCCACTAGTGTTCTTAATAAGTATCTTGAGAAAATTCACAAGGATAGTCCCTTTGGGCAGATAAAAAATTGGGATGAGGTAAATAAACTATTTCCTCGGATGGCCAAGGCTAAAATCGTTGATCTGGAAACTGGACTATCCTTCAGAGTTCAAAGAAGGGCTGGAAGTCTTCACGCAGATGTGCAGCCTCTAACTAGAGAAGATACAGAGGTCTTTAAAGCAATCTATCAGGGGCGGTGGAGCTGGAAAAGAAGAGCAGTAGTTTTGGAAATTGATGGTCATAAAATAGCTGCTTCAATGAATGGAATGCCCCATGGACAGGGGGCTATCCAAGGCAATAATTTTCCTGGTCACTTTTGCCTGCATTTTTTAAACTCTCAAACCCATTCGAAAAACATAGATGTAGCCCATCAATTGATGGTTTGGAAGGCAGCGGGACTTATTGAGGATTATTTAGAAGGAAAGACAGATAAAGAAATGGTGGAGATAGCGTTAACTGCCCTTAATCAAAATGACCCGCAGTTGGTTATTTTAACCTATGTGTTAAACAAAAATATTACATATCTTTTAAACTATATGGAAAAAATATCTGGATTGAAAATTCATTCCTTGACTCGAGAAGGAGCGGACAATATTTATTCCGCTGAAATTGAGTGGTATGAGCTGGGAACTGGTAGCAATTACCGGGAAAAGGTTGACATTACTGTTACGAGAGGTGAGTTCGGATTTTTAATAAGTCCTGATCAAATAGCTGAAGTAATTGTAAACAAAAGGAAATTACATTAAGCTAGATACTTCCAAATTGTTTAAAATACGAGTATAATGAAACTATAGGTAGCTAGGTAAATATAATAGGAGTAAACAATAAAATAACGCATCTAGACGTCATATTTAGAGAAATAGGGGGTAAAGTTATGCCGAAAAAAATTTTGTTTATTTATAATCAGGTGGTAGCAGAGGAACGGAAGGCTTGTTTTGGTGAATGTGCCTTAGTGAAAGATGTTGATGCTATAAGAGAAGCTTTAAAGGAAAGCAATAATCATATTTTATCCCTAGATCTCCATTCACCCTTACAGTTGGAGGAATTTATTTTAGCTAATCATTCTATAGATTTAGCCTTTGTTATTGCTGAAGGCTTTAAGGCTAATCCCCATACTCTCTATAACGGTCATGGTGCAGCACTAGTTCGCAGGTATCTGGCAAAGTATAATATTCCCTGTACCCATTCTAGTTTTGAAAGCATGGAAGTATGCAGGAATAAAGACCTCACTTATGCTAGACTTAGAGAAAGGGGGATTCCCATTCCTCAATATTTAGTATTTGAAACCCATTTTATTAATAACATTAAATGTATTGAGGCACAAGTTTCAGAGATTGGTTATCCTGTTATAATTAAACCTGCCGGAGGCGGTAATAGTATAGGTATTTCCTCCAAATCAGTTGTGTATAATTTTAAAGATTTAATGGAACAGGTAAAAACTGTCCAAAAGCAATTAGGACATACTACCTTAATAATCGAAAAATATTTGGCTGGTCAAGAATATACTATTGGTATACTTGGCAATAAAGAAAAATATGTTCTTCCTGTTATTGGTTTTCCAAAGAACTTAGGAGTAAGGGATGCGGGGACAAAAATAACTGAACATACACTAAGGGATAAATTTGAGTTTATTACAGAAAGTGATAAACGATTTAACAACCTTTTGGAATTAGGTGTTGATTCATTCGAAGCCGTTCTAGCTAATGATGTTCTGCGCATTGACTTGAAGGAAGATGAATTGGGAAATATTTATGTCATAGATGTTAATGGTACACCTGCCTTGAGCTTTACCGGATCGCTAAATTTTATGGCTAATAAAGCGGGGCTAAAACATAATCAGTTGGTTCAACTGGTTCTCTATAAGAGTATGCTTAGATATGGACTTGCGCCAAATATTTTCTTTGACGAATTAGTTAAAGGGTTAATCTTAAAGCTAATTAAACATGAATCTATAGAAGTTGCTTAGCCTGTTTTCTTGTGCTATGTAACATTAAAAACTGTGTGAAGACTATTTTTTTTATATTGTAAATTTTTTTTATTTAATTACACATAATGAATATGTTATTATTAAGATTGTGCGATTATATTATTATTTTAAATAAATCCGAAGATAACAGGTAGTCTGGAGGTAAAAAATGTCTTTTACTGAAATGCTCTTTACTTTTTTAGGCGGATTAGGTTTATTCCTATTTGGTATTAAATCTATGTCTGAAGGTCTACAGGCAGTAGCGGGGGACAAGCTAAGAGTAATCCTAGAAAAGGGTACGAAGACCCCTTTAAGAGGCGTATTAACAGGAACTATTGTAACTGCCTTAATTCAGAGCAGTAGTGGTACTACTGTATTGGCTGTAGGGCTTGTAAATGCCGGACTTTTGCCATTACGGCAAGCTATAGGTATCATTATGGGAGCTAATATTGGTACAACAGTAACTGCTTACCTTATTGGTTTTAAATTGAGCAACTATGCATTACCGATTATTGCGGTCGGGGTATTCCTCTTGTTTTTCTTTAAAAATAAAAGGATTAATTACCTAGGACAAGTTTTCTTAGGCTTTGGTTTATTGTTTTATGGTATGGATGTGATGGGGGACGGCATGAAGCCACTAAGAGATGCTCCTTTCTTTATAGGGCTAATGAGCAATGTTGAAAACAATTCACTTTTGGGTGTGTTAATTGGAGTTATTTTCACTGGAATTGTTCAAAGCAGTAGTGCTACCATTGGTGTTCTGCAGGAATTAGCCCATCAAGGCATTGTTACCTATAGACAGGCTATCCCTATTTTATTTGGTGATAATATTGGGACAACTATTACAGCCCTCTTGGCAGGCATCGGGGCTACTGTTACCGCGAGAAGAGCTGCCCTTGCCCATTTTCTCTTCAATATGATAGGTACCATTATCTTTTTACCATTGTTTCTGTCGGGCATCTTTACCAAAATTGTAATTGCCTTTACTGATTATATTTATATTTTGCTTCCGGGCTTTGAGGGTTCCTGGAATACCTTAAATATTAAAATGCAGATTGCTCAGACCCATGGGGTGTTTAACATAACTAATACTGTCATCCAATTGCCGTTTGTTGCAATTTTAGCAGTTTTAGTAAGTAAGATTATACCCAGCACCGAGCAGGAAATTGATAGAAAACCTCAGTATCTAGAACCTCGTTTATTAGGAAATGCACCGTTAGCCTTAGCAAATGCAAGCAGGGAGCTTTTGCGAATGGGGAGAGTTGCAAGTGAATCTTTTGAGTATGCTGTTAAATACTTTTTTGAGCACCACACAGATGATAAAAAGAAGTCGCAGCAGTTAGAGGATTTAGTTGATCAGCTAGAAAAGGATATTACAGGATATGTAGTAAAAGCATCAGCCGGTAAAAAACTAACTAGTGAATTAGCAGAACGCAGTTATATTATTTTGCAGGCTGTTGGTGATATTGAGCGGGTAGGAGACCATGCTGATAATTTACTGGAATTAGCTGATTATGCTACCGAAAATAATGTTCGCTTTTCAGATACTGCGCTAGAAGATTTAAAACAGATGATAAATCAGGTTAAGGAAATATTTATCATGTCTTTAGAGGCGTTAAAAACGTCAAACAGGGACTTGGCTATAAGAGTAGTAGCAAATGATGATATAGTTGACCAGATGGAAATAGACCTGCGTAAGGCCCATATAACAAGATTGAATGAGGGTACCTGTAATGGTAGTGCAGGAGCAGTTTATTTGGATATATTAAGTAATTTAGAAAGAATAGGGGACCATTCTGTAAACATCGCCGGATATGTTCTGGGTGAACGATAAAAAAGAGCCATAGCGGCTCTTTTTTTATCGTTCAAGGTTAAGGCTGAGGTTAAGATCAAGGTTAAGGCTAAGGCTAAGGTTGAGGTTAAGCAGGTTTTTAAGGTCTTTCTCAACCTTAACCTAGCGAAACGTAGTGAGCGAAACCTAAACCTTAGTAATGCGTTAGCATTGCTACTTAACCTCAACCTAGCGAAGCGAAACCTTAACCTTGTAATGCTAAAGCATTACAACGCCGGGCAGAAAGTTATACCAATTAATCCGGGCCCGGTATGTACGGCCATTGAGGCAGTTGTTTGTTCAATAAAGCTTTGCTCAATTTGCAAGTTTGATTCCTTTAATTTTTCCATTACATATTGGGCATCTTCCGGTGCATTCCCATGCAAAACGCCCAGGAGAACTTTTTGACTGCCTATTGATTCTTTCACAATCTCGATAATTTTATTTAAAGAACGGGCCCGACCCCGCACTTTAGTTACTGAATAATAAATGCCATCATCATTAATAGAAATGATAGGTTTAATATCAAGAATATCACCAATGGTACCTTCAACTAAGCCTATTCGGCCGCCTTTTCTTAAATATTCTAGTGTTTTCAAAACAAAGAAAACCTTTGTTTCTTTGATCAATTCTTCAACCTTAGTTATAGTATCATGAAAAGGAGTATTGTTTTTTAATAATTTCCCCGCATGCATTGTCAAAAAACCAAGGCCTAAAGACAAGGCTTTTGAATCAATAATTTTCAAATTTATACCGAGGTCCTCAACCTTCTCCTTTAAACTTTCTACCATGCCATGGGTACCACTTAAACCGCTGGATAAAAGAATGGCCAAAACATGGGTATAGCCTTCACTTTTAAGTTTTTCAAATAGTTCCCAAGTTTCACCAACAGAGGGCATAGATGTAGAAGGTATTTCTGTTTTTAGCCGTTCATAGAACTCTTCCGATGTGATGTCAACACGGTCACGATAATCACCATTTTGAAAAATTATCCTTAAAGGGATAACATGGATGTGATATTTATCAATTAGTTCTTTTGGCAAATCACAGGAACTGTCTGTAATTAAGGCAATTTTCTCCAAATCAAAAACCTCCGAACTATATTTATTTAATAAAATATTGTTTTAATACTCCAAAATATCCTTAAATTCCTGCATCTATTAGTAATATTTACGTAGTTTCTACAAATTAATCCAATGAATTATTAATTATATGATATTTTATTATTTAATAATTTGGTGTAAAATTTGTGATATAATGATATTCAGAATATATACAATTAAGGTGGATAAGATGAACGAAAAAGCAGCTCCTCTAACGACTCATCTAGAAGACCTCAGGAAAGTACTGATTAGATCATTTATTGCGATTATTGTCGGAACGGCTATAAGCTATGGTCTGATGCTGGATTGGATTATGGAAATAGTTGTTGGTCCTGTGCACAGATTGGGTCATGAATTAGTTTTTTTAGCTGTAACAGAAGGTTTTTTTACTCAACTAAAGGTAGCTTTTTTTGCCGGAGTGATTTTTGCTAGTCCGATAATAATCTGGCAGATATTGAGATTTGTATTGCCTGCCATGTATAGCCATGAGAAAAGGCTGTTCTTTCCGTTGCTATTTTTTGGGGTTATTCTTTTTAGTGCAGGAATTGTATTTGGCTATATATTTGTATTGGAATTGGGCTTAAGGATTTTACTTATAAACTTTAGCGGCGGATTAACTCCAATGATTTCAGTTAGTAAATATGTTTCTTTTGTTATTTCCTTTTTACTTCCTTTTGGGCTAGTCTTTGAAATTCCTTTAATAACCTTTTTTCTAACCAGAATGGGTATAGTCACTCCCAAATATTTAAGAAAGAATCGGCGCTATGTAATATTTTTAATGTTTGTATTGGCCGCAGTTCTTTCACCAGGACCTGATATAGTTGCTCAATTATTTTTAGCTCTGCCTATGGTGATACTCTATGAACTTAGCATAATTATCTCATCGGTATTATATAGAAGAATACAAAAACAAAAGGAAAAGGAAGAAATATAATTTTTATAGACGATAGACCAAGGAACATAAGAATGTAGAATGTAGAATTTAAAATGTAAAATTCAATTTAAAGTTTAAAATAGACAATAGACTATTGTTCATTGACTAATAAACCTAAAAGACCCAGCTTGGCTGGGTCTTTTAATGTTTACTATGTATAGAAATGGGGTAATAAAAATATAGATACAATAAAGGAGGGGATAAGTTTATGGGAAACAATTTAATAAATGCTCAGGGACTTTTAGGAAAAGAAGTAGTAGCATTAAAGGATGGTTCATATCTTGGCAAAGTACAATCAATAGGCATTGACCCAGGAGAAAAGAAGGTGATCGGGGTATTTATAAAGCTAAAAGGTATCTTGAGTGGGAAAATTTTTGTACCTTTCTCAGGGATTCAGGCCTTCGGAGATCATGGTATAACCCTAAAAGAAGACTTTGATACGGAAAATACTGCGAAGGGTATGGAAGAAAAGGAAATATTAGAAATGCCTGTAATAACAATTAATGGCACAATGCTCGGAAAAGTGGATAGTTTTGCTTTTGATAAAAGTAATGGTGCAATTACAGAATACATCTTAACAGAAGGATTAGTTCGAGATACTTTAAAGGGAAAAGGGCTTTTACGGGGTGAGAGTGTTTCCCGCATAGGTAAGGATGTCATTATTGTGGCTAAAGAAGTTGATGCTTCAAACCTCGAACAGGTTGAAATGGATTATATAGATTCTGAGGATGATTTAGGACCAGAAGTAGTTCGGCTAAACGTAGAGACTGAAGATACTTTACGGGAATTCAAAGAAGAGATTAAAGATACCCAAGAAAGTATAGAACAAAATATTGAGGCTGGGAAGAGTGCTGCTGAAAGAGGTTGGCAGCAAACATTGCAGAAGGTTAAAAAAATTACTGAAGAGTGGACAGAAGTAATTAAGCAACAGGCTGATAGGGTAGGAGGTGAAGCTAAGGAGTTGTGGTCAGATGCCCAGGCTGCCACTCATAAGCAGCTAGAAAAAATTAATCAGGTTAAAGAAAAGTGGCAGGATAAGTTAGCTAGTATTCAACATAAAAAACAAGATGAATTTAGTGAGCAGTTAATGGATGAAATTAAGGACAAAACGGTAAATAGCCCTCTATATGATGATGGGGGAAATCCTATTATTCTCCCAGGGCAGATAATAAATAATGTAATTGTTAAAAAGGCTATGGAGAAAGGTAAACTTCACCAATTGTTTGTTTTAGCTGCTACCAGGGATGTTGAAGACCAAATAGAAAAGATAGAAAAATAGGGCCAGCATCAGCTGGCCTTCTTGTTCACTGCAGGTAAGATTTGCTAAGCAGGAAAAAATGGTTTTTTAGCGAATAGCAATAATATTCACATGTATATTACTATTAGTAAGGAGAAGGAGAAGAAAAATGAAAAAGGTTAAAACAAAAAAAGACCAAAGAGCATATTTTTGGTTTTTCTCTTTTCTGGCACTTATTTTAATATTTCTTTTCGGAATTACTTCTCCATACCTCGGTTATTATTGGCTATTTGGTATTTTATTTGGCTTTGTTTTACAGAAAAGCCGGTTCTGCTTTGCTGCAGCTTTTAGGGACCCTATTATAGCGGGCAGTACATCCTTATTCAGAGCTGTACTGGTAGCTATGGCAATAATGACTGTTTTTTTCACTCTAATTCAATATAATGCTGTCCAAGGAGGGGCTCTAACCATACCGGGACGTATTTCTCCCGTAGGTGTACATACAATAGCTGGGGGTTTTATTTTTGGAATAGGAATGGTCATAGCAGGAGGTTGTGCCACAGGTACTTTGATGCGAATTGGTGAAGGCTTTTTTATGCAAGTCATAGTATTGATAGGCTTTTTGATTGGAACCTTATGGGGTGCTTGGGACTACCCCTGGTGGGAGCGAGTTTTTATTAGCAACTCTCCTACACTACATTTAGCTCAATATTTTGGTTGGACAGGTGCTGTTATATTTCAACTGGTTTTAATTGCAGTATTGTACTACATTGCTAAGAAATATGACGATCAAAATAATATTTTATTATAGTGGGGTTTGAATAATGGCAGAGGTTCGATTGGATTGCTTATATGAGGCCTGTCCCATTCCTTTATTAAAAACGATGCAGAGCCTAAAGGTACTAAACCAAGGTGATGTACTAATTGTTGAAACAGATCATTCCTGTGCTATCAAAAACATTGCTGAATGGGTAGGAAAACAGAAACTGCCTTGCGAAATTATTGAGGTCAGTAATGGAGAATGGGAAATATACATAAGAAAGGAACGTTAGGAGGTGGGTAATTGAAAAGTAAAATTATAATTGGTCCATGGTCTTACCTCACGGGAGCCATTCTTCTCGCCGTTCTTAATACTCTTTTATTTGCAGCCTTGCACACGCCTTGGCAGATTACTACGGGTATTACCTATTGGGCAGCCTGGATATTTAAGTTTTTGGGAGGTGCACCTGAGAACTGGCACTATTTTGCAAATAATGCTTCTAAAAGTGAAGGTTTGTCCCAGTCCTTTTTATCAAATAGTCTTTCTCTTATGAATTTTGGCGTTATTTTTGGGGCATTATTAGCTGTTTTAATAGCTTCTCAATTTAAGGTGAAAAAGATAAAATCCCCTAAACAAATTTTTGCAGCTTTACTTGGCGGAATAATCATGGGTTATGGAACGAGAATTGCATTGGGATGCAATATTGGGGCTTTTTTTAGTGCTATACCTTCGTTGTCTGTGAGTGGTTGGGTTTGGGGAATATCAGCATTCATTGGGGCCTGGGTAGGAAGTAAGCTTCTAATAAAGTACTTATTATAATCAAGTAGCTATAAAAGGCCTAAGTTTTTAACAAAAGCCCCTTTTTGATGATAGAATGAATTCAGTAAAGCTCTTTTCCACACTTTTAGGACAAATATTGCTGTCTTGGATGATATAGTAGTCTGCAGCAAAAGAAAGATCAGCTAGTTGAATTTCTTTTAAGACACCGGTAGCTAATTCCTTTTTTATTGCTAGTTGAGATAAAATAGAAATGCCCTTACCGCCAATTACTGCGGATTTAATTGCTTCCGATGAGCTTAATTCCATAACTATATTGGCTTGTTGGATATTAATATCATGTCTTTCTAATGTTGATACGATTACATCCCGGGTACCAGAGCCCTCTTCCCGAAGAATCAAAGGGAGCTTCAAAAATTCGCCACCTGTGACTCGGTTAATATGAAATACATCGGGAGAAGCAACCAACTTTAAATTATCGCTAGTTATTTTAGTTTGTAATAATTCTGGGCAGGATGTTTTTCCTTCAATGAGACCTATTTTAGAAATTCCGTTTAAAATATTACTGACAACATTGTTAGAATTAGTGATGTTGAGTAATACATTAACCTGAGGGAAATTTTCTTTGAATAAGTACAACGTACAAGGTAGGGCATAGCACCCGACAGTTGTACAAGAACTCACAATCAATTCCGTCTTTTGCCTTTTAAAAGCATCAAGCTGTCTTTCCACATTTTCCTGGATCGATAAGATAGAAACTGCATAATCATAAACAATTTGTCCCGCGTCCGTTAATTCTACACCTTTATTACTTCTTAGGAGGAGCTTTACGTTTAATTCTTTCTCTAAAGCCTGTAGCTGAATACTTACCCCAGGTTGTGACATATGTAACAATCTGGCTGCCTTTGAGATACTATTTGACTTTACTGTGATATAAAATGTCTTCAAATATTCAAGATTCATAAACACAACGCTCCTTTAAGATTAAAAGGTTATACTTGGCTAGACCTATTGTCAAGTCTGCATATAACTTTGATTAAGGCTTATATTATATTAGTTATACGACATTGGGAAAGAAAAAACCTTCACAACTCACTAAGTTTTTGTAACTAGATAACTATAATACTAAAATTTACTAAAGGCGGTATAAAATTAATTTTACTTTGCACACTTTTTGCATTATTGAATATATTTACTTACATAAAATTATGCTATAATTTAAGTGAAGTGTTTTGGATTTGTGAATAAAGGGTATAATTTTAATAACTCTGCTAGAAGAAGAGGGGATAGCAATGTCACACGTGTTTAGTTTAGCGAAGCTTAAGATAGGGCAAATAGGGGAAATAGTAGAATTAAAAGAAAATGGCAAGACTACTATTATGAGTGAAAAGCTAGGTATTGCTAAAGGAATGTCTGTTATTGTTCTGCAGCAGGCAGTGGATTGGCTGGTTCAGATTGGTTCTAGTCAGATAACCCTAAGTAAGGAAATGTTAAATAATATCCAAGTGAAGGAGGCAAATATTTAATACTAGTATTAAATATTTGCCTCCTAGGTTGAGGTTAAGGTTAAGATTAAGATTTCTCTCACTTCGTTCGCTAGATTCCGCTTCGCTAGAATAAAATCAAAATTGACAGAATGTCTATCCCAAATGTTTTTACTGGGCCCTGGTCACTGAGAACCGGGCACGAAACCTCAAAAAACCGCCTTAAATATCACTAGCCAGAATTTAATATGTAAATATAAAACCCAAGGTAAATCACCTTGGGTTTTTAGCGTGCCACGTATAAACGGAACCGCCCGGTGGCGGTTTAGATGCCGTAAACTTTATAGCAATTAGCACATACCACAGGTACTTTTTCTTCAGCCAGTTGTTGATCAAGTTTTTGATAATTAATATGGATGAGCTGGGAAGTAGGCTCATTATCAAAGGTTTCATCCATATAAGTATTGAATAATTTTATCCGTCTATCATATACACCACGAAAATCTAAATATCTTTTATCACTCCACAAATCAAGAAAATTAGTTTCATTAATATTTCCGATAATGAAAGAAGGCTGCTCAAATTCTTTCTCGTTAAAAAATGCCCGGACATTTTTTAGGGCTAAGTATGGGCAGGGTGTTATTAGTCCATCCCATGTAACAAAAACGTTTTTTAGGGGGTTATAATCACAGGTTATTGCTTCATTACCGATTAGAGGTTTAGGGTTGAAATATACATTTTTACGGTCGGCAATTTTTTTTGCCTGATTGATAAAAGCTTCATATTCCTCCTTACCTTTGGCTTTTCCTTGTTTAATTAAGTCACCCCGGTTTTCATCCGAAATTATCCCCTCAAAAGCCTTTTTACTGTTGGTTTCCGGGGAAATAATGAAATTTATATTACTAGCATTAATCTCATCAATTCCCAGATCGCCGGCTTGTTCAACAAAAGACGGTAAATCACTGATGCTATCTTGAGTCATAACAAAATCAAGAATTATTTTCGTATCGTTTTTACGCTGTTTTACTAAACCCATAATATTTTCGCTGACATTATTAAGAGTAACAATAGGATAGTTAAAGTTGATAGTAATCTTATCCGGAGATAAATTGGTAAGCTCTTTTATATTTGAGGGGTTAAGCTTAGTGCCTAGTGTTGTTATTTCAAGCTGAGAAGAGTTTTCTCTAGCAATTTTAAACATTTCGAAAAACTGGGGATGCTCGAGTGGATCTTCCCAACCCAAGAAATGTACTCTTTTTGCCTGATTGAAGTACTTTGATGCTTCAAAAAAGGTGGATAGTTCCATAAATTGATTTGTTTTATTTTCCAAAGGTGATCGATGGGCAATTTCAATTTGTAGGTCATCAATAATACGAGCTTTTTTTGGTTCCTTTTTTCCAAAAAGTGATGAAAAAAACCCCATTCTATAATCCTCCCAATAAATATTATTGAATTAAATAGATATTTAACAGATAATAATTTGCTAAATAACTACCAAAATCCTTCTGGTTTTAAAAATATTTATTGAGGGTAAGATAATTCCAGATGAGACTACTCTGGAGGTATATTTTAATGGATAATAAGCAGTTGGTGCGAGAATTAGTCGCCGAACAAAAATATGAACAATTGCTTAAGTTAGGACGAAAAAAACATAATCAAACTTTAAAATATATTCAAATGCATCTATTTGAGGATATAAATATGCCTTTAAGGTGGTATGGTATCGAGGCAATTGGCAGACTTACGAGAGAATTGGCTCCAAGGGAGCCAGAAATATATAGAAATTTGATCCGCCGTTTTTTATGGGCTATGAATGATGAGAGTGGAAATGTACCTTGGAGTTCACCGGAGGGGATAGGCAGTATTATAGCCAACCAGCCCTTTTTATTTGGACATTATACTCCAATGCTGATTACTAATGCCTTAGATAATCCAATGTGCCATCGAGGGACTCTTTGGGCAGTTGGCCGTATAGGGAAGATAAAACATTCATTGGTATTACCGTTTATTGAGGAAATTACCCCTTTTCTTTCTGCGGTGGACTCTGATTTAAGAGGATATGCTGCCTGGGCTTTAGGTGAAATAGGTTTTTATCGGGTATTACCGGAGTTAATAACCTTACAGGAGGATACAAGTCCTGTGTATATTTTTAGAGAAGGCCGGCTTAGCTTGGCAAGTGTAGGTACATTAGCCAAAGAAGCTGTCGGAAAGCTGGTTGAGGGAGGGATTTAGATGTCAAAAAAAATAAATGAAGGGTCTTATTCCGTGGCTTTTGTGCAAAGCCGGAAGAAGTTACAACAATTGTCACCAGATAAGATTTCAAAATTAACATTACTAAAATATGATTGGGCTAATAACTGTTTTATGGTTGATAGTTTTGGTCATGAAATTGAGATTTCATATCCTGAAGGAAAAGTTAGTTTAAAGGATTCAGATGAAAATATTTTGTCCCTTCCTTGGCAATTAATTTTACTAAATTATTTATCTAGTTCCAAAGATGAGCCAATGAAAAATGAATTAGTTTCCTATAGAGATCTGCCCCATGGTAATGTATTTTACCCTAATATTAAGACTCACATCTTAGAAGGGCTAGGTAAGTTTTTTTCCAACTGTGATAGGAATACAGTTGGAAATGTTTTAAATAAATTAGGGTTTGCTTTTATACAATCTAAAGCTGATCTAGCAGCTAGAGCCGAATTTGTTCCAAGAGTTCCTGTACAAATTCAGTTTTGGGAGGGAGAAGAGGGAATGCCCTCTTCATGCCAGATTCTATTTGACCGTAGTATAGCAGACCAAATACATATTGAAGATGCGGCTGCCTTATGCTACATAATTAAGGAATTAATTATTAAACTCTATTCATTAGAAGAAATAATTTAATCTTCTAATAACTGCCTGCCAATAATGCGTTCTAAATCCATAATCGTGTTGCATTCGAACATTCTGCAAAAAGGTTGAAAAGCTGCCACAGAAGGATGCTTATCCCAGGTTCTTTGAGGTAAGGTATTCAACCAGAGAATCTGTTTTACCCTTTTTTGGACAGATTGCAGTTTTTCCGCTGCTTTAGCAGTAGCTAAACTTTTAGTATCACTGACAATAATCACTATTGTATTTTTCTTTAAAAGAAAGCGATGCTCGTCTTCTAGTTTTTGCAAACTTTGATTAAGGTCTGTTCCTTGCCCCCATACCTGTCTTCCCTCGCCTAACATAGTCATAATTTCTTCAAAAGAAACACCTTTTTGAAACCATGGAGTGGTTTTCTCTAGGCGCTCGGCAAAAAGAAATGTTTCCATGCTGCTAATCGCCATAGACAACCCTAAGGAAAATTGTAGAATAAATTTTGTGTACTTACTCATCGACCCTGAGACATCACAGAGAAGAACGAGTTGAGGTTTTGTTACCTTCTTGGATTTATAGTGAAGCTTAACCATAGCTCCACCCAAACCAATGTTTTTACGGATGCTTCTACGCAAATCAATCACAGAGCGTTTACTGCTCTGCTGATAACGTCGCGAAATGCGGGTGGCTAATTTCCTGGATAGATGATGGAGCAGCCGCTCAGCCTCAGGTGAATCCGCTTCACTTATATTTTGGATGTCCTTTCTTAGAAGCCGGGATTGCTCCTCCTTGAGCCCCTTTTGTACTTGGTTTAATAGATAATCTACTTCCTGGTCTCCTGTCGCCGGTACTTCAAAAGGTTGGGGGATTTCGCCTTTATTTTGCCAATAAGCAAGCTGGCCTCGAACTAAGTTTTCAATCATGGGTTTAAAGTCCTTCTCCATATGGGTACCTTCGGAGCTTTTCTTTAAAAAATCCTGTAATCTTTCCTGGGCAAGATTATCCAAGTTAACATAGGATAGTTTCTCTTTTTGTGTTAAATTTAGGCTTTCGCCTTGAAAGGTTAAATCTGACTCTGCTTGGGTTAATTGCTGCTGTACTTCACTGTCTTCCTGTCTCTTTTGGACCTGCCATTCTTTTTTTTGCTCGGGAGACGCAAAAAATGTTTGAAAAGTTTGTTCAAAAAGGGCTAAATCTTCTTGCCTTTTAATCAAGGAACATTTTAAGGCTGCTTTAACGCTGTTTCTATCACTGAAATTAACATATTCAAAGGCTTGAAAAACATCTAACATTTCTGCTAAACTAACCCGTGCTCCTAACAGACGTAAAAGGTTAATATAATCAATCAGGTTTTTGCCAATTGCAAAATCCGTCTCTTTGGACATTTTTTAGCCCCCCAGTTTGGCAATTTCCCGTTGAAGTCCATGGGACCCCAGTAGCTCTCGAAAAGTATCCAAATCCTGTTTGTCTTTCAAAACTACGTTAAGGGTTTTATCAATTAAGTCTTGGTCAAGGTTTACGGCCATTAAAGCTTCTAATGCTCTTGCCCAGTCGAGGGTTTCTGAGATAGCTGGCTTTTTCCGCAGATTTAGCTTTTGTCTGATTATATAGACAGCACTAGCGATATCTCCTGCTAGGCGTTCAGCAATTCCCGGGACCTTGGCGCGGATGATTTGTAGTTCTTTTTCTAAGGTAGGGTAACCAATGTATAGAAAGAGACATCTCCGCTTCAGACCATCAGAAAGATCTCTTTCTCCGTTACTAGTCAAAATCACTATGGGTATTTGTTTTGCTGCAATTGTGCCTAGTTCAGGTATGGAAACCTGAAAATCAGAAAGCACTTCAAATAAAAAGGCCTCGAATTCTTCATCTGTTTTATCAATTTCATCTATTAAGAGCACAGATCTTTTTTCGGTCAGAATAGCCTTTAAGAGCGGTCGCTCTAATAAGTAGTCTTTAGAAAAGATACCGGTTTCCAACTCGCTAAGCTGCTCTCTTTCTTTATTAATCTGGATATGCAGCAGCTGTTTTTGATAATTCCATTCATAAAGTGCTTTATTCTCATCCAAACCCTCATAACACTGCAATCTGATTAAATCAGTTTGGAAAATTCTACTTAAGACTTTGGCAATTTCAGTTTTCCCCACTCCCGGAGCGCCTGTTACCAAAAGGGGTTTTTGTAACTTGATGGCTAGGTACACATTCATGATAACTTCATCATCACAAATATAGTCTTCTGACTCAAAAGCTCGCCGCAAGTCTACTAAAGATAATTCCATAAAGAGCCTCCTTTAACTGTTGTTATATTATGATAGCAAATATTCGCTGAACTACCTATGACAATTATCACAAAAGTATGAAAAAGATAAAACAATATACTTTAAAGTATTATATTTTTGACTCTGTATCATACTTCCAATCATTTATACCACCTAGGTTAAAAACATTGGTATATCCTAGTTCTGCTAAAATCTTTGCTGCAGCTGCGCTTCTATTACCACTTCGGCAATAGACAAAAATTTTAGCTTCTTTATCCTTTATTTTTTCTTCGACTTCTTCCTTAAGAACCTCAACGGGAATCAGTAAGCTCCTAGGAATATGTTTTTCATTATATTCTTCAATAGTTCTTACATCTAAAAGAATAATATCCTTTTCTTTTTGTAACTGCTCATAGGCAATGTCTGGTTTTATATTTTGGTAATTTTGCCTTTGGTCTTTGGTTTGACAACCTACGCTAAAAAGTAGTGAAACAAGAAATATAAATAAAATCAGCTTCCTCATTATATACCTTCCTTTCTAAGCCCTGTTTTTTGTAATGCTACTTCTATTTTAATCAAATTAGCTATTTAATGCATAGCTCAATTTATGGTAGGGGTAATAAAAGGGGGAAGAGCCAATTTTTTGTAGTGTTATATTGCCTTTAAAGCTGTTGAAGTACTGCAAATGGCACTAAATTTTCGGTTAGTTTTGATCCTATATAAGGTATAATAAAGGATAATGTCATAATTAAGTGGAGGCTTTTAATGGAAAAATTAATTCAAAAACTTAAAGAAAAAAACTTTCAAGCCTATTTAGCTCAAGATAGCAAGGAGGCCAAGAAAATTGCGTTAGCTTTAATCCCGGAAAGAGCTACTATTGGTATGGGTAATTCTTTGACCCTTCGGGAAACTGGAATTTTCGATGAATTGGTTTCCGGGAAGTATAAAGTTATTAACCAATTTGAAAAGGGAATATCTCGGGAAGAAAACTTACAACGCCGAAAAAACGGTTTGTTGGCTGATGTATATTTTAGTAGTGTAAATGCTCTTACCCAAGAAGGTGCGCTAGTTAACATTGATGGCAAGGGTAATCGGATTGCGGCTATTAATTTTGGTCCTGATAAAGTCATTTTAGTAGTAGGAAAAAACAAAGTTGTTGATAATGAAGAGGGGGCGTGGCAAAGACTGAAAAAAGCTGCACCAGTTCTTGCAAAAAAGCTAGGCAGAAAAACACCATGTGTTGAGACGGAAATCTGTTCTGATTGTAAATCTCCCCAGCGAATTTGCCGTTTTTATTCAGTAATTCGCAGTCAAATGCCTGATGATAGAGATAGAATCCATGTGATCTTAGTAAATGAAGATTTAGGTATCTAACCTTAAGTGGAAGTTTCTTCGCTAGCGCTTTTGAATGACCAGCTAAACTATTTGCTGTATTGTTGTTAGTGTCCGCAATAAAAGAGAGTATTAAGCATTAAAAAACCTTAGTCTATTTAATCTAGGCTAAGGTTTTTTTGTGTTAACTCCAGTAGGTTCAACCACTCTATTCTTTTAATCTGGGGTCTAAGGCATCCCTTAATCCATCACCTAATAAATTGAATCCTAACACCGTAAGCATGATCGCTAAGCCGGGATACATAACTGACCAGGGCGCTTGACGCAAATAGCCCCTGCTGTCTGCTAACATTGCACCCCATTCGGGCATAGGAGGCTGAGCACCTAGACCTAAAAAACTTAAGCCGGCAGCTTCCAAGATTGCTGTCCCAATTGTCAGCGTTGCTTGAACAATTATGGGAGCGAGGCAGTTAGGTAGTACATGGCGAAAAATAATTTGCACATCTGTACACCCGATGGCTTTACTAGCTTCTACGTATTCAGTCTCTTTTACTGATAAAACTGAGGCACGAACGATTCGGGCAAATCTAGGTATATTGACTATACCCACAGCTATCATGGCATTTTTAAGGCTGGGACCTAAAATAGTAACTATGGCAAGTGCTAATAGAATTGTGGGAAAAGCCAGCATTATATCTACTAGGCGCATAATCCCAACATCGATCCATCTGCCGTAGTATCCTGATAGCACACCTAGTGTTGTTCCAAATAGTAGGGCAATACCCACGGAAATAACACCTATTTGTACGGAAATACCTGCCCCATGGATGATTCTGCTTAAGACATCTCGACCTTGGGAATCTGTACCCAAGAGATACTTTTCCGATGGAGGCTGCTGTCGGTCCTTTAATATTCCATTTTCGGGGTCATGGGGTGCTAAAAAAGGAGCAAAGATGGCACAAAAAAATAAAATACCGATAATAATTGCACCAAACACAGCAATGTTATTTTTCTTAAGTCTCTTAAAAGTATCCTGCCAGAGTCCGCCAGATTTTGTAAATTTGTCATCTACAAGTGGTTGAGGAGTTATAGTAGTGTTTATATCTTTAATTGTTTTCATCGCTTTGCCTCCCAACCTATTCTAGTTTGATTCTGGGATCAATATAATTATAAGTTAAATCAACAAGCAGGTTTACTAAGACAAAACAGAATGAAATTAATAAGATGCCACCCTGGACAACAGGATAATCTCTAGCCATTATGGCTAGATACAACCTTCGGCCTAATCCCGGGTAAGAAAAAACAGTTTCGGTCATTACAGCTCCCCCGAGTAATATACCAAATTGTAAGCCTATTACTGTAATTACCGGTAAAAAGGCATTTTTTATGGCATGTTTAAAGACTACAATGTTTTCTGGTAAGCCTTTTGCCCGGGCTGTTCTAATATAATCCTGACGCATAACTTCTAACATACTAGAGCGAGTCATTCGGGCAATTATTGCCATAGGAATGGTGGCTAATGCAAAACTAGGCATAAATAAGTGCCATAGAATATTTTTGAAGGCATTTAAGTTACCCGCTAAAAGTGAATCAAATAATAATAAATGGGTTATCCGAGGGACGTTAATTGCTACATCTAATCTGCCCGATGGAGGGAACCAGCCAAGTTTGTAGGCAAAGGCCCAAATCATTAATAAACCTAACCAGAAAATTGGCATAGAAACACCAACCAATGCTCCAACCATACTAAGATTATCGAAGATAGAATACTGCTTAACAGCGGCAATTGTCCCTGCTGCAATACCTACTACTACTGCGATAATCATTGCTACTATTGTTAGCTCTAATGTGGCAGCAAAGGATATTAACAGTTCATAGGTTACTTTTTCATTGGTGATAATTGATGTTCCTAAGTCTCCACTGAGAATATTCTTAAGAAAGTTAAGAAACTGGATATATAAAGGTTCATTTAAACCTAATTTTTCCTGTAAAGCTAAGATAGAAGCTTCATTTGCTCTTTCGCCTAAAATTATGCGAGCAGGGTCCCCTGGAATCATGTGAATTATTGAAAAGGCAAGCAGGCTTACACCGATAAGTACTGGAATCAGCATCAGGAGTCTTTTTAAGATATAATTTACCATTTAGTTACTGCCTCCCTTAAACCTTAGATGGGGAGCCGTCAAGGCCCCCCAAGTTAGTCTATTGTGATTTTATTCAATATCAACTTTCCAGAAGGTAGACTCTCCACCTGTTGGGTGTGGTATGAAATTTTTGACTGATTTTTTAGCTGCTATAGGAGGTGTTGAATGTACTAAAGGTATCCAAGGTGCGTCTTCATGGATGATAACCTGAGCTTCCTCATATAATTTAGCTCTTTTAGCCTGGTCAGTTTCCTTTTGAGCTGCGATTAACAAGTCATGGACTTTGTCGCTTTTGTAAAAGGCAAAGTTTCCAGCTGAACCAACTTTAGCATTATCCTTATCTAAAAGAACATACATGAAGTTATCCGGGTCACCGTTATCACCGTTCCAGCCGATTAGATACATTGAGTGCTCGCCAAATTCACCTTTTTCCAGATAAGTTCCCCAATCCATTGTTACTATCTCAGCCTCTACACCAACGGCGGCAAACTGTTGCTGCATTGCAGTAGCAATTTCCTTGGGCTGTGGCATATAGGGACGGGCTACGGGCATAGCCCACAGCTCTGTTTTAAAGCCGTTGGGGTAACCAGCTTCCGCTAGCAATGCCTTGGCTTTGGCTGGGTCATACTCATAGTCTACAATGGCATCATTATAGCCCCATAAAGATGGAGGCAATGGGTTTTTAGCAGTTTTAGCAAAGCCTGCATAAAAGGCATCTATCAATGCTTGCTTATCTATAGCATGGTTTAAAGCTCTTCTAACTAGGACATTATCAAAGGGCTCTTTCTCATTGTGTAGTGCCAGGTAGCCAACATTCATACTTGGTCTAAGTAGTAACTGCAAATTAGGGTCTTGCTCAACAATGGTGGCATCCTCAGGACTTAAACCTATCATAATATCAATGGTACCTGCCTGCAGTTCCATTAAACGGGCAGAATTATCAGGGATTGCTCTAAATATCAACTTATCCAGTTTGGGACCTTCACCCCAGTAGTCCTCGTTCTTTTCCAGAACAATTTTATCATCCTTAAGCCACTCGACAAATTTGAAGGGACCTGTACCAACAGGATTTTTAAAAAAGTCTTTTCCGTATTTTTTGATAGCTTCCGGACTAGAAATACCAAAGCAAGGCATTCCCAGGTTATTGATAAATGGAGCAAATGGTTGGGTGAGTTCAACTTCTACAGTTAGTTCATCTACTGCTCTAACTTCTTTGACAACCCCGGGATATCCGCCAAACATATACCCCCAATATTCGTAAGCTTCACCTTCATAGCGGTAAGCATTATCTTCAAACATCCACCTATCAAAGTTGAATTTTACAGCTTCAGCATTAAGGGGTGTGCCGTCGTGGAATTTGACCCCTTCCCGTAAGTTAAAGACCCATATTAAGCCGTCTTTATCTTTGGGTTCCCAGGTTTTTGCCAATCCAGGAATAATATTTGTGTTATCATCTTCATAATCTACTAAAGTATCAGTAATATTTCTAGATACATAAAAGGATTCACCATCTGTTTCATTGGCCGGGTCTAGGCCCACACTATCGCCGCCCCGGGCAAAAACTAGTACTTTTTCCTTTACTTCTGGTTCTTTAGGTGCTTCAGCCTCTTGTTTGGGCTCGGGAGTGGTACCACCACAGCCGGCAATAAACAGTGACAAACTTAAAAGAGCTATTAATACTAAAATCCACTTCTTTCCTTGCATTTTTATACCCCCTCGTATCTATTAGTAATAAATTGGCAGACTTATTTAATCTGTTCCTGTACACCTCCTCTGCTGAAAATTTAGATTATGGCATGAAACCAGATGTTTGGTTTTATGTTCCTTTAAGACTGGTTTTTGATGTCGACAAATCTCTATAGCTTGAGGACATCGGGTATGGAAGTTACAGCCCGATGGCGGATTAATTGGGCTTGGTACATCACCCTCTAAAAGAATTCTGTTCTTTTTTAATCTGGGATTAGGAATAGGAATTGCCGAAAACAGGGCTTGGGAATAAGGGTGCATGGGTTCTCTATAAAGATTTTTATAATCAGCCAATTCTACAATCCTGCCTAAGTACATTACGGCAACCCTGTTGCTGATATGTTTTACTACACTTAGGTCATGGGCAATAAACAATAAGGTTAAACTAAATTCCTTTTGAAGGTCCTTTAATAAATTTATAACCTGAGCCTGAATAGAAACATCCAGAGCAGATACCGGTTCATCACAAACAATTAACTTAGGATTAACACTAAGGGCTCTAGCAATCCCAATCCGCTGTCTCTGTCCACCGCTAAACTCATGGGGGTACCGGGAAGTGTGATAGGGGCTTAATCCTACAATTTCCAATAGCTCCTGAACCCTTTTTTCTTGAGTTTTTCTGGTTCCTATTCCAAAATTACGCAGGGGTTCAGCAATCATATCACCTACAGTAAGCCGTGGATTCAGTGAGGCGTAGGGATCCTGAAATATTATCTGGATATCTTTACGCAACAGCCGCATCTTTAGGCTATCAAGCTTGGCAATATCTTGGCCATTAAAAAGGATTTGACCGGAAGTGGGTTCTAATAATCTTAAAATACAGCGGCCAGTCGTTGATTTTCCACAGCCGCTTTCACCTACTAGTCCTAAGGTTTCTCCTTTGTTTATAGAAAATGAAATATCGTCAACTGCCTTGACGGCACCAACTGGTTTAGAAATAATACCTTTAGTAATGGGAAAATATTTAATAAGATTTTTAACTTCTAAGATAAATCCGGACATAAAACCCCTCATTTCCTAATACAAGTGACAAGCTACCATATGACCTTGCTCAACTTCTACAAGTGAAGGTCCAGCAATTAGGCATATTTCATGAGCTTCCTTACAGCGATCTGAAAAGCTGCATCCTAGGGGCAAATTACGTAAGTCGGGTGGGCTGCCTTCAATTGGTTCTAGTCTGGCTTGGTCTTCATCATCGAGCTTTGGAAGTGATGAAAGTAAACCCCAGGTATATGGGTGCTTTGGTTTAGAAAACAGAGTATCTACATCTGTAATTTCTACCGGCTTTCCGGCATACATAACCAGGACGTTATCACATAATTCGGCAACAACCCCTAAGTCATGGGTTATCATGATTATAGCTGTCTCATATTCTGCTTTTAATTGATTCATTAAGTCCAGTATTTGAGCTTGAATTGTGACATCAAGTGCTGTTGTTGGCTCATCAGCAATCAATAATTCTGGGTTACATGATAAGGCCATAGCAATCATTGCTCTCTGACGCATACCGCCGCTGAAGTGATGGGGATAATCATTGGCTCTTGATAATGCCTGGGGTATACCTACTTTTTCAAGCATTTCAACTGCTTTTTTCCAAGCGGTCTTTTTGGTGAGTTTCTGATGAAAAACAATGGCTTCTGCAATTTGCTCACCTATTTTCAAAACAGGATTTAAGGAAGTCATGGGATCCTGAAAAATCATGGCTATCTCATTACCCCTAATTTTCCTCATTTCTTTATCTGAGGCTTGAACTAGATCAAGATTCTTGAATTTTATCTGTCCATCTATTATTTTACCTGGAGGAGTAGGTATTAGGCCCATTATTGATAATGCAGTAATTGATTTTCCTGAGCCTGATTCCCCAACTATACCTAATGTTTGGCCTTTATTTAAAGAAAAACCAATTCCATCAACTGCCTTAACAGTACCTGCTTCTGTATAGAAATAGGTTTTTAAATTACTAACTTCTAAAAGTGCTCGTTCAGACAAGTGACATCCCCCTAAACTGAAATATAACAGAAATATTAATACTACTGATACAATACAGAATAACACACAATTATCCAGTTTCTTACTTTTTCTCTTTTTTCTCTAAGTAAAAAAAAACTCTATCCACAAGGGAAGAGTTATTTTTCTTGGTGATAAATAGCTTATTAATTAGTCTTAATCCAATATACATTTTTAGGCCTTCCGAGTTTCCCGTAGTCGTACTCTGTTCCTACTAGTTTTTCTTGTACTAAGTGTGATAAATAGCGATGGACCGTTTGATAGGCCAGGTTTGTACCTTGGGCGATTTCTTCAATTAACATAGGCTTTTCAAGTTTTTCTAAAAAGCTGATAATTATTGCTCGGGTATTTTTATTAATACCTTTAATTACATAGGCGTTTTCTTGTCTTTGCGTTAGTTCGGCTACTTTTAGATTAATCATTATTCTGGCTATTAAATCCGGTGCTTTAATGGGCTTTAAAGCAAAATCTGTTGCCCCTTCTTTTAGAAGCTCATTGGCTAGTTCCTGTCTTTCATCTACTGTTAAAACCAGGATAGGTACTTTTTTATCCAGCTCTCGGATAGCTTTTATGGTCATCAGTCCATCTAAAACCGGCATATGGTAGTCGGCTATAACTAAATCAAATCTATTTGTTTTAAAAAGCTGTAAGCCAATTTGGCCATTATCAGCTAATTGTGTTTGCCAGCCCCCGTGGCTGCATATTTCTTTTAGGGTATATTGAATATCAGCATTGTCTTCGATTATTAGTATTTTAGTCATTAGCTTTCACTCCCGGCAAAACAATTTGAATTACAGTACCCTTGCCTAGAATACTAGAAGCTTTTATCAGGCCACCATGATCTTCAATGACCTTTTTCACAAAGCTCATTCCTAAACCCCTTGATTTATCTTTGGTAGAGAAACCGACATTCCATATTTTTGCTAAGTTTACCTGGGAAATACCACTACCATTATCAATAATTGTTAAAAAAACTTTATTGTCCTTATCGCTGTTTATTTTAATAAAAATTAGAGGCTTTGACTCTGAACTAACAGCCTGAATAGCGTTTTCAATTACGTTTATAAGTGCCCGGGCCATTCGGATTCTATTTATATTTATTTGAGGTAAATTAGGTGGAATCTTTATTGATACTTGGGGATTAGCATTTTTGACAATAACATTGGCTCGGACAAAGTTAATTAATTCCCCGACATTAATAACTTTTCTTTTTTCATTATGCAAGAACTCCGAAATCATATCATTAACAGCTTCTACAGAATCCCCAATTTTTTGACAATATTCTTTTACTTGAGGGTCCTTGACTTTAAGTTCAATTAAGGAATTTAGACCTGCAGTTGTCATTAAAGGCGACTTTAGGTCATGAATGAGAAAATGCAGTTCCTGCCAAACCTGGGCCTCCTCAGCCAACATCTGCATTTTGAGCAGTTCTTTTTCTTTCTGCTTTTCTCTTTTCTCACTTTCAAGTCTCCTTGTATATAAAATGGACAAGAGAATAAAGAAGACTGCACCTATTGTAAAGGGAAGAAAAAAGGCAAAGCTGATAAAATTTAATATACTGCTTCTACTCAAATAGCTCGCGCTAATTTTAATATTAGTTACTAAATCGCTATAGCCTACTCCGTAATGGTTTAGCCAGGGCGCTAATAACAAACAGGAAAATGCTAATTTTAGCTGAATTAAGACAAATAGGCTAGAGAAAAAGCTGTCATAATTTTTATGAAAGATAGCTATTAAAATGATTTGGCCAATTAACATTAAACTTATAGTGATTAGTTCAAAGACAGAACCATAGGTATTGAGAGTAATAAAATATAAGCAAAGTGTAATTACAAGCAGATAAAAAAATTTTGGTACAAGGTTTGTGCGGCGAAAATAAAAATAAACAAAACTATAGCTAAAGATAAACACAGGTAAATCATAAAGGGTCTCATAAATAATTGTTTTAATAGCGGCGATGATTAGCAAGCCGTTATTAGTGGAGATGATGCTTTTTTCTAAATCTTCTAAAATTTGAACAGAAAAAGGTAGAAGTAAATTCTTTAGCAAATAGGTAGATAAGTAAAAACCAAGAATTAAATAAACCCACCAAAAAAGTTTTTTATTCATTTGTCACCTATCTAAAAGCAGAATTGAGGGGAACATAAAAACGTTCCATATCTTTAACTAAAGTAAAGGGAATAGTATTTTCCATAGCAATTCCGTGAAAAAAATCTTCACTTTTATGAGAACTAATAGCTATGATGTAATTGGCATAGTTGCCAACTGCCGAGAGCATTTCTTGGTTTAAAATATCCCAACGGTTTGAACCGCCTAAATAGACCATTATAATAGGAATACGTTGTTCATTCGCTTTTGCTACTAAGCGAATAATTCTCTGTTTTTCCTGTTCAAAATCTGTATAGATGCTCTCCATGCCCACCTTACTTACACCTACAGCAACTAGTAAACTGTTTATATCCTTCAAATCCTCAATAGTTGCTTTATAGCTAAAGGTATTACTGATTTTCAAATCGTCACAAATTTTAGCAACCACTAATCCTTCAGGACCTTGACCGGCAACGGTAATTAGTACTCTTTCCTTGGCAATAGGATAAGGCAGGTGGGGCAGGGTATATTGTAAAACTTGGGGCTTTTTAATGCAGTTGGGGAATATTATTAAAGTCAGGGAGATTATTATAATTAAAAAAGGTTTTGACCGAGCCATACAAATCCACCTTACAAAAGAAATAATCTATCTGTTATCTTCAACAAAAAAAATAAAAATCCTACTGAATTAGAGAAATAAAGGAATATGTTTCAGGAAATTAACCTTTAGGAGCTGAATATATGAATACATTATTAAATGATAGGAAAATTTAGAAGCCAAATGTTGCAGAAATTTTGATTGAAGATAAATTTATCGGTGAGGGGTATGGAATTTATTGTTTTGGCATACCGGTGGTGTGCCAGAGCTTACCAATAGTATGGATCGTTGGCAGGAATTTTTGTAAAAAAATGGGACAGGGGGTTATCCCTGTTCCATTTTTATTTTTGTTATGTTATTTTTGCTCTATTTCTTCAAACCATTGGGGGTGGTGGTTTTTAGCCCATTCCCGGGAAACTTTACCATGAATAATTGTCCCAATTGTACCGGGGTTAGCTAAACTGCCTAAATAAGCATGAGCGATAACACCGGCTATTAAACCAATTGCAGAAATACCGTGAAGTACTGATGCCCAGAGCAATGAATTAAGTCCGAATTTTCCTGGATAAGCTAGCATGAGGCCTGAGAAAATAATTAAAATACTAAAAAATGTACTAAACCAGTAGAAAGCCTTTTGTCCTGCATTAAATCTTCCAGAAGGAGGATGAATTTCTTTGCGGGTTAAATATCCGCCCATTACCTTGAACCAGTCTCGGTCGTAAGTTTTGAAGATACTGTCTTTTAACCAGATGAAAATTGAATTTAAGGATGAAAGGGTAAATAAGGCTGCAAACACAAGGTGGATTTTATAGGCTGCTACATAACTTAAGCCTAGGGTGCCCACGTGGAAAAGGGCAAAGGCAATACCGGTAACGGCTAAAATAATAAAGCTTAACATACGGACAAAATGGGCTGTCCTTTCGAAGGGAGTAAGGCGCACTATTTCAGGCTTGAGTTTCCCCAGGCGTTTGGCATTAGGACCAATAATCACAAAATGACCGGCTATACCTAACAAAACTCCAACTGTACTCAATAAAACAATTAATCCGATATATTCAAGGTAGAGGTTATTTAAGTTAGCTAACAAAGGATTGGTGCTTGTATAGGTCAAAATAAGATACCTCCTTGTGAATTATTTATCAATGATAATTAAGTATAACAAAAAACAAGTCCCTTAGGCAAATACAATAATTGGGCTTAACCCCATGATGAGACATGGGGTTAAGGGGATTATTTAATCAATGATTTCAGTTTTTTTATAATTTTGGGATCTGTTATTTCTACTTCTTTAGTTTCGGGATTATCACCTATTTTTTCATACGGGATAGCACCAAAACTGTGGTCTCTAGTTACATGATCATGAAGGTCAGTTGGGTTTTTCCACATTATTTCCTCGATGTCAAAGTTTTCATCTTTATGACAGCTTGCACAATTCTCAGTAAAATTATCGCCTTTTAGCATAGAGCCTTCTTTATTTACTTCATGGGAAGTATGGCAGCTTAGACAATTGACATAACCACTGGTATAGTGGTCAGATGCAAACCAGTTACGGGTTCCATAATGATTTTCGGCAATCAAGGAACTACCATCCTCGGTTTCGCTAGGTTGACCTAAAGTATGACATGTTATGCATGCATTTTGGTTAATACTTATGGCTTCTTTTCTTTTGGTCTGAGCATGAATGCTGCCAGGACCGTGGCAGGTTTCACAGCTTATTCCAGGTTCAAGGTTCTTAATTCCTAATCCTTGAGCTACTAAACCTGGGCTATGACACTCAGCACATGAATATGCTTTGGCAGACCAATCCTGAATTCCATCACTGTTATAATCCTTTAAGGATGCTGCTACAAGTTCGTAACCTTGTTCGGATTTTTCTAAAGATGCTACCCGATATAATTCCTGAGAAAAGCCGTCTATATTACCAACAACATAGCTGTCCATCATAACTCCATATGTATCTTCTAAATTAATTGCTTTTGTAGCCGGATTTTCCTTAGTGGCACCATCCCAGACATTAACCATCTGCTTAAAATCTGTATTGTATTGATCTAGTGATTTAAAAATTCCGGCATGGCTGGTCATTGCAAATCCTTGACCTGTTTCACTATGACAGGTTATGCAGGCATCAGTACCTATATATGCCGACATCTGTTGTACCTCTTTAGTATCTATCTTTTCTTTTTTGGTATTAGTTTCATTACCAGCACAACCAGATAGAATTAACCCCAAAACCAAAACTAGTAAACTGGAAATTAAAAAATGCTTTCGCAAATCAAGACCTCCCTTCATCAAAATTTGAAAAAATTATATTATAATATAAGTAAATATTATAATAATTACTTTCACAAATCAATATATTATAAAAAATTTTTATAATATACTATATTTATACTCTTTAAACTTAATGTTTTTGGAGGTTGAATATATGAGTTTATTATAGCAAGCAATTTAGTAATAATTTTTTGACCAGTACGCTGGAAATCTGTTAAACTATATAAGAATATAAAAAAATGGGGGTAGCCCTTAATGATTGGAATAAGCAAACTTTTAGTCGATACAAATAACTTTGGTGATACATTGCGCTACAGTCACAAGTCCCAGGGTACCTGTCATGGGGCTACCCATGATCGAGGTCCTGTGGTAGTTTGGAACTGCACTAAAACCTGTAACCTAAAATGCATCCACTGCTATGCAGGCTCTGACAGCAAAAAATATGATGGTGAACTGACTACTAAAGAAGCGGTTAAATTTATAGATGATTTAAAAAGTTTTAATGTGCCTGTTCTTTTAATTTCTGGTGGGGAGCCTTTTATGCGGGAAGATATCCTCTATTTGGCTGAATATGCAGCCAAATTGGGTATTCGCAGTACATTTTCCACCAATGGGACTTTAATAACCCGCCAAACTGCAAAAAAACTAAAGGAAATTGGCGTTGGTTATGTGGGTATCAGCCTAGATGGTCTGGGAGATAACAATGATAAATTTCGAGGACAAAAAGGTGCTTTTGAGCTGGCCTTAAGGGGTATTGAGAATTGTTTAGCTGAGGGCCAAAAGGTAGGCTTGAGGTTTACAATTAACCGGCATAATTATCATGAACTTGATGGTATTTTTAATTTAATAGAAGATGTTAAAATTCCTCGGATTTGTTTTTATCATCTGGTTTACTCAGGGCGGGGCAGTGAAATGATAAAAGAGGATATTTCTCATTCTGAAACTCGACAGGCGCTAGATCTGATTATAGATAAGGTCCGTTATTTTAAAAATAAGGGATTAGATAAAGAGGTCTTGACAGTTGATAACCATGCTGACGGTGTTTATCTTTATCTAAGGCTCCTTAAGGAAGACCCTCAAAGGGCCAAAAAGGTCTTGGAATTACTAAGGTTTAATGGTGGTAATCGTACCGGCATAGCCATTGGTGAAGTGGATTGGTTTGGTCATGTGCATCCTGACCAGTTCACACAAAATCATACTTTTGGAAATGTTCGAGAGAATAAATTTGGTGATATCTGGACTGACCCTAAACATCCTATCTTAAATGGACTGAAAAATCGAAAGAACTTACTCAAAGGGCGTTGTGCCCAATGTCAGTGGTTAGATGTCTGTAACGGCAACTTTAGGGCTAGAGCCGAGGCCGTGACAGGTGATTTCTGGGAATCTGATCCTGCCTGTTATTTGACTGATGAAGAAATTGGTTTGTCCAAGGAGAGATGAATATGGATAATATTGATAAGAACCTCTTAAGTATAATCCAAAAGGATTTTCCTGTCTGTTCCCGGCCTTTTCAGGAAATAGGTGAAAAGCTGGGAATAACTGAGGATGAAACCGTAGCACGACTCTCTGAGTTAAAGGAACAAGGGATAATCCGGCGTTTAGGTGCAATTATGGATTCCCGTAAACTAGGCTATAAGAGTACCCTTTGTGCTATGGAAGTTCCTTCTGATAACTTATCCCAAGTTGTGAAAGTAGTTAACGACTATATAGGAGTAACTCATAATTACCTGCGCAATCATGATTATAATCTGTGGTTTACATTAATTACTCCCTCACAAGGCCATTTGGAGAAAACACTTAGGGACATTGAAAAAAGAACAGGACAAAAAGTCTATAACCTTCCTGCCCTAAGATTATTTAAGATCAAGGTGAATTTTCATGTACCGGGTGTAAAAGGAGGAGAGGGTTAGTGTTTAATGACTTGGACAAAGCAATTATCAAAGAAATTCAGGGAGACCTTCCTTTAGTTGCTCAACCTTACCGGGAAATTGCCTCACGGCTGGGTATTTCGGAACAAGAACTATTAGAGAAAATTAAAGAGTTTCAGAAACAAGGATATATTCGGCGTTTTGGGGCAGCTCTGCGTCATAGGGAAATGGGATTAAAAGCTAATCCCATGATAATTTGGCAGGTGCCGGAAGAAAGGATTGAAGAGGTTGGTAATAAACTGGCTTCTTTTGCTCGAGTTACCCATTGCTATCATCGGGCAATGCTTCCTAAATTGCAGTACAATGTATTTTCTATGATTCATGCCGAGACGAAAGAAGAATGTTTTAAACTAGCAAAAGAAATGGCAGAGGTAATAAACATTGAAGACTATAACCTATTGTTTAGTGAAAAGGAACTTAAAAAAACCAGCATGAAATATTTCATGGAAGATTGAGTAAAACCCTTAGGTACTTGCCTAAGGGTTTAAATATGTATAAAAATATCCTTTTTGATTTTCTTTAAATATGCCGATAGTTTTTTGACTGTCACAGGCATTGATTATACCTAAAATGTAACAGTGTGGATAGATGTTTTCCCCATTTTCACCAGTCAAGGGTTCTATAACCTCTAAATCTTTATTGAATACTAAGTAGTAGATTTTATTTTGGGGAGTTAAATGGAGGGGGGCATCTATTTTAGTAAAATTGAATTGAAAAGGTTCAATAATAATTGAATTTTTAAAATTTAAAGACTCCTTATAATGTCTCTGATAATTGTCCTGAAAATCTTTTGTAATTAGTTCAACAAAAGCTTCCTGGAAAAAAGGAATTTTATTTAAAGTTTCACAGGGGTCCTGGTTTACTTTTAAATCTTGAAAAATAGAAGAGATTACATTGGGGCAGCAGTCAACTAGTTTTTTAAAAAGCATCCATCGCTCATATCTTGTTTCATAAGGAGTATCAAAAAGGGGTTCAGTGCAGTCGAAAACTTCACGATAGTTTTCCAAGGTATAATTTTCAAACCAACGGGCGGAAGACTCTATTACCCAGTTAGAATGGCTATCTTTGAAGTCGAGTTTATAGGAACTATCCTGGATAAAATGAAAATACTCATGATAAATATTATTAGCTGAAGGTTGGTAGAGGAAAGCTGTATTTAGTACGGGCAGATAATGACCGCCAAATTTCTGCAATAGAGGTGTTTTAGCCAGAAATTCCGGACACGTTATTATCAAAAAGGGGCTTTTGGGGATTTCTAGGCTTAGGCTTTGAGCCAGTGTTTTTGCATCAGTAATATTATTTTGAATAACGCTGACTTGAGCTTCAAAAAAGGAAATAATAATTACACCATCTTTATAAAAAACCGAGGTTAAGGTGAAGAATAAAAGGGGTAATATTATTAAGACAAGTATTATTTTTATTCTGTTCAAACCTCTCACCCCTTTCTATACATTTATTATATTGTGAATGAAAGAACAATACAATTGTGAATAAAAAGCAGTATGAAAGGTTGGGTACCAATTGGTGGTGAGCAAGCTATACCAGGGCTGGTTAAATGCAGTAGACAAACATGATTATAAAAAAGCAAGAAAGTTATATATGGCGCTATTAAAAGAGGCACCGTTGACTGCGGGGATTAATTTCCCAATGGGCGTGTGGTATAAGGAAAAGGAGCTGTTTGAAGAAGCCGAGATGGCTTTTAAGAGGGCACTAATAACAGATCCTGGAATTGTTGCAGATAGTTACTATTACCTGGGAAATGTCTCGCGAGAGCAAGGAGACCATGGGCAGGCAATTGCTTATTACCGAGAATCCTTAAAGGTGGACCCTAATTTCTTTGAAGCCCAATATAATTTGGGGAAAATATATGCCATATTAGGTCAATCAAAAGAGGCATTACAAGAATTCACTAAAGCCTTGGAATTAAGCCCGGAGGATGTAGATACATATATTAATATTGGTGTGGAATTATCAAATCAGGGGAAAAGAAAAGAGGCTCTTGAAAGCTATGAAAAAGCACTGGAATTAAATCCGGAATCATATTTGGTTTACTCCAATATTGGTGTTGAGTTTACTGCTTTAGGAAATTATGAGCAGGGTATTTTATATCATAAAAAAGCTCTTGCCTTAAACTCCTTTTATGCTGATGGGTGGTATAATCTGGCCTGTTCCTACGCTCGGGCTGATGATTTTGAAAACTCATTAAAGGCACTAGAACGTTCTATTAGGCTAGATGCAAGCAATATAGAATATGCTAAAAAGGATCCTGAATTGGATAATATCAAAAGTACCTCCGGATATAAAAGTATTATAAAAAAATTTCCCAGACCATAAAGGATATAAAGTATTTTTATGGAATATATATTCAATAAAAATACTTTACAATGAAGAGGGTGTTTGATATGAAAAGTGAAAAATATTTTATTCACCTTTCTTCGGAAGAACAGGAAGTATTTAAAGAGTATTCCATACCGCTGGTATTTCCAAAAGAACATAATATTTTTTCGCCCGGGGATGTGCCTAATTATATCTATTTTATCGAGGCAGGTAGAATAAAAATTTACAGAATTACAATGGATGGAGAATATATAACCATTTCCATCAGACATGCAGGTGAGGTTTGCGGCCTGGCTGAGGCTTTATGCAGCATGCCCCGGCAATGTTTTGCTATGACTTTAGAAACAACACGTCTGCAGGCTGTAAAAAAAGAAGACTTTTTTCAAATACTATCTATGGAGCCCCAATTAAACCTAAAAATTTCTCAAGTTTTAAGCAGGAGGTTACGGCATGCCGAAACAATTATCCACGATCTTGTCTATTATAATGTGGAGGCTAGGCTGGCCAGGCTGCTCCTAAGTATGTCTAAACAATGCGGACGCCAATATGAGGATCATATTATCTTAGACATAGTCTTAACCCATAAAGATATTGCCAGCATGATTGGTACTTCTAGGCAGAGTGTGACTCTTTCTCTGCAACAGTTCAAGGACAGGGGTATTATTGATTATCATAAGCGGGAAATAATAATATTGAATTTCGCCAAACTTCGAAATCTAACCTAAAACACCTCGTTATGAGGTGTTTTTTGTACTTAGGGACTTGTATAACTTTGCCAAAAAATGATTTTTGTCAGCTAGCTGACATTTAAAATGCAAGCTAAGTGGCATTGAATTTGTAAATTACCTGACGGTAGCTCTCCCTTTCACAAGCTATAATTAGGTAAGGTATTTATGTTGTCTATAAGCAGCTGAGTTATTGGCAAAATAAATAATATTTATGAAAGGGGTGTTGATCCGGAAAGTATAGCTTTTATATGTATTTATTTTATTAAGTATTAGGCAAATAAAAGAGGAGGAGAATTTATGAGTACTGCAACTGTCAGTATTTCAACTGCCCAAAAACCCAATCTGATTTTTGGTATAGAACCTAAACAATTTTGGGGCCTAATCGCTGGTTTTTCAATTATGTTCTTGTTCCATTTCGGGCCAGCTTTACCAGGGCTCAAACCAGAAGCCCAGTCAGTATTAGGTGTATTCTTTTGGTTTATGATTATAATGATCTGCAATTCCCTGCATAAGTTTGTTGTTGGACTGTTAGCGCCGGGATTTGTAGTTATGCTGGGGAAATTTAAGATACCCGATGCTTTTTCAGCCTTTTCAAGTGATGCATTCTTTTTAACCGCCGGCGCTTTTGCTTTTGCTGCAATTATGATGGGAACACCACTGGGGAAAAGAATTGCGATTACTATTACCGACTTATTCCGGTCAGTTAAGGTAACGAGAATATTTTTCGGGTTATCTGCCGCTGATTTTACCATCAGTGGATTCCTTCCTACTGTGGCAGAAACAGGCTTATTACTACCTTTGGCTAAAGGTTTTTCAAGTCTAATGTCCGGCAAGGAACATTTGCCAGAGACTCAAAGAATAAATAAAGGCTTATTCTTATTGATTTGCGGTTTGATGCCTCTTTTTACCAGTATGATTATTCTTACTGCTCACTTCCCTAATATCCTGATGGCAGGGATGCTTGAAGAAGCAATTAAAATTAAAGTAACTTGGATGGACTGGTTAATATTAAATATTCCCTTATGGGGACTAATGCCCGTCGCCTTTTTCTATACTGTTTGGTATTTTAAGCTGTGGAACGTGGAAATTCCTGGAGCAGCTGATGAACTTCCCAAGATGAAAGCTGAATTAGGACCCACTACTTGGTCGGAAAAATGGGCCTTAGGTTCACTGATTATTTGTGTATTCCTGTGGATAACAGAAAAAACTCTCCATAATTTTAGCACCGGCATGGTTGCTCTTTTACTGGTTCTTTTAGTCTTCCTGCCCTTCAGCAGAATTAAATACAGTCAAATTGGCCCACATATTATGTGGGATACCTGGATTTTATTAGGTGGTGCAATTTCCATGGGAACCGCACTTCATAAATCAGGCGCTGTTCAATGGATGGTTGATTTGGCACTGGCTCCTATGGGAGATACAATTATTGCCCTCCCGCCTATTATTATTTTAATTATTGTTGTTATAGCCACTCAAATTGCTAGAGCTGGTATTGTAAGTGCTGCAGCCATGGGTGCAATGTTCATACCGCTTTGTATAACACTGGCACCGGAATTAGGCTTCAACATTTTGCCTTTTACTATGATTGTTGTAAACTGTTTAAGCTACTCATTCTTTCTCCCCATGTCGATCACTGCTTTCTTTATTGCTTGGGGTGCAGTAGATATGTCAATGGGTGAGGTAATGAAATTTGGTGCTCCACTATCTTTAATCTGTAATATTTATACAATTTTAACAATGTCCATGTGGTTACCTTTAATGGGTTATCCCTTGATGCAATAGAATTTTTCTTCAAATGGGGGAGATAAAATGTGTGCTGAAAAGGTTTTACCGAAAACAATCGATGAAATAGTACTTGAGGTTTTAGAAACAGATTTTCTGATTATCGGTGCCGGTAATGCAGGCTGCTTTGCAGCAATTGAAGCTAAAAGGCAAAATCCTAATTTAAAGGTTACCCTCATGGAAAAGGCCTATATTGACCGTAGCGGCTGTCTGGCAGCAGGTATGGATGCTATCAATACTTATCTGAAAAAAGGCAGGACTATAGAAGAGTTTATTAAGTGGAGCCGTTCTCAGGCTGGAGGATTAATTAGGGAGGACCTAGCTATTAAGGTAGCGGAAAACCTGAATAAGCCGGTGGAAGAGTGGGAACAGTGGGGACTGCCTATAAAAAAGGATGAGGATTCAGAAGAGTATAAAACCAGAGGGAAATGGGATATTACCATTCAAGGCGAGTCCATGAAGCCAATTATTGCTGAGAAAGTTAGAGAGTACGGCTGTGAAATATTAAACAGAGTAACTGCAACTAACGTTTTGATCAGTAAGGGGAAAGTAGTAGGAGCTGCCGGCTTTGGAGTAAGAAACGGAAAGATGTATGTAGTTAAAGCCAAAGCAACCTGTATTGCTACCGGTGGGGCTGCCGGTTTGTATAAGACCTATCAGAACGATGGTATTGATAGCCATCATCAGTTGTGGTATTGCCCCTTTAATACAGGTACAGGTTATGCCATGGGAATCCGTGCAGGAGCGGAAATGACTACCTTTGAAATGCGCTGGTGTGCAACAAGAACTAAGGATTTCAACGGCCCAATCGACACCATTTCTGTTGGCTATAAAACCCCTATGATAAATGCTAAGGGAGAAAAAATACTAGAGAAAAGATATGCCCATCTAGGAGGGGAAGCAGCACCTAGGTATATCCGGGCTAATGCCCCTATGGAGGAATGGTTGGAAGGCCGGGGTCCTTGCTTTGTGGATACCCGGAATATGAGTGATGAGGATATCAAACAAATGAAGACCGATTATCTAAATGAAAGACCAACTTATGTTTTATTTATGGCTGCCAGGGGGCAGGAGTTAAAAGAGGAGCCAATAGAAATTTATGGTAATGACCCTTATATTGTGGGCGGTCATACAGCAAGCGGCTATTGGGTAGACACAAATTGGTCCACAACATTACCGGGCTTATTTGCCTGTGGTGATGTTTCCGGCGGAGTGCCTAATAAATTTGTTGGCGGCTGTGCAGCAGAAGGCTTATTAGCTGCCCAGGGTGCTGTTAAATATATTGCAGGATTGGAAAACCTGCCAGAGGTTGATGAAAAGCAAATTGAAGCAGAAAAGCTCAGAGTTTATGCTCCTTTGTTCCGTATGGAGCAGGAAGGTGACGGAGTTCAGTGGCGGGAAATGGAAGAGAGGATGCAGCGGCTGATGGATGAGTACGCTGGGGGAGTTCATCAATTTTTCCGGATGAGTGAAGAACAGCTAAAATATGCCCTAAAGAATATTAAAATACTTCAGAGGCAGGTTGAATATTTAATAGCTAAAGATTTTCATGACCTGATGAGCTGTCATGAAGTAATTGATCGGCTGGATGTAGCAGAAGTATTAATCCATCATCTTTTATTCCGTAAAGAAACCCGCTGGCCAGGCTGGCAAACCAGGGTTGATTATCCGCAGGTAAATAATGAGGAGTATGACTGTTTTGTCAATTCTTGTAGAAATCAAGAAACAGGTGAAATAGAAATGTATAAGCGCCCTTATGAACAAATCCTACCTGGTGAGAGGTTACAACCTTAAATTCATAAATGTTGGACAAAGGGGGAATTAGTAGTGCCGCCAAAAATTAACTTTAATAAGTGTGATGGCTGTAGGGCAGAAGAAGAACCACTATGTGAACAAATATGCCCTGGTAACTTAATGACTTTGCAAGATGGAAAAGCCCATTGTCGGGGTGACCGTGACTGCTGGGACTGCATGTCTTGCACCAAAATATGTCCTCAAGGTGCAATTGAAACTAGGCTTCCCTACCAGCTAGGGTATTATCCGGCAAAACTGATACCCAGAGTAGGTACCAATAAAATTATGTGGACCTGTGTGGATATTAACGGTAAGGTTGAACGATTTGTGGTTAAGACGAGAAATGACTAATTAGAGGTGGAAAAAATGACTGTAGGAGTAATACTTTGCCGTTGCAACGGGATGATGGAAAATCTGGATTGGGTGGCTATAGCAGATTTTCTAAATAAGAAAAAGGATGTAGTTGATACTCTTATTCTAGATATTGCCTGTAGTCCTCAGAGTCAGCAGGATATGGTGGAGTTTATAGAAAGCCAAAAAATTGACCGCTTTGTTGCAGCGGCTTGTTCTCCTCTAGTTAAAGGCGGTCTGTTTCAGGCCTTAGCCCGCAAAATGGGTATGCCAAACCAACATCTAGAACAGGTAAACATAAGGGAACAGTGTTCATGGGCTATTCAAGAATCAGGTCCTGCCCTAGAAAATGCTAAAATAAAGTTAAACATGGCATTGAAACGTCTAAGTAAAGTCAAAGATCTAGGTCACTGGCAGTTTAATAAGGCATATATCAATACATTAAGATGTGATAAGTGCAAAAGGTGTATTGAGGAATGCCCTAATGAGGCTATTTCACTTGGAGTCGATGGGTTTCCTTTTGTTGACGGAAATAAATGTGTTAAGTGCGGGGTTTGTCTGGGGGGATGTCCCTTAGGAATTATCTCCCTGCCTAACTTCCGCTTAGAAGAAATTAACGGGATGATTGAAGAGGCAGCTAAATCTAAGAGCAAGCCCAACCTTATTGGTTTATTTTGCCCCCATGCTTATGAAGAGGCAGATGTTGTTAGTGCTAAGGGGTGCCCTGGACTAGCTAACTTAAATGTAATTTCCGTTCCCTGTTCTGGCGCGGTAAATATGGCTCTAGTAAACGATGCCCTCGCGACAGGCATTGACGGTGTAATTATTGCAGGCTGTGAGCATAGCCAGTGTCAGCTTCGTAGGGGAAATGATTATGCTAAGAAAAGAATTGCTAATCAGCAGGAGACTTTAGAAGAGATGTTTTTGGAGAAGGAACGGCTTATTTATATGGCTTTTGACGAAAATTATACATCCTCAGCAGAAATAGATGATAAGATTTGTTCAAAATGTGGAATTTGTGAGCATGTATGTCCTTTTAGGGCTATTTCTTACTCCCCGGAAGAGGATAGAATGTTTATAAATCCACAGGGCTGCCGCTCTTGCGGTACCTGCTCCGCTTCTTGCCCAGCGGGTGCTGTTAAGCTACCTGAGGCTTGCGATGAAGAAATAATGGGAGCTATTGATTTGCTTATAGGGGAGGGTTATTGATGGCTGTCAAAATTATTTTCTGCAAAAACCAGAGATGCAGAACAGATCAGTTGGACTTGACTAGATTTAGGTGTGACCTTAAAAAGGCAAATCAGGAGTTTATTGAACTTCCTGATTTATGTATAAATGTAGAAAAGGTAAACTTAATTTACGGTGATTTGGTCATCTGCGGGTGTGATGAAAAAGTATTCAAAAGCAGGTTAGAGAAGAGTGGGAAAAAAATAGTCTTTGCTCCCATTAGAGAAGAATCTTTATGGCTTTATCAGGATAGAGAAGCCGGTTATAGGCAGGCTCTTTTACAGATAAAGCTGGCCCTAAATCGGCTTAAATTTAAAAGAAAGAATGATAAGCTACCTTTAAATAGCTTTAATAAAAAAATTAATGATTACTTAGAAATCGTGCATGAATTAGGACCAAATCCTTTTAAAGTTTAAAATATAGTTAATGTGGGGTGGTTCTTGCTTAGATCAATTAAGCAAGAACCACCCCGCTTTTTGCTTTGGTAAGGCTGAATAACTATGGGTAAAACTAGATTCTTTTTCATACTGTAGGTTCTGCAACGTAGTTACATTAATATAGATACTATAGGGGGGTATATGTTATAATGGATCATGAGGGTATAACTTAAGCAGAAATAGGAGGTAAAATTATGGCTAAAGAAAGAACTATTAATATACCTGTTTTAGGAATGACCTGTGCTGTTTGTGCTACTAGAATAGAAAAAAAGGTTCCAAAATTAGAAGGAATTATTGATGTCAACGTTAATTTTGGAGCTGAAAAGGCCCAAGTAAAATATGATGCCGATGTTGTGCAGTTAAAGGATGTTGTCGCAAAAATAATAGATACAGGCTATGATGTCCCCAAGGATAAGGTTGAGCTAAAAATCCAGGGAATGACCTGTGCAGCTTGTTCTACCCGGATTGAGCGGGGCCTAAATAAAATGGACGGTATCTTAGAGGCTAACGTTAATCTGGCTTTAGAAAAGGCTAATATTGCCTATGTCCCTGGTTTGGTATCGGTACAGGAAATTAAAAAGAAAATTGAAGATATTGGTTATCAGATTCTGGATTTTGAGGCTGGAGCTACAGGTGATAAAGAACAGGAAGCGCGGCAGAAGGAGATAAGAAGGCAACGTAATTTATTTATAATTTCAGCCCTACTATCCTTACCATTATTATCTATGATGTTTATTGAGTGGTTTGGGCTTCATGAGGTTGCCCCCCATTTTCTTATGGACCCAGTTTTCCAGTTTGTTTTAACAACACCTATTCAGTTTGGTGTGGGAAGTTATTTTTATATTGATGCATATAAGGCCTTGAAAGGCGGCAGTGCAAATATGTCAGTGCTGGTAGCTTTAGGTACATCAGCTGCGTACTTTTATAGTGTAGCTGCTACCTTCTTTAGTGATTTAGTAGGTACAAGCCATGTTTATTACGAAACAGCCGCTATAATTATTACCCTAATTATTTTAGGAAAGCTTTTAGAAGCCCTAGCAAAAGGGAGAACATCAGAAGCAATTAAAAAGCTGATGGGTCTACAGCCCAAAACTGCCCGGGTAATCAGAAACGACCAAGAAGTAGATATACCAATAGAAGAGGTTGTTGTTGGTGATATTATCGTAGTAAAGCCTGGGGAGAAACTTCCGGTAGATGGTATTGTTGTAAGCGGAACATCTAGTGTTGATGAATCAATGCTCACCGGTGAAAGCCTGCCCGTGGATAAAAAAGAAGGCAGTGAGGTAATCGGAGCTACCATAAATAAACACGGCAGCTTTAAGTTTAAAGCCACAAAGGTAGGAAAAGAGACTGCTCTGGCTCAAATAGTCAGGATAGTGGAGGAAGCCCAAGGCTCAAAAGCTCCAATTCAAAGAATGGCTGATATAATATCTGCTTATTTTGTTCCTGTAGTTATTGCTATTTCAGTTGTTACCTTTTTGAGCTGGTATTTTATCGTGGAGCCCGGGGAATTTACCAAAGCACTATTACCTGCTATCGCTGTTCTTGTTATAGCCTGTCCCTGTGCTTTAGGTTTGGCGACACCTACCTCAATTATGGTTGGAACAGGTAAAGGTGCGGAGAATGGTATTCTTATCAAAGGTGGGGAACATTTAGAAAATGCCCATAAAATTAATACGGTAGTTCTAGATAAAACCGGAACCATTACTAAAGGTGAGCCAGAGGTTACTGATATAATTGCAACCTTTATAGCTAAAGAAGAACTTCTAAGATTAGCGGCCAGTGCTGAGAGAAATTCTGAGCATCCCCTAGCCGAGGCTATAGTAGGTTATGCCCGGAATCAAGGAATAGAGCTGAGGGAGGCAATTGATTTTAAAGCTATACCCGGTCATGGAATAGAAGTAAAGGTTGATGGCAAGTTAATTTTTCTGGGCAATCGGAAATTAATGAAAGATAAAGAAATAAATATTGAAAAATTAGCTATGATTGCTGATAATTATGAAGGGCAAGGCAAAACCGCTATGCTTGTAGCTGTTGATGGCAAAGCAGCAGGGGTTATTGCTGTAGCCGATACTGTAAAGAAAAGTTCCCTAAGTGCTATAAAAGAGTTAAAAGAAATGGGAATAGAAGTTATAATGATTACAGGGGATAACAAAAAAACTGCTCTGGCTATCGCAAATCAGGTAGGAATTGATAAGGTATTAGCAGAAGTATTACCGGAGAATAAGGCAGAAGAAGTGGACAAGCTTAAAAAAGCAGGGAAAAAGGTAGCTATGGTAGGGGACGGAATAAATGATGCTCCAGCCTTAGTTACCGCAGATGTGGGCATTGCCATTGGTACAGGGACAGATATAGCCATGGAGGCCGGAGACATAACACTAATTAGCGGTGATTTGCATGGTATAGTTGCGGCTATAAAACTAAGTAAGGCTACCATGGTCAATATAAAGCAAAACCTATTCTGGGCATTGTTTTATAATAGCTTAGGTATCCCGGTTGCCGCTTTTGGCTTACTATCACCTGTAATTGCAGGTGCTGCTATGGCTTTTAGCTCTGTATCTGTTGTTTCTAATGCCTTGAGATTAAAAAGGTGGAAGTATCAACATTAATTTTAATTATTAAATTGATTGGAGGAATAAAAAATGGTTTCAGGATTAGTCCAAGAATGGAATAAGGCAGAATTGCCTAAAATGGTTAGGGTCAGGCAGAAATTTGCTGGGTCGAAGATCAAAGATATACGAGAGGAAATGAGAGATCAGTTTAGTGCATTAAAGCTCTCAGAAAGGCTAAAGCCAGGAGCTAAAATTGCAGTTGCAGTAGGCAGCAGAGGTATCCATGATATAGATAAGATAACTAAAGAAGTTATTGAAATTTTAAAGGATCACAATTTTGAACCTTTTATTATCCCGGCTATGGGCAGTCATGGTGGTGCTGCAGAAGAAGGTCAAGTTAAGGTTTTAGCGGAATACGGTATTACTGAAGATACTATGGGTGTATCTATTAAGTCTTCCCTTGATGTAGTTGAGGTTGGAACTGTGCGTGTTCCCTCGGTTCCCGAGGAATTTCCCGTATATGTAGATAAAATTGGCTATAATTCCGATGGTATTGTAGTAATAAATAGAGTTAAACCCCATACCTTATTTAGACATGATGTGGAAAGCGGTTTAATGAAGATGCTGACTATCGGTCTGGGAAAACATCAAGGAGCAACTATTGCCCACCTCCAGGGCTTTGATATTTTTGGAGAAATAATCCCAGCGGTAGGGGAAGAAATTCTAAAAAAGGCACCTATCTATTTTGGAGTAGGGATTGTCGAAAATGCTTTTGAAGAAACAGCAGAAATCAGAATTGTTCCCCGAGAGGATTTCATGCAAGCTGATCAGGAACTTTTAGTAAAGGCAAGAAAGCTTATGGGCAGGATCATGCTTCCGGAGATTGATGTATTAATTATTAAAGAAATAGGCAAAGAGTTTAGTGGTGATGGGATGGATCCTAATGTAGTTGGCCGGTATTTAAATCCCCATATTAAGCCTGACATTAAGGCACAAAAAATTGTAGTTCTGGATTTATCGGAAAAAACTAAAGGCAATGCAACTGGTATAGGCTCCGCTGATGTTATAACTAAAAGGATGTATGACAAAATTGATCTTAAGAAAACCTATATCAATATTTACACCTCTACTGCCTTACCGGGCGGTCGGATACCAATAACAATAGATACTGATGAGGAAGCTATTCAGGTAGCCTTGACTTCCTGTGTACGTGTTTATCCAGGTAAATATAAAGTGGTCTACATTCCTAATACTCTCTATTTAGAAGAGTTATGGGTTTCAGAGCCACTAGCCCAAACATTGAAAGATTCACCAGATTTCGAGATCATAGGTGAACCGGAAGCCATAGAATTTGATGCAGAAGGCAATATTGTTAATTTGCCCTTTTAAGGAAAGGGGACACACCTCATTTTGGGAGTGATCTTTGGCCGAGGAATGTCCCCAACGTATGGAAAGGGGACACACCTCATTTTGGGAGTGATCTTTGGCCGAGGAATGTCCCCAACGAATAATAGGTTGAGATTTCGCTACGCTAGGTTGAGGTTGAGAAAATACAATAGAAATTTACTTAACCTTAGCCTCAACCTCAACCCTCAGCCTTATCATTAATATATTCTCGCCCACTATTAGACTTAAAGAAAGTCGCCCTTTGGGCGACTTTCTTTAAAGGGGGTTATTATGAAGTTTTGGGGTTATATAACCGCAATAGCCGGCTGGCTATCTGCCGCTGTTATTTTTCGCTATGGTCTCTATCCGCCTCAATTACTATTTTGGCTGGTTTTATTTGTTACGGCATTTGTTGCCTCGGGCTTGACGGGGGATAAGTGGGCAGGGTTTAAGCTAGCTGGCTTTGTATGGGTATTAGTTCCTTTAACGGGACTAGTCTTTTCCGTAAACCTGTTAGAGCCGGGGCAATTTGCCCTGTCTATGATAGCAACAGTGATAACAGTTTTTTTTACCGGTTTCTTTGCAACGAAGTTTAAAATTTCAAGTATCCTGAAGGGATTTGCATTATTAATTTTAGTATTTTCCCTATTATTAGGTAGTTTATATTATCAGATAAAAGAAGCTGGTACTACAGCTTCTCTAGCCAAAGCTGATGGGGCCATAATATTAGGAGCGGCAGTTTGGGAAGGGGGGAGACCCAGTCCCTCTATGTATGCTAGAGTAAAGGAAGGTGTCAAGCTTTATGAGGCTGGTCTAGTGAATAGAATTATTGTTACAGGAGGATTGGGGAGGATTCCCCCGACTGAGGCTGAAGTAATGGGGAGATTGGCTCAGGAGTTAGGCGCTCCCCAAGAGATTATAATAATGGAAACACAAGCCACAACTACTGAGGAAAATATCATGTTTAGTAAGGCTATTGGAGAAAGCTTGGGGCTTACTACATATATCGTGGTTACTGATGCCTTCCACCTTAAGAGGGCCTTATTAATTGCAGAAGTCTTTGGCCTGCAAGCACAAGGAGTTCCCGCTCTAGAGAGTCCATTATACACAAATAAGTGGCTTCGCTTTAAATATACTTTACGGGAAGCCTTTGCCTTAGTTCAACACTATGTAAAATATCTTGTAAATATTAATTTGACATAACATCCTAGTGGAAAAAAGCTGTGTCAAAAATCACCTCCATCGCATATCTTGAGGTATAAGTAAATAAATATGAGGTCAATGGCGCCCTCGAAACATTAATTAATTAATGTTTGGTGGCGTTTTTTATTTGCAAATATTTACAGGGAAGGTGGAAATATGATGTGTGGAATTACAGGTTGGATAAACTGGGAGAGGGATTTAGAGGACGAAAGGGCAATGATAGAAAAAATGACTATGACCCTGGCCCATCGGGGTCCGGATGGGGCGGGAATATATCTAAATAGGCATATAGCTTTAGGTCACCGACGCTTAAGCATAATCGATTTGGAACGGGGAAAACAGCCAATGACAAGAAAAGCTAAATGCAATACCTTTACTATAGTGTATAATGGGGAGCTTTATAATACTGAAGAAATACGACATGAGCTTAAAAGTAAAGGGTATTATTTTGAGAGCCATTCAGATACGGAGGTTCTTATTTATGCATTTATTGAATGGGGGTCAGGATGTCTAAAGAAACTAAATGGGATTTTTGCCTTTGCTGTTTGGGATGAAAGAGAGGAAAAGCTGTTTTTAGCCAGAGATCGTTTTGGGGTTAAGCCTCTTTTCTATACATTTATCCGTAATCAGCTTATTTTTGGTTCAGAAATAAAGGCCCTTTTAGCCCATCCTTTAGTTAAGGCAGAAGTAGATAGTGAAGGCTTGGCTGAGCTTCTATCTCTAAGTCCTTCTAGGACTCCCGGTCACGGTGTTTTTCGAAATATTAAGGAGCTAAGGCCAGGCACTTATGCGACCTTTGATAGGAAGGGTTTAGCTATAGGTATTTATTGGTTATTGGAGAGCCTTGCCCATGAAGATAATCTGGCAACCACCACAGAAAGAGTTAGAGAATTGGTGGTGGATGCTATAGAACGACAGTTGGTTTCTGATGTGCCCGTTTGTACTTTTCTTTCTGGGGGATTAGACTCCAGTGCCATAACTGCCGTAGCCAGTAAATATTATCGGCAAAATGGTTTAGGTAAGCTGATGACTTTTTCCCTTGATTATATTGATAATGATCGGTATTTTCAAGCCAGTGATTTTCAGCCAAATGCAGATAGCGAATGGATTGGAAAAGCAGTAGCTGCATTTGCTACCAAGCATCATTATATATATTTTGATACACCACAGCTAGTAGAAAATTTAGCAGATGCAGTTTATTATCGTGATTTACCTGGGATGGCTGATATTGACTCATCGTTATACCTTTTTTGTCGGGAAATAAAGAAACATGCCACTGTTGCCTTATCTGGTGAGTGTGCGGATGAGGTATTTGGCGGATACCCCTGGTTTTATCAAGCTGACCAACTAGAAGCAGAAGGCTTTCCCTGGATTAGGAATATAGAGGAAAGGTTGAGGATTTTATCACCGGAAGTGACTTCAGTTATTAATCCCATAGATTACGCCGAATTCAGATATGAACAAACCTTAAAAGAGGTGCCATTATTAACAGGAGAAAGTCCTCTAGAAGCAAGAAGAAGGATTATGGCATATTTGAATTTCACTTGGTTTATGGCCACTTTATTAGACCGAAAGGATCGAATGAGTATGGGAACAGGCTTGGAGGTTCGGGTTCCTTTTTGTGATCACAAAATAGTAGAATATGTCTGGAATATCCCCTGGGAAATGAAATTTTTCGACAAGCGGGAAAAAGGAATTCTACGGAAGGCTTTAAGCGGGATGCTGCCAGATGATATATTATGGCGAAAAAAAAGCCCTTATCCAAAAACCCATAATCCTAGCTATTTACAAGCAGTACGTAAGGAGTTAGAAAATATCATAAATAATAGTCAATCACCTTTAAATCAAATTATAAATGTTAAATATATTAAAGAATTATTGAAGTCTGATTTGAAAGTATACAACACACCCTGGTTTGGTCAATTGATGACCGGTCCTCAGCTTTTTGCCTTTTTAATTCAAGTGGACTTATGGCTGCGCAAGTATAAAGTAGTCATGGTTTTGTAATAACCGACCTTTTTAAAGCAATTTTTCCATTTTTCTACATAAATAGGGAAAAAAAAGAGGGATTTCTATAAATAAGTCGTATATATTTTTAAAAGTATAAAAAGTAATTTTTATTATCGTAATATCCTGTTTTTGAGGAGTTGGAGCATATGGAACAGTTGGCCTGTATCAAAATAGGAGAATATAGGGAAAAGTATGAAAAACTTCTTAACTCAATCGATGATGCCATTTTTTTATGTGAGGTAAATAGTGACGGCTTTCCAGGCCGATTTCTGGAGGTGAACGAAGCTGCTTGTCAAGTATTAGGTTACAGCAGGGAAGAACTATTGGAAATGGGACCAGAGGATATTAGTCCCCCGGAGGGGTTGGAAATGCATCATAACCCAGAGGTTTTAAGGAAGTTCCAAGGGGGACAAGTGAAAATTATTTTTGATTGTTTCAATGTTGCTAAAGATGGTACGTTTTTGCCTGTTGAAAACAACTGCCATGTTTTTGAGTTAAATGGAAAAAGACTTTGTCTGGTAGTTGCCAGGGATATCTCGGAGCGAAATAAGGCGGAAAAAATTATTAAGGAAGGTGAAGAAAAATACCGCCATCTGGTGGAGCTTCTACCGGATGGCATTTGTATTCATCAAAAAGGTAAAATCGTATTTATTAATGAAAATGGCGCTAAGGCCTTAGGTTATGATTCTTCAGAAGAACTTATTGGTCAAAACATTATAGAATATGTCTTTCCTGAAGTTCGTGCAAGTGCATTGACCCGAATAAAAGAGGTATTATTAGAGAAAAAAACTGTTCCCTTCGCCGAAGAAAAGTTAATAGCTAAAGATGGCAGGATTATTGAAGTAGAAACAAGTGCCGCACCTTTTACCTATAAGGGGGAGCCTGCAGTACTTGCAGTAACAAGGGATATTACTGGGCGTAAAGAATCCGAGCGGTTATTAAAAGAAAAAGAAGACATATATCGCAGATATATTGAAAAATCCATAGATGGGGTTTTCTTGGCAGATAGTAATGGTAAATATATTGATGTAAATCAGGCAGGCTGCAAAATGCTGGGCTATACTAAAGGAGAATTATTATCTAAGTCTATTTCGGAGGTAATTGCGCCTGATTCTTTGGAATTATGTTCTCGGGATTTTGATTTGCTAAAAGAAACAGGTGAAATAAGAATAGAGCGTACCTTAATCAAAAAAGACGGTACTCTTATAGATGTAGAAATAAACGCCTTTAGGATTTCTGATAATGAATATGTGGCTTTTTGTCATGATGTCAGCGAGAGAAAGATGGCGGAAAAGGCCTTAATGGAAAATGAATATCTTTTTCGCTTAATTACCGAAAATATGCTGGATCTTATCACCCTGATAGATCAAAATGGTAGATTTAAGTATGTAAGTCCCTCGTATAAGACAATACTAGGGTATAATTCCCAGGAGCTTTTAGGAAAACCATTTTTTAACTTTATCCACTGTGATGACAATGATAAACTATTTGAAGAATATAATAAGGCTGTTGAAGATAAATTGTATGGAAAGGTGGAATGCCGATTTAGAAATGCTAACAATAGCTATGTGTGGTTAGAAATAGCAGGTAATATTCTAAAAACCCCCGATGGAGAATTTCAAGGTGCTGTTTTATGCAGCAGAGATATTGGTGAGCGCAAATTTTCGGAAAAATTGCTGATCAATAGTGAGAAGAGGTACAAACGGCTAGTGGAACTTTCGCCCGATGGAATTTTAGTCCTTGTTAATGGGACTATAGTTTTTGCCAATGAAGCTGCGAAAAACATCTTGGGTATAGAAAAAGGTAATGTTCTCATTGGCAGAAAGTATGGGAGTATCATTCATCCTGATTATCTTTATGCTTCACGGCAGCAAATTAATAATATTGAACAAGGGTTTGTTATTCCCTTAATGGTAGAAAAATATATTGGGTCAGATGGTAATGTAATATTTACGGAGGTGACGGGAACATCTTTTGATTACCAAAATGAGCCCGCTGATTTGATCGTTTTTCGGGATATTACTGAACGAAAAAAAGCTGAAGAAAAATTGGAAGAGACTAGAAAAGTTTTGTTTGAAAAAGAAAAGCTAGCCTTAATCGGTCAAATGTCGGCCGGCATGGCCCATGAAATCAGGAATCCTCTAACTGCAATTAGGGGCTATGTTCAGCTTATTAAGCTCAAAGAATATGAAAAGGCTAAGGTTGATAGCTATATAGATATGGTAATTGAGGAAATCGATCGGGTTAACGGTCTTATATCCGATTTTCTGCAGCTAGCTAGACCTAAGGAACCTAACCTAAAAAAGCAGTCTATTCAAAAAATGATATCTGAATTTTTGGATATTTTTGTTCCCCAAGGTTTACTTCAGAATATTCAAGTTGAATATAAAGCGGAAAGCGGCTTACAAAAATGCTTATTTGATAAAGATCAGATTAAACAAGTCCTTTTGAACCTATGTAAAAATTCTATTGATGCTATGCCAACGGGGGGTTTGCTAAAAATAGCCACCAGAGATACACTAGATCAAAAGTATTTTTGTATTGAAGTGGAGGATAATGGCTGTGGTATATCCCCAACAAGACTAAATCAGCTAGGGACACCATTCTATTCCGATAAAGAAAAAGGAACAGGGCTCGGCCTTAGCATTTCTTATTCCATTATCAGGGCCCATGGTGGTAAAATTGAGGTGGAGAGTACAGAAGGCCAGGGGACAAAGTTTATTATTTTTCTGCCAAGTGAATAAAGTGAACTTGCGTCAGATGGTGTAATACCCCGCTTTAAGTTCCTATAAAGCGGGGTATTAGTGGTACCTAGCTATCTGGCAAACTATTAGACGAAGGGTGATAAAATTATGAATATCCAGGGTAAAGTAGCGCTAATAACCGGAGGAGTATCGGGAATAGGACGGGCTACTGCATTAAAGCTTGCAGCACAAGGCGCGGGGATTGTTATAAACTATTCTAAATCAGAAGAGGAAGCAGTACAGGCAGCAGAGGAAATTGGCCAGCACGGCGTAGAGGTAATTGTTTGTAAGGCTGATGTTTCCCAAGAGGAAGAGGTCAAAGTGATGTATGAAAAAATAATGGAACACTTTGGCAGGATAGATATTATTGTAAATAGTGCGGGTACTACTGACTATGTACCGCTGACAGATTTGGACGGAATGCAGGATGTATTTTGGGATAGAGCCTTTAATACAAATGTAAAAGGAATTTTTCATACTGTTCGAATCTGTAAAGATGAGCTTAAGCGTAATAAAGGCTGTGTAATAAATGTGACCTCTATTGCGGGTTTGACTGGACAAGGCAGCTCAATTGCTTATGCTGCCTCAAAAGCGGCGGCAAATAGTGTGACAAAAACACTGGCCATAGCTTTAGCACCTGAGGTACGGGTAAATGCTGTTGCACCAGGGGTAGTCATGACCCGCTGGGTAGCCGGTAAAGAAGACCATGTTCAGCGCTTATCCCAGGGGACACCACTGGGACGACCTGCAGAAGCCGAGGATGTAGCGCAAGCTATCATTAGCCTAATAACAGGAGGCGATTTTATAACCGGCCAGATACTAGTGGTTGATGGAGGTTTCACCATACGGTAAGTAAAATAAATTTAGGCAAATCTTTCAAATAGGGCTTTCATGACCTCCTCAAAGGACATGGAGCCCATTTTATCTAAGACTTTATCCATTTCCGTTTTTTTCTTAAGGGAGCCTTGAAGGATGATATTTACTGTTTGCTGGCGATCGACTAAAACCGATTCTACATTTAAAACTCCACCTATTAGCCCGATTAGGACTAAGGTCTGGGAAGGAGTGAGGGAAAAGTTACATGTTTTTTTACTATTGGAATCAGTATCCGGTATGCTGGTCCCTTTTTCGTAGGACTTGGCTAGCATTGCTTCCAAAAGGGAGTTTATATTTTCCGGTGAAAACACAAATGTTCCTCCTCGCAAATAGCTATTAAGGAATAATGATGGGTTCTTGAAGATTGGGAATAGGCGTACTTAAACCTGTAGCAAAAAAAACAAATAGGAGTGAGGTTATAATAAGTAACAGGTCATGCTGAACATTTTTAGAATCTGTCATTTTATCACACCTTAATTTGTAGTATATTATTATTATATTTTCTCCTTCCCCTATGGTGATTGCTATATTCTCTAAAAGTTAGAAAGGAGGGGTATCTTTGAGTGAGAATTATAAGTTTGTGCAAAACCCTAAATGCGAATATTTCCCCTGTCATAAAGTTCAGAAACCTGAAAGATTTAATTGTTTATTTTGTTACTGCCCACTCTATTTACTAAGAGAACAATGTGGCGGGAATTTTAAATATAACAAGGGTATCAAGGACTGCTCCCATTGCGCTATTCCCCATTCCCCAGGCGGATATGAGTATATACGGGCGAAAATGGATATTGTCATCGATTTAGCTAAGCAGTAAGCAGAAAGGGTGAGCTAATTGACCTCGGGAATTATTTTTAATATTCAGCGGTATTCCATCCACGATGGTCCTGGTATTCGTACTACTGTTTTTTTAAAGGGCTGTCCTTTAAAATGCTGGTGGTGTCATAATCCGGAAAGTCAGAATATCCATCAGGAAATAGCTTTTTGGCCTGACAGGTGCTTGGATTGCGGTGATTGCCTAAAAGCCTGTGCAGATAAAGCGTTAACAAGAAAAAACGAGGGCTTTTTAACTGACAAAAATAAGTGCCTGCTATGTGCTAGCTGTGCAAAAGCTTGTTTTACTGAGGCTAGGGAGCTAGTCGGTAAACAAATTACTATTGAAGAGGTAATGGAGGAAATTAAGCAGGATATTATTTTTTATGACCAATCAGGTGGTGGGGTTACTTTTTCAGGAGGAGAGCCTTTAATGCAGGGGCAGTTTTTACAGGAGCTTCTGCTGGCCTGCCAAAAGGAATATATCCATACGACGGTAGATACCTCAGGCTATGCCCCTTGGGAGGTATTAAAAGGGATAAGTAAGCTAACAAACCTATTTTTATATGACATTAAGCTTATAGATGAAGAAAAACACATAAAATTTACTGGAGTGTCCAATAGGCTGATTTTAGATAACTTAAAAAGACTTCTTGCAGAAAAAACTAGAATAATAGTCCGTATTCCTATTATTCCTAACATAAATGATGATGTCGATAATATTCTCAAAACTGGTAGGTTGATGCGAAGTTTAGGCTTGAAGGAGGTAAATCTATTACCCTATCATGATAGTGCAACTGGCAAGTATGAAAGACGGGCAGAGACGTATCATTTAATGCAGGTAAAAACTCCTACAAAGGAAAAAATGCAGGACATATCTTCCATATTAGCTGATTTGGGTCTAAATGCAGTGCAGCAATAATTAATACAACTATGGCGAAAAAATAATTCACAATTATTAGCTAACAATTGATTAATAAAGATCTTTTTTGTAATTTTTACTCTATATGAAAAGCTATTGAACTGGAGGTTAATAGAATGAATGAACGAGTTGCAAAGCTAAGACAAGAAAGTTTAGAAACTGTGCCCTCTATTTCACTAGAACGGGCCCGACTGGTAACTGAGGCTTATAAAATGTACGAGGGCAAGGTTTCAGTACCTGTTTTAAGGGCATTAACCTTTAAATACTTAATGGAGAATAAAACCATCTGTATCAATGAAGGAGAATTGATTGTAGGTGAAAGGGGTCCTGCCCCTCAGGCCACACCTACCTATCCTGAATTGTGCTGCCATAGCTTAGAGGACATGGAGGTTATGCATAATCGGGAGACAATCTCCTTTTTTGTAAATGAAGAGGCTAAAAAGATTCAAGAGGAAGTAATTATTCCCTATTGGAAGGGTAAATCAATGCGGGACCTATTGCTTAATTCCATGACTGTCCAGTGGAAAGATTGCTATTCTGCAGGGATTTTCACTGAATTTATGGAACAGAGGTCCCCGGGTCATACAGTAGCTGATGATAAGATATATAAAAAAGGTTTAATTGATTTAATGCAGGATATTGTTAAAAGTTTAAAAGAGTTAGACTTTTATAATGACACTAATGCATATGAAAAGCAGGAAGAATTAAATGCCATGTTGATTTGTGCTGATGCAGTTCTTACCTTTGCTCGGCGTCATGCTGAAAAGGTAGCGGAGATGGCTGAACTCGAAATAGATCCAATCAGGAAAAAGGAACTAGAAGAAATCGCAGTGGTTTGTGAACGGGTGCCAGCTCATAAACCAAGAACCTTTAGGGAGGCATTACAGGCGTACTGGTTCTTCCATTTAGGGGTAATAACCGAGTTAAATACCTGGGATTCCTTCTGCCCTGGCAAGCTTGATCAGCATTTATACCCCTTTTACAAAGATGATATTGCTCAAGGTATTCTTTCACCCGAAGAGGCTAAAGAGTTGTTGCAATGCTTCTGGGTTAAGTTTAACAACCAGCCTGCACCTCCTAAGGTGGGGATTACTCTAGAGGAAAGCGGAACATATACCGACTTTTGCAATATTAACATTGGCGGATTAAAACCGGATGGAACCGATGGAGTCAATGAATTATCATATATGCTTCTGGAAATAATCAATGAAATGCGCATCCTTCAGCCTAGTACAAATATTCAGGTGAGCAGGAAAAATCCCGATAAATTTATTCAGAAAGCCGCCCAGGTAATTAGAGAAGGCTTGGGTCAGCCCTCGGTCTTTAATACCGATGCTGTCATTGAAGAGCTTTTACGACAAGGTAAATCTATTGAGGATGCCCGCTGTGGAGGAACCAGCGGCTGTGTAGAAACAGGAGCTTTTGGTAAGGAAGCATATATTTTAACAGGTTATTTTAACCTTGTTAAGGTATTAGAAATTACCCTCTATAATGGCATGGATCCTCGCACAGGCAAATTGATAGGTATACAGACCGGAAACCCCAGATATTTTACCTCCTTTGAACAGCTAATGGATGCATTTAAAAAGCAATTAAAGCACTTTATTGATATCAAAATTCAGGGAAATAACATCATAGAAAAATTATATGCCATTCATATGCCGTCACCCTTCCTTTCTATTATTATCAGTGACTGTATTGAAAAGGGCAAAGACTATCATGATGGTGGTGCTAGATATAATACCAACTACATTCAAGGGGTGGGTATCGGCAGTATTACTGACAGCTTATCGGCTCTTAAGCACCATGTTTTTGAAGAAAAAACTTTGACTATGGATGAGCTCTTTAATACTTTGGAAGATAATTTTCAAGATAATGAAAAAATCCGGCAATTACTTTTAAACCTAACCCCTAAATATGGTAATGATAATGATTATGCTGATAGTATAATGCAGGCTGTATTTGATGCTTTCTATACTGAAATAAACGGAAGGAAGAATATGAAGGGTGGTGTTTACAGAATCAATATGCTGCCTACCACCTGTCATGTCTATTTTGGTTCTGTTATCGGTGCCACACCAGATGGGAGAAAAAGCGGGGATGTATTATCAGAGGGAATTTCACCTGTTCAAGGGGCAGACCGCAAGGGACCCACTGCAGTTATTAAGTCGGCAGCTAAAATGGACCATCTACGGACCGGGGGTACCCTCTTAAATCAAAAGTTTACACCCCAGGTTTTAGAAGGAAATGAAGGACTTATAAAACTGACCCATCTTATCCGCTCCTATTTTAAACTTGACGGACACCATATTCAGTTTAATGTAATAAGCGCAGAAACCCTACGAAAAGCCCAGGCTGAACCTGAGAAATACCGGGATTTGATCGTTAGGGTAGCGGGCTACAGTGATTACTTTAGAAACCTCAATAAAAAGCTTCAGGACGAAATAATCGCCAGAACAGAGTATGACTCAATGTAGACTTGTTAGGGGGCAGCTCCAACGCCGCCCCGGAATAGTGTAAAAGTCTTAAAAAGAGAAACCGGCTTAGTTAGCCGGTTTCTCTTTTGAGTACACTGAAATATAAGGCGGGGTCAGAAGAATATAAAATTTAACCACGGGCCTTCGAGCACACGGATAAACACGGTAAAAAATCGATTTGTTACAACTAATATCGATGCATCCCTTAAGCTAGACCTTTGAGCAGATGCATCCTATAATCTTCACTTGCATCTGATGCATCCAAATATCTCAATCCAAAACTAATTCTCTTACTCGGTGACACAATGGCACGGTAGCACGAAACTAATAAGCTTAATGCTGGGTAGCTGCAATCTTATGAATGACAGCTATGCTCATGGTCGTGCTCACAGCTCGAACCGGAATCGGAAATTTCCCCATTGAGAAAATCCTCAGCGACTTTTTTTATATCGCCGGAACAGCCGCGAATGACTTTGATACCGTTAGTTTGCAAAACGTTTACTGCCCCATCACCCATATTACCGGCTAGCATAACTTTTACTCCCTGACCGGCGAGAATAGTGGCGATATTTGATTTGCAGCCGCAGCTTACCGGAGAAGCTACTTTTTCCTCAGCAATGATCTGTTTATTCCCATCTGCTGTGAATACAGTAAAATATTCGCAGTGGCCGAAGTGGCTATCTACTTGGCTATTTCTAGAAGGTACTGCAATTTTCATAAACATTCCCCCTTAGTAAATTAGCAAAACTATTGTGGTCATATGTTCAGTATAGCTAATGCTGCTAAAATAGTAAAGCAATTAATATAAAGGAAACTCGACTTAACCTTAGTTTAATCTATCAATAATGTAGTATAACTCATTATTTTCCTTTTCAATTCTTTTCTTTAGAATGGTAAATATTTGGCTTGTATCAGTAATAAATTGCTCTGGGTTATTCTTAATTGTGATAGAGCTAGGCCATTTTTTTAAGTACTTTTCAAAACTCTCCTTTAAGCCGCTCATTTCTTCAATATACCTTTCAGCCATAGTACTTATATCTTTGTTTGTGTCTTTCAAAAGCCTGGGATAGAGTCCATTGTCTTCAGCAGCTAGATGCATGTTTAATAATCCGGCTAGCTTGGCGAGTAGAGAGCGGACTGACTTACAATCTTTACTTAATTGCTCTAAGCTTAATAAACGGGATATTTCACCTGTTAATAACATTATTTCCTCATGCTGTTTTCGGAATCGCAAGGTTCTTTCCATAAATCTTACCTCCTAATGTAATGACTGGATATAATAATTGTAAATCAAAGGGTAAAGGTTTGTTGTGAGATTTGTCACATTTTTAGGAAAAAAAGCAAACAAAGGGACAAATGTCTATTAATGTATAGACATTTGTCTATAGAAAATAATGTAAATATTCCTTAGAATAGAGTAGAGATTATTATAAATTGTTTATTTATGTCGAAAAACCCATTCTTGATATAGAAAAAATATAACGAGAGGGATTAGTTATGAATGTTGATTTGCTCATGTTGGAAATAGAAGATAAAAGAGAAGAGTTGAAAAACTTATATGAGAAAGAAAATCAGCTGATAAGCGAGGAGATACTTGCTAAAAGTAATGAGTTAGATGAATTAATAGTTAAATATCTAAAGCTAGCTTTTGCTTTACATACAAAATTCTAGAGGGTAGGATAGCTAAATAGGTGGTTATGCTCTTAATAAACTGAAAAAGGTATAGTAATAAATAGTGGCTCTTAACCATCAATGGTTAGAGCCACTATTTATGGGAATTAAAGTATATTATCAGCGGGTATTCTGCAAACTAAGAAAAAATATTGGAGGAATAAAGCTATGAAATTGATTCGTATTAATATGGCTGAAAAAAGAGTAACTACTGAAAATGCCCCTGATAATTATGCTATTATGGGAGGAAGGGCTTTAACCACGGAGGTTATTGCTAGAGAAGTTGACCCTACCTGTCATCCCCTAGGTCATAACAACAAATTGGTTATCGCACCGGGCTTACTCTCCGGTACAAGTGCACCTAGCTCAGGAAGGTTATCAATAGGCTTTAAAAGCCCCCTTACAGGTGGGATAAAAGAATCTAATGCAGGAGGGACCGCTGCCCAAAAGCTAGCTAAGTTAGGGATAAAAGCAATTATCATTGAACAAATACCTAAAGAGGAAGGTTTTTCTATATTGAGAGTAACCAAGGATGGTGTTGAACTAGTTGATGGTTCGACATTACGAGGAAAAGCAAATTATGAGATTTGTGCTACCTTACAGAAAAAATATGGTGAAAAGGTTTGTGTAATGTCTATTGGTCCGGCTGGTGAGTATAAGCTCTCAGGTGCTACTGTAGCTGTATCTGATAGTGAGGGAAGGCCAGTTCGCCACTGCGGCAGGGGTGGTGGTGGTGCTGTCCTAGGCTCTAAAGGGATTAAAGCTATAGTAATAGATGATACGGATGCGCCGAAAGTAGCAATTCATGACCAGGAGAAATTTAAAGAAGCTGCCCGGGATTTTGGAAAGATTCTTACCTCCCATCCCGTAAGTGGTCAAGGTCTGCCCCTTTACGGTACTGCAGTTTTAATAAATATTTTAAATGAGGCCGGTGGTTTGCCTACTAAGAACTTCCGCTATGGTCGGTTTGATTTTGCGGACAAAATTAGTGGTGAAATGGTTCATGATGTAATAAATGAACGAAAGGGCAAGGTTACCCATGCTTGCCATCCTGGTTGTGTTATCCGTTGTTCCCAAGTATATCATGATAAAGAAGGAAAATATCTAACTGCAGGCTTCGAATATGAAACTATCTGGGCCTTTGGAGCTAATTGTATGATTGATGATATTGATGCTATCGCAAGGTTAGATTATCTTTGTGATGATATAGGAATTGATACTATAGAGATGGGGGTAACCATGGGCGTAGCAATGGAAGGCGGAGTGATTCCTTTTGGTGACGCAGATGGTGCTATAAAGCTTTTAGAACAGGTAAGGCAAGGTACGGAGTTGGGCAGAATTATTGGTAATGGAGCCGGGTTTACAGGAAAAGCCTTTGGTGTAACTAGGGTACCTACTGTAAAGAATCAGGGTATTCCTGCCTATGACCCCCGTTCAGTAAAAGGTATAGGTGTTACCTATGCCACTACACCAATGGGTGCTGACCATACTGCCGGGTATAGTGTTACAGCTAATATTTTAAAGGTAGGTAGTCATATTGACCCTCTGAAGAAAGAAGGACAGGTTGAGCTTTCCCGCAATCTGCAAATTGCTACTGCTGCAGTAGACAGTACCGGTTTATGCTTATTTACAGCCTTTGCATTACTTGATGAGCCCAGGGCTTTACAAAGAGTAGTTGATATGCTTAATGCCCAATATAATTTACAGCTTACAATAGATGATGTAACTGCTTTAGGAAAAGCTGTTTTAAAAACTGAACGGTCATTTAATTTTAAAGCTGGATTGAATGAAGCAGAAGACAGATTGCCCGAGTTTTTCCAAGAGGAATTAGACCCCCATGGTACAGTATTCGACGTATCTGATGCAGAGCTAGACCAGCTATTTAACTTTTAGTTGGTGAGATATTATGCGCTTAGAAGTAAGGTTGTTTGCTACCTTAAGGGATATATTTCCTAAAGAAAAAAGGGGAATGGACTTGGTGACTTTAGAACTGGGAAGTACTCTAGATGACCTTATCAAATATTTAAAGATTCCGGAGGATGCTCCCCTAATTATTCTTGTAAACGGTAGGAGGCAAATTGAAAATATTGAACTAGCTGACGGAGATCGAATAGGGATATTTCCTCCGGTTGGAGGCGGATAAATACAATGCTCAGACATAATTTTAAAAAAGGGGGACTTTTAAATGCATGTAGTTAATCTTTCCGAAAAAACGGTTTACTCTGATAAATCTTTAACAAAAAAAATAGTCTATCGTGATAAGGACGTGCTTGCCTTTGTTTTAAATTTCAAACCGGGTCAAGTCCTGCCTACCCACAATCATCCGGGTATGGTGACTATTCTCCAAGTATTAAAAGGAAAGGGTAAGTTCACTTTAGACAATGAAACCAAGGAACTAGGAACTAGCCAAATTTTAATCTGCCAGGGAAAGGAAATGCTAAGCTTAATTAATGATGGGGATGAAGAATTATCATTATACGTCACCCTAACCCCTGGACCAACTGATGAAAGGTATGCTGACGAAGTTTAGTAAGAAAATCTTATTATAAGGTGGAAATCCCGGGAAATATATCTTCTGGGATTTTTGTATTTCAGGCTAAATATAATCCTATTTAACAGCAAATTATGCTATATTTATAATAATATTAATGTGATTCTGTCTTCAATATATAAGCTTTAATTGATTTGGGGGTAGGGTTATGGATTGTCGAATCGGTTGTGGAGCTTGCTGTATCGCTGGGTCTATTTCATCTAATATACCAGGTATGCCTAAGGGTAAAGCAGCCGGTGTTAGATGCATTCAATTGACGTTTGACAATAAGTGCAATTTATTCGGCAAAGCAGAAAGACCCTTAGTATGCAATACACTAAAGCCTTCACTAGAGATGTGTGGGACAAGATATGAAGATGCCTTTTCATATCTGGCTTCTCTTGAAGAGGCTACTAAACTTGAATAACACTGAGAGGATGTGGCATATGTTTCGGTTCTTTTTTTCTGCAGTAGTAATTATCTATATTCCCATTATACTGCTCTATGGAGGCTGGAATGCCCTCAATCCTCGGGTAATTAATTACAGCAGTGAGAAAGGATTTAAAGATGGTATTGGCTGGAGTTGATAAAAGCTTGCCCATTATCTTGCTGAATCATCAACCCATAGAACTGGATGCTGCCCAAATGGAAGGTGTTGATCTTCAAGTTTCAGGACATACCCATAGGGATCAGATATTTCCTGCTAATATCTCAAAACCTTCTATTCCCCTGAAAACTGTTACTCCAGCTAGACCTAACTCTTTTGTTTTAAAACGATGGCGTGATATAAGGGCAACCTTTATACTTGTCACTCTCCCCGATATAAATCCTTAATCTACGAGCCTTCCCTGTAATTTTCACCAACTTTATCACCCCTTTCTTTTATTTGACTAAAAAAATTTGCCAGTACCGCTCCCAACCAAACTGCTAATAAACCAAGTAATACACTTAATCCTATGTTTAATAAAGCAACATTATAATTGTGTTCTTTTATTATATTTAGAGTTTCTAAGCTAAATGTTGAAAAAGTTGTAAATGCTCCTAAAAATCCAACACTAACCATCATTCTCACCTGGGGTGAAATTAAAGACTTGTCCAAAGTAATAATATAAAAAAAGCCTAAGAGAAAACACCCGAGAATATTTACAATAAATGTTCCATATGGGAAGATATGTTGGCTTTTATTATATATCCATGTCGAAAGCAGAAATCTACCTAATGCCCCTAGGGCACCCCCTAGCGAAATATAAAGATAAAGCATATAATTATTAATAATTTATCCCTCCCTGAATAAAATAAAACCCCTACCGGTATTATGACCAGTAGGAGCCATTAGCTAATTAACAAACATTTAGCGGTTAAAGGCGAGCTCCATCGCCTATCCATATACCGGTATTATATAATAATATGACAAAAATTTCTATATTAATAATTATTCCCGCTATGCAATTAGGAAAAAGGGGCGGCTTTTGAATTACTGTCTTATGATACATAATTATCCGCCTCTCATTGTCTATGACGGGGATAAGCACCTTTATTATGAGTGTTTGCAAAAATATGATGAAACAGAGGAACTAAATCCTCTGTATGAGTTTTTCAAATATGAAACGGAAAAAACATGGGAAAAGGCACTGGTCCTCGCCAGTGGCGTGAAGCAGGAACGCAAAGGCTTATCAGATTTTACTCAGAGTATATAGAAAACAAAATAATATGGAAACAAAAGTCATCTAGAAAAGGGGATGGCTTTTTTGTTTGCCAGTAAGAGTTTAAAGGAGGGTAGAATGAATCTCTGAATCCGCAAAAAAACCATTCCATCTGAACAAGTTCGGCTTTATAAATAATTTTCATTCAAGCAAGTAAAACACATCGTTTTTAAGAATATAAGCTCTTTGCTGTAGTAAGAGTATAAAGTAAGGTTATGTCTATCACTCAGAGCAATCAAAAATGGTTGCTCTTTTTTTACTTTTTGCAAAAAGTTTAATCTTGAATTAATTTAAAATTAATTTATCTTTAATATTCGTTTGCTAATATATAATTGGCAGAAAGGAGAGGGGAAAAATGCAAAGACTAACTAACTGGATCCACGGTGGAGATATTACTGCATTTATATTTTTTAATCGCTCCCGGAAGTTTCCGGTTACAGATTTTTTAATGCCGATTATAACCAATTTGGGAGGAGTGACCTGTTCAATTATTTTGTCGGTGTCGTTACTGGTAAGCAAAAATTCCTTTTGGTATAAATCGGGTGTTCATCTGGCGACAAGTCTTATGATAAGTCATCTTATAGTTCAGCTTTTCAAAAAGTTTCTGCCCAGGCTACGACCATATCAGGCTCTGCAAAATGTCTATACCGGACCTAAACTCTATAAAGATGCCTCGTTTCCGTCCGGACATTCAACGGCTGCTTTTTGTACCGCTACTGTTTTTTCAATCACATTGCCGGCATTATCAGTTTTGTTCTTTTTGTTGGCCCTGTTAGTAGCAGTTTCCCGAGTTTATTTAGGCATGCATTACCCATCGGATATTACAGCAGGTGCTGTACTGGGAGTAGTTATCGCTGTATTGATGGCCTGAGTATGTATTAAGGAAATATAGAAATTATTCTAATTTATTTTATTTGGAATTAATTTTTACCTTGTCTTAATTTTATTAACTTTTCTATGATATTTTAAAAGCAAATCCTTCCTCCTCATTTATATATATATACTGTTACATCTAAGAAGATCAAAATTAAGAAGTTTTTTAACTAACCCCCTTTTTTAGACCCCATGCATTTAAGTATGTGGTCTGTCTTTTATTAAGATGACAGGAAAAACCAAGTAAATGCAGTATTCAAAGTATTATCAAAGAATGAGTTAGATACAGAATGTGAAGAAATTTAACCTTTATGTTTTATAGCGAGAATAAATATCAAACAATTAGGAGGGGGAATAGAAGTGTTAACTCAGTCTCATGTATATATAGCTAAAGCAATAAATAAAAAATCAGGCAAGGATTTTAACCATAACTATTTTTACTTGGGGAATATTGCCCCTGATTTCATTCACTTTCATCAAAAAAAGAAACACGAATTTAAATATTCATTTTTGTATATATTGGATGAAATTGATTCTTTGGAAAAAATAACAGATATAAATTTAGTAAGTTATAAGATGGGGATAATTACCCATTATTTGGCGGATTTTTTTTGTAAAGCCCATAATTGTGATAGGTTACTTAACAATTTATGGCAACACTTTCAATATGAGTCACTGTTGCACAGGTTGCTAATATCCACAAAAAATGAGGTACAGGTTAATAAAAAGATATCCAATATCGAGACCTTCTTAAAAGAAAAGTATGAAAGTTATTTAATACAAGAACCGTCAATGGCTGTTGATATTATATATTCTTTGGAAGCCTGCCAAGGTTCAGTTAATTATATCTTGCAAAACATGAATAAAGACTTATTAAAACAAATAGCGTAAACATTTCAAATCACACCACTCCCTTCATATAGAGAGGGGTGCCGTAATGGCACCCCTCTCGTTTGTTTGAATACAAGGGTTTTATATTTTACAAAATATTAATACTAACATAACTTATTCATAATTGTTGAATGGTATCTTTATATTGTAAACAAATTAAATCAATCAAATGAAAGGGGTTTAACTATGAAAAAAGTGTTGGTACTTATTTTTACTGTTTTCTTTATGGGTCTCTTACTTACAGGTTGTTCCTCGGAAAACAAAAGCCTCACCATGGTCTGGTATCCGAATGAATCCGGTGAAGATTTAAAAGCCGCCCGTGAGGAAATCGGAAAAGTTATTGAAGAGGCTACCAGCAAAAAGGTGGAGCATAAACTGACAACCGACTATGTCATTGCCATTGAAGCCATTGCGTCCGGAAATGCAGATATTGCTTTCTTGGGTGCTCAAGGCTACATTGAGGCCCATAAGAAAAACCAAAAAGTCCTTCCTTTGGTGGTTAACTCAGGTAGCTCCGGAACCCTTGAAGATGCCGTTTATTACAGCTGGTTAAATGTGAAAAAGGGTAATGAGAATCAGTACAAGTCCGGCAGTCAATATGCTATTGACAATATCCAGGGCAAACGGTTCTCTTTTGTCTCCAGCAGTTCCACCTCAGGCTTTAAAGTACCTTCCGCCGGAATTGTCTCTTATTTCTCCAAGAAAGATGCTTGGAAAGATTTAAAACAGGAAGAATTGACAGAGGGCGGTAAGAACAAGTTTTTCAGTGAGGTGCTCTTTGGAGGTTCCCACCAGGGCTCTGCAGTAAACTTGCTTACCGATAAAGCCGATGTGGCTGCCTTTTGTGATACTTGTGTTGCCAATTATGTAGAACTGGCCGCAGGAACTCCTAACAGGCCGGGAGCCGTTTACCGCGTCAAACAAGATGCTGTGGAACCCTTCGATAAAGTACGGGGTGAAGAATTCGTAGCTATTTCCGTAACACCGGTTTTAAATGCTCCCTTCGCTTATAATTCCGAAACAGTTAATCAAGAAACCATGGAAGCATTAAGGAAAGCTTTAGTCGGTGATGATGTAGCAAATAATGAGCAGATATTTGTTCCCAAAGAATCTGATTTTAAAGGACTTTTTGCCAAGGGGCAGCGTTTTGTAGAAGTAACCGATGATTGGTTTAATCCGATTCGAGAGCTTTCAAACTAAAAAACGGTGTAAAGGATGTTGTAGGATGACGTTATTGAAATTAGTAAATGTTGCCAAACAATATAACGGCGGAACAATAGCGTTATCAAATATCAACTTCTCCGTTAGGGAAGGGGAGTTTGTATCCATAATCGGTCCGTCGGGAGCGGGAAAATCAACTCTCCTTCGCTGTATTAACAGAATGATTGAGACAACGGGCGGAGATATCATATTTGATGGCGTCAGTGTCAATGGCCTTAAAAAAAATGAGCTGCGGAGATTGCGGACAAAAATTGGGATGATTTTTCAGCACTATAACTTAGTAAATAGATTAAGCGTTATTGAGAATGTTTTGCACGGTAGACTTGGTTATAAATCGACATTAGCCGGTGCCTTAGGTATTTATACCGAAGATGAGAAAAGCCAGGCACTGGAAATTTTAGAAGTTTTAGGTTTGGAAGATCATATCTATCGTAGGTGTGACCAGTTAAGTGGAGGGCAGAAGCAGCGGGTAGGGATTGCCAGAGCCTTAATTCAAAATCCGAAAATACTTTTGTGTGATGAGCCTATCGCTTCTCTGGACCCTAACGCTTCCAAGGTTATTATGGATTACCTGAAAAAAATAACAACGGAAATGGGTATCACTTGCCTGGTCAATTTACACCAGGTAAATGTAGCTCTCACTTACTCTGACCGGATTATCGGCATAAAAAAAGGACATATCGTTTATGACGGGTCACCTCAGGAAATTACTGCCGGCGAAATTCATAACATCTATGGTTCGGAAGCTGGGGAATTGATTATGGACGTGGGGGGTGCCCATGCAAGCTGATTTTTTTGCCCAGAAAAGGAAAAACAGTTTATTCTTTTTTGCAGTACTGCTGGTAGTGACCTTAATTTCTGTCTTATTAACAGAATATGATGTGGCTAAAGGGTTAACAAGTGGATTTAAGGCTTTAGGATGGGCTGTTACGAATTTTTATCCTAATGAAAATTCCCTCTCTAAGCTTCCGAATGTTCTTAATAAATTGAAGGAAACCATTCTAATGTCTGTTGCAGCCACTACTTCTGCTGCTGTTTTTGCTTCCCTCTTTGCGTTATGGGGATCACAGACTACCAAAGTAAATCAATTTCTGAGTACGCTTAGTAGGGGTGTGGCTTCTCTATTCCGTAATATTCCATTGGTGGCTTGGGCTATGGTTTTACTTTTTTCTTTTGGACAAAGCTCACTTACAGGATATTTCGCCCTTTTCTTTGCGACTTTTGGTTTTTTAACCAGGGCTTTTATCGAAACCATTGATGAAGTAAGCAACAGTTCGGTTGAGGCATTAAGGGCTACAGGTGCAAGCTATTTCCAAATTGTTTTTCAAGCTGTCCTGCCTTCAAGTATTCCTCAAATGCTTAGTTGGGTGTTATTTATGGTTGAAACCAATATTCGTGATGCGACTCTCCTGGGAATTTTAACAGGTTCGGGTATTGGATTTTCTTTTAATTTATATTACAAGAGCATGAATTACCATGCCGCCAGTCTTGTTGTTATTGTTATTGTGTTGACGGTTTTTTTCATTGAGTATGTTTCAAATCATATTAGGAGGGTGATTTTGTAATGCAAAGGGAGGAAATATTAAAGACTGTTTGGGAGAATACAGCTTTAGGACCGATCTGGGGGCAAAAAAAAGTTGTCAGGATACCCTTTAATAAAGGGACAATCACCATCCAAATTACTTTACTGATATTGGCACTAATTACTATTTACAGTTTTTTAAGCTTTGACTATAAAGATATAAATATTTTTGCGGCATTTATTTCCAGTATTGCTACTTTCAAAACAATGTTTTTAGAGGCAAATATCAAGCATTTCACTGTCGGAGAAGCCATATATCAGATAATAGTTACTTTGGGACTGGCCTTTTTAACAACCATCCTGGGTGCCATTGCTGCTCTGTTTTTTGGCCTTTTGGCAGCACAGAATCTGTCTTCTCCCAGAGTTTCCAATATTGTTAAAGGTTTTGTGGCCTTGATTAGAGCAATTCCTACCGTATTATGGGTTTTAATCTTTGCGGTGGCTGCGGGGCTTGGCAGTGTAGCCGCTGTTATCGGTATGACTTTTCACTCCGTGGCTTATTTAATCAAGGCCTATTCCGAATCTTTTGAGGAATTGGATAAAGATGTAATCGAGGCCTTAAAGGGCAGTGGGGCCAATTGGTGGCAGATTGTTTGCCAGGCAGTGATACCATCCTCGGTCACATACCTGCTTTCCTGGACATTTATGCGTTTTGAAATTAATTTTACCAATGCTGTGGCTATGGGTGCCGCTGCCGGTGCAGGTGGTATCGGTTTTGATTTATTTATGGCCAGCGGGCATTATTTTGATTTGCATGAAGTTGGTTTTATCACTTACGGCATCCTCTTAGTCGCCTTAGCTTTAGAAGTATTTACTACCAGAGTCAAGCTTTATCTCAAAAACGCCTAATTAAGAACTTAATCAGGTCAATTAATAGGGGTGGCAAAATTGTTAAGAAAACGAAGAACTACCATTCTGGTCAAAGGTGATCAAAAGCTAGCCAAATCATTGGCTGAACAGATAATTAAAAACTATAATGTTAAAGTTATGCAAAAACCGGAAAATGGCTTAGTGATGGTTAAAATGAGGGAAAGTTCAGCCCGCAAACTGTTCTATCTGGGTGAGCTGTTGGTAACCGAGTGTAAAGTTCAAATCAATGAGGTATTAGGAGTAGGTTTGGTTTCAGGCGATAGGCAAGAATTGGCTTATTATCTGGCTGTAATTGATGCCGCCTGCAATGCCGCTTTACCTGAAACAAAAAGCTGGGAATCCGTACTCATGGTGGAGGAAGAAAAAATTGCAGCCCATGAAGCTAAAGAGCACTTAAAACTTCTCAGAACCAAAGTTAATTTTGAGACAATGGATGTCTAGGAGGTTACCAATATGTTTGACCATGTTCATGATTCCCAAAAAGCCTATCGTAAACTAGTCGATTCGTTAGCTAAACCGGGAACTATAAATTCTCTGAAACCAGAAAGCGAAAAGCTTGATTTATCGGTAAACTGCAATAAATCAATGCTTTTGTTAATGTTAATGCTTTTAGATACGGAGGTCACCTTTCAAATTCTTAGTGAAAATAGCGAAAAAATTGCTAAATACATTAATCAGCTTACTTATGCCAAAACGGAATCTCTGGAAAAAGCAGATTTCATATTTGTTTTACAAGATAGTGCTGCAGAAGATTTCTTTACTGCCATTGAGGGATGCAAACTTGGTGATTTGGTTAATCCTCATCTATCAGCCACTTTAATAATTGAAGTTGAGCGAATAACCAATGAAAAGCAATTAATCTTAAAGGGTCCTGGTATAAAAGAAACAAATTATGCCGCTCTTTCCTTCGCTGAAGATTGGGTTCATTACCGGGCGGCTAAAAATGCAGAATATCCTTTAGGTGTTGAAATTTATTTTATCGATAAAGAACATAATCTTCTGGCGATTCCCAGAACTACAACTATTTCAGTAAAGAGGTGAACATATGGGATACGTCGCGGTAAAAGGTGGCCTAAGGGCCATTGAAGAGTCTGGCAAAAGATTGCGTTATGAACGGTTAAAAGGCCGTAGTGTTATCACAGTAGAAACCATTAAAAATACACTGCGGGGGATGATTGATCAGATTATGTCGGAGGGGAGCTTGTATTCCAGGGATTTGGCAGCCTTGGCCATCAAACAGGCCGAAGGCAATGCTGAAGAGGCCACTTTTCTTTTACGGGCTTATCGTTCAACGTTACCGAGAAAATATTACTCCCAAGTGGTGGAACCCCGAGAAATGCGAGTAAAAAGGCGGATTTCGGCAGCTTTCAAGGATATTCCCGGCGGACAAATCCTGGGAGCCTCTTATGATTATACCCATCGACTTCTTGATTTTGGTTTAGATAAAGAAAATTTGGCAGATATCTTAAAATGGTTAAAAGAGTTTGAAGAAAGCCCTGAAGTTGAAGAAAGGTCTCATCGGACTACCTTGCCCAAAGTAGTAGATTTTCTTAGAGAAGAAGGATTAATAACCACTGTAGAAAATGATGATACCGAACCGGAGGATACCACCCGCAAGAGTCTGGAGTTTCCCACCACTAGGAGTGAGCGGCTGCAGGTTCTTACCCGGGGGCAGACCGGTGCAATGACGGCTTTGGGTTATGCTGCTATCCGCGGCTATGGAACGGTACACCCAACAGTTGGTGAATTACGGGTAGGCTATCTGCCGGTGGCCATTAATTATCCTTTGGATAGCTCAGAAACTGAAGATGATGGTCTTTATATCGGCGAAATACAGGTAACGGAAGTTGAAGCTTTGATTCCAGAAACTAAAGAGCTGGTCAACGGTAAAAAAGAAATTCAGTTCGGCATCGGTTATGGCATTTGCTATGGACAAAACGAAACCAAAGCCATCGCCATGAGCATTTTAGATAATTGCTTGGAAAAAAGCCATTTGGACTCACCGGTCCATGACGAAGAATTTGTTTTAATGCATATCGATTGTGTGGAAGCCACCGGCTTTATCTCCCACCTGAAGCTGCCCCACTATGTAACCTTCCAGTCCAATCTTGACAGCGCGCGAAAAACAAAAGTGAAGGATGAGAATGATGAACAATTATAATTTTGCTTTTTTCGACGAGGGTTCTAAACGGGAAATTAGAAGGGCCACCTTAAAAGCCATAGCACTGCCGGGTTATCAAGTGCCGTTTGCTTCTAGGGAAATGCCCATTGCCAGGGGGTGGGGCACAGGTGGACTGCAGCTAACATTATCACTGGTGGGCAAAAATGATCGGCTTAAGGTGATCGATCAAGGCTCCGATGAATCGGTAAATGCTGTAAGTATAAAAAAACTGGTTATCGGCACCACGGGCATTGATGAGACCGATAAGACTGGGGAAGCAACATTAATCCAAAGCAGACACCGTATTCCCGAAGCGGAACTACGGGAAGATCAGATTCTCGTTTTGCAAGTGCCCATTCCCGAACCACTAAGGGAAATTGAACCTAGTGAATATGCGACTAAACGTTTGCATGCCGATAAAGAATACAGCGGGGTTTGGTTGATGCTCTTTGAACAGATCATGGCCCACGGCAGTGTGGCTACAGGGGCCGACCATCCGGTGCTGGTGCATGACCGTTATGTCATGGCACCCAGTCCTATACCCAGATTTGATAATCCAAAATTAGATCACTCCCAGGCCTTAATTCTTTTGGGAGCCGGGAGAGAAAAAAAGATTTATGCAGTACCGCCTTATACTAAAGTAGTTTCACTGGCTTTTGAGGACTATCCCTTTGAGGTGGAGAGAATGGCTGAGCGTCAATGCCGATTATGTGGAGCTGCAGGAGTTTATTTTGATGAATTGTTTGATGAAAAGACCAATGAAAAGTATTACCAGTGCAATGATGTCAGTTATTGCTTGCAAACAAGAATTAGCTTGAGTTGAGGTGAAAAATATGTCCAATCCGGAAGAACCGGTCTTAGTGGTTAAAAACTTGAGAAAGCAGTTTGGCTCTGGTTGTACTAATTGCCTGGATTTAAAGGAAGAAAGTTTGGAAGGAAATTACTGTCCGGTTTGTCAGACCGTTTATGCCTGCCGGGATATTTCTTTAGAGCTCTATCCCGGGGAAATCTTAGGAGTAGTGGGAGAATCGGGTTCAGGCAAATCAACACTAATGCGCTGTCTCTATTTTGATGAGGCGGTGACCGCCGGTCAAGGCTATATTAAAGACTACAAGGACGGTCAAAAAAACATTTTCACAGAAACATCTCAACAAAAAAGGTACATTAGAAATCATGTATTAGGTATGGTTTATCAAAATCCCTATCAGGGTTTAAGAATGGGTTTCTCTTCCATCGGCAACATTGCTGAAAAACTAATCGCTGCCGGAAATAGAAATGTAGGTTATATGACAGATAGAGCTGCCGGACTTTTAGAAAAAGTAAATATTCCTATTTACCGGATGTTGGAAGCACCCGGCAAATTTTCCGGAGGTATGCAGCAAAGGGTTCAGATTGCCAAAGCCTTATCAAATAATCCGCCTATCCTCTTTTTAGATGAAGTTACCACAGGGTTGGATTTATCGGTTCAAGCCGCTGTCCTGGATTTGATTAAAATCATTCAGCGGGAACTAGCGATAAGTATGCTGGTAGTTTCCCATGATTTAAGTGTAATCAGAATGCTGTCGGAAAGAACTATTGTGATGCTTGGTGGTAAGATTATTGAACAAGGGCTTACAGATCAAATACTGGAAGACCCTCAGCATCCTTATACCCAACAACTTGTTCAGTCCTTGCTGTAAAACAAAGGAGGAGAATTGATGTATCTAATTACTAATGGAAAACTGGTTTTGGAAGATAGAATCCTTTCTAATTATGACGTTTTAATCGAAGGGGACAGAATTGGTAAAATAGTGTCTATGGGTCAAATTGCAGCTAATAGTTTAGAAGTCATAGATGCCCAAGGGGGATATGTGGTCCCCGGTTTTATTGATATTCATTCTGATTATATTGAACATATGGCCTCACCCCGTCCTACCAGTGTGCTGGATTTTAATATGGCCATCAAAGAAGTGGAAAAACAATTGGTAAACCAAGGCATCACTACCATGTATCACTCTTTGTCCTTATATAAGGAATCATTCTTTTCGCCTAAGCAAATCAGAACCAGCGACAATATTAAAAAGCTGGCTGAGTTAATCGAGAAAGCCAACGATGGGAGCAGTCTAATTCATCATCGTTTTCATGCCCGTTATGAAATTGACAATGTAGACAGTGTGGACTATTTAATAAATTATATCCGGCAAAAGAAAATTCATCTGTTGTCCTTTATGGACCATACACCGGGACAGGGTCAATACAGAAACATTGAAATCTATAAAGAAATCCTCAAAGGTTTGCGGGACCTGACAGAAGCTGAACTTGAACAGCATATTTCGGAAGCCCAGGGTAAAGAAAAGTTGGACATAAATTTAATTCATACTATCAGCAAAATAGCTATGGAAAATAACGTGACCATTGCCTCCCATGATGATGACTCTATCGCTAAATTAGACTTAGTCAAAAGCTTTGGCACCGTCATTTCCGAGTTTCCTACCACCATTGAAGTAGCTAAGGCAGCCAAGGTCAGAGATATGTATACCGTGGCTGGTGCACCCAACGTTCTGTTAGGCGGTTCCCATTCCGGCAATTTATCAGCGGCAGAGGCTATAGAAGAGGGTTGTATTGATATCCTCTGCAGTGACTATTATCCGGCCTCTCTTTTGCATGCGGTCTTTACTCTTCACCATAAATATGGCCATGATTTAGCTGCTATGTTTCAGTTGATTACAATTAACCCAGCCCGAGCCGTAGGGATTAGTAGGGAATACGGGTCCATCACCGAGGGGAAGAAAGCTGATCTTGTCATAATCAAAAAGGATAGGGAGGATTTCCCTGTGATAACTTCGGTTCTGGTAGACGGCACTCTAGTTTCTCAGTTAACTTATGCCAGAAAGCGAGTGGCCTCATGATTTGTACCCAAAAGCTGAACAAAGAGCCTGCTATTCATGAAAATTTTAGCGGGGAACATGTAGAAATAGGTCAGTGGACCGAAATTGGGCCAAATAACATTTGGGAAAATGTTAAATTTGGCGATTTCTCCTACACCTCTGGAAATAATCAAATTCAGAATGCAAGGATCGGAAATTTTGTCAATATTGCTTCCGGAGTGCGTATTGGGCCACCACAGCATCCCATGAACAGGCCAACTTTGCACCATTTTACCTATCGAAGACAAATATATGGATTTGCCATGGAAGATGATACAGCCTTTTTTGCGTGGAGAACGGCACAAATAACCGAAGTTGGCCATGATGTCTGGCTGGGGCACAATGCCATTATTATGCCCGGTGTGAAAATAGGCAACGGGGCTATTGTTGGCAGCAGTGCGGTAGTTACCAAAGATGTAGCACCTTTCACTATCGTCGGCGGGGTACCGGCTAAGGTAATCCGCAAGAGATTTTCTGCAGATGTAATTGAGAAGTTACAAAGAATAAAGTGGTGGAATTGGACTTATGAGACTATTAAAGAGCTTTTTCCTGATTTCTTACTCAGTGTTGAGGATTTTGTCCACAAATATGATAGGGAATAGGTGAATTATAAAGAATTGAAAATTGAAAATTGAGAATTGATAACTAAAATCTTTCATGTTTTTTGTATCAGGAGCATAGCGAAAGGAATGATAGATTATGGATAAAGTCATTAGAGTTGTAGGGTTAACAAAACAATTTGAGTTGCACCAATTAAATAAAAAAATTACAGCTTGTTATGATATTAATTTTTCCCTGGAGGAAGGGCAGTTTTTAGGTATTACCGGGAAAAGCGGCTCCGGTAAATCAACTATTCTTCGCTGTATTTACCGGACGTATCTTACTAGAACAGGTCAAATTTGGTATAAATCAGGTGCTTACGGACTAATTGACTTAGCGCAGGCTAGTGAAAGACAAATAATCCATCTCCGCCAAAAAGAGGTGGGCTATGTGTCACAATTTTTAAATGTAATGCCTCGAATCACTGCCAGGGAGCTGGTTGAATTGGCGGTATTGGAGATGGGTTATGATTTAAACTATGCCAAAAAAGAAGCAATCCAGATGCTCGCCCATTTTGAACTGGATAAAGAACTATGGGATATGTATCCTAATACTTTTTCCGGCGGCGAGAAACTAAGACTAAATATTGCCAGAGCTATGGTAAAAAAAACCAGGCTCCTTCTTTTGGATGAACCCACCGCTTCCTTAGATAATGAATCGAAAAAGCGGGTCAAAGAGGTTTTGGAAAAACTGAAAGCTCAAGGTACTACCATGCTGGGTATTTTTCATGATTTAGAATTTATGGAAGGAATCTGTGACAAACAGTTCAATATGCAAGCAGGGAAATTAGTTGCTTAATAAAAAAACCTGCTTTGCTAATATGGAAGAAATATATTTAATCATGAGGAAGTGTTGGGGTGAAAGCTGATTTACATGTCCACACCGCTGTTTCAGATAGCAGCTATACGGTTGAGGAAACAATCCAAAGAGCAAAGGAAAATGATGTTCGTTATTTAGGTCTAGTTGATCATGATACGGTGGCTGGTTTAAAAAAAGCTCTATTGATAGGGGAAAAGGCTGGAATTCAGATTATTCCGGGGATAGAAATATCGGCGTTCGACTTTAAAAGAAAGAGAAAAGTTCATATTTTAGGCTATAATTTTGATTTAAAAGCAACAAATATTAGAAAGTTATGTGACCCTATAATTGCAAAAAGAAATAATCACAGCCTGTGGCAAATTAAAACATTAATAGAAAACGGTTTTAAAATTACCCTAGAGGAAGTCTTCAAAAAGGCGAAGAACAGCACCTGTATTTATAAACAACATATCATGGCAGTTTTGATGGATAAAGGATATTGCAGTGAAATTTATTGTGGTTTATATTACCAGCTTTTCAAGAACCAGGGTATTTGTGCCGGGGACATTGCTTATGTGGATGCTTTTCAAGCCGTTCAGGCTGTGAAGCTGGATGGCGGAAAGGCTGTCTTAGCCCATCCCGGGCAGTTGGCTTCTTATGAAATCATGGAGGAATTAATAGGCTGGGGTCTTGATGGAGTAGAGTTGTATCATGAAGACCATAATTTCGGTGACCATAAAAGGATTTTGGCCTATAGTGCTAAACACGGAATGATTTTAACCGGGGGCAGTGATTTTCATGGTATTTATGGCGGCACCACGGAAATTGGCGGACTGCCCATTGCTCTGGAATATTTGAGGGATTTAATATGAACAAAGAAATTGTTGATTTTACTAAAACTCTGGTTCTTACAGCAGGTAGTATGTTAAGAGAAGCCCTGATTGGCCAAGTTTACTGTGCCTATAAAGAAGGGGATCAGCGGGATTTATTAACAGAATATGATGTGAAAATTCAAGACTTCCTAATCTCCCGCCTCCGTAAGGAATATCCGAAACATAAATTCATTTCTGAAGAACAAAGTAATAACCAAGATCTAAGCGGTTTAGTCTGGATTATTGACCCCATTGACGGTACAACCAATTTTGTCTGTTTTAAAAAAGATTTTGCCATTTCCGTAGCCCTCTATCAGGATGGCAAGCCCCTTTTCGGCATTGTTTATGATGTCATAAAAGGAGATTTATATCTAGGTATAACGGGACAAGGGGCTTATTTGAATAATCAAAAGTTAAGCCGGATTAATGAGTGCGAATTAAAGAATTGTATTTTAGATGCCAGCCTCAATAGTGTGCAAATTTTCTACAATCGGTACAACCGGCCAATTTTTAACATAGCCCAAGATATAAGAGGACATCGCTCTTTAGGGGTAGCTTCTCTTGCCATATGTAAAATTGCCTTAGGGGAAATCCAAATTTATCTATCGGCTAAATTAAAGGCTTGGGATTTTGCGGCAGCGGGTATTTTTCTTAACGAGGTTGGGGGTTATTACGGTGCCGTGTGTCAAGAAAGTTTAAGTCTGACCGGTAAACCTACAGCTTTTATGGCCTGTTCTTCAAAAAGCCTATTTCATCAAATTTTATTGAAATATTTTAAAAAATGATTTTTCTAAGTTCCTCCTCTCATTTTATATAGGTGGGTGCCCTAGTGGTGCCCATCAATTGTTTTATTAGTATAGTTAAATTAAGCCATACCAAAACACCCCAACGCTTTTGGCTGTTGAAGGGGTGTTTTTCTGTATAACATCATATTGCAAAATATTTAAGGACTGTTGTAGTAAGTATGGAAATGGTAACTATTTTACTGTTTTTTATCTAATGATTTAAAATAAGCAGTTGTTACCTCATTGATAAATATTATTGCCTCCGGTTTCTTGTCAGAAAGCAGGCCGAGGAGTTTTTTCAGCTCTTGGGCTTTTTTCCCCTTCGATGATGTTAATAATACTTCCGGCTCAACTTGGAGTACATCAGCTATTTTCACAAGCAATTCAAGCGAAGGACTTTTGGCGCCCCTTTCAAGATAGCCTATGTAAGAACCACTGATGTCCAGCTTCTCGGCTAGCAATTCCTGGGTGAGCCCCTGGGTTTGCCTGAAAAGTCTGATATTTTGGCCTACTATATGTCGAATATTTAACATTTTTGCCACCTCCCTCTTTAACAGTACTATTGTACAAGTAGACACCAGGACATCTTAGTGACTGTAGGTCCAAAAATACCTTGAAAAACTATACTTCTAGTGTTACAATAAAAATTATTACTAGTTTGACAATATACGACAAATTTTAGACAATAGTTTTTTTGTTATTGATATTTATCGCAAAGAAACATTAAAATTAAAAAAATTTATTACCAAGATATTAGCCAGAAATGTCTAAAAAAGCAGGAAAAAATCTAAAAATATCGAAGAAAACATTTGTGTATGCTTTAAATCCTGAATAATTACAATTTGACATTCTGTTAAAAGGCAAAATACCCGAAAGGGTGTGACGCAAAGCCATGGGTCTAAAGCAGGGATTGCCAGGATTGCCAGGCTGCCGGAGAAGCTGTACATAACCCTGAACACTGACGATAATTTTTCTTTGATAAAGGGGTTTTTTTGCATATTTCCCCAGTCTGAGCCAGATACATTTTAACTTTTTAAAACTTAAAATACGGGGGTTTATATGCAGCCAGAATCAGGCAATTTTCAAGCAGAGCAAAAAAATTCCAGTAAAGTAATCCGCAATTATTTTGCCGCACTCCAAAAACTATCCGAACTATCACTGATTCCCTTATGCCAGGAAGAATTGCTGGAACGATTTCTTGATCTTTTGACTGAGCTATTGCAAGTTGAGCAAGCATACGTAATGGTTTTGGAACACATCACAGGGGAACTCACCATCAAAGCATCTAAAGGACTGAAAACTGCTAAAGTAAAAAAATACCGTCTGAATTTGGGCCAGGGAATTGCAGGACAAGTACTGGAAAACAGAGAGGCCTTTATACTTAATCAGAGCTCAAAAAAAACATTATCCAGCCTGTCTGCTGAGGAGCCAGACGCACTTTTATATATACCTCTGGTAATCGGATATCAACCTTATGGAGTTATTGCCCTTGGCAGTGCCGGAGTTCAACGAAACTTTACCGCCAACGAGGTAAAAACAGCATCTGCTCTGACCCAATATCTTATGTTATCTATGGAAAATGCCAGATTAAACAGCGAGATTTCCGGCCTTGGTCTCAACTTTCTCAAGAGTTTAGCCATGGCTATTGATGCCAAGGATAACTACACCAGGATGCATTCCATGCGGGTAACAAGGTATGCGGTACTGACCGGAGTACATATGGGTCTTCCCCAGGAAAATATCGAAACCCTGCGCCGGGGTGCACTGCTGCATGATATCGGTAAAATCGGTATTCGGGATGATATCTTGCAAAAACCTGGAAAACTGACCAAAAAGGAATATGCCATGATTTGTGAACACCCGGAAATCGGTGCCAGGATATTGGGACAAGAAGGTCCGTTAAGTTTAATTGTTCCCTTAGTCCTGCACCATCATGAACGTTACGATGGTCAAGGCTATCCCCACCGACTTAGGGGTACTGAAATTCCTTTAGGAGCAAGAATCATTGCGGTGGCAGATGCCTTTGAGGCTATGACTGCCAATCGTCCATACCGGAGGGAATATTCGGTTGGCAGGGCGGTGTGGGAAATAAGGCAAAATGCAGGCAGCCAGTTTGACCCGGAAACAGTCGCTGCATTTCTGGATGCCTTAAAAGAAGAATATCCGGAAGAAATAAATATTTGAGGAGGCCAACGTGCAAGAAGAACTCCAAGTTTTTGTTGAGAACAACCTTGACTCCCTATTAAAAATGGATTTACTGGCTTTTTTTCACCGCAACCCCTATGTTATCGGTCAAACTGAAGATATTGCCACCTGTTTGGGTGTGAATATAGAAGAACTGGCTAATAATTTAGAGGATTTGGTGCAAAGCGGAATTCTGAAGAAAAAAACCGGTCTTTCCGGCAGCAGCTATACGCTGTCGCCAAGTGAGAAGATTGCCCCCCTAATCAGTGCTTTTATGGATTTCTATTTCACTGCCGCCAATGGAGAGGCTGAGGTTTACCGGCCAAATACATCCAACCCCAAGCATAATAGCTATGTGTCACAACGGGGAAAAGCAACTGTGATCAAAGAAGATTCGTTAAGCCCTGCTGAGGCGGCGGTGAATGATAATTGGATTGAGCAGTTTCAACCGGACAACTCAATTTTGTATACAGAACTAGATCTTCTAGGGGATGTAGCTACCTGGATAACCGGGGAGAAAAAGGTAGCCATTACTATTTTCCCGGGCGAGGGCTATCCCTACTGTGTCACTAAAGGAATTAAAAGAAGTACTGCTCTTATTCTGGCGGAAAAAGGTTTATCTCTGATGGGGAATTTAACCAGACCGGTACTATTAGAAAGCCATGAATATCCTTGGATGAAGATGGACGTGGAAGAGGAAATAAACAGAGCTGTATTGGCAGCCATTACCCAGGATAAATCAATTATAGGTCTGTTAGCGATTGTTAATCCTTCCCCGGAAATTTTACAGGATTACCGGTTGGATGCCCTAGTAAAGCTAGGTCAGCAGTCTATACAGCATCTAAAGAACAGAGCAATGCTTCAGCATTATCAAAAAATAGCACTGATTGATGAACTGACAGGTTTATATAACTATCGGTTTTTTCAAAAAAGACTGCAGGAAGAAACAGCACGGGCCAAACGCTGCGCAGGTACCCTCAGCCTGTTGATGATTGATCTGGATCATTTTAAGAAGGTAAATGATGTTCTCGGGCACCAGGAAGGAAACAGGCACTTACAGCAAGTTGCCGCTGTTTTTAAAAAAGAACTGCGGGAGACTGACGTAATTTGCCGTTTTGGGGGAGAAGAATTTGCAGTCCTGCTGCCTGATGTTGACTTAAAGGGAGCATTATTAGCGGCGGAGCGTCTGCGCCAGGCGGTAGAGGATAAGTTTACTCAAAAGAGAAAGAAGCCCCAGGTGACCATCAGTATCGGTGTCAGTAACTATCCCAAACAGGCGGGGTCCATGGAAGAACTGGTAAAACTGGCTGACCTGGCCCTCTACCGGGCAAAAGAATCGGGGAGGAACAGGTGTTGTGGGTAAGACTTTTAAGTAATTTAATTTATAGAAAACGAGGGAGGTTCGCCTATGTCTCATGTAACTCGGGAAAGTTTGCAAAGCATTAAGAAGTCAGGCGTTAAAATGCAATTGCTGCTCTTTTTCTATAACAATCCTTTTACCGTAGACGACCTGGAAGGAATCTCAATGTGGGTAGGAATGCATAAGAAAGAGATAACCCGCGAAATGGAAGAGCTATGCCAAATGCGATTATTAGTTAAGCGGGGAACAAGCCACTCGTACTACAGAATGACAGAAAATTCTCAACTGGTAGAGGAAGTGCAAAAGCTTATTAAGGAATTTTATGCCCAGCGCAAAACCAAAGCATCTTGAGTAAATGCAGGGATTTATTGATAGGATTTCAGTTAAAAAATGTGAGGAGGAAACTTGGTGTCAAACATACAAACCGGAATTACCGGACTTGATGAAGTTTTACACGGGGGAATTCCCCGGGAAAACAGTGTATTGGTTAAAGGCCCTCCGGGAAGCGGTAAAACTACTCTGGCTCTGCAGTTCCTTTATCATGGGATTGTAGAATGCAATGAGCCGGGACTGATTATCAGCTTTGAGGAATTTCCCCAATTGATTTACCGGGATGCCCAAAATATGGGCTGGGATCTGAAAAAGCTGGAAAAGGAGAACAAACTGCGGGTAATGTGCACCTCACCCCAACTGGTCCAGGAACAGCTGGGGACCAAAGAGGGTTTCCTGGCTGACCTGATTGAGGAAATAGGTGCTAAACGGGTTGTAGTGGACAGCATTACCCACTTGCAGCGCTTGGAACAGGAGCCTGTCAAACTGCGGGAGTTATTTAATAAAATGATCAACGCCTTCAAGCGTGAAGGCTTGATGCCATTTATAATTGCTGAAGCGGCAGCAGAAAAAGAACGCCTGGGCTTTGAGGAGTATGCAGTAGACTCGGTAATTATACTCAGCCAGGAAGTAAAGGGTCATATGTCCACCAGATACCTGCAGGTGATGAAAAGTCGCGGGCAGAATTTTATCACCGGACGGCACACATTTCAGATTACTGGCGATGGACTGGAGGTATTTCCCCGGATTACGGCGCCAAGAGCCGTTGTTAATTATCAACCCAGTTCTCAAATAAGAAACAGCTTTGGCGTTCCGGAACTGGACCAGATGCTGGGCGGCGGGCTGATAGAGGGAAATTCACTCCTTTTGGCGGGAGGGTCAGGGGCAGGCAAATCCCTCTTGGGTTTGCAGTTCTTGATGCAAGGAGCAGCGGTAGGCGAGCCTGGTTTATTGGTGGATCTGGAAGAACATCCATCACAAATCACCAGAAATGCCGCCACCCTTGGCTTTGACTTCGAAGAATTGCTGCATCAGGAAAAAGTCTTTACCCTCTGCACTTCTCCGGTAGAACTTGACCTCAATGAACATTTTTATATCATCAAAAAAATGGTCAAGGAAAAAGGAATTAAGCGGGTGGTTATTGATACCATCAGCAACTATGAGGGATGTGTGGATGACCCGGCACTTTACAAGGACTATATCCACGCTCTGATAAATTATTTTAAGAACAACGGTATTACTTCGGTCCATATCACAGAGGTGGATGAACTGCTGGGAATTAATACCATCACCTTTCACAAAGTGTCATTCTTAGTAGACGCAATTATTCTGCTCCGCTATGTGGAACTGGGCACGGAGCTGAGAAAAGCCCTGCTGGTGGTCAAGATGCGCGGGGGAGCCCATGATAAGGACATCCGTGAATACCTGATTGAAGAAAATGGTATTCAACTGCGCAGGATAGACCCTGAAGAGATGGGTAAAAAGCTTTCCTTCCAGCATTATAACGGCATTCTGTCCGAAACCCCTCGAAGTGTTAATAGAGCTAACAGCGGACAATTATTACCAGGTACCGGGAGGCATCCAGATGAAAGACAAGGAGATGATTATCCAGGGAAAAACTGTTGAAGATGTTCATCACGAAACTTCTGTGCTGATAGGCAATCTTGGATAACGATACCTTATCAACTTCTATCAGTATATGAACGTGATTATCCATTAAGCAGAATGCATAGATTTTAAAATTATACTTTTTATGCTAAGTTCAGGTGGAGTCAAAACTCCATCTGAACAAGTTCGGCTTTATAATATATCTTTGGCTTTCTTGCCATTTTTTTCTCCTTTACTTATTTTTTCTCAATTATATCTCAGTTTTTTTATTTTTTAAGCCTGACCCCTTTGTTCCCTTAAAAGGTTTCTATGCTTTTATGTAGAATATTAATTACCAATAGATGGAAAACAGCAAAAAGCAGGTTTGCATGACGATTTTATAGGGTGAAAAATATTATGCATGTTTATTTATGGATATATAAAGTTTTAAGGGGAGGGCAATAATGAGTATAAAAATATTCTATTTTTCCGGAACAGGAAATTCATATGTTGTGGCAAAGGATATTGCAAAGAAAGTAAAGGCGGATTTGATATCTATCCCAAAAGTCATAAATATGGACAGAATGCAAGTTGATGCTGATAGTATAGGAATCGTCTTCCCATCGTACTTAGCTCCATTATCAGGTATACCTCTTATAGTAGAGCGGTTTGTTAAAAAAATAGCTAATATTGAATCAATACATATTTTTGCAGTTTGTACCTGTGGAGGATATGAATGTGTTAATGCACTTCCATCATTGAATAAGTTAAAACAAATAATAAGATCATGTGGTGGAAAACTATCGGCTGAGTATTCTACAAGGCTACCTATGAACAACTTGGATTATGATCATATTCCAATTCCTATAAACAGGGATCAACAGGTTATAATTAATAAGAGTAAAACTAAAATTGATGATATTTGTTATCGCATCATAAAGAAAAGGAGTACCAAATACAAAATTGCAAAAATTCTGTTTAATTTACTAATGACGCCGTTATATAAAATGATGCGGCAGTCAGTAATAAATGCCCTAAAAGAAAAAGCAAAAGAGCCAATGGATACTAAACTAACATACTTTGAATTGATTCCATTGACAGATAAAAGTATTATTGTGGATAAAAAATGTAATGGCTGTGGAACGTGTGTAAAAGTTTGTCCTGTAAATAATATTAAAATTGTGGATAATAAACCGCAATTACAACATAAGTGCGAGATGTGTTTTGCATGTGATGAATGGTGTCCGTACAATGCAATTCATCATTGGAGCAGATCCAAAGGTGTAAAGTATCATCACCCGGAAGTAAAAATTTCTGATATGTTTTATGTGAAATAGTAGCTGTGTCAAGGGACCGTCCCTTGACACTTGACATTACTTTTGACAGGAGGGATAAATATGATAAAGGAATGGTTTTTGGCATTACGACCTTGGTCATTTACTGCTGCGCTAATACCTATTAGTCTTGGTACAGTAATGGCGTTATACCATGGGGATTTTAATTTATTTTTGTATTTACTTGCATTAATAGGTGGCATTCTAATTCAAGCTGGCACTAATTTGACAAATACTTATGGTGATTATATTTCAGGAGTTGATTCTTCTGATTCAGCTAGAACATGTTACCAGTTAGTTGATAATATACTAAAACCCAACGATATGAAAATTGCTGGTATTATAACTTTTTTACTTGCAGCTTTAATAGGTCTTTATCTAGTATATTTAAGGGGTTATGTAATTCTGATAATTGGTTTAATAGGAATAGCCGGAGGTTATACTTATACCTTAGGTCCATCACCGTATAAATATAAAGGACTAGGCTCAATATTTGTCTTTATCCTTATGGGACCTTTAATGGTTATTGGAGCTTACTATGTCCAAACAGGAGTTTTTAACTGGATAATAGCATGGATTTCCTTGCCTATAAGTTTTTTAGTCTCTGGTATTCTCCATGCTAATGATTTAAGGGACATTAATTATGATAATAAAGCAGGAATTAAGACTTTAGCTTTAATTTTAGGATGGGATAAGAGCTTTTTTTTATACCATTTGCTGAATATAAGTGCTTTTTTATCATTAATTATTTTAGTAGGGGTCAGGGTACTACCGATTACAGCAATTATTCCACTCTTACTACTCCCTAAAGCACTGAGTATACTCAAGAATACTCAATCATCATTTAATGGAAGTAAAGAATATTTGATAATGCTTGAAGCTAAAGCTGCTCAGTTCCACCTTCAGTTCGGAGTAATGTTTATTGGAGGACTGCTGCTTGACTTTATTATTTAGGAGGGAAAGGATGTATAACCCTAAAATAAAAACTTTTAGTATAGTGATTACAATAGTATTAGCAATTGTATTTTGGTATTTAACCTTTTCTGTTAAGTTACTCAACTTTTGGCTATCAATGAGTATAGCTGCCACAACATTAAGTATATTAGCAATTTACTGGGGTGGTAATCCTTTTAATAGTAAAGACCTTAATATCCGAACAATAATAATTGGTGTAGGTTCTGCAATTATATTATATTTTATTTTTTTAGCAGGCAATTTCCTTTCTCAATTTTTGTTTAATTTTGCTAAACCTCAAGTTTCATCAATTTATACTATTCGGACACAAGCAGAAGCTATTTATATTACATTAGTATTATTATTTATAACAAGTCCTGGAGAAGAAATATTTTGGAGGAATTTTTTACAACGTTGGTCAATGAAAAACTTTGGAGGGTTTAAAGGCTGGATATTTGCATCCTTAGTTTATGCTGGAGTTCATATTTCTTCTGGTAACTTTATGCTCGTAATGGCGGCACTTATAGCAGGTCTTTTTTGGGGTTATATTTATTGGAAAGAGGAAAATATTTTAGCAGTTTCAATTTCCCATGCTTTATGGACTACAGGAATTTTTGTATTTTTTCCTGTCATGTAAATTTAATATAAGAGATAAAGCCAGGAGGTGACTCCTGGCTTTATCTCTTATTGATAAAAAAATTTCTTATGTATTGCCCCCCAACAGGGTTTCTTTTTATCTCTACTTATCCGTGATTCACTTATCCCTCCAATATATAAATAAAATTTATATATTGGAGGGGATGCATTGGATAAATATAAATAAAAAAAAATTATACATTGTAACTTAGGTTACAATTAAATACCGAAACCGTAGACTATAATCTTATTAAAGATAGAATAGTGATTGAAATAGATGGGCAAATAAATTATCCCAAAATACAATTAAAAGTGAAAAAAATATTTAGCACAAGCAATGATGTGAAAAAAAGCACAAATATTAACGATGTTACTAAAATTAATTATATTAGGGAGGTGTTAGGTCAACTAGAAAATTTTCTAAACCCCTATTTTTAATTAAAGAAAACATCAACCATTTTTAAGGAGGAGATTTTAATATGGGTCATCCTACAATATATCCGACGGGTACTACAGTATATAATCCGGAAAAGGCTTCAAACGGTTATACGATTTTCCAAGCAGCAGAGTACGGTGCAATGTTGATTGATATGAACGGTAAAGAAGTAAAGGTCTGGAAAGGGCTCCATGGCTTTCCAAATAAAATGCTTCCCGGCGGTTTTGTTATGGGTAGTAGAGGTCAAAGGGATACAAAATATGGTTATCAAGACAACGTTGATTTAATCCAAGTTGACTGGGAGGGTAATGTAGTCTGGGAATTTAACCAATATGAATATATCGAAGATCCTGGTAATGAGCCCCGCTGGATGGCTAGACAGCACCATGATTATCAAAGAGAGGGTAATCCTGTAGGTTACTATGTGCCTGGCATGGACCCCAAAACCGATGGTGGTAACACCTTAATTCTTGCTCATAAAAATGTATACAATAAGAAAATTTCCGATAAAAATCTGATGGATGATGCCATCATTGAGGTTGATTGGGAAGGAAATATTGTTTGGGAATGGCTCTGTAACGAGCATTTTGATGAACTAGGTTTCTCAGAAGCTGAAAAAAATGTTCTTTTCCGTGATCCTAATATGCATGCTTGCGGTGGTGGTACTGGAGATTGGATGCATATCAATTCTATGTCCGCTTTAGGGCCAAACAAATGGTATGACCAAGGTGATGAAAGATTCCATCCTGATAATATCATCTGGGATGCTCGGGAATCCAACATTACAGCAATCATTAGTAAGGAAACCGGAAAAATAGTGTGGAAACTAGGTCCGGACTTCACAACAACTAAAGAATTAAGAAAAATGGGTGTTATTATTGGTCAACACCATGCCCACATGATTCCCAAAGGATTACCAGGTGAAGGCAATATTCTTATCTATGATAACGGCGGCTGGGCAGGCTATGGCATTCCAAGTCAAACCTCGGTGTATGGTACTAAGGTACAGAAGAGGGACTATTCAAGGGTTATTGAGATTGATCCAGTAACTTTAAAAATTGTATGGCAGCACACTCCGACAGAGGCTGGTTATCTAGAGCCCTTCCATTCCCATCATTATTACAGTCCCTTTATCAGCAGTGCTCAAAGGATGCCCAATGGTAACACATTTATTGACGAGGGCTCCGGCGGCAGATTAATGGAGGTAACTCAAGACCATGAATTGGTATGGGAATATATTTCTCCTTATTGGGGCAAGCAATTTAAATTAAATATGATTTATCGTGCTTACCGTTTGCCTTATGAATGGGTACCACAAGTAGAAAAACCAGAAGAAGTCGCTATCGAGCGAATTGATGTTAACAGCTTTAGAATGCCCGGAGCAGCACCACTGGGCTGTGATGATGTAGTAGAAGTCGAGGGAACCTTGGGCTATGGAGATGTAGATGGTTTCTGTGTTACCACAGATGAGGCACCGGCGGTAAAAGAGGATGACGATGATGAATACGGTGGAGTAATAAGGATATAGAAAAATATAAGGGGGCAGCATTGCCCCCCACGACCCAAATGAAAAACACAAAAATGAAAGAGGTGTTGAATGTGCAACCAGTTATTAATACTAATCCCAAGGTAATGGATAAAAAGTATTTAATTTTTTGGGTTATTACAATTGCGTTACCCTTAGCAATAATGTTAATACCTGTTTCTGAAGTTTTCACAGCACAATTAAGATTATATTTAGCCATAACACTATGTGCGATCTTTATGTTTGCTTTTGAAGCTATCCCCAATCTAATCCCTGCCTTGCTTTTACCTTCTGCTTATTTGCTTACTAAACTTGCTCCAGCAGCAGCGGTTTTTGGACCTTGGTCAACATATATTCCGTGGATGTTTATGGGTGGTATATTGTTAGCAAATTGTATAGAAACCACAGGTCTACTTAGAAGGATTGCTTATTGGAGTATCATAAAAACAGGTGGAACCTATAATGGCATTTTATATGGTATCTTGCTTGCCGGAATTATTTTAAACCTGCTTATACCTGCTCAAGCTGTAATACCCTTAGCGGCTTTTACTTACGGAATTTGTATGGCTTTAAATTTGGGAAAATCCAAAGAGTCTGCCGGTATTATGTTGGCGGGTGCTTTTGCAGCCCTTTTACCTCTATTCTTTTTCTATAATCCTAACTTTGCAGTTGTTCTGGGTGCAGCATCAACTGTACATCCTGTAAAAATGACCTGGTTTACGTATTTTTTTCATAACCTTCCTAATATTCCCTGGGCTTTTCTTTGTATATTTATTACTTCTAAGGTTTTTAAGCCCAGTAAACCTTTTGATGTCAAAGACTTTATTGTTGAGGAACATAAAAGATTAGGCCCAATGTCTATCCTAGAAAAAAAGGCTATGTTTGTATGTCTGCTTTTAATTGCCTTTCTCATGACAGGTGGATTACACGGCATTGAAATCGGGTGGGGTTTTGTTATTGCAGCTGCTTTGATGTATATGCCGGGTATAAATGTGGGTACTGATCAAGATATTAAGAGAATAAATTTCCCGATATTATTCTTTGTTACTGCATGTATGGCTATTGGTTCTGTAGCTAATGTACTAGGTTTTGGTAAGCTGTTAGCTCAAGCATTGCTGCCAATTATGTCTTCAAGCGGAACAACTGGTACAATTGGACTTGTTTGGCTATTATGTGTAGTCGCTAACTTCCTTATGACTCCCTTGGCAATTATGGCAGCCTTTAGTGCTCCTTTAGCTGAAGTTGCACTAGGTTTAGGAATAGACCCATTAGCCTTTTTCTACACAATCTTCCATGCAGTAGACCAGATAATATTCCCCTACGAATACGTACTCTATTTGATATATTTCGCTTTTGGTTTAATTACTATCAAGGATTTTATGAAAATTTTCAGTATAAAAATGGTAACAAGTATTATTCTTATTCTATTTGTCTTAATCCCATACTGGAAGTTAATAGGCTTACTCTAAAACTTTCCTAAAAGGTAAAATTGGTACAATATGGGGAGCTTAATTGCTCCCCAATTAATGTTTAATTTGACGAAAAATAATAATTGCTAATTATAAATAAAATTTATATGATTATATTATAAGTTAATAAATTAGAAGGTGAAAATATGGACGCCAAGACTAAAGAATTGGTAGAGCATATTACAACATCTATTATGTTTGATAAAAATACTTTAGATGGTGAAGGGATGTCACCCGCTATTTGGAATAAGTATCTTTGTTTGAGTAACGGAAAAAAGGTTAGAAAAAAAGGAGATTACCTATTAGAGATAGGTGAAAATATAAATGGAGTTTATTTTGTGAAAAAAGGGAGAATTGTTTCAAATATTTTAGGTAAAGAAGGTATCATTAAAACCGTTGGTATAGTAGATGAAAGCTGCTTATTTGGAGAACAATTTATTTTTCACCGGCAGCCAGCGTTGTTCGAAGCATTTGTATTAGAAGATGCTGAAGTTTACTTTTTTCCTAAAGACACTATTCTGGATATTATGCGTAAGGACTTTGAAATAAATATCTTTATTATGAAATCCCTGGCTATCAAGTCAAGAATGCTTTGTAGTCAAATTGAAGATGTGTGTATTCGTAATATTGCTCAAAATATTTGTAAGATTTTGTACTCTATTTGCTGTTATGAAGAAAAATCTGGAGAGATTATTGGCGATATTCTTATTCAGCTGTCCCACCAGGATTTAGCTAATATGCTGGGTTCCCATCGTGTAACAGTTACAAAAAACATAAACCTGCTTAAAAAACAGGGTATTTTGGATTATAAATATGAGAGAATAATAATAAAAGATAGACATAAATTAAAAAAGATCGCCTTTGAATAAGGCATAAGGACATAGCGATAGTTAATCAGTAAAAAATTACTGACTAACTATCGCTATTGTTATTCAACTCACTATTCTAATAAAAATTCTTTGTATCGTGGTCAGCGTTATATCATTCCTTATATTATTTTTGAACTGTAACTAAAGCTACAATTGAAACCATACCTAATGCTTTATAATTAGAATAAGCGCTAAAAAATAAATGGTATAAAAATAAATAATGAAATAGTTGTAGATGAGATACTTTTTTAAAAAAGCAGTGTTATTTAAGAAGATTTCAAAAATAATAAGTTTAACTAGGCATTATAATTAAAAAAATAAGGAGTGGAAATTTTGAGGAAATATTTAGAAACTCACAAACATTTAATTACTTTGCAAAATGAATCTGAAGATAAATTTTTAGCTGAGCTAAGGGCAGGAAACCATGCTTTAGAAAATCCACTTGTCATCAAAAATCCATATCTGATTAATCCACTGGCAGCAGTAATTTGTTTTAATACAGAGGAAGAAACTACGGTAGAAGTAACTATTAAAGGTAAAGCAGTCGAGGGTGATTTTAAACATAAGTTTGGTGCTACAAAAGAGCACGCATTACCAATTTACGGTTTATATGATGATTATGAGAATACTGTTGTTTTAACTCTTGGAAATGGAAAAACATCTGAAGTTAAAATTGAAATCGAGGAGTTAAACATTAATAAAGCATTATATTGTAACACTACATATGAATATTTTGGAAAAGATATTATGACAATTTCAACTGCTACTCCTTTAGTTAATTCTTCTAAAACTTGTGGTTTTGATTATGCTGGTGACTTAAGATGGGTTTTGACTGAAAAGGCAAGTTGGGATATTAAAAAATTAGCTAATGGAAGGCTTTTAGTAACTTCTTATAGATCAATGCAAAAACCCTATTATACTGTTGGTCTTATGGAACTAGATTTCTGTGGCAAAATCTATGCTGAATATAGATTACCAGGTGGATATCACCATGATGCCATAGAATTAGAAAATGGTAACATATTAGCTGCCTCTGATGATGATTTTGCTGAATCCGTTGAAGACTATGTTGTTGAAGTTGACAGAGCAACTGGTGAAGTTGTTAAATCGTGGAGTTTACTTAATATATTACCAAGAGAACTAGGTAAAGCCGGTGATTGGAATCACCATGATTGGTTTCATAATAACGCTGTTTGGTATGATAAAGCTACTAATTCAATTACAATGTCAGGAAGACATCAAGATGCTGTAATTAACTTCGGATATGATACAGGTGAGTTAAATTGGATTATTGGTGACCCTGAAGGCTGGGGAGAAGAGTGGCAGAGATATTTTTTTAAAAACGTAACAAAAGGTGATTTTGACTGGCAATATGAACAACATGCTGCAATGATTTTGCCAAATGGTGACGTATTCCTTTTCGATAATGGGACATATAGATCCAAAACTGAAGAGAATAGAGTACCACCAAATGAAAACTTCTCTAGAGGTGTTATCTATAGAATTAATACTGATAAAATGGAAATAGAACAGGTTTGGCAGTATGGTAAAGAAAGAGGAGCAGAATTTTATTCACCATATATAAGTAATGTGGATTACTATGGTGAAGGTCACTATATGATACACTCAGGTGGCATTTCAACATTCAGAGGAAAGCATACAGATGAATTAGGTGCATTACAAGTAAACAAATATAAAGACCAACATATTCATCTAACTTTAGAATCGACTACTGTCGAATTATTAAATGATGAAGTTAAATATGAATTGAATGTCAAAGGTGGTAACTACTACAGAGCAAGAAGACTTGCTTTATATGATGAATCCACTAGCTTTAAACTAGGTAAAGGTAAATTCTTAGGTGGATTTGGAGTAACCCCTGAATTTGGCATGAAGATCAAATTTAAGGATGCTGATGAAGAACTACCTGCAAAAAACAATGTTTCTTTAGTGCTAGAAGAAGATAGATTGGCACTTCGTGGGACATTTATCGAAGGTTCTCAAGTACTTCTTGAGATAAAAGGTAAAGATAAGTCTAAGTTCTATTCAATACCAACAGATGTTCATGACATCACAGCCGCTTGTGTCTCTTTTGAAGAACAAAAAGAAAATGATGTTCAATTTTATTTAAGTAGAGAAGAATTATCTGGTGAGTTTGATATTTACTTAAATATTGATAACACAAGATATGATACTAAACTATCAGTAAAGTTATAAAATTAAGTTGGCTTTGCACGTACTAATTTGAAAGGGTTTTTTCGTATTTATTGTTTACGGAAAAACCCTAAAAATTGTTGTAATATTGAATTGAGAATTGATAGTTGATTGTTAATAATATAGGGAGGGTTTTAGGATGGCAATAAACAAAATTGATTCTAAAGCATTGGATGAAGCAATTTTTAATAATAATGAAGCTTCTGTAGTTATATTTTCAAGAGAAGGCTGTCATGTTTGCCAGGATGTTGTACCAAGGGTTGAAGAAGTCTCAAAAGAATATGACGGCAAATTATCTTTTTATTATGTTGATGTTGAAGAAGAAAAGGATTTATTTAAAAAGTTTTCCCTTAAAGGGGTTCCACAACTGTTATTTTTTAAAGATCGAGAATTTCATGGAAAGCTAGCAGGAGATGTAGAAAAGGAAGATATTATAGGGAAAATTGAAGATTTGATATAAGAGGTGCTTAAGTATGAGTAATTACGATTTTATAATAATCGGAGGGGGACCAGCGGGGTTAACTGCTGCTATTTTCGGAGCCAGAGCTAGACTAAAAACTTTAGTTATCAATAAAGGGAGTATAGGTGGAATGGCTCATACGACACGGGAGATAGTAAACTATCCTGGATATGGGCAAACAAGTGGTCCTCAATTAATGCTAGATTTCAAAAAACATGCTGAAAAATTTGGTGCCCAGTTTATTAAGGATGAAGTTGTAGAAGTAGATTTTTTGCAAGATGAAAAATTAATTAAAACGAAAAAAGGAAAAGAATTCACTGCAAAAGCTGTTATTTTGGGATGTGGTACTCAGCCACGACTTCTTAATATTCCAGGTGAAATAAGGTTAAGAGGTAGTGGTGTTGCATATTGTGCTACCTGTGATGCAGAATTCTTTGAAGGTGAAGATGTAGTTGTAATCGGTAGTGGTGATCAAGCAATTGAAGAGGGTATGTATATTGCTAAATTTGCAAAGAAGGTTACTGTTATCGTTCTTCATGATGAAGGAATACTTGATTGCAACAAGATTAGTGCTGAAAAAGCCTTTAATAATGAAAAAATGAAGTTCATATGGAATTCAACAATTGAAGAAGTATTAGGCGATTCTAATGTTGAAGGTGTTAAAATTAAGAATATTAAGACAGGAGAAAGTACTAAGTTGGCCTGTCAAGGTGTATTCTTTTTTGTAGGAATGATCCCATCTACTAGTTTCCTGGAAAACAGTGGAATTGAGATGGATCAAAAAGGCTATATTCCAGTCGATAAGTCAATGGAGACTAACATTGAAGGTATTTATGCTGTGGGTGATAACAGAGTTAAATATTTAAGACAAGTCGTATCAGCAGCAGGTGATGGTGCGACAGCAGCAGTTGCCGCTGAAAGGTATATCGAAGAGTTAAATGATTTTAAAAAGAATGTAGTTGAAAAGGAGAATGTTATACTACTATTTTTTAGTCCTATGATAGAAGAAAGCTTAGCTTTTAACACTGTTTTAGAAAAGGTTGTTAGTGAAAATGGATACAACTATAAAATAGTTAGAGTGGATATTTCAAGAAAGAAAATGTTAGCTGAAAAATATGGTGTGGAAGAAACACCCTCCGCTATTGTTTTAAATAAAGGTGTAATTATAAAAGGACTAAATTGTGTTATAGATGAAGTAAAATTAAAATCTCAGTTGGAAATATAATGGGGAAGTGAATAGTTTCTAACAAGTAAAGCTTTATATGTAAAAGTTATTATTGATGAAAGGGGGAAAGAAAGGTGCAGATCACAATTTATACTGCAACAGGTTGTACCCGTTGTAAAATTGTTAAGCGTTTTATGGAAGAGCGGGATATTACCTATGTTGAGAAAGATATGAAGGCAGAGGGTAAGGAAGAATTTCAGAGCTTTTATAAGGCAAATCGCAGTGCAATTTTTCGTGGATCTGATGGGATAGAGTTTCCGATTATTACCGATGGAGAAAATATTTGTCAAGGCATTGGAGCCTCAATTGCTTATTTGCATTCCGGAAATAAATTAGATGGTTTCTTTACTGTGGGTATCCTCCACAAGGAGTGGGTTGATGGCATTCATGTTTCGGGTGGTAATCCTGAAAATGTTGAGGAATTTCTAGCAGTCCTACGGTATTTAAAAGGGAATAATATGAAACTGCAATTGGATACCAATGGGGGAAATAGCCTTATCCTTCGACAGGTTCTTAAGGAGAACTTAGCTGATATGTTTATAATGAATATTCTCGGGCCTAAGCAACTATATTGCCAATTAGCGGGCGGAGATGTTGATATAGATGATATAAAAGCAAGCCTAGCCATTGTATCAAACTTTCCGAAGTTTAAAATTGAGACTGTTATAGCTCCGGTTACCAGAGAAGATGGCACCATTAGCTATTTAACACCTGAAGAAATTGGTGAAACAGCTAGACTGATTGAAGAAGGAACAGGTACTAAAAAGAACCCATATTTACTTAAGCTATTTAACCCCAAAGCGGCTGAAGAGCCAAAATTCAGGTCACTAGACCCTCTGCCTAATAAACTTATTTTTACCTACAGGACAAAGGCTAGGTCGTATCAAGTTTTTACTGAAATTGATAATATTTAACATAATGAGAGGAGGGAAAAATTTATTTTTCCCTCCTCTCATTTATAGGGAATAAAAAATTTCGTAAGGTCAAAAATAAAAGGGTATGTAATATTTATAAATGGAGTGAAAAATTTGAAGGTCTTAACTCTAACCTGGGAATACCCTCCTCGGACTATAGGTGGGTTAGCAGTACACGTGGCGGGGCTTAGCCATGCAATGGCAAGAAAAGGTGTTGATGTAAATGTTGTAACTGTGGGAGAAAACCAAGAAAACAGCTATATAGAGCAGGGAGTTTCAGTCCATGCTATCCCCCCATATTTTTTACCTCCTAAAGATTTTATTTCGGAAATTCAACATTTAAATTTTAGTTTATTGGAAAAGTCCATCAAATTAATAAATGAATGGGGAAAAGTAGATATTATCCATGCTCATGACTGGTTAGTTGCCTTTGCAGCTAGAACTTTAAAGCATATATATCAATTACCATTAATTTCTACTATTCATGCCACAGAATACGGGAGAAACAACGGATTGCATACTGATTTGCAACGGTATATTAGTAGTGTAGAGTGGTGGTTAACGTATGAGTCTTGGAAAGTACTTGTCTGCAGTAAAGCCATGAAGAGTGAAGTAGCAAATATTTTCCAGACACCACAGGATAAAATTGCAGTTATAAATAATGGGATAGATATAAAAAACATAAAGACTTCAAAAGAATCCCTAAGAACTAATTATGCTTCTTCAAATGAAAAAATTGTGCTTTTTGTTGGTCGTCTAGTACCTGAAAAAGGTGTACAGATTTTAATTGAAGCTTTGCCTAGAGTGCTAACATTTGAACCTAAAACTAAACTTTTAATTGCCGGAAAAGGGCCATATGAAAATAGTCTAAAAGACCTGGTTAGAGCAAAAGGATTAGAAAGCAGGGTTAACTTTTTAGGCTTTGTTAATGATAAAGAACGGGATGAATTATATCGATATGCAGATTGTATAGCTTTTCCCAGTTTATATGAGCCTTTCGGAATCGTAGCCTTGGAAGGAATGGTTGCGGGTAGCCCTGTGGTTGTTGCTGATGCGGGAGGATTAAGTGAAATAGTGCAGCACGGAGTAAATGGATTAAAATTTATTCCTGGAAATGCCTATTCTTTGTCAGAGCAAATAATACGTACTTTTTCCGATATTCCATTAGTAGCCAGGCTGGTTAAAAGGGCACTGGAGGATGTTACAAAAAAGTATTCATGGGATGGGATAGCTAACCAAACTCTCAATTTATATGAAGAAATTATAGATGAGAGCACCACTACCCAGTGGGTTCCCCCATGGTTTAAAAATAATCATATTTTTCCAGCTGAGTACTATCCAAAATTTGGGAGGTATGAGGTATGAAAGCAATAATCATGGCAGGGGGAAAAGGTACTAGATTAAAGCCCCTTACCTGTGCAAAACCTAAACCTATGGTATATTTAGCAAACAATCCAGTTATGACCCATACTATTGAATTATTAATAAAACATGGCATCACTGATATCGGAGTTACTATAGCCCATATGGCATCACATATTATGAATTATTATAGTGATGGCAAGGAATATGGAGTAAATTTAAAATATTTTATCGAGGAGACTCCTCTAGGTACTGCTGGTAGTATAAAAAATGCTCAAGATTTTTTAGATGACACTTTTTTAGTCATTAGCGGTGATGGTTTAACAGATATTGATATCTCAAAAGCGGTAGAATTTCATAAGCAAAGGAAGTCCCTGGTAACATTAATTCTTACATCTGTAGATAATCCTTTGGATTATGGTATCGTTGTTGCAAAAGAGACCGGTGAAATTATTAGGTTTTTAGAAAAACCTTCTTGGGGTGAGGTGTTCAGTGATCAAATAAATACAGGTATGTATATTCTAGAACCTGAGGTCTTAGATTATATACCGGCCAAAACCTTTTATGATTTTAGTAAAAACCTTTTTCCATTATTGATGGATAAAGGGATTATATTAAATGGCTTTAAAGGGGAAGGTTATTGGTGTGATATCGGTAATTGTCAAGCCTATCTTCAAGCCCATGTAGATATTCTAATGGACAAAGTTTCAACATACCTTCCATACAAAGAGTATGCACCGAAGGTTTGGGTAGGGGAAAATACAGAAATTCATCCCAGTGCTCAATTAAATGCCCCGTTAGTTGTAGGGAATAATTGTTATATTGGCCCTTATGCCTCTATAGGGTCCCATAGTTTTATTGGAGATAACTGTGTAATTAATAACTATTCCTCTATAAAACGTTCAGTGTTATGGAATGGTGTGCGGATTGGAAAAGGGGCAGCTATTAGGGGGGCAGTTTTATGTTCTAATGTAAATATTAAAAATGATACATCAATCTATGAGGGTGCAATTATTGGTAATGAATGTACTTTAAATGAAAATTGTACTATAAAACCTGGTTCAAAAGTTTGGCCAAGCAAAACAATAGAGGAAGGAACTATACTAAAAGGCAATTTGGTTTGGGGGACTGGAATTTCCAAGAGTCCCTTCGGATACAATGGTATAAATGGGCAATTGAATGTAGATTTATATATGGAACAAATTTTGCAAATAGGAAGTGCTTTTGGTTCCATTATTAACAGCTCGTTCGGGAATATAGGAATAGGTTCAGATGGTACCGCAATTTCTAAGACTATTAAACAGGTTTTAACCAGCGGAATACAAATAGTTGGCCAACAAGTGTATGACTTAGGTGAAATAACATTACCTATTTGTAGATTTGCTGTAAATAAAGGTAATTTTGACGGTGGTGTTTATATCCAATTTTGTTCCGATAATGATTTTTTACATATTGCATTTTTAAATGAGCAGGGAGCAAATATTAGTAAGGGACTAGAGAAAAAAATTGAAAATACATTTAGTATTGATGATTTTCGATATGTATCTAATGAAAAAATAAAAAACGTAAGAGTATTGGAAAGTATTTATGATCTTTATTTTGCAAATTTAAGAAATCAAATAAAGGGAAAGCTTGATTTTCAAGTTATCTTAACAAGTCCTGCTAAAAGGCTCAGCCAAAATATAGCAAGTTTATTGGAGGACGCTGGGTGTAGGGTCAATGTCCTAAATGAGGAGCAATTTGCCACTTTTATTAAAGGAAACAAAAAAGTAGATATAGCAATGAAATTAGATAAACAGGCAGAAAAAATAGTGCTTTTTGATGATCAAAGAAAAGTAATAGATTCGAACCAATTAAAAGTGTTGATAGCCTATATTCTTTTTAATGATTATAAAGAATTGACTCTAGTAGCTTCAATTGATGAACCTGTAATATTAGAAGGATTAGCCCAAAGATATGGTGGTAATGTGCTTCGTTGCAAAACTGATTTGAGTAGTCGTATGGAAAATATGTTAAACCAAGGGGAAAGTGGTCATAAACAATTTTTTATGGAATTTGATGGGCTCTATGCGGTTCTATATATTCTGGAATTCTTAAGTAGAAAAGAACTAAGCTTATCTAGAGTTATAAATAATTTGCCCCAGTTTTATGTAAATAGAGATATACTTAGCTGCCCTTGGGAGACTAAAGGTAAAATTATTCGCACACTATTGGAAAATTTTAATGAAGGTAGTATTGACAGTATTGAAGGTGCGAAGTTTAAGCATCCCAAAGGCGACATCTTAATTTTGCCCGACTTGGAAAAACCTTTAGTTAATATTATTACTGAAAGTAATTTAATGGAAACAGCCCAAGAAATTTCCCAAAGCTATAAAGAGAAAATTCAAAGATTAATTGCTCATAACAGCTGATAATATTTTATAGGCAGGCAGAAAGCCTGCTTTTAATTTTTAATAAGTTTCACTTATTTTTTTTAAATTTTTTGTAAATACTAAATATGAATAAAAGATAAAGGAGGATTTAAAATTATGTCGATTTGGGATGGACTTTTTAGTAGTACCATTAAAACCAGTCCGTTAGCTGCAGAAGGAATAAGTATTGAACCGGATATTCCCAAAATTGGTGAAGAAGTAAGAATAAGTTATGATGGCCTATTGGCCGATAGTGGGGCGGAGCAGATTTACCTGCACATTGGAAATGAAAATAACTGGCATGATTTAGAGGATATACCGATGATAAAGAGTTCTAACCGTTGGGTTTGTGATTTTGTTCCGGAATTTAGTGAGGTAAATTTCTGTTTCCATGATAATGCAAATAATTGGGATAATAATAATGGTGCCAATTGGAGTTTAAGGATAGAAGAATAGAAAAATCGCCCAACCGGGCGATTTTTTTTAGGGTAGGTTTTTTAATAAAATTTTTTTTGTAGCAATGTAGAACTGTAGCACCAAACTGCGAAGCAGTTTGTTTATTATCTATGGATTAGGAAAATCATATTGGCTAAAACTTTCCGGAATGGCATAAAGTTGATTTTTAGAAGCATAAGCTTTATTGTAAAGGTGATGATAGTACTCCTTGGCCATCCTTTGAGATGTTAGTTTTTTAATACCCATTTTGATGCTTGATCTCATCATAGTTACCCAACGTTCTTGATCATTATAAAAAATAGGGATTACTTCATTTAATAATACTTCATAGAATGCTTCAAGATCATGTTGATTTTGATCTCCTGCATTTATATTTTTATTCCAAACTTTATCCAGCAGCCACCCACTTTCTTGGTGTTTTACAGCTTCGCCTACCCAGCCATCTATAACACTTATACTTAAAACGCCATTTAATGCCGCCTTCATACCAGATGTTCCACTGGCTTCCATCGGTCTTAAGGGATTATTGAGCCAAACATCACAACCCTGAACCATGAGTTTTGCTATGTGCATATTATAATTTTCCAGAAACACTATATTGGGATATTTTTTACTAATGTTTACTATTTCTTGTATTATCCTTTTACCTTCATGGTCATTAGGATGAGCTTTCCCGGAATATACTAATTGGACTTGACCTCCTTCTAACAATTGGCCTAAAATATCCATCCTCTTAAATATCAGTTCACCACGTTTATAAGCAGCTGCTCTTCTGGCGAAACCTATTGTTAAAACATTGGGATTAAGATTAAGATGATTTTTCTCATTTATATAAGCAATTAATTTGTACTTTGCTGCGATGTGTTCAACCCATAAATTGCTGCCTTTTTCAAAAGCATTTCTAATATTACTGTTTTGCCAGGTTCCCACATGTACTCCATTGGTTATTGCTGTGATTTGGGCAACTCCTGGAATGTGTTCCCACATTCTACGGGCAGTTTGGCCGTGGAGCTGAGAAACAGCATTTGCTCTATAGGAAAGACGGAGGGCAGCCACAGTCATATTAAAAGGATTACCTCCTAATAACTCCAATTGTTGCTCTGATAAGCCATTGTGTGCTTCCATAAACATCAATAACCCGAGATCATGGGTTTCATTACCTGCCTCAACGGGTGTATGGGTAGTAAACACTACTTCTTTTTTTGTCTTTTCCCAAGCCTCATCGAAGGATAGACCATCATTGTCCATTTTTTCTCTAATTAGTTCTAATCCAGCAAATACTGCATGACCTTCATTAAAGTGATAGACATCAATATCTAGATTTAATGCCCTGAGAGCCCTAATGCCGGCAATTCCAAGGATAATCTCCTGGGCAATCCTATCCTGATCTACGCCTCCATAAAGCTTTTGAGTTATCCAATCCTGTTCAGTGCTGCCTAAATCTGTATCTAAGAGATATAAAGTGACATTTTGATAAGCCTCTACCTTCCATACTCTACAGCTAACATCAATGCCTCTTACACGGCAGTTTACAGTAATATTGGTATCAATCAATTTTTCAAAGCTATGGCTAGGATATAGATCATAGGGGTAGCCGTCTTCACCGATGAGTTGAGTTGTATAATCTTTACGCCATAAAATCCCCACGCCAATGATGGGTAGATCTAGGTCTTTGGCTGCTTTTAGATAATCACCAGCCAGTATTCCCAAGCCACCGGAGAATATGGGCAAATTGTCATCTAAACCAAATTCCATACAAAAATAAGCTACATTAGGTAACCCTTTATTTTCCAAAGTAATCCCCCTAGTAATGTTTTCTATATTATTTGTTAGAAGCATATAAAGTATAATCAATTTCCGGAAAGATATTATTTTTTTCGCCAATAACGTCTAACCATCTAGAATCAATTTGTTTATTTTTTAGATCTTGGTATATTTTAAGAAATCTGCCCAGATGATCTATGGTTCTCTTTTTTGCGTATTCCACCATTGTATTTGTTTTTATTATAAAAGCCCAGTCACTAGCCTGTGCTAAAAGCAGTTCACGAGCCGCCTGCTCTAAAGCCCTTCTTTCTAATCCAGTGGCATAGGGATAATCATTAGCTAATTCCTCCATGTACTTAGAGGCTTTATGTAAATGTCTATAGATCCAATCATTGCTACCATTAAGCCATACCTCAAAATATCCTTTATCTCCCCAGCTAGACATAGCAGGTTGGGCAATATGATTATCTGGGTAATAATTTAGGTATTGGCTTGGTAAAATAGTCCGTATTTTTTTTTGATCATAATAAATTTTCCTAAATAACATGTCCAACCAGACAGGTCCTTCGAACCACCAGTGACCAAATAATTCACCATCAAACGGTGCTACAATAAGTGGCTTTCTATCCATAAAAGAATTTAAGTGCTCCATTTGCTTTTCTCTGTTGAAAATAAAGTTCCCCGCATGCTCCGCTGCTTTTTCTCTTGCGTCCCAAGGGTTATAGAGTTCTTTATAATCGCTTTTACCAGTTATTTTATAATACTTGAATCCGGTATTTAATCTAATTCCGTCGGGATGAATAAACTTGGAAATATACTCCAAAGGAAGGTCGTAACCTATATCCCGGTAATATTCCCGATAATTAAAATCCCCGGGATAACCTTCATCTTTACTCCATACTTGTTTTGATGATTCGGGATCACGGCCGAAAGCAATGACTCCATTTGGGCATTGAATGGGTGCGTAGACACTGTGGTTATAGCTAGGCGGATTAGCATAGACAATGCCGTGGGTATCTAGGAAAAAATACCTTATACCATATTTTTTTAATATCTCTTCCAGACCAGGGAGGTAAGCACATTCCGGCAACCACATCCCCTGAGGTGTGTAGTTAAAAAGTTTTTGAAAAACCTGTATTGCTGTTGCAATTTGTACTTCAGCTGCCGCTTTTTCCATAAATGGGAGAAATCCATGGGTCGCTGCACAGGTTATTAATTCGATTTTACCCGTGCAATTTAGGTCTCTGAGTATATTAATAATATTGCCCTGACAACGATCTTGATAGAATTGGTGCATTTTAGATATTCTGTTTTTATACATTTCTACCAAACTGTTTTCTGCTAATCCTTGAGTACGTTTATTTTCTTTATCTCCCAATTCCAGCAGTTTTTCCATGTGTTTTTGAAATCGATTTTGTAAAAGCGGGTCATTAAGCATGGTTAAGAGAGATGGAGAAAAGGATAAAGTGATTTTGTAGTCTACACCATCACTATGTAATTGTTCTAATGTCTGTAAAAGGGGTAAATATGTTTCTAAAATGGCTTCAAATAGCCAGCGTTCTTCTAAAAACTCAGCATGCTCAGGATGCCTGATAAAGGGTAAGTGATTATGCAAAACGAGAGCAAGAAACCCTTGTTCCAATAGAAATCAATCCTTTCTAACTATATACTGGACTCTTTTAGGAAGAAACCCCCGGTTGCCATTTATCAAGGGTTCTTTGGAGAGTATTGTCTAAACTTTTTTTCGATAAAAAGTTTAACGATATATAACTATTTAAGCGATTAGAAACTGCTAAAGTAATAAATGTATTGTCAGCCAAAATTCTCCCTAATTCACCAAATAGGGGAATACCCCAATTTCCCAGGGAGAAGTACCAGCTTTCGGTATGGTCATTAACTACTATTATTTCCTTATGATCAGGCCATGATAGGCGAACAGCTAAGTTAGAACCCTTTAGATTATCTTCACCATATTCTGCAACAATTTCATTAACTTTTTTTTCCGTTACCTCCCAGTAAGCAAATATATTTTGAGGATCTCGAATCATCAAAACAATAAATGTCTCTCCGTATTTATCGGGCAAACCGTAGTCAGGCTCCCAATGATCTTGCGTAAAAGTTGGACACTCTTGTAATTGAAACATTTTTCATACTCCTTTCAAAAAAAATATTTTGGACATTCCTCAACCAAAAGATGAATCCTCAAATGTAGTGTCCCCCATTCGTTGGGGACATTCCTCAACCAAAAAATGAATCCCCAAATGTGGTGTGTCCCATTCGTTGGGGACATTCCTCAACCAAAAATGAATCCCTAAATGAGGTGTGTCCCCCTCCTTTGAATAAGCTTTTTCTTTTGTGACAAAATATTTTATAGACATTGATTATTTATTTCCAAAAAGCTTTTAAAAAATTATAAAAACTAAAAAAATACAAAAAGGTTAAAAGTTAGGTGGGAATATTTGTGTATACTGATTGGGTTTTTCATAATTCACATGATATCTCTTATCGAAGTCCTTTTGGAGCGGTTACTTGTAACCAAGAAGTTTTATTAAAAATTGAAATGCTGAAACCTGTGGACAAAGTTATTTTGCGGTTATGGAAAGATGGTGCAGAAGAACAAGTAGAGATGCGGCTAATAGAGATTCAAGAAGGTAAAAGAATCTACGGGGAAAAAATTAAAGCACCATCGAAACCGCTGCAGCTATGGTATTTTTTTATTATATATCTAAAAGGGAAGAAATATTATTACGGTAATTTCACAAACTATGGAGGTATAGGGGTTACACAGGAATGGGAACCACTTTCTTATCAGATTACTGTCTATAAGGAAGGTGCCAATACTCCCCAGTGGTTTAAAGAATCTGTAATGTATCAAATATTTGTCGATAGGTTTTTTAATGGTCATGAAGACCAAAAAATTATCAATAAAAAGGAAAATAAGTATGATTATCACTATCCTGCCTGGGAGGAAAATGTAAAACCTTATCGTATATACCAAGAAAAAGGGGAAATTCAAGGCTTTGATATTTATGGTGGAAATTTATTGGGTATCATTAAAAAGCTTCCCTATTTAAAAGAACTGGGAATTAATATCCTTTATCTAAACCCAATTTTCGAAGCACCCAGTAACCATAAATATGATACAGCAGATTATAAAAACATTGATTCTATGTTTGGCGATAATGAAACCTTTAAAACCTTATGTCTAAAGGCACAAGAAATGGGTATAAGTATTATTTTAGACGGTGTTTTTAGTCATACCGGCAGTGACAGTATTTATTTTAATAAGGAAGGTACTTATGATAGTCTCGGTGCCTTTCAATCCGAAGAGTCACCTTTTTTTCCTTGGTATTCCTTTCAAAAACATTGTGATGAATACCACTGCTGGTGGGGTATTGACACTTTACCAAATGTTAATGAAATGGATCCTGCTTATAGAAATTTCATTATCCATGATGAAAATAGTGTTATTAAATATTGGATGCAAATGGGTGCCAAAGGCTGGCGCTTAGATGTAGCTGATGAATTACCTGATGAGTTTATAAAGGAAATTCGAAGTGCTATGAAGGCTATAGATCCTGAGTCAATTTTAATTGGCGAGGTGTGGGAAGATGCTTCCCGTAAAGTTAGCTATCACAAACTTAGAGAGTATTTCCTGGGCGAAGAATTAGATTCTGTAATGAATTATCCTTTTCGAGAGATAATGCTGGAATTTTTTAAGGGTCAGAGAAATGCTTTTGAAGCGAGTAGAGCTTTATTAAGCATTAGCGAAAATTACCCGACACATAATTTTTATGCCAATATGAACATAATAGGTAGTCATGATGTACCAAGAATTTTTACAGTTTTAGGAGATACTCCCCACGAAGATGCTTTATCACGGGAGGAACAGGCCAATTTAAAGCTAACTCCCTCCCAGAGGAATTTAGCCAGTAAAAGATTAAAGTTATTTACTTTAATACAAATGACCTTTCCGGGGGTTCCATGTATATATTACGGAGATGAAGCCGGGATGGCAGGATATAAAGATCCCTTAAACAGAGGGCCTTACCCCTGGGGTAAAGAAGATCAGGATATTTTAAGCTGGTATAAGAAAATAATCTCCATTAGAAATAAATATGATGTTTTAAAGACAGGGGAATGGTATCCTCTAAATATCAATAAGGATGTATTTGGTTATCTAAGAATAATTAAGGATAATAAAGATGTATTTTACCAGAAGAAAAATAATAATGTATCTGTCCTTATAGTAAACCGATGTATTATTAAAGATATAGAAATTACTATAGATATGATTAAGCATGTATCAGAATGCAGACTATACAATGTGCTGGAAGAAAATAGCCACTTTGATGTAAAGGATGGATTCCTAAAACTAAAGCTCAATCCTTTGGAAGGAAAGTTATTACTAAAAAACACTATTTTATAAATTGTGAGGAATAAAAATGAAACTAATAAAGGGCAGTGGGGTATTATTACATCCTACTTCATTCCCTAGTGAATATGGAATAGGGGATTTAGGTCAAGAAGCCTATAAATTTGTGGACTTTTTATATAATAGCGGACAAAAATACTGGCAGGTATTACCTTTTAATCCTCCCGGGTTTGGAGAATCTCCTTACCAAGCTTTTTCGGCTTTTGCAGGAAACCCTCTATTAATTAGCCCGGATAAACTAAGACAAGAAGGGCTTTTAGAAAGCAATGATATGGAAAGGGTTACTCAATATAATGAAAATATAGTAGAATTTGAAAAGGTAAGAAAATATAAAGATCAATTACTCAGGACTGCATTTAAGAAGTTCAATTCAGATAATTGTACTATGTATCAGGATTTTGAAAAAAATAATATTCTGTGGTTAGAAAACTATTCTCTATTTATGGCCTTGAAAAATTACTTTGGAGGTTCGAGTTGGAACCAGTGGAATAGATTAGCCGCGAAAAGAGATGAAGAAGCTTTAAGTCGGTATAGAAATTTACTGCAGGATGAAATTGAATATCAAAAGTTTTTACAATTTAAGTTTTTCACCCAATGGCTGGAATTAAAAGAGTATACTAATTTAAAAGGGATAAAAATAATTGGAGATATTCCAATTTTTGTGGCTTTGGATAGTGCTGATGTCTGGGCTAATCCCCATTTATTCTGTTTGGATGAAGCCGGAAATCCGCTTAAAGTCGCAGGAGTCCCGCCCGATTACTTTAGTAAAACCGGTCAGCTTTGGGGTAATCCTCATTATGACTGGGTTCGTATGGAAGAAGACGGGTATAAATGGTGGAGGCAAAGATTTATTACTATTTTGGGATTGGTGGATTTTGTTCGGTTAGATCATTTTAGAGGTTTTGAGGCTTACTGGGAAATTCCTTTTGGTGAGGAATCTGCAATAAATGGTAAGTGGGTAAAAGGGCCGGGGGAAAGCTTTTTTTCTACCCTGGAAAAAAACCTGGGAAAAATGCCTATTATTGCTGAGGATTTGGGAATTATAACTTCAGAGGTGGTCCAATTAAAGAATAAATTTGGCTTCCCAGGGATGAAAATATTGCAATTTATTTTGGAAGATACCACCCAAGAGGTTATTTTACCCCTTAATTTTGATTATAATTCAGTAGTTTATACGGGGACCCATGATAATGATACAATATTGGGTTGGTTTAATAACCACTATATGGAAAAAAATAAAATACAAAAAGTTTTTGAAAATAATTTGGGTATATTCCCCAATATGAGTGGGGATGAAGTTTGTTGGCGCTTTATTGAGATAGCCCTACAGTCCAGTTCAGCTTTAGCTTTAATACCCCTGCAGGATATACTTGGTCTAGATAGTTCAGCACGGATGAATTACCCTGGCACCTTAGGCAACAATTGGAATTGGAGGTTTAAAAAAGGAGATTTAACTAAGGAGATAGAAACAAGACTATATCAACTAGTACAGGCTTATAGCAGGTAAATGAGGTGTATCATGAATGAAAATTATATTTTAGGCCTCGATATAGGAGGAACCTCGATTAAAGCAGGTATAGTTAACAAATGGGGAAATCTAAAGGGTTTTCAAACAATACCTACCAACTCAAGTCAAGGACCTGACCAGGTTCTTGCAACCATTAATACCTTAATTCAATACTATCAAGAGCAAGATTCAATAAGCGGTATTGGAATTGCTTTAGCTGGTTCTATTAATAATAAAGCTGGAGTCTGCATTTATAGCCCAAACCTAAATTGGAGAAATGTAGCCATAGGTAAAATTATCGAAGATTCTACGGGGACAGAGGTAAGGTTAATTAATGATGCTAATGCTGCCTGCCTAGGGGAGTATTTTTTTGGAGCTGGAAGGAGTTATAATAATATTATTTGTATAACAATAGGAACCGGAATCGGCTCCGGCGTTATTTTAGATAACAAGCTTTTTACCGGCAACTCAGGTTTGGCACCGGAGGTCGGTCATATGGTACTTATCAAGGATGGACCCCGGTGCTCCTGTGGAAGAAAAGGTTGTTGGGAAGCACTAGTATCTGCCTCTGCTATTATAAAAAGGGCGGCTGTGGAAATTAATACTGGTACATCCACAATGCTTAATGAATTAACAGGTGGGGAGAAGGATTCGCTTACTGTCCAATATATATTTAAAGCCTGGCAGGCAGGAGACTCTCTGGCAGTTGACATTATGACGGAAGTAAAAGAGTATTTGGCTTTGGGTTTAGCCAATTTAGTTAACATTCTTAATCCAAAATGCATTGTCTTAGGTGGCGGAATCATTGACTTAGATAGTGAACTTACCGCTGGATTAGAGGATATGGTTAAAGAACTTTCTTTTCCTAGTTTTAAAGATACTGTTCTAATTAAAAAAGCCAAATTAGGTAATAAGGCAGGTTTAGTTGGTGGTGCTAGTCTTTTCTTAAAAGAAATAGAAACTTTGGGAGGTCAATATGTTAATTGATGTGTCGTTACAATCAGGGTTGCCTTTAAAAGTAAACACAAGTGAATTTATCTTGGAACTTGAGGAAGGAGTTATTTCCGAAAATGTAGATATTAGATCCAAAGCACAGATGAAGGAAGTGCTGTTAACTGATAGTGGGGACGAAAAGAGAAAATTATATTATATGTATCGAGATGTTCATCTGGTTAAGGATGAGGCTGAAATAAGGAAAAGAGGCTTGCGCTATGATATTACTATAATACCACCAGGTAAAATAGGTAAGGAATATATAAAAACAGCGGGGCACTACCATCCTATTAAACCAGGCACTAATCTTACTTACCCCGAAATATATGAGGTTATAATGGGTAAAGCCCATTATTTATTACAAAGAAAAAAGGTTAATTCCGATGAAGTAGATAAAGTAATTGTTATTGAGGCTCAAGCAGGGGATAAGATCTTTATTCCGCCTGGCTATGGACATATAACTATTAATCCGCTAAAAGAATTACTGGTAATGTCTAATTGGATAGCCGAAGAATTTAAATCTGATTATGGACCGATAAGGAGCAAAAGGGGTGGGGCATTTTTTGAAATTGAAGAAGATAATGAAGTAAAGTGGATACCCAATACTACTTATAATAGTAATTTGGTTTTAGAAGAAATTGATCTGAAAGATGACCAACAATTCAAGTTTGATTTTAAAAAGCCTTTATATGAAGCCCTTTATGAAGATAAGGAGGTGCTAGAAATTTTAGTAAACCCTAAGGGAGATTATTAAAGAAGGAAAAGGAGGAAAAAGATGAATATCCATGAATATCAGGGAAAAGAGATACTGCGTAATTACAGTGTTTCTGTACCCAAAGGAATAGTTGCCTTTAGTGTTGAAGAAGCAGAAGAAGCTTCTAAAGAACTTGGTACAGCTGTAACGGTAGTAAAAGCCCAAATTCATGCAGGAGGTCGCGGTAAAGCCGGAGGAGTAAAGGTGGCCCGAAACCTAGAGGAAGTACGTGCCTATGCCGGCGAAATTCTTGGCAAATGCCTAGTAACCCATCAGACGGGCCCCGAAGGCAAGGTGGTAAAACGCTTACTTATTGAGGAAGGGTGTAATATAAAAAAAGAATATTATATCGGAATGGTTTTAGACCGGTCAACCTCCCGGGTGGTTATGATGGGCTCTGAGGAAGGCGGTACAGAAATTGAGGAAGTAGCGGAGCATACACCGGAAAAGATTTTTAAAGAAATAGTTGACCCAGTTGTCGGCTTACAAGGGTTTCAAGCTCGCCGTCTAGCTTTTAATATTAACATTCCCCCCGAACTAGTGGGTAAAGCAGTTAAATTTATGCTGGGCCTATACCGGGTTTTTGTAGAAAAGGATTGTTCTATTGCGGAGATTAACCCTCTAGTGGTTACCGCTGAAGGTGATGTAATGGCCTTAGATGCCAAATTCAATTTTGATTCCAATGCTCTTTATCGTCACCAAGATATCTTAGCTTACCGGGACTTAGATGAAGAAGATCCCAAAGAGATTGCAGCCTCCGAATATGACTTAAGCTATATTTCACTAGATGGTAACATAGGCTGTATGGTCAATGGTGCGGGGCTAGCTATGGCTACCATGGATATTATTAAACATTACGGCGGTGACCCGGCAAACTTCCTTGATGTAGGAGGAGGAGCAACAGCCCAAAAGGTTACAGAAGCCTTTAAGATTATCCTCTCTGATCAGAATGTCAAAGGAATCTTTGTAAATATTTTTGGCGGAATTATGAAGTGTGATATTATTGCCGAAGGTATTATTGAAGCCACTAAGCAAGTAGGTTTAGAGCTCCCACTAGTTGTTCGTTTGGAAGGAACAAATGTAGAACTAGGCAAAAAAATGTTAAACAATTCAGGATTAAACATAGTAACCGCTAACTCCATGGCCGATGGTGCGGAGAAAATTGTCTCATTATTAAATCTGTAAAGGTGGTGACAAGAAATGAGTATTTTAATAAATAAAGATACTAAGGTACTGGTTCAGGGTATTACTGGTTCTGTTGGTCTCTTCCATACCCAGCAGATGTTGGAATATGGTACTAAAATTGTTGCCGGCGTAACCCCAGGAAAAGGCAGAACAACAATTGAGGGTGTACCGGTATTTAATACTGTAGTAGATGCAGTTAAAGCAACCGGAGCTAATGTCTCCATTATTTATGTACCACCGGCTTTTGCCGCAGATGCTATTATGGAAGCGGTAGAAGGGGAACTAGACCTGGCTATTTGTATTACCGAAGGAATTCCTGTTCTGGACATGGTAAATGTCAGACGTTACATGGAAGGGAAGAAAACCCGCTTGATTGGCCCCAACTGTCCGGGTGTCATTACCCCCGAAGAATGCAAAATAGGTATTATGCCCGGATATATACATCGTAAAGGGCATGTGGGAGTAGTATCCCGCTCAGGGACCCTAACCTATGAAGCAGTTCATCAGCTGACTAATGCAGGTATTGGTCAATCAACTGCAGTAGGTATAGGTGGGGACCCGGTTAATGGTACCAACTTTATCGATGTTTTAAAGCTTTTCAATGAAGATAAGGATACATATGCTGTCATTATGATTGGGGAAATTGGCGGTACTGCTGAAGAGGAAGCTGCACAATGGGTAAAAGCTAATATGACTAAGCCTGTTGTTGGCTTCATTGGTGGACAGACAGCACCTCCCGGAAAACGCATGGGACATGCAGGAGCTATTATCTCAGGGGGTAAAGGTACAGCCGCCGAAAAGATAAAAACTATGAATGAAAACGGTATCAAAGTAGCCGAAACACCTGCAGTTATGGGTGAAACCCTGGTTTCTGTTTTAAAGGAGAAAGGTCTCCTAGAGAAATGTATAACCCATAAGTAAGATATTAAGCCAGGAGGGGACTCCTGGCTTTCTCGTTGGCATAAAGTTCAATTAAGAGTATGTTAGTTGGAAATTTTACTGGCTCCAATATTTACTTCATGTCCAGTACCAATGTGACAGATATAGCATTCTTGTTCGGTTTTGATATACTCTAAATGGTCGCTATTGTTATTAATCTTTATGACATTCGGATAATCTTTAAATTGTCCGATATGACAACCAAAACATCTTGCTTCACTAATAAAAGAGGCATCAATAATAGGTTCTATATAATTCCCTGTTTTATCGGAGATATAATAATTTAGCCCTCTAGCTTTGGAATGTAATTTTCCTAGTGAACCAGTTGGTTCATGGCAATTCATACAATTTACTTCCTTATGGGGTGAAGTATTCCATGAAGCTACATATGGTTCAACATAATGACAGCCACTACAAAATTCAGGTGTAGAAGTATAGTAATAAACCCCCATAAAGGAGCCGTAGCCTATTAGATAAATAACTACTAAGGTAATTAAAAAAGAGAATATTATTTTAGCAACAGCCTTGAGCATAGTAAATACACATCCTATTGCAATGAAATACTATAAGATAGTATTTCATATAAGGACTATTCTAAACCTTAAAAGCACATATTTATTTAATAGTAGAAAAGTCCAACCAAGAGGTTAACATCTATTAAGGTTATCAGTAAATATTTTTATTCCTCTAGTTCCGTTAAAATTGTTGTTCCTGTTGACACGTTTGATATTTTTATTTCCTCCTTCTTGAATCAAATGGTCTTTCATTACTAATTTATTCATAAAAAATGATATTTGTTAATTTCTGAATAATTATTTCCTATTAGGGCAACTTGATAACGTTAAGCTAGGCAGAGAGAGGTTATTCTGTGTATTATTTATTTGAATTTAGCGAAATAATACAGGCTTTTAGTCATTCATTTGCTGTTTTTGTTTTACTATTAATTCTTACCAGAATTATTGGTAAAAAATTTTTAGGTCAAATGACTTTTTTTGATTTTGTCACAGGTATTACTATTGGCACCATAGGGGGTGCTTATGTAACTACTGAAGTCAATGGAGCTAATGTCTTATTTGGCCCAATTTTCTTAACCATTTTTGTATTTCTAACTGGAGTACTAACCTTCAAGAGTATACCGGCAAGAAAAATTATTGAAGGAGAGCCCTTAGTAGTAATTCAAAACGGTAAGATATTTGAAAACAATATGAGAAAAATTAGATATAATTCAGATGATCTATTAATGCAGCTTCGAGAAAAGGGTGTATTTGACCTAACAGAGGTAGAATTTGCTATTTTGGAACCCCATGGTCAATTAAGTGTTCTAAAGAAAAGCCAATATTTAACCCTAACACCAAAGGATATGAATTTTAGTACTAATTATAAGGGCGTTTCTTCAGAAATTATTAGAGATGGAAAGATTGTTGCCCAAAACCTAGAACAGAATAAATTAACCCACGAATGGCTTTTTAACCAGTTAACTGCCCAAGGGGTAAGTAAGGTAGAAGATGTTTACTTAGCCACCCTTTCTACGGATGGTGTCCTATATATCGACCTGCTTAAAGACAATTTGGGTTATGTACAGAAAATTGAAGATGATAAATCATTTATATAATTAGTTATTTTAGAACTAAGATAGATATTAGGTTAATAAATAAATGTGTCAAAAAACAAAAAAAGCACATAGAATATAAAAAGACTAATTGAGGGAGGCAATATTCTATGTACCGACAATTGAATATGAATCAGATGAATCATAACATGCCCATGGAGATGATGTATAATCCTAATATGCCCATGATGGGTATGGGTCACAATATGATGATGGATCCGATGATGATGCATATGATGCATATGAACATGGTCTTACAGGATATTCAAAACACCGTCCACATGAACCATCATGCTTTAATGCAAATTAAGAGAAACTTAGGAATCGAATAAAAATTATTAATGAGGAAAAGGCTAGCCCAACAACCGCTAAAGTTTGTTGGGGCTAGCCTTTTTCTTTTTCGTTTTCGGGGACGGTTCTTGACTTGCCCAGAAATATTAGTAGATTGGACTTGTTATATTCTCCTTTTATTTTCCTAAGAAATATAAATCATTCGGTCTTCCTTGTACAAATAATAAATTCCTTAAGAAAACAATTCATAGTGAAGGGGTTTTTATATAGGGTTTACTTACTATCCTTAAAATCAGATAACAAATTTTTTTCTGCAATTATTATTACCAAGAGGGTCCATGCTGGAATATATGAAAACCAAATAATATTTTTAAGCCATGGAACAAAAGAATTGGAAAAGGCAGGATTGAAAATTGCATGAGCTACTCCTATATCGCAGATAAACATTAGGAAACCGGATAGTGCTATAAGGTGAGAGGTTCTTGGGTTGAAATATCCTCTAAAAATGGTACATATAGATGTCCAAGTCATGTAACATAAGACAAAGCCAAACATAAATGCTCCATAAAACATTAAGCCGTTGGTGTGAGGATAAAGAAATATAAAGTGTGGTAGAAAAATACCTAGCACCGGGATGATTGCAAGAGATTCACCCCAGCCTAACTTAAAGTTTTTCTGATAAGTTACAATAAGTATGAGGTAAGCAATAAGAAATCCTCCAATACCGAAAGGGACTACCCTTCTACTTAATTCAGGAATAGTACTACAAAAAACTAGAAAAAAATCAGAAAACATAGCGAAGAAAATAGCAAGAGTCATAAAATTTTGTTCAGTATAATTTTTCTTAACCTTGAACGCGACGATAAATAGTGAGATTATTATGGTATATTTGATATAATTAATCATATTTACCCCAGGATAAAGGTTATCAAGGATTAAAATACATATAGTTATCGGAAGATAAATTGTAAGTAAAGCTCTTTGGACATTATTCATTCAAATCTCCCCATTTAAGGCAATACTGATTTATATATTTATATGGTTCTCTCAATAATATGAGTACTAAAAAGACAAAAAAGATAGATCAATTAGGTGGTGTAAATTATGCTTGGTGCCATAATTGGTGATATTATCGGTTCAGTATATGAATGGGATAATATAAAAACCAAGGATTTTGAGATCTTTAATAGAAAATCATTTTTTACGGATGATTCAGTGATGACTTGTGCTGTTGCCCAAGGTTTGATTAATTCTGATCTTAATGTGGAAGAAGACACCAAGGACCAAATTATTAAGCAGATGCTGGAAATAGGCAAAGAGTATCCAGACTGTGGATATGGGGGTATGTTTATACAGTGGCTCTTTGGTCATGAGCAAGCACCGTATAATAGCTTTGGAAATGGGTCAGCCATGAGAGTATCACCAGTGGCATGGATGTCCGATGATATGCAAATTGTTTTGAGGCTTGCTAAAAACAGTGCTGAAGTAACCCATAATCATCCCGAAGGGATCAAAGGTGCCCAAGCAGTTGCTGCTGCAATATTTATGGCTAGGCAGAAAAAAAGTATTGATGAAATTAAAGAGTATATTCAAAAGAATTATTATATATTGGATTTTACCTTAGATGATATCAGGGATACATACGAGTTTGATGTAACTTGTGCAGGAACAGTTCCTCAAGCTATTGTGGCATTTATAGAAGCGGGAAGCTTTGAGGATGCAATAAGAAATGCTATTTCAATTGGTGGAGATAGTGACACATTAGCGGCAATTACCGGAAGCATTGCTGAGGCTTATTATGGAATCCCTGAGGAATTCCAGGAAATGGCACTTGCAAAATTAGATGACCGCTTAAGAAAGATTGTAATAGATTTTGAAAAGCGTTGCTATACCACTTCAGTTTAAACTGCAATATCTAGAAAAGCTGGCTAATTAAAATAGAGGAAAACTAGTTCTTTGAAGGTGGAATGCAAAAGATGATTGATGAATATAGGACATTATACCAGCCGGGAAAATCCGAAATATCTATTGAAAAGTCACGATTCATTGGCTATTCCGCTCCAATTTCTTCGGAAGAAGAAGCTATCCAATTTATTGATAAAATAAAAGCCAAACATAAAGATGCTACTCATAATACATCTGCTTATGTTTTTGGTTTGCAAAATGAAATACAGAGATATAATGATGATGGAGAACCATCCGGTACCGCAGGTATACCGATTTTAGAAGTAATAAAAAAAGAGAATTTAAGGAACATAGTGATCGTTGTTACTAGATTCTTTGGTGGAATCAAGTTAGGAGCCGGTGGTTTAATCAGAGCTTATACTAAGGGTGCTAAGATTGCAGTAGATGCAGGTCAAGTGATAAGTAAACGGCTTCATAATATTATACAAGTAGATATAGATTATACTTTATTGGGAAAAGTACAAAATGAAATTCTACAAAATAACTATTTAACTAAAGAAATCAAATATGACCAATCGGTACATTTATTCATTTATGTACCTATAAATAAGCAAGGAATATTTAAAAAACAACTTACTGAATGGACCAATGCAAAGTGCGAAATCACAAAAGGCGGCACTGATTATTTAACAGTAAAATAAAAGTTTTTTTGAACTAACTAATTTTAAAATAATATCTTATGGAGGTTATATGAGCCACTTCTTTGCGTTTCTTTCTAGAATGAAGTTAATTCAGCGGTGGGGTTTAATGAGGAATACCCATCCAGAGAATATCCAGGAGCATAGTTTGCAAGTTGCAATGATAGCCCATTCCCTTGCAATAATAAAAAACATGTTTTTTGAAGGAAAACTTAACCCTGAAAGGGTAATGGCTTTGGGTGTTTATCATGAAGTCTCAGAAGTAATAACCGGTGATTTAGCAACACCGATAAAATATTTTAATCCAGAAATAAAAAAGGCATTTGGTGAAATTGAGGAAGTAGCAAAAAAACGTCTCTTCAAAATGTTGCCAGAACAACTAAAAAATGAATACAAGAGATATTTGTTTATTAATAAAGAAGATGAAGATAACTGGAAAGTTGTGAAGGCTGCGGACAAAATATCAGCCTATTTAAAATGTGTAGAAGAGATACGAGTCGGTAATGAAGAATTTAGAAGTGCAGAAAAAGCATTAAAAGCAGATATAGATAAATTCGCTCTGCCAGAAGTGGACTATTTTATGAAGGAATTTGTTCCAAGTTTCTCCTTAACTTTAGATGAATTAGATTGATTAGGGATATGGAGTTATATGGAAGATTTCGTCGTTTATCAGGCTCTTTATGAGGAAAAGGGTATATGGGTGCGTCCCGCCGTTATGTTTTTGGAACAAGTAAATGTAGCTGGACAGTTAGTTAATAGGTTTGAAGAATGTTGAAATTATCTAATTTAAAAGGAGAATATTTATGAGAGTTGCATTGATACATGCTACTACCACAGCAGTACAGCCTATTGAAAAGGCATTTTTAGAGATGGCGCCTGAGGTAGAATTGCTTCATTTCATGGATACTGGATTGTTACCAATGATACAAAGTAGTGGTGGCCTAACTCCTGAAATTATTAATAGATTTTCCAGGCTATTAAATTTAGCTGCTGACTCAAATATTAAATGTATTCAGTTGACTTGCTCGGCGTTTAATGAAGTGACAGATATTTTACAACCTTTATATAATGTTAAGTTATTTCGCTCTGACGAGGCTATGCTGGATGGAGCTCTTATTTATAATAAAATTGGCTTAGTCTCTACTGTGAAAGAGACGCCTATTGCATTAACAAGCTATTTAAAAAGGAAGAAGCCTGATATTGAAGTAGAGGCCTTAGTGAATACGGACGCCATTAAACTTTTATTTAAAGGTGAAGTTGATAGGCATGATCAGATGGTAAAAGAGATGATAGGTGGCCTTGAAAATAGGGTCGAAGCTATAATTTTGTCCCAATATAGTATGGCACATATAAAAGATATCCAGTGTAAGGTTCCAATACTTACAGGACCAAAGGCTTCAGCACAAAGGTGTTTAGAATATATGTTAAATATGATAAAGTAATGGGTTTAGAGGGAGGATTATATGAGAAGAAAAGAAAAACAGGTTTCAGACATAAACATCTTACACAATGTAATTGATAATACCAAAGTGTGTAGAATAGGGCTAGTTAATGACAATCTACCATACGTTATTCCTCTGAGTTTTGGCTTTGATGGTGATTATATTTATTTTCATTCAGCCACAAGTGGGGAAAAGGTAGAAATACTAAAGAAAAATAACAATGTTTGTATAGAGTTTGAACAAGATATAAGTATAATTGAACATGAAAAACCGTGTAGATGGGGTGCCCATTATTTAACAGTTGTTGTCCATGGAACAGCAGATATAATTATTGATCCTGTGGAAAAGAGTTATGGATTGAATCAAATATTTTCCCATTATAAAGTCGACGCACAAAAGTATTTGTTTTCTGCTGAAGAATTAAAATCTGTTTTGGTGTATAAAGTAACACCTAAAGAAATTATTGGCAAAGTTCAGGCATAAAAATTTAAGAAAGAGGGTAAAAACAAATTTATCTAGTCTTGTTACCATAATTTCACTCCGAATATCAATATATTTAGGGGGATACCTTTATTATGCCTTTCTTAGTGGTAAAGACAAATAAAATGTGGTTTTATCTCCAGGTTTACTTGTTACCCAAACCCGACCATTGTGATATTCAACTATTTCTTTGGTAATGGATAGACCCAATCCGCTACCTTCACTAGAAGTTCTTGATTTAGAACCGGTAAAAAAGCGATTAAATACATGAGGAAGGTCTTCTGTGGCAATTCCTAACCCGTTATCTGTAAATTTTATTATAATCTCATTGTTATCCATATTATTTAAATAATTTTCCAAGGTAATTGTGCCTCCTTTAGGCGTATGTTTAATGGCATTATAGATGATGTTGGCAAAAGCCCTATCAATCAGGTCAATATCCACCTCCACAGAGAGGCAATTGGGAGAGTTGGGACCCTTATTTGCTGAAATGAGTTTAAAATTTATTCCAGCCATCTGTACATCAAGAAGATATTTCTCATAAACATTCTGCATCAACATTTCTACCGACATTACTTGAACGTCTAAGTTCGTTTTTCTAGATTCTAGTTGAGTTAAGTCGAAAAGGTCTTGGGTTAAATGGTTCAGACCATTTATTCTTTCTCTAATTCTCTTTAGATATCTTTCTAGTTGTACCGGATCCTCAACTAATCCGTCTAAAATAGCGTTAACGTATCCTAAAATGGAGGTCATTGGGCTGCGTAAGTCATGTGATATGTTAGTTAGTAAGTCAGTACGTGATTTCTCCATCTTTGATAAGTCCTGGTTTGCCTTCTCCAATTTTTTATTAGAGTTTTCCAAGGCAATGGTTCTCACCAAAACTTTTTTTTCCAGACTTTCATTTAATTGCTGAAGGCTTACAGTCATCTCTTCGATTCTTGAAAAAGCTCTGGTAAACTTCCTAGATAAAATAATAGACTGTGAAAATACAAAGATTAAGAACCCCCAAGAAGAAACGCTGATTGTAGCAACGCTTTCACTAAAATAAATTAGCGAACTTTCATAAAGAATATCATTTATTATAGTGCTAACAAAAAAAACGACAGCTAAACCTATAGCAATTGCTCCTTCTTTCTTTCTTAAGCATGCTAAGACCAAGGTATAAAGTAAATATATTATAATAATAATTATGTAAATTTGGTAGATAACGTTATATTGACCATAAACTTTGACAGGGTTGAGTAATACTAGAGCACTAAAGATAATGGCAGAAACTATAGCCATCTGAATTACTTTGATTGAAATTTCTCTAGATAGAATAGATTTCAAATATAAAATAAACACAGGGGTACCTAAATAAAAAGTTAGGTATTCTACCTTAAGTGCCGTTTCCCAATTCAAATTAGGGAATAACTGAAAAATAAACATTTTCCCTACAAAAAGGGCTCTGAGGCCGATCATAGTGGAAAAAGTTCCAAAATAAAGATTAGACCTTTCTTTTCTTCTATAAAAATAGAATATCAAGTGGTAAATTCCTACTACAAAAAGGCTACCAAAAACAAAAAAATCAAAAGCAAAATGCCAATTTTCTATAACTTTGATTTGATTTTCCGTTCCTAAATTAAAATTTTCAAGTATTCCTCCATGGAGGTGGTGGAAGTTTGATATTTGAATGATCAATTCTAAATTCCCTTGACCAGAATTAAAAAAGACAAGATTTGGTCGGAATTGAGGAATGGATTTATCAGCCCTTTTACCCACTACACCGTTAGTAGCTAACAACTCATTATTTACCCACAGCCTATAAGCCGTCGAAATTTTCGGGATCTCAAGACCCAGCGATTCATTTCGCTGGTTAGTGGTTATTAGTAATCTATAGGTTGCAAAGCCGTCTCCTATTAGTTTAGAGTCCATAGTATATTTATTCCACGCATCAGGTACCTTAATAAATTCTGGTTTTAGAGAGTTATTGTCAGAAAAGCCTTCTGGGTTAACAAGCTGTTTCCAATAAAATTCCCAAGTGCCTGCTAGGTTAACTATCCCGTCTTTTTCCAAATCCCATAATGAAAGATCAAGTTTGCCTTGGTTTGCAACCGGCATTTTTTTTTGATTTGCTTGCGTACAACCTGTTATTAAAATTAATATGAAAATTATTAGAAAATATTGTAGTGTTTTATTTGCTCTCATGATAAATTACCTTCCAAAAGTATTAATTTTTATTAAACCGTTCTTTCCCTATTACCTTTCTTGGCCTCCGTAACAATTATAAAAATAGCAAAAGGGCTATAGTATCAAATTTCTACATTATTCTATATTATCCTACACAATTAGAAAATAATTTTGTGGGATATTATTACATAAAGAAAAGGAAAAACGAATTAAATTATTTTTATGAATTTTGATATTTAGAATAGAGATAAAGAATGAGACAAATTTAGAATATTATGAAATAATATGCAAATATATGTGGAAAAATGTTTAAAACATGGTATATTATATTTATATTTTATGTATATTTCATTTTAATAAATGCAAAAAACTTGATAGAATTTGTAAGCTGAATTTATGTCAAAACAAATAAAGGTGGGAAATATGGAACTACCAGAAATTATCAAGTTAGATAAAAGCAAATGCCAACACTGTTTAGCTTGTTTACTTGTATGTCCGGTAAAACTATGTAATGTTGTGGAACCTGATGGAATCTCGGTAAATCCGGAACTTTGTATTGGCTGTGGCGAATGCATTCGAGCCTGCAGAGAAAAGGGCCATAATGCCCGGTCAGGGATTGATGATTTTCCCGATTTTTTGCAAGATATTCAATCGGGTGTCCCGATAGGAGTGCTTGTTGCCCCCGCTGCGGCAGTGAATTACAACGGATTGTTTCCAAAGATGATTACTGCTTTAAGAAATGCGGGAGTTAAGTATGTGTTTGATGTTAGTTTTGGAGCGGAAATTGCTACCTACCAATATTTAAAACTGGTTCAATCCGGAGCTCAAAAACCTATAATTGCTCAGCCTTGTCCTGCTGTTGTCAGCTTTATAGAAATTTATCATTCAGATTTAATCCCTTACCTTGCTCCTACACATTCACCTCTTTTGGCTGCTGCCAAATGGGTTAAAAGTCAATCAATGTACAAGGATCTTAAGCTTGCTTTTCTAGGTCCGTGCTTTGCAAAGCGTAGGGAAGTACACGATCCGAATACTGGGGGAATGGTATCATATAATATTACTTATCAATCTTTGGATAAATATTTTCAAGAACGGGGCATTTCATTAGAGTCACTAGAACCATCAGGCTTTGATTCGCCTGAAGCGGAGCGCGCGGTGGTCTTCTCGCAACCGGGAGGATTAACTGAAACCTTTCGCCGTTTTGGTTTCCCGTTTAAAAAGGTTGACATTCCTAGGATTGAGGGACCCCATGAGATTTATATAAAATACTTGCCTGAACTTAAAAATAACATAAGAGATGGTAAGGTTCCAATTTTGGTTGACATTCTTAATTGTCAATACGGATGCAACATCGGCCCAGCTGTTACCCATAATCATACCCATTTTGAAATTGACATGATTATGGATAAACGCAGAGAAGAACAGGTTAAAAAGCACAATACATCTGATGAAGCAAATCCAAGTTTGTTTGAAGAATACTTTAAATGGATAGATGATGAAAATATTGAATTTTCCAGAGATTATTCAGATAAATCATCAAATAGATATTTGCGTGAACCTTCTGAAGAAGATGAGGAACTAACTTGGCAACGTATGCATAAGCTTACCCGGGAAGAACGGGAGATTAATTGTGCTTCATGTGGCTATGGCAATTGCCGGAGCATGATGACAGCAATAGTAAATCAACTCAATCATATCGAGAGCTGCAAATATTACCTGTTCAAAGAAAATGAAATCAATCTGGAAAAGGTGGAGGCTCAGGCAAAAGAGCTCCAAAAATCCAGAGATGAAATAGCTGATTGGAATAGGGTGCTGGAAAAAACAGTGGCCCAAAGGACTTTGGCCATAACGAATTTATTAAATAATGCCGGCCAGGGTTTCCTAACTTTTGGGGAAAACATGCGGGTTGACAATGAATACAGCTCTGAGTGTAGAAGGATATTTGCCCAGGATATCGGTGGCCTTATATTTTCCGAATTAATTTTTCCACAGAGCAAACAAGATATAAACTTTCTTAATTCCCTTATTGAAGAAATTTTTAAACAAGATGATGATGATGTAGTGGCAGAACTTTACCTGCCGTTATTGCCTGAAAAAATCGATATTGGCAACAAGCAAATTGAGATAAACTATAAAATTATTAACAATACCAATTTAGAATCCAAAAAATGCATGGTGATTTTAACAGATGTTACTGACAAGCGGCTATTAGAGAATCAAATGAAGAATGAAAAAAATGCTTTAAAAATGGTCGTGAAGGTCGTAGTAAGTTATAACGAGTTTATTCAAATATTAAAAGACTACCAGAATTTTTGCGACACACTATTGTATGAGATTATTAACAGTGAGAAGTCCTTAGAAAATAAAGTTGTGGAAATTTTTAGGTATATCCATACATTTAAAGGAAACTTCAGCCAGTTTTATATGACTGGTATTACACAATCACTGCATGACTTCGAGAGTGAAATTTCAACCTTTAGTAATCAGCTTGAACTGGGTTGGGGTAAGGATGAATTAATTCGATTTATAGAGCGATTCAATATAAACTCCTGGTTGGAGGAAGATGTAAATCGGTTAGAAGAGGTTTTAGGTACTGAATTCTTTTCAAGCGAGGATATGCTAACAATTAGCAAGGTAAAGCTTATAGAATTGGAGAAAAAAGTAAAGTCTATTCTACCGCCTGCTGAATGTAAAATTTTTGTTGCAGAGCTTAGAAATTTGCGGTATAGACCTTTTAATTCACTCCTTGAATCTTATCAAGATTATGTAATGGAGTTAGCCCAGCGGTATCATAAACAAATTTATCCTGTTGAATTTAAGGCAGAAAGAATTTTGGTTGACCCAGATCGGTTTAACGATTTTGCTAGAAGCTTAGTACATATTTTTCGTAATGCTGTGGATCATGGTATAGAAACAGCGTACCAAAGGATAGAGAGCGGAAAAGAAGAATATGGCAGTATTAAATGTAATATTTGCAGAGTGGACAATAAAGTTATTTTAACTATCATAGATGATGGCAGAGGAATTGATTGCAATATACTAAGGAGTAAAATAATTGAAAAAGGCTTTTTAAACCGGGAGGAAACAATTGGTATTTCCGAAGATGAAGTTGTTAATTTCATATTTAAAGATTCCTTTTCTACAAAGGATGAGATAACGGACTTATCGGGGCGAGGTGTTGGCCTTGGTGCCGTGAAAAATGAATTGCAAAAGCTTGGGGGATCGGTTGCAGTAAAAAGTTTTCCTGGTCAGGGTACGGAATTTAGGTTTACTATTCCCATAGAAGGCGAACAATTTTGGGGACTAGCTATCTCGGAATTAATTAACCCGCTTATTGACACAACTTGTAATTATCTCAATAACCACATAGGCTTAGAAATAAAATCTACCGAATGTTTTGATGTTAGTAAACCGGAAAAGGTGGTACTTTATAAGTTTACTGCGTTTATAACAATAAAAGGTACCATAGAGGGGCTATTTCTTATTAGCATGGAAGAACAAGTTCTGAAAATGGTAGTAAGGAACTTCGTCCTGGGCAACTTGACAGAAGATGAGGAAGCAGAATATATGGAAGACGTTCTGGCAGAATGTACAAACACAATTTTGGGGAACTCTCTCAAACTATTTCCTGGTCTTACAGAAATGATTGTTATCGATTCTCCTGTCTCCATTTTTTCTAAAAATGCCTTGGTGAAATATCAGGAATCAATGATTTCAACCTGTAATATTCAAACCCATGTTGGAAAACTCTGTCTTAGTTTGGTAGTTCCACGAAAAATAGAAGAATAATCACTAGTTAGTATTTTTGGAGGTGTAAAATGGCTCGTATTTTAGTTGTTGATGATTCGGCCGTAATGAGACTTAACATATTGCACACATTAACTCAAGCAGGTCACGAAATAGTAGCCCAAGCTTCGGACGGAAGACAAGCCTACAATCTATATAAAACACATTCCCCCGATATTGTTACGATGGATATTACAATGCCAAAAGTCAATGGAATTGAAGCTGTCAATGAGATAATAACAAAGTTTCCTGAGGCAAAAATAATCATGGTTAGTGCATTGGATCAAAAACATATGGTACTAGAGGCTCTTAAATGTGGAGCTAAGCATTATATTATTAAGCCTATTAACCCTGAAAAACTTGTGGCTGTAATTAATAAGGTTTTGGGGATTGAACCCCAAACTACAGATACTATCAAAAGTGAAACGGTAAAGGAAATGGAACCTATAAAAGCACAAGTTGAAGAAGAACCCGCAAATCCGTTTATCATTAAAAACATAAATTCAGTATTTAATATTGAAATTACAAAATCGTTTTCAATAGATAATGCTGGGTCTCTTCTACAGGCCACCCAGGGTCTTCTTTATGTCCAACCCTTAAATGTGGTGATTGACTTTGGAATAATTGAGGTTTTTTCAATAGACTTATTAAATAAAATTGCAGAAATAACTAACCTTATCCTGGGTGCAAACGGTAAAGTAACTTTAACTTCGCAAAACAAGAAATTTATCAATTTTGTTAAAGAAAAGCATATTAGTGGATTATCCAAATTATTTATTGAGTAATTTCATGTATCCTTACCGTTAATTTAGTATGTTTTAGCAGTATTATTTACTATCTCCATTGGAGGTAGTTTTTCTTTGGGGGGATGTCTGGGGACGGTCCTTTGACACAACATAATGAAAATATGATAGAATAGCTCTAGGGGGTGATCTAATGGCAAGGACGAGTAGACAAATAAGTCAGACTGGTTTTTACCATGTAATGATGCGGGGGAATGAGAAAAGGGAAATTTTTAAAGATGACAGGGACCGGGAGAAGCTATTAGGTATCATTAGGGAAAAGAAAAAAGAAGTAGTTTTTGACCTATATGGATATTGCTTAATGAATAACCATGTTCATTTATTAATTAGGACAGAAAATATTGCAGGTGTAATGAAAAGAATTAATACCAGTTATGCTTGCTTTTTTAATAAGAAATATAATCGAGTAGGCCATTTATTTCAGGACAGGTTTAAGAGTGAGACTATTGATGATGAAAAACATCTTATGGCAGTTGTAAGATATATACATAATAATCCTTATCAGGCGGGTATGGTAAGTGATATCTTAGAATATCCATGGAGCAGTTATATTGATTATGTAAGTAAAAGGGATAATAAGAATAATGACCTGGTAGATACCTGGGAAATACTCTCTTTATTTTCCCAGGAGAAAAACAAAGCTATTGAATATTTCAAGGAATTTTCCAACAAGGAGAATGACGATCAATTTATAGATATAAAGGAAGATGATTCTGACGTGTTTAGTTTTCAGGAGACGGATAACTCTTTGGTGGTGGAAAAATACTTAAAGGACAATAACCTATCAATTACTGATTTAAAGACTGATTGTAATAGGCATTATCTGCAGGAAGTCATATTAAACCTACGAAAAAAAACTCAGCTGTCAATTCGAGGAATAGCCAATCTTTTGGGATTTAACAGAGGAATTGTGCAAAGAATGGTATCACAAAAACCTGTTGCCCCAGAGGATGAGGGGCAAGAAAAATGAGTATTCATGTCAAGCGTGTCAAAGGACCGTCCCTAGACACGCGTTGGTCAACCGCCGGGATACTCTTGTTAAAGATGGTATTCGGCTGAAAAACGGTTTGCATGAGCAGGTTTCTGTTGCTTACCCAAGCTACCATAGATTTTTTTGTGATATTGACCGGAAGACAGCGCTGTATTTTTGGAAACACTATCCGTCACCCATCTATCTGCGGAATAAACCCATTGATGAACTATTTGAAGAATTTAAAGCGATTGCGTCCAATACAACGAAAAGTAAGATTGAATTGATATTTGAATGTGTCCATAATGATGGTGATACGATACGGGAATATCAGGAATCAAGGGATTTTATCACCAAAAGCCTTGCACGTTGTCTTGAACAGCAAAAGGAAGAAATAGCCCTGGTCGATTGTGAAATCGAAAGGATGCTGAGCTATTTTGACTATAAACTAACAACAATACCGGGCGTAAATATTGCCACAGCAAGCAAGCTGATTGCCGAAATCGGTGACATACGCCGCTTTCCAAGTGCTGATAAACTGGCTCGTTATGCAGGAATTGCACCAATAAAGTTTAGTTCCGGCGGCAAAGGCAAGGAGGAAAGCTCAAAACAAGGTAACCGTGAGTTGCACGGATTATTCTATTTTCTGGCGGTATCCATGGTCACGGTTCCAAAGACAGGAAAGCCGAATCAGCCTATATTTTACGCCTATTATCAGCGTAAAATCAGCGAAGGCAAAACGAAATCACAGGCGTTGGTCTGTATTATGCGCCGATTAGTAAACATTGTTTACGGCATGATGAAGAACAAGACGGAGTATCGTCCCTTTGTAGTTGAGGATCATGTTGTAGAAGAACAGTAATGATTGTTTTAGCACAGCGTTGAAATTATACCATAATTTTTGAAATTAAATACGGATTCCCAACCTTAATCTGAGATATAGATTCTTCCACCTGAGGGCGCGGGTGAGGCTAGTAACGCTTTCAAATATGACTTGCTTAAGAAAGACCTTAAGTACACTGAAAAGTATGGCTTGGAGGCAAGAAAAGAGTTACCTGACGGAAGAATCCGCTATTATGGAGAAATTCAACCAGCATCAAAACCAGGGGAAATGGTTGGTAGAAGGATTGTACAGGAGCTTAATCCTGCCAATGGAAATGTGAGAGCATGGAACGAAACTCTAGATGGTGCGGGTAGAATAAGGCAGGTTAGACCGCAACTAGGTCCTAATAAAACGCATTATACATTTGACCAATTCGGAAATTATACAGGGAAGTGGTGATAACATGCAGAGCCCCACAATTGAAGAGCTCATTATGAAGCTACAGCAGGTATTAGAAGGGGGACTTAGTCGAGAAGAGGTTTCAGATTGGGCTATGAAAGCCTCGGAAGTATATGAACGTGAGAGTTCGCTGAGTCAGCATGAGATTTCCCTTTGGAAATGTCTTGACGTTGTTGGTGGTATTGACTTAAAAGACTCACCATCGGAGTACCTTCACAATGAGCAAGATATTAAAGGGTGGATAACCAAGTTTAAGCAAATGAAGGATTCAAACCAATCCTAAGTAATCATGCTGAAGGGAGTAAATAGGGGTCAGCAACGCCCCCTATATGTTCCTTGACAAATGCGGATCCTGCAGTTTATAAACTCCAGTTACGACTCCATCGGCGAAATCTCGACCCTGAGAGAAACCGTTCCCCGACCCGCATTGCGGGGCGGTGTGAGCCGGAGCGGGGGTGCTTTGCAACCCCGCTCCTTTAACCTGCATCATTTTCGACCCCATGGTTCACCCTGTGATTGAGGGGATGAAGCCACATTTTGGGGCTGCATTTTGAAGGGAAAGGTTTTTTCGCAGAAGTCGCCAAATCCGGTTTCATTTTTTCCGAAGGGACAAACACCTTATGGAGGCAGCTAAAACGCAACACAGGGGCACACGGTGGCTCACGGCGTTAAGTATTTGAACGCCGGATAACGAGTATATTTATGACTGCTGGTAGCGAACGTATAAATCGGCTTGTACCCCATGGTTCATGGTGGACCATAGATTTACAGGAAATTCTGTTCTATGATAAAATTTGTGCCAGAGGGGGTTTAAGGGGGTAAGAAATTATCCCGGAAAAATCCCTCATTTTCTTTTTCTGCATATGACAGTTTTGATACAAACGCAGAAATGACTTGCAATACTTTTCAGACAGAGTTAACATCACACAACAATAGTGAAAATAACCTGTTTGAAACTGTAAGTCTTGCGGTAGATAGGCTGTCGCGCCCTTGCGGGTCTGAAAAGACTAACGCTATCATCTGAGGTTGCCGGTACTTGGGCTTTATGTGGATAGCAGGACAAAAGAAGGGATGATATGCAGAGAAGAGAAAATTACCTCTATGTCGGTATGGACTTGCATAAGGACACCCATACCGCTGTTCTGGTAAATTGTTGGAATGAGAAATTAGACGTGATTGTTATTGAAAACAAGCCCAGCGAGTTTAATAAGCTGGCAAAACGAGTAAACAGGATGGCTGTAAAGCTGGGACTATCCCCAATTTACGGTTTGGAAAACGCCTACGGCTACGGCAGAAGCCTTGCTGTCTGGCTGATTGAAAAAGGGTACATAGAAAAGTAAATCTTGGGGTCAGGCTCACTATTAAACATAACATTAAAATTGAAGTACTAAAAAGCACCTATAAAACCTATGACGGTTATCTAAAGAGATAGCCGTCTTTTTTTAGAAGAAGCAATGTGTCTAGGGACGGTCCTTTGACACAGCGAAATAGAAATATGATTGAATACTCTGGGAAGCTATTAGATATCAGAAGGGAAAAGAAAAAGGAAGAAGTTTTTGACATATATGCATATTGCTTAATAGATTAACCATGTTCATTTATTAATAAAGGATTATAAGAAGAATAACATGGTAGATACCTTGTTAAAGAAAGATTGTAATAGGTATTATCTGCAGGAAGGCATAGTAAATCTAAGAATAAAAACTCGACTGTCAATTCGAGAAATAGCTGATTATTTGGAATTGAACAGAGGGGTTGTGCAAAGAGTGGTGTCACAACTATCTTCCTCAATCAAAACAGGGCTTCCGGGTAAGCAGAAACTTACCCCCGGAGGAAATGGCAAAGGGCAAGAAAAATCTAACGCTAAAGGCGGCGGCAAACCTGCCAAAATCTTTGCCATTGACCCGATAGCAAGTGTATTTGACAAAGATAGACCGGTGATGATATTCACTAAAGGTGATAAAGGCGGCGGAAACTCCAATGGTGGAGGGAATTCCGGTGGAAATTAAAGCTTCCACTATTAGAAGAAACAATTGAACTGCCGGCTTATCTTACGGAACCCACCCGGTACGTAAGCTACACCTATGATGAATCAGGCAACCGTACTGGTAGGACTACCGATCAGGGAGAAGTCAGCTATACCTATGATAATGGCAACCGCCTCATCAAAGCAGGTGAAACAGCATACTATTATGATGATAACGGCAATCTGGAATTCAAAGAAACAGCAGACGGAGGAACAGAATACCGATATGATGCCGCCAATCGACTGACAGCAGTATACTTTGCCGATGGAACAGATTTAAAATACCATATAGGAGAAGATAAGGTGCTAGCCCGGAAGATGTTTGGCTATCACGGACAAAAAGAACAAGGCAAACCGACCCTGCAGACCAGAGGCGGGTTGATGTACTACTCCTTTGATGCTTTGGGCAATGTAACAGATCTCACAGACAGGACAGGGGAGATAACAGCCCAGTAGTTCCGGTTTGACGCATTTGGGGGCATGTATGCCGGAACCTTGGGCCCCTATAATCATATGGGCTTGACCGGCAAGGATTATGATGCCGAGAGCGGTTTCATAGACTTCGGTTTCCGCTGGTATGATCCCCAGGCAGGCAGGTTCACTCAGCCCGACACCTATAAAGGGAACATTTTTAATCCCCTGACCCAGCATCCCTATGCCTATGTAGGCAATAACCCAGTGTTATGTTTTTTAGGAGGTAAGAACAAAAACATGGTGAACAGCAACAAATCGGTATAGAAAGGCCACGTCCAATAAAATCCGGGAACGTGGCCTTTTTAATGTCTATAAAGATTGGTCGGTTTGTTTAGGCTGTAAAACTATCTCTCAACTTCTTCATCTTCTTCATCTGCCAAAATATTGACTTCCTCGACTTCGCGATATAAAATTTCATCAATTTGATTTAAAAGCTCAGGTAAACTTTTTGTAATCGTTCCCCAAAGCACCGCAAAATCAATGTTTTCATAGTCATGAACAATTTTATTTCTCATGCCTTTGATACTTTTCCAAGGAATATAAGAATATTCTTCCTGAGTGCTTAAACCTATATCCTTTGCCAGTTCACCGATTTGGGAAATGGTAAAAGCACAAGCAGAAATTGTTTTTTTATCATTCATAAACTGTTCAAAGGAAAGTCCATATGTATACTGAGCTACATCGTTGATGTATCCGCTTATTTTTTGCAGGATAATCCTATCCTTACCTATCATATAAGACAATACCCTCCCGTTCTACTGCGGAGCAAATGGTCGCATTCCTGCTCAATTCGGATATTTCAAACAAATCTACACGTTTGTTAAGTTGTGTTGTAATATCCTCTAGCACACCATAGAAAGCCATATTTAAAAGCTCACCCTTGCTGTCAATAACAATATCAATATCGCTTTGATCTGTTGCGTTACCTTTTGCATAAGACCCAAACAATATGGCGCGATATACAGGGGCGGCCTCAAAAACGGGACGGAGCTTTGATCTTATTTCATTGATTTGATATATTTTTTGCTCCATATTCTCACCACTTTGCATTATTCTATATATATAATATCATATATAGAATAATTATTCATCGAAAAAAATCGCAACTTCTTCGAATAACTTGCTTTCTTGCAGTGCTTTTACAATTAATTGTCTTGCAATTGATATTTTATCATCTTTTATTATACCATTTGCAAAAAGAAAAATACAAAGGGGAGCGCAGGGACGCCGTCAATGTCATCAACTTTAAATGTAAATTATTTACAGACATAGCTTTCTATTTAATGCATTCTTTGTTCTTACTAGGAATTTCCTTCTTGGAAATTGCCGCTGCTTTCTTATTGGAATGCAACATTTAGCTACTTGCTCCATTATGTCTTTAAAAAACAGTGGGGACGGTACTTTTTGTTTGAGAGTTTAATGAAATACTAGTAATGTCGAGTACGCGTAAATCTTGGGGTCAGGCTCACTATTAAACATAACATTAAAATTGAAGTACTAAAAAGCACCTATAAAACCTATGACGGTTATCTAAAGAGATAGCCGTCTTTTTTTAGAAGAAGCAATAGGGAGGGATGAACTGTATGATAAAGCCGGAAGAATGGCCAACGTCATAGCCGATGGGCAGACAACTACCTATACCTATTATGACAACGGCAGCAAACATCAGGTTATTTATCCAATTGGGGCAACCGAAGAATACACCTATTATGATAACGGCATGCTCCAGACCTTGGTCAACAAAAAAGCTGACCAGGCAATAATTGATGCATATACCTATACGTATGATGAATCCCATAACCTGACTGCCAAAGAAGATGCCAGGGGGGTTACCACTTATACCTATGACGACCTAAACCGCCTGGAGACGGTGACCGAACCCAGCAGTAAAATTACCTCATATACCTATGACGGTGCAGGAAACAGGCTGACACAGGTAGAAGACTACCAGGAGAACAGCATTGTCACCAACTACACATATAATGAGCAGAACCGGCTTCTAAGACAGGTTAGCCAGTTGAATGGAGAAATCATTCAGAACGAAGTTAGCGAATATACCTATGATGAACTGAACCGGATGATAACTGCCCTAACCCCCAACGGGACCAATATCACCAACAGCTACAACGGCGATGGTCAGCGGGTAAGCAAACAGGTCAACAGCGACATGACCCAATATGTCTATATAGGCGACAAAGTAGTCTTGGAATTGGACAGTTCTGGGAACCAAGCTGCCCGCAACGTCCTGGGAACCGGCATGATCTCCCGGACAGTAGACGGCACCACCCTTTACTACATGTACAACGGACACGGAGATGTAACAGCCCTGATAGATTCCACAGGGGTCATCCAGGCCACATACTATTACGATGCCTTTGGCAACATCCTGGAATCCACTGGGGAAGCAAACAATCCCTATACATATGCAGGTTACCAGTATGACAAAGAGACAGAATATTACTACCTAAATGCCCGATATTATGATGCACTGACAGCCCGCTTTATTACCGAAGATACCTATAGGGGAGACCCCAGAGATCCGTTGACCTTGAATCTCTATACCTATGGCATAAACAACCCAATTAGATATATCGATCCAACGGGTCACTATATAGACGAAAGCAAATTAGGTAAAATAGCAAGTGATCCATATTATTCAAGTGTAAAACTAACCTATTCACCAGGAAAAGGCGATAAACTGACAATAACCACAGCAGATGGATTTACCTTTTCCGTGACAGATAACCGTCGTGGTATATATATAGACCCGACAAATATAGTACATGATATTTCAGGTCATGGTAATGTAAAGAGCAGCAGTGATATTAAATCAACGGCTACCAGTACAGTTCAGCCTAGTGCAGCTAGCCCATATGTTCCACCGGTTACTAATACTACGAAGTCTAATCCAAGTACAACTATTAAACCCATTACTGTTACACCAAAAGTAGTCGCACCAATAGCAGATACCCGTACAGCTAATGAGATAAGCAAATCTGTGACAACGGATAACCTTAATAAGTATGGTGCGGTGGGATATGTCCAGGAGATGGGTAATGGTGACCCAACCATGTGGTCTGTTGCGCAGAACTTTGGTGGTGGTCTATAAAAGAGTGGAAAGGATGCTGTAACTGGAATTGTAAACATAGTCACCACAAATCCAGTAGAGACAGCTAAGAACATCAGTAACGCAATTTTGAATTATAAAGATACCGGAAAGGCAATTTGGTATGAAGTTTCTAATGCTTTTTATGAGGATGTAATCAATGGAGATGCGGATTCAACAGCATTTTTTACAGGGAGAGCAGTTGGTGAAATCGTTCTCGTTGTTGTAGGAACAAAGGGTGTCGAGAAAGCAGTAAAAGTTGTTAAAGGTGCTAATGCCGTTAAGGTGAGTAATGTTACCCAGGGCGCGGGTAAAGGTTTTGATAAATTTAATGCTCTTAAAAAGAACCTCGGGCCTGCCGGGGAAGGAAAAGCGTGGCATCATGTTGTCGAACAGAGTCAAATCCAGAAATCAGGGTTTAGCCCGCAACAAATTCATAATACCAATAATGTAGTTGCTGTTGACTCAGCGACTCATGCGAAGATAAGCGGGTATTATAACAGTATTGATGCAAGTTTATCAGACACTATGAGAGTTCGGGATTGGCTTGCAGGACAAGGTTTTGAAACGCAATATCAATTTGGAATGGATGTCTTAAAGAGATTCGGGGTGACGAAATGAAGAAAAATATATCACCACAATCATTAATTGAGCAATATATTAATGCTGGAATAATAATGACAGAAGCGTTGCCAAACGGTGATTATAAGACAAATAATCGAGAAGCAAAAAAGCTAAAAAAAATAAAAACTGACTTTTTAGAAAATAATTTGGATTTAGCGAAGCAAGTTTTCGCTGAAGTCATGAAGTCAGAAAATGACAAAGCACGCTCCATAGCGGCAGCGGATGCTCTAAGGCTAAACATACTGATTGAACAAGCTATTGATGTTTTGGAAGATGTTGCTAAACGTGCAGATATTATCGGATTCGGAGCGGAAACATCGCTGAAGATTTGGCGTGGAGAGTATCCGGGAAAGACACTTTAATGAGAGGTGTACCTTTGCAGACACCCTATAACTTACGATATAACGCTGTATTTTAATAATAACAGCCACCTGCAAGGTGAACCTTGACAAATTAACAGCCACCCTTTGACAAACGAAGGTTGCTTGTTGAAAGCCATAAGCGGTCGGCATTGCCGGCCGCTGTGAACCGGCAGGTGCGCCCAAAGGTGCACCCGCCTTTAACCTGCATCATTTTCGACCCCATGGTTCACCCTGTAAACAGGGATGATTAAGGGCAATTTGCTACCGAATAATTCATGCGATGATTTCCGGCACAAAGCCGTCAAATTCGGCCTCTTTTCCGATGGATGGGCAAACACCTTATGATGGCTATAAAAATTGAACACAGCGGCACACGGTGGCTCACGGCATTAAACATTTGTGTGCCGGATAACGAGGGCATATATGAAATGCACAGCTTTTGCAGACTGCCAGTAATGAACATATAAATCGGCTTGTACCCCATGGCTCATGGTGAACCATGGATTTACAGGAAATCTGTTCTATGGTAAAATTTGTGCCAGAGGGGGGTTTAAGGGGGTAAGAAATTATCCCGGAAAAATCCCTCGTTTTCTTTTTCTGCATATGACAGTTTTGATACAAGCGCAGAAATAACTTGCAATACTTTTCAGACAGAGTTAACATCACACAACAATAGTGAAAATAACCTGTTTGAAACTGTGAGTCTTGTGGTAGATAGGCTAGAGAAGGGATGATATGCAGAGAAGAGAAAACTACCTCTATGTCGGTATGGACTTGCATAAAGACACCCAAAGGAAGCGAGGGGACGGTTCTGCCGCTTCCGCGCTTCTTTATTTTTGATAAAAATCTTGCAATATATTTGATAACGTAATTTCAGACTAACCATACCACTTTCTTTATGTATATAGATTAAAGGTCAATATTTTTATTCTTTTTAAGTTACTTCTCACATATATCTTTTACTGCAAAGAAAATTGAGGAGGGATAAGTGTGAGTGGTAAGTTAAGGGAGTTTTACCCGGGAGGTAATACTTCATATGGTTTTTATTCTTTCTACGACTTCATAATTGATAAGGATGCAACCCGTATCTTTTGTATCAAAGGGGGACCTGGGGTAGGCAAGTCAACCTTTATGAAGGCTATCGGCCAGGTTATGCTGGAAAAAGGCTTTGATGTTGAACTTCATAACTGCTCTTCCGATAATAACTCTATTGATGGTCTAGTTATCCCCGCATTAAAGATTGCTTTGATTGATGGTACAGCACCCCACATAGTTGACCCTAAAAATCCTGGTGCTGTAGATGAGATTATCCATCTGGGGGATTATTGGAATGAAGAGGGAATACGGGCAAATAAGTCAGAGGTACTTTCCTCAAATGCCAGAGTCGGCCGACTTTTTAAGATTGCTTATAGCAGTCTTAAGGAAGCTAAAGTTGTCCATGATGAATGGGAAAGCTACATTACAGAGAGCATGGATTTTGCCCCAGTTAACAAGATTACCCGCTATGTTGCCAACGAAGTTTTTGCTGATGTAGAACCTGACTTTAGCCGAGTTGCCAAGGCCAGGCACTTATTTGGGAGTGCTATAACACCCAAGGGCGCTACTAATAAACTGGATAGTATTTTATTAGAAGTTGAAGATGTATACATTCTTCGAGGGGAGCCAGGAACAGGCAAGTCTAGCTTTATTGGAAAAATGTTAGAACGAGCTCAGGAAATGGGGATTGATACGGAAATATATCATTGCCCTTTAGATCCTGAGAAATTTGATTTTTTAGTTATTCCCAAGCTGAAAGTTGCATTTATAAATGGAACTGACCCCTTAAAGGTAAATTTAAGTAAGTTTACGACAACAGAAATTGATTTTGACCAGTTTCTAGATCCCGATAAACTAGATACCTATGAAAAAGAAATTGATTCCTGCAAAGAACGTTTCTGGGATGCATACCACCGAGGGATTGAATATATCAGTCAAGCTAAAAAGGTACATGATGAGATGGAGGAATACTATATTCCTAATATGAATTTTGCAGCCATTAATGCCAAAAGAGACGAAATATTAAAGAGGATTTTAAAATATGCGAAAGAATTTTAGAGGCACCCAGGTGCCTTCTTTTTAAACTAAAAATAAATGCGGACGCCCAATGGGCGCCCCTACGATTATCCTGCTTGATTTAGAAATTGACTGTTATATAGATCAGCATAAAAATCATCTTTTGCAAGAAGTTCATCATGGTTGCCTTTTTCAATAATTCTCCCATTGTTCATTACAAGTATTAAATCTGCATTTCGTATTGTAGATAGTCTATGGGCAATTACAAAGCTTGTTCTACCCTTCATAAGCTCGGTCATGGCTTTCTGAATATAGAATTCTGTTCTTGTATCTACACTGCTTGTAGCCTCATCAAGAATAAGGACAGCAGGGTCAGCGAGTATGGCTCTGGCAATTGTAATAAGCTGCTTTTGCCCCTGGGAGATATTAGAAGCTTCTTCATTTAGTATTGTATTATAGCCCTCTGGAAGGGTTCTAATAAAGTAGTCAGCATTAGCAGCTTTTGCTGCCCAAAAAACATCTTCGTCAGTAGCACCTTCCCGACCATAGGCAATATTATCTCTGATTGTACCATTAAATAACCAGGCATCTTGAAGTACCATGCCAAAAATCCTTCGCAAATCTTTGCGTTTTAAATCTTTAATATTGACGCCATCTACTGAAATAATTCCTTCATCGGTTTCATAAAAGCGCATCAATAGATTGACAAGAGTAGTTTTACCGGCACCAGTTGGGCCTACAATGGCCACTGTCTGACCTTCTTGCACATCGATATTTAAATCCTCGATAAGTGGTACATCTTTTTTGTAGCTAAATTTGACATTTTGGAATTTAACTTCACCCTTTGGAGTTTGAATTAATTTAGCAGCTTTACTATCTGGTATTTCTTCATCCTCATCTAATAGCTCAAATACCCGCTCGGCAGAAGCTGCAGTCGACTGCAAAAGGTTAGCTATATTAGCAGTTTGAGTTATCGGGTGAGTAAACTGTCTTGAGTATTGTATAAAGGCCTGTACATCACCTATTGCTAGGGTCTGCTTAGTTACAAAGATTCCGCCTATAACGCTAACAAGTACATAGCCAATATTATTGATAAATTCCATTACAGGCATGATAATACCCGATATAAACTGTGCTCTCCGACTTGAATCGTAGAGTTTTTCGTTAATACTATTAAACTTGTCTATAGTTTTTTCTTCGTGCCCGAAAGCCTTAACAATTTTATGACCGGTATACATTTCTTCTACATGACCATTTAGCTCACCTAAAGCTTTCTGCTGAGTTGCAAAGTATTTTTGAGAGCGGGTTGCGATAGCTTTGGTTACAAAAACATAAAGGGGTAAGGTCGCGACAAGAATAAGGGTCATAAATGGACTAATCGAAAGCATCATGACTATAATACCTATCAAAGTAATTATTGAAGTTATTAGTTGAGTCATGCTCTGCTGTAAGGTTGTTGCAATATTATCAACGTCATTTGTAATACGGCTTAGAATATCACCATGGGTCCGTGAATCAAAGTATTTAAGAGGGAGCCGGTAAAGCTTATCATTTATATCATTTCTTAAATCATAAACAGTTTTTTGAGCTACGCCAGCCATTACAAACTGCTGAATATAACTAAAGAAGGCACTGATTAGATAGAGTACTACTAATATTAATATTATCTGCAGAATATAATCAAAATCTATTTGTACCCCGGGGACACCTTTTAGTCGAAGCATGACGCCCTCGAATATCTTTGTGATAGCTTTACCCATAATCTTAGGGCTGACAATACTGAACATCGTACTAAGAACAGACAGTAGAAGCACTGTAATAAGTTTAATTAGATGTGGTTTCAGATATCCTAGGAGTCTTCTTAAGGTACCTTTAAAGTCTTTTGCCTTTTCGACAGGCATTCCCATATGGGGACCTGCCATAGGACCCCGATTTTGCCCTTTGTTTGTATACTTATCATTGCGTTCTTCACTCATGCTAATTCCTCCTCAGACAGTTGTGAAGACACAATCTCACGATAAACCTCACAAGTATTTAAAAGGTCTTTGTGTTTTCCAATTCCAACAATTTCCCCCTGGTCTAGGACTATAATTTGATCTGCATCCATAATAGTACTAATCCTTTGGGCGACTATCAGTACAGTGGAATTCTTTGTTTCCTCTTTCAGCATTTGACGAAGCTTCGCATCGGTTTTGAAGTCAAGGGCTGAAAAACTGTCATCAAAGATATAAATATCTGGTTTTCTGACCAGCGCACGGGCGATAGCCAGACGCTGTTTTTGTCCGCCAGATAAATTATTGCCTCCTTGTGCTATAACTGACGCAAAGCCGTCTGGCATTTTGGAAATAAATTCGATTGCCTGGGCAGTTTTAGCAGCATGCAAAACTTCATTATCACTAGCATCATCTTTGCCAAAGCGGATATTTTCACTAATAGTACCGGTGAAGAGAACTGATTTTTGAGGTACCAGGCCGATTTTTGCTCTAAGGCTTTTTTGAGGAATTTCATGAACATTTACACCTTCAATTAATATTTTTCCACTACTAATATCATAGAAACGAGGAATAAGGCTGATGAGTGTCGATTTCCCCGAGCCTGTTCCACCAATAATTGCGGTCATCTCACCTGGTCTGGCGCTGAAGGAAATATTGCTAAGCGCAGGTTTTTCTGCTCCGTGGTAACTAAAGGTAACTTTTTTAAACTCAATAAAACCTCTTTGGGTGGTGGGGTTTTTAGGTTGCTGTGAATCGTTAATTTCTGGAATAGTATCGAGAACTTCATTAATTCTTACTGCCGAAGCAGAAGCACGGGGAACCATGACAAACATCATGGAAACCATTATTAAAGAGAACATAATTAGCATAATATATTGGATAAAGGCCATCATGTCTCCTACCTGCATACTCCCATCATCTATACGAATGCCACCAAACCAGATAATGGCTATTGTTGCAAAATTCATTATCAGCATCATTATTGGCATTACGGCAGCCATAATCTGGTTGATTTTTATAGCGGTATTGGTAAGGTCAGTATTGGCTTCATCAAAACGGCGCTGCTCATGGTTAATGCGGTTAAATGCACGGATTACTCTGATGCCGGTAAGGCCTTCCCGGGAGACAAGATTTAACTTATCTAGCTTTATTTGTATGGCTTTAAATAGCGGCATACCTTTTTTAGCAATGTAAATAATCACGATAGAAATTATGGGGATAACAATAACAATAATAAGTGAAAGTTTCAGGTCTTTTGATACAGCCATAATAATACCGCCGATGCCCATCATCGGTGCACTTATCATGATACGCAGGATTAGCATTAATACCCGCTCAACTTGGGTAATATCATTGGTTGATCTAGTTATCAGAGAAGCAGTACCAATTTTATCGAACTCGTGAAGTGTAAAGCTTTCTACTCTTGAAAAAACCTGTTCTCTAACATTTTTGCCAAATCCAGAGCCAATTTTTGCTGATAAGAAACTAGCTGCAATTGTAGAAATAACCCCACCCGCAGCTATAATAAGCATGAAAAATCCAATTCTTAGAATATAATTGGTATCACCCTGAACGATACCAATATCAACAATCTTAGCCATTAAGGTAGGAAGGTACAACTGAGAAAGGGACTGGAGAAACACAAGGATAAAAACAAGAATTATTGCGCCGGTATATATTTTGAGAAACCTTGATAGCTTAGCCAAATGGCATCATCCTTAATATATTATTATGATAGTCAATAAAACAGCTAATATTTAGCATACCAAAACGGTACTAGTTTACGCTTTTCTTTAGAGAATGACAACACAACTACATAATAAAATATTTAGAAAAAAGTTTCTATTAAAATTAAGTTATTTTATAGAATTGACAACAAAAGGAGTGAAAGGAAAATCCCCTTCACTCTTTTAAAATAGAAGTATATAATTTGTTCTTTTAGCTCAGGGAATTCCTACCCCGTTCGTTTGTCCTTATTCGAATTGCATCAACAACGTCAAAGACGAAAATTTTGCCATCACCTACTTGACCGGTTTTAGCTGCTTCACTAATGACTTCCAAAACATCTTCCAGTAATTCTTTTTTGATAACTATTTCTAGTTTGATTTTTGGCAAAAGGTTAATACTCATTTCTTGACCACGGTAAACTCCTGTATGGCCCTTTTGTAAACCACAGCCAATTACCTGGGTTATTGTTAAACCGCTAATTCCGAACTTATCTAAAGCATTCTTAACGTCTTCTAGCATATTAGGGCGAATTACAGCTTCAATTTTTTTCATTCTCAGACCTCCCTTAATTGGGTAGAAACCATCCCGGGATAGGGCAGGTTATCATTAAATATGGCTGAGTCGTTATTTAATAAGAATTCGCCATAAGCTGACATGCCGTGTTCACCTATATCCAAGCCTTCAATTTCTTCTTTGGTAGTGACCCTTAAGCCTATTAGAACATCTATTATTGTAACTGCAGCAGAGGTTATTGCTATTGTCCAAATAAATACTGCACCTACACCTGTAGCCTGGGTAACTAAAAGTGATAATCCTCCCCCGTAAACAAGGCCGCCATCTACAGCAAAGAAGCCAATTAATATTGTTCCTAAAGCACCACAAACGCCATGAACAGATATTGCACCAACAGGGTCATCTATTTTTACTACATTATCAAAGAACGCAACCGCCATAATAAGAACAACTCCTGCTATAGCACCAATAGCTATTGCACCGAGAGGTGATACAACTAAGGCGCCGGCAGTTATGGCTACAAGACCTGCTAGTGCACCGTTTAAGGTTAAGGTGATATCAGGCTTTCCATATTTTACCCACGAGTAAGCCATAGAACTTATTGTACCACTGGCAGCAGCTAAAATTGTGGTAGAGGAAATTAAGGTAATATCGTAATACGCGTTACCTGAGAGGGTGCTACCAGGGTTAAAGCCAAACCAGCCAAACCAAAGAATTAAAACACCTAATGCACCTAGAGGGATACTGTGGCCTGGGATGGCATTTACTTTTCCGTCTTTGTCATATTTACCAACCCGGCTTCCTAAAAGATAGGCAGCCACTAAAGCGGACCAGCCACCAACACTATGAACCACTGTAGAGCCTGCTAAATCTATAAAGCCCCGTTGGGCTAACCAACCGCCACCCCAAATCCAGTGACCAACAATAGGATAAGTAATACTAGTAATTACAAAAGCTAAAATTAAGTATGCTGCAAATTTTATGCGTTCTGCTACTGCTCCTGATACTATTGTTGCTGCGGTAGCGGCAAATACTGCCTGGAAAAACCAAAAGCCTAAGGTGGGGATGCCAAAGTCCAATTCGCCAAAACCCTTTACCAGGAAGCCGCTAGTACCCACAAGACCTGCTGCATCTGTCCCAAACATAAGGGCGAAACCAATAAGATAGAAGGTAATTACACCGATAGCTATAGTCAGCATGTTTTTCATTAAAATATTTACGGAATTTTTTGAGCGGGTAAAGCCAATTTCAACTAGGGAAAAGCCAGCATGCATAAAGAAAACCAGGAAACCAGCAATCATAATCCAAATTGTGTCGATGGCAATGGTGACCTCTTCAAAAGTTTCTGCTGCAAATGCAGGAACTGCAAATGCTAATAATAAGACCAATAGGCTTAGAGATAAAAATAGTTTTTTCATTTTCAAACACTCCTTTGATTAATTTTTTTAAGAGATATAAATAAAAATGCCCATAATCCTATTCCTAGAGGAACAGAACTATGGACATCATTGCCCAAAAACTATGCTATTTTAAAGTTCGTAATCATAAATTACTTTCTGAGCGATTGTTCTAAGAGGAGTACCCGTCTCCATACTTTTCATCTGCAGGTAATGATGAGCATCAGGTTCAGTCATTCCCTTTCTTTTAATCAAAAGCTCTTTAGCTTGAGTAATTTTTTTCTTTTCAACAAGGGTCGCGTTAAGTTTAATTATTCTCTGTTCTAATTCAGATATTTTTTTATAACTGGCTATAGTCGTTGTCAGGGCAATTCTAAACTGATCTTCGGTAAAAGGTGTTGTTAAGTAGGTGGAAGCATAAGCTTCCTTAGTAATAATATCTTCTATCGCTTGTCGGTAAATAAGCTGAGATACTATAAAGATTATCGGTGAAATTTTCTCGCGGGTTATTATTTTACTAATCTGTATGCCATTAGGTCCGTGAGAACCAGGTTCAAAAATAATTAATTTGGGTGATTGCAGTCTAGCCAATCTTAATAGGTTATCAGCATCCTTTGCTTCTTGGACTAAGGTGGAGCCCATATGATTTAAGTAGCTTTTTATCTGTTGGGTTAATTCTTTGCAGTGAATTCCTAATACTACTGATGTTCCCATTGGCCACAAGCCCACCTTCTAAAGAAAAATAAAACATCCCAGAAAAAGGTAGAAGTACCTTTTTCTGGGACGTCTTTGTCCGTATGATAATTATTGTGCGCCATTGCACTTAATTTATTATAATTTTAAGCCAGCTTCAACGATGTGTCAACTAGGATAGAGAATGTATACAAAATAATTAAAGTTTAAAAATAGGCCGAAGGTATAATAATTTTCTTATAAAAAGTTAAGACTAATAATAATTATAAACTAAAAAAGGGGAATATTTATGGACCATAAAAACAAATTAGATCAAGTCCCGCTAGGTAACGTATCTGAACAGGAACTCCAACAGATTAAAGAGTTGGAACAAAAGCTAGAAGATAAATTTTATCTAATTGCCTTTAATAGAAAATAATTATTTAGCCCTTCGGGGCTTTTTTTTATTCATATTATTGCTAGCTGGTCCATATATATAAATAAGCATGGAGAAAATTTTGCTGTGGCAAGCCTTATAGATAGAGGAGGAGATTTACTAATGCCTGAACTTTGGAAACCGCAGTCGCGAAAAACTTTGGGTAACAATACCCGTTACTATAAGGGGAGAGCAAAAAGGGATTTTAGTTTATTAAGAAATAGGTTATTTATGCAGACTATGTCGGTGATGGTAATTTTTTTATTTATTTGGGTGGTATTTCAGTTTAATGGGCCATTATTTGTTGGAATGCAGGACGCTGTTAGGACATGGTTCACTAAGGATACCGATGTTACTCCTGTTGTTAATGTAATTAAAAAAATTGGTATTTATGGGGATTCCTTTGAAAGAGCAGGTTATGAGGTCATAGCTCCTAATGTAGCAACTGCAGTTCTTGAACCTATGACAATACCGGTATCGGGTACAGTGACCAAACCTTATGGTTGGACTATGGTTGAGGGACAGTCTGCTTTTCATGATGGAATTGAAATCGAGGCTCCCTTGGGTACAACTATTAAAGCAGCATACGATGGGACAGTTTTAGAGATTAAAAATCAGGAAGAAACTAGGATGATCTCTATTTCTCACAAGGATGGTTTAGTTACAACATATAGCTATTGCAGTGAGGTCTTAGTTAAGGTTGACCAGCAGGTTACACAGGGGCAGGTTATTGCAAAAGTAGGAAGTAGACCAGGCGAAAAACAAGGCAAGTTGTACTTTGAGGTTAATAAACTAGGGGAGCCCATTAATCCAATGGATCTTTTGTCTACCTCTCTCTGAAATCAAGGTTAAGGTTAAGGCTGAGGTTGAGGAAAAACTAAGAAAAGAAGATTTCACTTCGTTAGATTAAGATTCCGCTTCGCTAGATTTAGATATCTTGTCTGATATTAAAGCTCTGATTGTGTTATGTCATCCTGAGGGAGGTACGACTGAAGGATCTTAAGATTTTTCACTACGTAAGATCCTTCGCTATCGCTCAGGATGACAGGGATGCTTTTGTTTATAGTGGTGTGGTCAATAGGTGATAATTGTGAAGGCTTTAGCCTGTGTCAATCTACAGGTTGGAAATCGCCGTGTGGTGCACGATGACAGTGTTAATATGATTTTATGCTTAACAAGAAGTACTTTTGTTAAGCATATTTTTATATAATGTTATTTCTCAACCTTAACCTAACGAAACGAAGTGAAGTGAAGCCTTAACCTAGCAAACCAGCTTAGCTGGTTTGCTCCCGTTTGCCTTTTTTTTTATTTCAGAGTACTATATTTGTATACCATAATTTAACTTTGGAAAGGAAATTATAGATGCGCCAGTTAATTGAAAATAAAATTTTGCCAAAAGTAGAGAAGCCTTTACGATATTTGGGTGATGAATGGAATGTAGAAAAGAAAGATTGGGATAGTGTTCGTCTCAAAACTGCTTTTGCCTTCCCGGATATATATGAGATTGGTATGTCCCACTTGGGGCTTAGAATTATTTATCATCTTGTTAATGACAGAAAAGACTTTTTAATGGAAAGAGTTTTTGCACCGTGGACTGATATGGAGGAGGAACTTAAAAAAAATAACCTACCCTTATTCAGCATTGAGTCCTATAAGCCTTTAAATGAGTTTGATGTAGTGGCCTTTACTCTCCAATATGAAATGAGCTTTTCTAATATTTTAAATATGCTTGACCTAGGCAGGGTTCCTGTCAGGAGTTCGGAAAGGGGTAATAGTGACCCTCTAGTTATAGCAGGAGGGCCTTGTGCTTATAACCCTGAACCCTTAGCTGATTTTATTGATGCTTTTGTAATCGGGGAAGGGGAAGAAGTAACTCTCGAGGTTTTTGAAGTTATTGCCCGGCATAAAGAGGCAAGAAATGGGCAGATGCAAAGAGAGCAACTTTTAGAGGAACTTATTGGTATAGCAGGTGTATACATACCTAAATTTTATCATGTCAATTACCTTCCTGATGGAAAAGTGAAGGAAATACAGCAGTTAAATGAAAATGCACCTAAATTCATTGCTAAAAGATATATGAAAAATTTGGATACTGCCTTCTACCCCACTAAGCCAATAGTTCCCTACCTGGAGGTTATTCATGATAGAGCCATGCTGGAGGTATTGAGGGGATGTACCAGGGGCTGTCGTTTTTGCCAGGCTGGAATGCTCTATCGTCCTGTAAGGGAACGGCATCCTGAAGTATTAAAGGAACAGGCGGAAAAACTCATCAGAAACACAGGGTATAATGAGATTTCCCTAACATCTTTGAGTTCAAGTGATTATACCTGTATCGAACCGGTAATAAAAGAACTTTTAGATAAATATAGTGAAGAAGGTATAGGAATTTCCTTACCTTCTTTAAGGGTAGACTCTTTTTCTATGGATCTGGCCAATCAGATGCAACGGGTAAGAAAAAGCAGCTTGACCTTTGCCCCTGAGGCGGGAACCCAGAGGCTTCGAGATGTTATTAATAAAGGTGTGACAGAGGAAAATCTGATGCAGGTCAGTGAGGCTGCATTTCGGGAAGGCTGGCATAAGATAAAGCTTTATTTTATGCTGGGATTGCCTACTGAGACAAATGAGGATCTGGATGGGATTGCCGACTTAGCCTATAAGGTGCTTGTTATAGGAGATAGGGTTCGGAGAGAGCAAGGTATGAAGGGACCTCAACCCCAGATAACTATTAGTGTAGCCGGCTTTGTACCGAAAGCCCATACACCTTTTCAATGGGTATCCCAAACCAGACTAGCTGAGTTAAAGGAAAAGCAGCAGTATCTGAGAAGTAAAATTAAAAATAAGAGAGTCACCTATAACTATCATGATGCCCAGCTGAGCTTTATTGAAGCTATTTTTGCCAAAGGTGATAGGAAGCTTGGAAAGGCTCTATATACTGCTTGGCAAAAGGGCTGTAAATTTGATGGCTGGAGCCAGCATTTCAAATATGAGACCTGGCTGGAAACTATCAAAGAAGTAGGCTTAGACCCCGAGTGGTATGCTTATCGAGAGCTGGATTATAATGATATTCTTCCTTGGGATCATATTAATATAGGAGTAAAAAAGCAATATTTAATTCAAGAACACGAGAAGGCTATGGAAATAGCGGTGACGGAGGACTGCCGTTTTAATGACTGTACTGTTTGTGGTATCTGCCAAGATTTTGATGTAGCTTTGGATTTAAAAGGAGGCAAACCCGGTGAACTTAAGAGTTAAATATGGTAAAACCGACCAGGGGAAATTTATTTCCCATCTGGATTTAATTCGAGCCTGGGAGCGGACTTTTCGCAGAGCAAGAACTCCTATTTCTTATAGTCAGGGTTTTAATCCCCATCCCAAGGTATCCTTTGGGTCAGCTCTAGCAGTAGGGTTAACAAGCACCGGAGAATACATGGATATTGTTTTAAAAAGTAATTTTCCAATACAGGAAATTAAAGGAGAATTGGCGAAATACTTACCTGCTGGGTTAATTGTATATGATATAAAGGAAATAGACCCTAAAGCAACCCCTTTGATGGCAGTTATTAATAGGGCTAAGTATTTAGTGGGGATTAATCTTTTTCAGGATGTAAATCAACAAGAATTGGACAATATTCTTAACGATCTATTACAGCAAGAGAAAATAATTATACTGCGTAATACTAAGAAGGGCTTGCGGGAAAGGGATATTCGTGCGGGTATTTTTGAGTTAGAAGCAAAAGTGATAGATAAAAATAAGGTTGAGCTGGTAATGGTTGTAGAAACTGGCAGTGGAGGTAATGTGCGCCCCGAGGAGGTTGTAGAAGCCCTTAAGGAAAAAGGATTATCTATAGAGTCTGAAACAATAAATATTCATCGAGAAGGTCTATATATCAGTAGTGATACTGGCTTAAATACCCCCCTCAGTGTCACAGTTTAAGGAGAGGAGTTTATGAACAAAGAGATTATTGTACAGTCTAATGAGGATGAAACTCAAGTTGTCGTTTTAGAAGATGAACAATTGGTGGAGATATACATTGAACGAAGTGTAAGTGATCGTTTAGTGGGGAGCATATATAAGGGTAAGGTTGAAAATGTATTACCTGGAATGCAGGCTGCTTTTGTCGATATCGGCATGGAAAAGAATGCCTTCTTATATGTTGAAGATGCTATCATAAGCGGTTCTTATCATGATAATGGTGCCAAACTTAATATCAGGGATATCCTAAAGGAGGGGCAGGAAGTTTTAGTTCAGGTTGTCAAAGAGCCTGTGGGAAATAAAGGTCCGAGGGTAACTAGACAATTGACATTACCTGGCCGCTTTCTGGTTTTTATGCCTAGTCTTGACTATGTAGGAATCTCCAGGCGCATATGTGAGGAAGGGGAACGGGAGAGGCTCAAGAATATTGTGGAAAAAATCAAGAGTAAGGATATAGGAGCTATTATTCGTACAGTAGCTGAGGGTGCGTCTGAGGAGGAAATAGCTGAGGATTTAGAAATTCTCCAAAAAACCTGGCAGAAAATTAAGCATAAAGACAAGATATCGGGGGCGCCCATTCTTATTCATAAAGATTTGGAGCTGGTGAAAAGAATTTTGCGGGATGTGGTTACTGATGATGTCCGCAGGATAACTGTAAACTCCCAGTTTACTTATGAACAGATTATGGAGCTTGCCGGCAACAAATCCCTAAAGTATAAAGTTAATCTTGTTGAAGAACAGGATTTATTTACTAAACACAACATCCGTCAGGAAATGGCCAGGGCTTTAAAGAGAAAAGTTTGGTTAAAAAGTGGGGGATATATCGTAATTGACCAAACTGAAGCCTTGGCAAGTATAGATGTGAATACTGGTAAATATGTTGGTAGTGTAGATTTAGCAGATACAGTTCTAAAAATAAACTTAGAAGCAACAGTGGAAATAGCTCGCCAACTGCGTCTTAGAAATATAGGCGGAATAATTATTATTGATTTCATCGATATGGAAAATGAAGAGCATCGTAAAGAGGTATTAATGAAACTAGAGGAACAACTTCATAAGGATAAGACTAAGGCTCATATTTTAGGCATAACCTCCTTAGGGCTAGTTGAAATGACTCGCAAAAAGATGCGGCACTCTTTGAGCACCTCATTGGAAAAAATTTGCCCTTGCTGTGAAGGTAAAGGGAGGATTTTTTCGGAAAATACCATTGCCATTAAAGTTAAGGAAGAACTAAGAGAATTAGCCAGTCGAACAATGGGTGAGACGATTTTAGTAAATGCCAATCCAGATGTAACAGCTCTTCTAATTGGACCGGGAGGAACATTGTTAAAGCAGTTAGAAAATAGACTAAAAAAGGAAGTCATAGTTCGCGGGAGAAAAAATCTAGCTCTTCATGATTATGATATTCAAGTTGTTTATGGGACCCATGAATTAAAGAACAATGTTATTCCCGTTGAAGAAACCCAGCTGGTTAAGGTGAGGATTGAAGAACCCCACAGTCAGAGACCCAGTGATGGAATTGGCCGGATCGAGGGCTATATTATTGATATCGAAAATGGAGGCAGGTTGGTTGGCAAAGAGGTTCTTGTGGAGATAGTAAAGCTATATAGAACAAATGCTAAGGCAGTGATTGTACAGTAACAAGCAAAAATTGGAGGAAAGTATGGGTATTTTTGCATTGGGTGATCCCCACTTATCATTTAATGAAAAAGGTGAAGTATATAAACCTATGGGTATTTTCGGGGAAAACTGGTTGAATCATGATAGAAAAATAAAAGAAAACTGGGAAGCTTTAGTTTTACCAAAAGATATAGTACTAGTACCGGGGGATTTATCTTGGGCACTCAAACTAGAGGAAGCCAAATATGACCTGGAGTTTTTGGGAAAATTGCCAGGTAAAAAAATAATAGTTAAGGGTAATCATGATCTATGGTGGCAGGGAATTGGTAAGGTCAGAAAGCTTCTGCCGGAGGGTATGGAAGCTATACAAAATGATAATATACTACTAGCAAATAAGATAGCAATCTGTGGAACTAGGGGCTGGACTTGTCCGGGTGAAAAAAGTTTTACAGCTGATGACTATAAAATTTATGAGCGGGAATTAGGGCGACTTCGTCGATCACTAGCTAGCATAAATGACGATGTTAAAGATATAATAGTAATGTTGCATTATCCTCCCACTAATGGAAAACATGAAAAGAGTGGATTTATTGAATTATTACTTGAATATAAGGTGCAAACCTGTGTTTATGCCCACCTTCACAGTGATTCTATTAAAGGAGCTTTGCCTGATGAAAAATGGGGGATAAAATTTTATCTTGTAAGCGCAGATGCGGTGGGATTTACACCCAAGAAGATAGTGGATTTATAAAATGCGTGCCCAGTACTCAGTGACCAGTGTCCAGATAGACATTTTATTGGGATAGAATTATGGGCTTGACATTTGCTTAATAGTATTCTATTGCGTCTGACAATACTTTTGGGTACATATTATGCGTCTGACACAATCATTGCATGTCATTATGACTGTCATTGCGAGCGTATGCGAAGCAATCTCTACGTCTTTTTTCTGTAGCACTGTAGCATTGTAGCACTGTAGCATTGTTGGGGACATTCCTCTGACAGCAAAGTATTACCTATTAGAGAGGTGTGTCCCCTGTCCAGCACAAACGGCGCAGCCGTTTTCTAAGGTATTGACTTGCATATAGGAATATAGTATACTTTTTTATTGTAGGCAGTAGACTCAAGTTTACTGTTGAAACCGCACAGGTTGGGTCTTAAAGCGAAACTTGCTACCTAGACTTGGCGAGTATGAGACAGGGAGGTGTAACAATGTACGCAATAATCGAAACAGGCGGTAAACAGTATAAGGTTCAAGAAGGCGATACTTTAAAAGTAGAACTTTTAGATGTTGAAGCTGGTCAACCTGTTGAAATTGACAAGGTTTTAATGGTAAGCAAAGATGGTCAAGTAATAGTTGGCAATCCTTTTGTGGCCGGAGCTAAAGTGACTCTGAAAGTGGCAGAGCACGGTAGAGGCAAAAAAATAATTGTCTATAAATATAAGGCGAAAAAGAACTATCGCAGAAAGCAAGGACATCGTCAACCTTATACTGAAGTAGTTGTAGACAAGATTCTTGCTTAAGAATTATGATAAAAGCAGTTATTTTTCGAAATACTCATGAATACCTGGTTGGTTTTGAGATATCCGGTCATGCTGGCTATGCTGAGATAGGTACAGACATTGTATGTGCTGCTGTTTCTTTTTTGGCAACAACAACAGTTAATAGCCTCGAAGAACAGCTGACAGTACAACCTATATATGAGGTTGATGAAGCTGATGGACACCTGCTTTGTTATCTTCCGGCAAAAATGGACGGCGATGACCAGGAAAAAGCCCAGGTTATTTTGAAAACTTTAGAAATTGGTCTAAGGTCAATTGAACAAGATTATGTTAAGTATGTAAAGCTACTACAGAGGAGGTGGACTAAATGTTAAGACTTAACCTTCAGTTATTTGCATCAAAAAAGGGTGTTGGTAGTTCTAAAAACGGACGTGACAGTGAAGCAAAACGTCTAGGTGTAAAAAGAAGTGATGGCCAGTTTGTCTTGGCTGGTAATATCATAGTTAGACAAAGGGGCACTAAGATCCACCCCGGTGAAAATGTTGGAATAGGCAAAGATCATACTTTGTTTGCATTAACCACTGGTAAGGTGAAATTTGAACGTAAAGATAAAACTAAAAAGCAGGTAAGCATTGTACCTGAAGCTGCAATTAGCTAATTTAAAGACCTGGCCACTGGCCAGGTCTTTTTGCCAAAAGTTGGCAGTAGATGGTCTTCCCCTGTCATCGCTATGAAAGCTCCTGATTATCGCTGTGTCATCCTGAGGAAGGTATGACCGAAGGATCTGAGATTCTTCAGTACGTAAGATCCTTCCCTATCGCTCAGGATGACGGGAATGCTTTCCATTATAGTAGTGTGGGAAACGCAATGACACTGTTTTTAAATCTAGCGAAGCGGAATCTCAATCTAACAAAGTGAAATCTTATTTTCTAAGTTTTCTTAACCTTAACCTAGCGGAGCGAAACCTTAGCCTTATTATTCCTGCCTCTTGCTCCTTGCATCTAGACAGCTAACCAATTATTGGTATAATAAATAGGCATAGTTTTATTTGTTTGGAGGTTATTGAGGTGGAAAAACTACTCAAAGAACTTTTAGAGGCTAATCGTCATCAGCGGCATGACTTTTTAAATCATCTACAGGTTATCTGGGGATATATAAAAATAAAGAGAGAAGAAAAAGCTATTGAGTATTTGCAGGATGTTACAGATTATTTGCAGGGATTACGGGATTTAAATAAAATTAGCCATATTGAACTAGCTGCTGATATCTCGGCTAAAATATTAAGCTTAGGTTTAAATAAAGGGTTTAGAATTTGCGTGCCTGAGGTATGGAACATTGAGGATGAAAATATTCCAAAGGTTAGGGACTTTCTAAATGAATTTTGGGATAAACTAGTTAAAGAAGTTTTTGCAGAAAATGCAAGTTTTACGCTGACTTTCAATGAAGGTGAGATTGTATTAGATGTACATAATATAAACGGTGAATTTTCATGGCAGATATTTAGTTCGATAGGAGAAAAATACGAAATTAGAAATTTAATTGAGGATAAAAAGCTCATATACTTTGTTTGAAAGGTGACTTAAAAAATGTTTTATGATTATGCAAAGATTAATGTAAAGGCCGGCGACGGTGGTAATGGGATGGTGGCATTTCGTAGAGAGAAATATGTGCCTTACGGTGGTCCAGCTGGTGGTGACGGAGGAAATGGCGGCAGCATTATTCTAGAGGCTGATGAGGGTCTAAGAACTTTAGTAGATTTTAGATATAGAGCACACTATAAAGGTGACCGGGGTGAGCATGGACAGGCTAAAAACATGCATGGCAGAAATTCTGAAGATAAAATTTTAAGAGTTCCAGTAGGGACTATTGTAAAGGATAGTGAATCTGAGAGGATAATTGCTGACCTTAGTAAAACAGGCCAAAGGGTAGTTGTAGCAAAAGGGGGAAGAGGCGGTCGGGGTAATTCCCGCTTTGTAAGCTCAACTCATAGAACCCCTACCCTGGCCGAAAACGGTGATGCGGGTGAGGAAAGCTGGATTATTCTTGAATTGAAGCTTTTAGCTGATGTAGGACTAGTAGGCTTTCCTAATGTAGGCAAATCAACAATGATCTCTCGAGTTTCTGCAGCCAAACCTAAAATAGCAGATTATCATTTTACCACAATAACTCCTAATTTAGGACTTGTAAGGATTGATGAAGGACGAAGCTTCGTCATGGCAGATATTCCCGGGCTTATTGAAGGTGCCGCAGAAGGAGCTGGGCTAGGGCATAGATTTTTGAGGCATACCGAACGAACCAAAGTATTAGTGCATGTACTTGATATATCAGGCTCAGAGGCTAGGGACCCTTTAGAGGATTTTCGCATAGTTAATAATGAACTAAAAAAATACAGTCAGTATTTGGTAGATAGGCCAATGGTAATTGCGGCAAATAAAATAGATTTACCTGAAGCTGAAAATAATTTAAAATTAGTAATGGAGGAGTTGAAAGATTACGAAATCTTTCCTATCTCTGCTGTTACTGGCCAAGGTTTACAACCCCTGGTCTACCGACTAGCAGATATTTTGGATGAAGCCGAAAGTGATGCTGAGGTGCCACAGGTAGAAGAAGAACAACTGCGGATGGTAAGGCTAGAAAATAAGCCGCAATTCTATATAAAACAGGAAGATGGAGTCTTTACGGTTAGTGGTCCCGAGATCGATAAGCATTGGACTAGAACTAACTTTGATAATGAGCAAGCTGCACGGAGATTCCTGCAGATTATAGACTCTATGGGCGTTATTAAAGCATTGCGGGAACAAGGAGCTAAGGATGGTGATGTAATACGGATTAAGACTCTGGAATTTGATTTTGTAGATTAGGTGCCATCTTAAAAATTATTCGGAGGAGGAGTCAGTACGGCCATGGAATGTATTGGCTGTGGCAACTGTCAACAAGGTGAAGCCACGTATTATTGTGTTATGCGTAATGGTTTTGTTATTATGGAGCAATCTACTCCTAGGGAGAAGACTAAAACTTCTAACTGGAAAAAGGGTGATCCACAATACGAAAAACATCGCCGTTCCCGTCGGGAATTGGAGAAAATAGGCTAAGTGATCAAAAGAGCTGGTTGCGCAAACCAGCTCTTTTTTAGTCTTTTAGTGGGCGAGTGAGCGAGTGGGCGAGAAAAAATTAGCATTTCTGTCATCCTGAGCGATAGCGAAGGATCTTATGTAGTGAAAAATATCAAGTTCCTTCGGTTGTACCTCTCTAAGGATGACACAGCAAAAATCAGTAGATTTTATAGCAATGGCAATCTTAGCATGTATTATAGTGCAAACCTCAAAAACCTGGTTGTTTTAGTTGTATTTTTGTCACAAAATTATCCTCAGATGTGTCCTATTCTTAGGGTTGAATTAAAAGCCCATAGGCTATTAACGAAAAGACGTTAAACGAATAGACGAGACAACGAATAGACGGTTAAACAATAAGACGGCTTTGCAGCCTTATTGTTTAACTAACGCATCTGGGTGAGTATTTAATTTCCATTTGAGAATATTGGAGTCAATCTCCCAGGTAGCTTCACCTGAATTGTTGAGGTAGCTTATATGTGCTAAGGTAGCGGCCTGGATCAGAAAATATTGGCCGGGGTTATTAATATTTATTTTAAGGGAATTTAATAGTTTTGCTACTATTTCACCAGTAGTTCCCGGCAAAAAGCCCCTGACTTTATTTGTGATGTTATATAGATACTGCCTGTTAGCAACAGTTAAGTCACTAATGGTAGATACCACTTCACCGTGAGCCGGGAGATAGTAAGTACACCTAAAGGTTTCAAGATAATCCAGGGTCTTTAACTGTAAATCAATATCAACAAAATAAGGTACTCCGTGTTTATTTAAGACTTGGGGACCAAAGGCAGCATCAGCCAGATACAGAATATCTTCAAAAAAAACTCCAATTTGGCCCATTGTATGTCCTGGCAATGCAACTATTTCTAGTTTTATATCGTATATAGTTAAGGGCCCTGCTTCTAGGTATTGATCAACAACTACAGGAGCACCCTGCAAGAATTTATTCTTTAGTTCATTTATGGGGTGAGCTCCCCCAAACAGATAAAAGGGTTCATAGCTGGGGTGTTCCATAATAATTCCTTCTATCTTAGGAGCTAATACCTTTGCTTGAAAAGAGTCCTTAAGATATTGGGAGCCGCTGAAATGGTCAGCATGGGCATGGGTATTGATAATATGAGTAAGCTGCCAGCCTTTCTCCTTTAAATTTTTTTCAATGCTTTTAGCAGTCTGCTTATCTATTCCGGTGTCAATCAAAATAGCATTATTATTTATAGCTATAACCCCGATATTTACAGCACTCTTTAAATAATAACAATTATCCTTTAAATGTATTAATTCCATTCGTAATTCCCCTCTCTAAAATGGTGAAAACATTTGGGCAATAGTCGATAGATGATAGACTATTGCAATAGTAATTGCCTAGGAGTTTGTGACTGAAAACTAATTCTCACTAGGCACTGGGCACTCATCTAGTTTTAGCCCCATTATTCTTCCATTATACTAGATTTTTTACTGTTTACAAAGATTGCCTATTGAGGTTATTATGGAGGATGGATTAAGAAAAATAACATACAATATTTAATTTTCTAAGGAGGTCATATGCAAAAGGTTATCACTATATTTAAAAACCATAAGAAAAAAACTGTGGGCCTCATAATTGCTGCCCTTTTTATGATGGGTGCTAGTCAAGTATTAGGCAGTCGAGATAATAAGCCAATCATTGTTGTCACAGGGAAGGTAATTGAAGATAAATTCGAGCAATCTGTTTTTGCTACGGGCACGATAGAGGTTAAGGGCCAAAAGGAGATTTTTGCAAAAATATCTTCGCCTGTCGTAGAAATTGCGGTAGAAGCAGGGCAAAAGGTTAAAGCGGGACAAGTTATTTTAAGACAGGAAGCAGATGATCTTGTATTAAAAGTTGCGGAAACTCAAGCAGCTTTTGATGGCAGACAGTCGGAGCTAATTTCTCTGCAATCCAATCTGAAAACCGGGCAAAGTGAATTAATGCTGGTTACTAAAGATTATGAGCGCAAGAAAGCCTTATATGAGCTGGGGGCCGTTAGCCTGCAGGAATTAGAGCTAGCGGAAAAAAGTATTCTTCTAGAAGAAGAAAAGGTTAGATTATTAAATGAAGCGAAGATTCCTTTGCTAAAAGCTCAGATCGCTGAAGGACAGGTTGCTTTGGAAAGGGCTAAAGATGCTTTAAATAAGGCAGTTGTTACAAGTCCTATAGATGGAACAATATTAAGTCTGCCTGTTAAGGAAAACCATCCTGTCCAGATGGGGACCCTATTAGCTAGTGTTGGTAATTTACTTGAGATGCAAATAGAAACTGGTATTAACGAGGTAGATGCTGCGGATTTACAAATAGGTAATGAAGTGGAAATTACAAGTGAAGGAATCCTCTCGGAGCCTTCACGGGGGGTAATTGAATACATTGCTCCTATTGCGCAACTAGAAAGGACTTCTCAGGGTGACCAGACCCAGGTCAAAGTCAGGGTGAGCGTAGGGGCTAAAGAGGACTTTAAATTAAAACCAGGTTATAGTGTAAATATGAAAATAATTTTGATTCAAAAGGATAAAGCTGTTCTTGTTCCTTATGAGGCAGTAACTCAAAGGGATGGAAAGGATATAGTATTTAGTGTAGATAATGAAGGCAAGGTTATTGCAAAGGAAATCCAGTTAGGATTAAGCAGTGCCTTATTTTTTGAGGTAATTTCAGGGGTAAGTCCAGATGACAAGGTTGTGCTAAATCCCACTGAGGGGATTAATGATGGAGTTAGGGTGAAGGTTAATGATAAAAATTAATAACCTTGTCAAGGTTTATCAGTCGGAAAAAATAGCTGTAAATGCCTTAAAGGGGATAACCTTTTCTGTGCCACCTAAGAGCTTTATTTCAATTATGGGTCCATCGGGGTCTGGAAAATCAACCTTAATGAATATTGTCGGGTGCCTAGACCGTCCTACCTCTGGTCAATATATTCTCGCTGGATTGGATGTTTCTAGCTTAGATAATAAAGAGTTGGCAAGGGTGCGCAATAAAAAAATTGGTTTTGTTTTTCAAACCTTTAATCTTTTGCCTAGATTAACCTGTCTAAGAAATGTGGAGCTGCCTATGATTTATGCCGGAGTTCCCGAAAAGGAGAGAAAAGCAAGGGCTTTATTAGCTCTAGAAAGGGTAGGGCTAGGCGACAGAGTTAATCACCGCCCTAATGAGATATCCGGGGGGCAAAAGCAAAGAGTTGCTATTGCACGGGCTCTAGTCAACGAGCCAGCAATAATCCTGGCGGATGAACCAACGGGAAACTTAGATACCAAGTCGGGAGAAGAAGTTATGGCAATTTTCCAGGATTTGAATCGGGAAGGGGTCACTATAGTCCTTGTTACCCATGAAAAGGAGATAGCTGAACACTCTAACCGAATTATCCAATTCCGTGATGGTCTTCTGGTGCAGGATGAAGGGGTAGAAAGTCCTCTAGATGCCCGGGATATGTTGGCACGCTTAACCAGTGGCGAAGAGGTGAGCAATTATGAATATTAAGGAAAGTATAATTGTTGCCTTAGAAGGAGTCTGGGTTAATAAAATGCGCTCAGCCTTAACTATGCTGGGTATAATTATCGGGGTAGCAGCAGTTATTGCCGTAGTAGCTATCGGTCAGGGTGGGCAAGCTGCAGTCATGACTTCACTAGAAAAAATAGGTACTAATTTGATTATGGTTTATGCCAGAAGTAATGATAGTAATACTGTAACCACGGCGGATTTGATAACTGTTCAGGATGTGGAGGTAATTAAAAATTCCACTACGGCTATCAAATATATTTCCCCGGTTCAGAGTAGGACTATCCCACTTAAACATGGCAAGCAAAATAAAAGAACTAGTACCTATGGAATTTGGCCCGATTATAAATTTATTAGAAATATTGAAATGGAAAAAGGCAGATTTATTACTGATGCTGATGAGAAGGCAGGTCGCCGAGTGGTTGTCATTGATAGTGAGCTTGCTCAGCACTTTTTTGGTCATCAGGACCCTCTCTTGAAGCAGATTGATCTTCTCGGGATACCTGTTACTGTCATTGGTGTTACTAAAAGTGATAAGAACTTTATCATGGGACCTAATCAAACACCCAATGCCTATGTACCCTTTTCTACTTTTACCAGTGCTATCCGCTGGAACTATGTGGGGTATATTGAGGCCAGTGCCGTTAGTAAGGAAGTAACAGATATAGCTATAGAACAGGCTAAAAGAATACTACACCATCGGCACCGCAATGCAGATAAATACCATGCAAACAGCCTGCAGAAAGAAATGGAGCAGGCCAATCAGATCATGGGCATTTTACAGCTAATTGTCGGCTCAATTGCCGGAATTTCCCTGTTAGTAGGGGGGATAGGAGTAATGAACATAATGCTGGTTTCAGTTACAGAGCGGACTAGGGAAATTGGGATAAGAAAAGCTTTAGGAGCCCAGTATCGAGATATTATGACCCAATTTTTGATTGAAGCAGTTGTAATTTGCTTAATCGGTGGAGCCATAGGAACCTTTTTGGGAGTAGGCGGTTCTTTAATTGTAGCTAAAATAGCAAATTGGCCTCCTTTAGTTTCTCCGCTGACTATTATGGTTGCTTTCATTTTCTCTGCGGCTATCGGCATATTTTTTGGAATCTATCCTGCCAATAAAGCAGCTAAATTAGATCCTATTGAGGCACTGAGGTATGAGTAGGAAATTGGAATGTAGAATGTAGAATGTAGAATTTGGAATTTAGGGTTAGAGTTGCGAATTGAGAGATGAGAATTTAGAATTAAGAATTAGATTGAGATTAGAGATTTCGCTTTGCTAGATTTGAAACTGGAAAAATTCTAACGGAATGTAATGTAGTGAAATCTTAATCTAACGAAGTGAAATCTAAATACTTTTGTACTATTTTGATTAACTTATGCTATAATATTAGTACTATACCCTCAAGGAGGTGGAAATACTAGGGCTAACTATAGCCTAGTACTTAGATGTTAAGTGGGAAGCAGAGGCGCTTTTTGCGAGCCTTAGGAAATGCCTTAGACCCTATAGTTCAGATTGGTAAAGCAGGAGTAACTGAAAGTGTAATTTTTTCTCTTAATGAAGCTTTAACTGCTCGGGAACTTGTCAAAGCCAGGGTGTTAAAGAACTGCCTGGAAGAAGAGAAAGATGTAGCTCAAGAGTTAATAGCTGCGACGGGTTCAAATCTGGTCCAGATTATAGGTCGTAATATTATTTTGTATCGCTCCTCGGAAGATAAGTTGATAGAACTACCCAAATAGATTCGAGTAATAGTAATGGCCGATAGCTTTAGTATTTATACTAATGACTATTGGCTATTCTCTATTGTTAGTCAATACTTTTGAAAGACTGGTGAAGTAACATGTTGGAACGGGAAAACTACAAAGCATTGATAACTAATGCTCGTCGAATAGTAATCAAGGTGGGTACTAGCACACTTACCCATAGTACGGGTAAGCTTAATTTGCAGCTTATAGAAAAACTTGTTAGACAGTTAACTGATTTACGCTATCAGGACAAACAGGTTTTACTGGTCACTTCAGGAGCAGTGGGAGCAGGTATGGGCAAATTAGGATTGCGAGAAAAGCCTAAAACCATGCCGGAAAAACAAGCGGCTGCAGCAGTAGGGCAGGGCATTTTGATGCATATTTACGAAAAATTATTTTCTGAATATGGTCAGGTTGTGGCCCAGCTTTTATTAACCCGTCCAGATCTAGCTGACCGGAGACGTTTTCTAAATGCCCGAAATACCCTTCTGACTCTTTTAAATAAAGAGGTAGTTCCAATTATTAATGAAAATGATACTGTTGTTGTCGAAGAGCTAAGATTTGGTGATAATGATACACTAGGAGCATTAGTAGCTGGTCTGGTAGATGCAGACCTACTAATCTTGTTATCTGATATTGATGGTTTATACACTGGTGATCCGAGAAAGGATGAAAACGCCCGCTTAATCCCCGTTGTTGAAGAAATTACTACAGAAATTCAGGGTTTGGCTGGAAGTGAAGGTAGTAAGTTTGGCAGCGGGGGAATGGCTACCAAAATATCTGCAGCAAAAATTGCTATAAATGCCGGTATTCCTATGGTTATTGCCAATGGTAGTCAACCTGATATTATCAGGGAAATATTAATGGGTGCTCAAGTAGGAACCTTGTTTATCCCCAGAGAGGTAAAGCCCCATGCTCGGAAAAGCTGGATTGCCTTTGGTTCTAACATTCAGGGGAAGCTTTGGGTTGATGACGGAGCACGCAAAGCCATTATAACAAATGGAAAAAGCCTTTTACCCAGCGGCATATTTAAAATTGAAGGGATATTTACCTCGGGCCATGTGGTAAGCATTGTAAATTCAGAAGATGTTGAGTTTGCTCGGGGAATTGTTAACTATAATGCTCAGGAATTAGAAAAAATTAAAGGAAATCAGTGCAAAGAAATAGTAAATATATTAGGATATAAAGATTATGATGAAGTAGTCCATCGGGATAACTTAGCGTTAAGGATCTGAAAGGTGGGATTATTGTGATACTAGAGCTAAGAGAAAAGGGACTGTTAGCAAAAGAGGCTGCATACCATCTAGGATTAGCAGACACCACATTAAAGGATAAGGCTCTAATTAAAATGGCTGATGACTTAGAAGCTAGATGTGGAGAGATATTGGTAGCTAATGCTCTTGATATGCAAGCAGCCAAGGAAAAAGATTTTTCTAAAGCATTTCTGGATAGATTGCTATTAACTGAAAACAGGGTTAAGGATATGTCTGAGGGCTTAAGAGCTATTACTAAGCTGAGTGACCCAGTTGGTGAAGTTGAGTCCATGTGGACAACAACCCATGGATTACAAATAGGTAAGATGCGTGTTCCTTTAGGTGTAATAGGTATCATATATGAAGCTAGACCTAATGTTACCGTTGATGCTGCTGGGCTATGTCTAAAATCCGGTAATGCAGTAATTTTAAGAGGAAGCTCTGATGCTATTAATTCTAATATAAAAATAACGGAAATTATTAGTAAGAGTGTGGAGACTGCTGGGCTTCCTAAGGGCTCTATCCAACTAATTGAAGATACCAGCCGTGAAGTGGCCAATCAGATGCTAAAACTAAATGAATACCTGGATGTATTGATTCCCCGTGGTGGAGCAGGGCTAATTAAAACGGTAGTTGAAAATGCCACTGTTCCCGTTATTGAAACAGGAGTTGGTAATTGCCATGTCTATGTGGAATGTGATGCAGATTTGGACATGGCTGAAAAAATAATTATTAATGCTAAAACCCATAGACCAGGTGTTTGTAATGCCGCAGAAACTTTATTAGTTCATAAAGATATTGCGGAGAAGTTTCTGCCTATCGTTGGCGAAAAGCTTAGGGCTTTAGGTGTAGAAATGCGCTGTTGCTCTGTTGCTCAGCAATTAATACCCGGTAGCCAAGGGGCTTGTGAAGAGGATTTTGCTGAAGAGTTTTTGGATTTAATTCTTGCGGTTAAGATTGTAGAGGATATAAATGAGGCCTTAGTTCACATTAGAAAGTATGGTACTAAGCACTCGGAAGCAATAGTTACAAATGACTATAAGAAAGCAAGGCTTTTCCAACGGGCGGTGGATGCTGCTGCAGTGTATGTTAATGCATCTACTAGGTTTACTGACGGCTTCCAGTTTGGGTATGGTGCTGAAATTGGAATCAGCACTCAAAAACTCCATGCCCGGGGACCTATGGGATTAAAAGAGCTGACAAGCTATAAATATGTAATATTTGGAGATGGACAGATTAGAGCATAGCGTGGGCGCGCTAATTCGTGGGCGTGTGGGCGCGTAAAAAAGGCTGAGGTTTTAAGCTGAGATAAGGATTAAGATTAAGATTGAGATTTCGCTGCGCTAGATTAAAGATTAAAGATTAAAGATTAAAGACTAAAGACTAGTCTATGGAGTATGGACTATTGACGACTTGATGAACAAAGGTGTGATAAGATGAGTTTACCCAAAAAGGCTATAGGGATTATGGGGGGAACCTTTGACCCTATTCATTACGGGCACTTAGTTACTGCAGAAGCGGTAAGAAATGAATTTGATTTAGAAAAGGTTTATTTTGTACCCTCTGGTAATCCACCTCATAAAGATCCCAATCTGGTAACGGATTCACAGCACCGTTATCTGATGACTTTTTTATCAATTACTACCAACAAATATTTTGAGATGTCACCAATGGAGATTAATAGAACGGGAAAATCCTATGCTTATGATACTGTTAAAGTCTTTAGACAAAATTTCCCTGATCATGGTATATACTTTATTACAGGTGCCGATGCGATCAAAGAAATTTTAACCTGGCATAGGGTAGAAGAATTACTAGATATTTGTTACTTTGTAGCGGCAACTCGACCAGGATATGACTTGGATGATCTGCAAAAGGAAGAGTTAAAGGTGCTGCCCGAAGAGTATTTGAAAAGAATAAAGATTATTGAGGTTCCCGCTATGGCAATATCATCTACTGAAATCAAAAAGCGGGTTAAAGAAAGGAAACCTATCAAGTATCTTCTCCCGGAAGCAGTGGAACAGTATATTTATAAGAACGAACTTTATACTAGTGGACAACTAGATGAGTGAACAAGAGGAATACTCAGGTTAAGGTTGAGGGTGAGGTAAAGATTGAGATTTCGCTGCGCTAGATTGAGATATCGCTTCGCTAGATATAAATTTTCTCGGGCACCGGGCACCGGGCACCGGGCACTGGTCCCTGGTCCCTGGATTTTTTAGTGTGAAAGAGGTTGTAAGATGGAGGAATACACAGCTCTTATTAAAAAAAGGCTGAGTAAAAAAAGATATGAGCATTCTCTAGGTGTAGCGAAAACAGCACGGAGCCTGGCACTGAGCTATGGGGTTGATCCTGAACAGGCATATTTGGCGGGAATTTTGCATGATTACGCTAAAGAATTGACTAATCACGAATTATTGGAACTTGGGAAAATGTACGACTTAATTCTGGATGATGCTGAAATTAGAGAACCGGCGCTTTTACATGGCCCTGTTGGAGCAGTTTTACTTCAGAGAGAATTGGGTATTAATAATAGTGAAATCTTAGCTGCCATAAGGTATCATACGACTGGCTGTGGGAATATGGATAAATTAACCCAAATAATATATATTGCCGACTATATAGAGCCTAATCGGAATTTCCCCGGTGTTGAGATTTTAAGGGAAATAACTTATAATAATTTATCCCAGGGAGTCTTACAAGGTCTAAACCAAACAATTAAATATATACTTGAAAAAAATCAACTGCTTCACTTTTTAAGTGTACAGGCTAGAAACTGGTTGTTGTTAAGTGGAGCAGTGAAAAAGTGAAAAAGTGAAAAAGTTTCTTTTGTTTAACCACGGGCCCTTAGGGCACACGGATGAATTAATAACTAAGGTTAAGGTTAAGTAAATGTTCAATCTATTTTCTCAATCTAAACCTAGCGGAGCGAAACCTTAACCTTTATGACCAGCACTGGGCACCAGTCACCAGTAACTAGCCACTAATAATACAAGGAGGTTTAACGTTTGGAAATTTTAAAACTTGTAGAGTATGTTGTAAAAGCCGCTGATGATATAAAAGCGCAGGACTTCAAAATACTTGATTTAAGGGAAGTTTCTTCAATTACTGACTATTTTGTAATTTGTACTGGTTCATCGTCAACTCAAACTAAGGCTATTGCTGATAATATTGAGGAAAAGCTGCAAAAGGAGCATTGCTTGCCCTTGTTGAGGCGGGAAGGTTATCAGCATGGAGCATGGATTTTACTTGATTATGGAAGTGTAGTTGTTCATATATTTAAACCGGAAGAAAGAGAATTTTATAATATAGAAAGACTTTGGAGAGATGCAGAAGCTGTGGAAGTATCTGCTTTTTTAGGTGAGTAAGATGTCTTATACTGATTTAGCTTTAATTTATGATAGATTAATGGAGGACATCAACTATAATCAATGGGTTGATTATCTGATAAGGCAAATGGAAAACCACCAGGCCCCGGGCAAGGTGGTTTTAGATTTAGGCTGCGGAACAGGCAGTATTACTGTTGCATTAACTCAACGGGGATATAAAGTGACAGGAATTGATATTTCCCCGGAAATGTTGACACAGGCTGAACAAAAAGCCAGAGTAGCTGGGATTACTATTCCTTTTTATCAACAGGATATTCGGAATTTAGAGCTGAACTTTCGACCAGATGCAGTTATTGCTACCTTTGATACTCTAAACTATATTTTGAATGAACAGGATTTGCGTTGTGTTTTTGAAGGGGTATATAGGAATCTGCAAGAGGATGGATTATTAATATTTGACCTAAATACCCAATATAAACTATTAAAGGTTTTAGGGGAAAACGTCTTTACCCATAATACGGAAGATTTGGTTTATATTTGGGAAAATTCTTTTGATTATAACTCTAATGTTTGCCAAATGGATCTATCCTTCTTTGCTTTAGAGGAGAAATCAGGTAAGTATCTGCGCTTTGACGAGACCCACTTGGAGAGGGCTTACGGAGAAAAAGAGATAATTGAGATTTTAACTAAAACCGGTTTTAAGCTTCTAGGTGTCTATGGTGAACTGACATTTGACCCGCCTATGCAGGAAGAGGAAAGGATTTTTTTTGTAGCAAGGAAATGTAGCATTTGAAACCACAGATAAACACGGTTAAAAGGTCAATAGACGATAGACTATAACTTGCAAGTCATTGTTATGAAAGCTATTGATAGTAGCTGTGTCATCCTGAGGGAGGAACGACCGAAGGATCTTAAGATTCCTCACTATGCAAGATCCTTCGCTATCGCTCAGGATGACGGGAATGCTTTCGTTTATCGTGGTGCGTGCAACGCGTGATAATTGCGAAGGAGGTTACGACTGAAGCAATCTTTCTTTTTCGCGAACGACTTTTATCAGTAGATATAACTAATTGAGTGAGAAAATAAGTGAGATAGTAAAAAACCAGTAGAATTTTTTTTGTTTTCCTGTAGCACTGTAGCACTGTAGATGCAAAAAGACCCGCTTCAAATGAAGCAGGTCTTTTTTCTATTCTTCATCTAGGAATTCTAAGAATGGTTTTTCTAAGTCAACTAAGGCGTTAACAACTAATTCTACTAAACCGCCGTAGTGAACATTATATTTATGGGTTACTTCGTAATATTCTAAGATATCCCTAATTGCACCTTTACAGTTAGAACATGGCGCACAAACATATTTTGGAACGGCTGGGTCCTCGATAGTATCTTGGAAAGCGTTAAGGATTTGCTCGAATTTTTTACGGGTAGTCACTTTATTTCTGAATTCGCCAAAGTTCATGGAATTCATGATGGCAAATCCGCTACCGCCTCCGCAACAGTAGTTATCAACACCATGGGGTGTCATTTCACGGAAGTTTGTACAGACGGCCTTAATTATTTCTCTTTGAGGATTAACTATTCCCATTTGCCTTACATAGTTGCAGGGATCGTGTAAGGTTACAGGAAAATTGTTTTTGCTGGGATCTAATTTCAATTTACCTGATTTAACCATTTCCTCTAAAATGGGCAGAAAGCTTTCAACCGGTATTTTATTATCACTGCTGGTCATCCTATCAGCAACTAGAGCCACAGATTTATGAGCGTGGCCGCATTCTCCCACAATAATCCGATTTACTCCCAAGTCTTTTGCTACTTTGAATTGTTGTAGAGCAATTTTTTTTGCTTGAGCATCATCGTACCAGATACCATAGTTTACATTATCATAACCTAAAAGGTCACTACTTAAGGTCCAGTCTAAACCTGCTTTTTCAAAAAGGATAGCAAAGGCTATGGGGTTTTCTGGCCAAGCCATAAATTCACCGGCATTATGGGTCAGAAGAATATCGGCACCTTTTTTATCGATAGGAATCTTAATACTCATCCCTGTTTTTTCTTCGATATCTTCTTCTAGAAATTCAATAATATCCAGAAAAGCTGGCTTTGTAATACCTGTAGACGAACCAGTTTTTAGTTGAAGTTGAGTTCCTTTTTCGTGTAAAGGTTTAGGAGCAATACCCATCTCCTGACTGAAAATTTTCCTAATTTCTTTAGCAATAACAGCATTATCTAAACCTAATGGACATGTTTGTGCACACCGTCTGCACAGGTTGCAGCGATAAGATAATTCGCCAAGTCTAGCTATTGTTTCCCAAGTGAGATCAATATCAGCACCTACTAAGCTCCCGAAAAGTTTACCGCTAGTTGTGAAGTATTTCTTAATTATTCTTCTTAAGATTTCAGAGCGAAAAATAGGTCTGTATAGCTCATGCCCGCCAGAAGCCTCATAAATATGGCAAGCCTCTGAACATGTATGACATTTTCCGCAATAATCCAGAGAGAGCATAAGGGGCTGAATAATACCTCGGTTTGTTTCTTCAGAAAGCATCTTCTCTAGACCTGATAAGAACTTCTTAACCAATTCATCCTGCTCTTCTTTAGTTTTGGGGGTTTCAAAGGTATCTAAGCCTATATATCCATCTAAAGAGGCACAGTATTTCTCCGCCCAATCTTCTTTAGGTTCAGTCAATTCCGGTTCCATTCCCGGTTTATCATAAGGTGCAGGTAAGTCCATTAACTTTTCTAATTTTGTCAACTGCTTGACAGGTTTACTTATATCTTGCACTTTTAAATCTTTAGAATTTATCATTTTTTCTCCTCCAATCTTTGAATTTACATTTCCTGAGTTTTAGGCGGTTCTGGCTGATAATGGGGAGCTGACCAATTATTTTTTGGCTTTGCAATTTGAGCTTCTTTAATTATCTTATCAACCTCGCTGCCTGGTACGTTGGGGTCATTATCCCATAATACTTTGTGGAAGGAGAAATACTTTCCAACATAATGACTCATCTTAGTTAAAGGGATATAAATAAGTAATATTCCTAAAAGGATTATATGCAAACTTAAAACAGCACTAGCTTCGATAGGACTAAAGGTAAGCATGCTCATGGCAATATGCCGACCGTAATTAAATCCGGGATCAGAAACCCAAACCATAAGACCTGTAACAGCAACTACTAAAATAAATGCCAAGTTGAAGTACTCTTGTAATGTAGTATATTTTTTGAAATAATCTACAAATTGCCTTTTTATTAAAAGTGCGCCGGCTCCAAAGGCTACCATTAGAGCGCCGACAAGGCCGGTAATGAAGGTAAGATGGTAAACAACTACAGCCCACCAGTGCCCGCTACCCATTGTGATCCCGGCTAATTCTGTAAGTGCCCCGACAAATAAAAGTGCAGTCCAGACAAAAAGGATATAAATTCCGAGATGCAGAGAATAAGAAATCCACCATAAAGGCCTTTGGTTGTCAAAAAGTTTTTTGATAAAGAGCACTTCTTTTAACATATCAACTATTTCTTCAAACAAAGATGTTTCCCTTGGCTTTTTCCACCATTCAAGTACCTCGTAATAGGAACCACCGTAATGACCTTTGCCTTTTTCTTTAGGAACAGGATAAAGATCCAGACGGCCGTGCATGGGCATTTTGCCGTATTGGATGGCTTTATAGATGGATAGGCCTATAAATGCAAGCAGTGAGACATAAGATAAAATAAGTAAGAACATTCACATACCTCCTTGAAAAATTAAGATTCATTCATATAATTATTTTCACAAATAGACCCAAAAAGAAAGAAGATTCAGGCCTTATATCCTACGTTATACACCTCCTTAGTAATCTATTGTTACTTCTACATTATAAACCTTAAATCATGCTTTTCTACTATTAAATATAAACATTATCATCATTAAAATTGTTTATGTAAAAGAGAAACTTTAAGTTAGTATATTTTATTACGTTTTCACCAGTTTTTTCTGTTTGACAAACTAAATTAATAATTGTTATAATATCAGACGTAGCAATAAATCTAGGAAAAAATTGTTCAGAAACAAGTAGTTAGTAGTCTATAATCCGACTTCTGACTTACGAACTC
>Ga0209643_1000143_pt1 | contig 169281 bp, 152 predicted proteins | sample AutmiccBRH37_all_FD_187383 | JGI IMG/M metagenome (GOLD analysis project Ga0209643, IMG submission 187383) | Deep subsurface microbial communities from Mt. Terri, Switzerland - Autotrophic microbial communities BRH/37_all (SPAdes) (version 2) | ecosystem: Environmental > Aquatic > Deep...
TGAATGGAAGGAAGCACAAACGAAACCTGAATGTGCTGGTGGTGGGCGGATCCGGTTCCGGCAAGACGAGATTTTACGCAAAACCTAACGTCATGCAGGCTAACACCTCTTTTGTCGTCCTCGACCCGAAAGGCGAAATCCTGCGGGACACGGGGAACCTGCTTAAAGCCAAGGGTTATGAAATCAAGGTGCTGGATTTAATCAACATGCACCTGTCCCACTGCTACAACCCCTTTGCCTATTTGCAGGATGACAAGGATGTATTGAAGCTGGTGACAAACCTGATTAGAAACACGACGCCAAAAGGCTCCAATACCAACGACCCCTTTTGGGAACGCTCCGAAACCGCACTGATGGAAGCATTGATCCTGTATCTTCTCTATGAAGCGCCGCCGGAGGAGCAAAACTTCCCGATGGTCATGGAAATGATTGCCGCCGCCGAAGTCCGGGAGGATGACGAAACCTATCAAAGTCCTCTGGATGAGCTGTTTGAACGGCTGGAAATGCGTGAGCCGGAGCATCTGGCGGTGAAGCAGTACAATATCTTCAAGCTGGCAGCAGGCAAGACTGCCAAAAGCATCCTTATTAGTCTGGGTGTGAGACTGGAAAAATTTAATCTGACTTCCATCGCTGGAATTACCAGCACAGACGAATTGGAGCTGCCTTCCATCGGAGAACGTAAAACGGCGCTCTTTGCTGTAATCCCCGATAATGACAGCAGTTTCAATTTTATAGTTGGAATGCTCTACACCCAGCTTTTCCAAAGTCTCATGTACCTTGCCGACTATCGCTACGCTGGTTGCCTGCCTATCCATGTCCACTTTGTCATGGATGAATTTGCGAATGTCGCCTTGCCGGATGAGTTTGACAAGCTGCTTTCCACCATGCGTTCAAGGGAAATATCAGTATCCATCATTCTGCAAAACCTGGCGCAATTAAAAGCCCTGTTCAAAGACACCTGGGAATCCATTGTGGGCAACTGCGACGAATTCCTGTACCTGGGCGGCAATGAGCAGTCCACCCACAAGTATGTGTCAGAGCTTTTAGGCAAAGAAACTATCGACACCAATACCTATGGGCTGAGCAAGGGCAGAAACGGTAGTTATTCCACCAATTACCAACAGTCCGGCCGGGAGCTTCTCACTCCCGACGAGGTAAGGATGCTGGACAACCGCTACGCCCTGCTGTTCATCCGGGGAGAACGAGCGGTGATGGACGAAAAATATGATATTATAAAACACTCCAATCTGAAGCAGACCGCCGACGGCGGCAGTCAACCCTTCCGGCACGGTGGTGTGGAAAGTGCCCTGAACTGGAGAACTGTGTTATTGAACGAAGAAAGCGATTACGAGCTTCTCTCCGAGGAGGAGCTCGAAATCCTGATGCAATCCTGAAAAACAATATATGGAGGTATGATCTTATGAAAATATCCAAGAGAACAAAGATGGCTTTTACCGTCTACTGCGCATTGGTACTAATCATTACTCTCTTTACCGCAGCGGTCTACGCTGCAGATGATCCGTTGACCGTCATCAACAACCTGTCTAATTTTATCTTCGGACTGATCCGTGCCATCGGGATGATTCTGCTGGGCTTCGGTATCGTGCAGATCGGTTTGTCTCTTAAATCCCACGACCCATCCCAGCGGGCCAACGGTTTCCTGACCCTTGCGGGCGGTGTCATCATCACCTTCGCAAAGGAAATCCTGAACCTCATCGTAGGAGGTTGAGCGCAATGTTTAACAAATTCCCCATCAATGAAAAAATGCACATACATTCACTGGACGGCGAGCTGCGGGAAGCTACCATCCTAAAGAGGCTGGGTGACAACGATTATCTTGCCGAATACAACGGAGTCAAGTGCCATGCAATATACAACCCCTTTGTCAATAAATTCTATGTGGATGACAAGTATGGCGTCATCATGGACAAATTGCCCGGCAGGGATGAATCATGCCGGTAACAATCACTAAGGCAAGCCCGTGTTTCGTGCGCGGGCTTGCCTTAGGAAATGAGGTGAGTTTATTTGGGAAGCAGCAACTGGGTTATCGACAATTTGAATAACGCCTTGCAAACATGGAACGAAAAGCTGGCGGAGATCTGGCAGCTTGTGTGCCAATCCCCCACAGAATTTAAAGGCGGCGGTATCTGGAATGTTATTGTGAATATCCACGGTGCATTGCAGGCCATCGGCCTTGCTCTGCTGGTGCTGTTTTTCGTAACCGGCGTGGTTAAGACCTGCGGCAGTTTTGCGGAAGTAAAAAAGCCGGAACATGCATTAAAGCTATTCATACGGTTCGCCCTGGCAAAAGGCGTCGTGACCTACGGGCTGGAGCTGATGATGGCGCTGTTCAATATCGTACAAGGGATTATCTCCACTATTATGAGCAGTGCGGGCTTCGGGACGACGACCGAATCCGTCCTGCCAAACAGCATTGTGCAGGCCATTGAGAATTGCAGCTTTTGGGAGAGTATCCCGTTGTGGGCGGTGACGCTGATCGGCGGCTTGTTTATCACGGTACTGTCCTTCATTATGATTATGTCGGTGTATGGGCGGTTTTTCAAATTGTATTTATATACTGCAATTGCCCCTGTGCCTTTGGCTTCCTTTGCCGGAGAACCGAGCCAGAGCATCGGCAAATCCTTTTTGAAAGGTTATGCCGCTGTCTGTCTGGAAGGGGCGATCATTGTGCTCGCCTGCGCCATTTTTTCCGTCTTTGCTTCCTCCCCGCCGGTGGTGGACACCAATGCCAGCGCCGTCACGATGGTATGGTCCTATGTAGGAGAGTTGATTTTCAATATGTTGGTGCTGGTCGGTGCAGTGAAAATGGCTGACAGGGTGGTGCGGGAGATGATGGGATTATAAAGGGAAATCGAATATTACCGTTCGTATCCTCATATATCCTTAAACTGAACACCCTCCCCATAAACAACAGGTTTCCCTGTTCTTGGATCAAGCAAATCCCCATGCTCGTTAAACTGAATTTTATCAAGAGGCTCGCCCATCTCTCTTGCCCGTCGGATTTGCCATGCGACATCATCTTCATGATATTTCTCGTCACGGTTGCGTCGTATCGCCTTTATAAGTGATACAATCCAGCTTATCACGGTCAAGCCAAGCAGCGAGAAAAGAATAATAAATGCTAAAGTCTCATGTTCACCTGCCCACCTGTTCAGTACGGTACTGAATAGCAGGAAGCAAAGAATGGGAATCGTCAGCCGGAGCTTTCCGGCTACCTTAAATATAAAAGAGAGAATGAGCAATCCCGCCGTAAGGCAAAGGGAAATAATTGCTGCGATTGGCATAATGGACACCCCTTCCATATAATCTATATATTTACATTATATCACAGCGGCGCAAATGTATAAAAAGTGGAGGCTCAACATGAAAAAGTCATGCTTTGATAAAAAACTGGAAAAAGAGAAAGAAAAACTTTACAGACTTGCGGATAAAGCCTTGGAAAATGGTATCCCTCTCACACAGGATAAGGCCTTTATGGCACAAAATCGCAAGGTTGATGAATTGGTTGTCAAGATACAAAGGGAGAAAGAAAAGCGTAGAAAAAACCAACAGGAACGATAAGTCAAGTAGCCCGGTAGCGCTTCGCTGCAATGGGCTTTTTTATTTGGAGGTGATTGAATTTTGGAAGTCAAGATTAACCGGGAAATCCGGGATTATACCGAAAGCCTGTTTTTTGGACTGTCCATGCGGCAGTTCATTTTTTCTGTTCTTGCTGTCGGTGTGGCCGTGGGCATCTACTTCGGTCTGCGGAGCTGCTTCGGTACGGAAACCGTAAGTTGGATATGCGTTTTAGGAGCCGCACCCTTCGCAGCTCTCGGTTTTATCAAGTACCACGGTATGACGGCAGAGCAGATTCTATGGGCGTATATCAAATCGGAATTCCTCATGCCTAAAAAACTGACCTTTTATCCGACCAACATTTACTTTGAAGCGCTCAAAAATGTTATTGCAAATCATGAAAAGGAGGAATTGAAACGCAATGATTAAGACACTGCAAAAAATCATGAAGCAGGATAAGGAACGGTTTGTTGTGCCCAAAGGTGTCCAAAAGGCCATTCCCATAAGTGCCATCTGGCCGGATGGGATTTTTCGCGTGGGCAACAAGTTTTCCAAGTCCTATCGCTTTGAAGATATAAACTACGCTGTAGCATCCAAAGAGGACAAGGAAGCGATGTTTTTGTCCTATTCGGAGCTTTTAAATTCCTTTGACAGCGGAGCAACCACCAAAATCACCATTAACAACCGCAGGTTGAATAAAGTCGACTTTGAAAGCTCCATTCTGATCCCGTTAAATGATGATAGACTGGACGAGTACCGCAAGGAATATAACCGGATGCTTTTGGATAAAGCTACAGGCGCAAACAGCATTGTACAGGATAAATATGTCACCATATCGGTAATGAAAAAAAATATTGAGGAAGCGCGGAACTACTTCTCCCGTATTAGCACCGACCTGATTACCCATTTCTCTCACCTGGGATCAAAGTGTGTGGAGCTGGATGCCACCGACCGCCTGCGAATCCTGCACGATTTTTTCCGCGCCGGAGAAGAGACAGACTTTCATTTTGACCTGTCTGACACTATGAGAAAGGGTCACGATTTCAAGGACTACATCTGCCCCGACACCTTCGAATTTGAAAAAGATCAGTTTCACATGGGAAGCAAATTCGGACGCGTCATATTTCTGCGGGAGTATGCCAGCTACATCAAGGACAGCATGGTATCCGAGCTTTGCGATCTGAACCGCAATATGATGCTATCCCTTGACATTATCCCTATTCCAACCGATGAAGCCGTGCGGGAAGTGGAAAACCGGCTGCTCGGAGTGGAGACCAACATTACCAACTGGCAGAGGCGGCAGAACCAAAGCAACAACTTTTCCGCTGTTGTGCCTTATGACATGGAGCAGCAGCGCAAGGAAAGCAAGGAATTTCTTGATGACCTGACTACACGCGACCAAAGGATGATGTTTGCCGTTTTAACGATGGTTCACATTGCGGACAGCAAGGAGCAGCTTGACAGCGATACCGAAACCCTGCTTACCAACGCCCGAAAGCATCTTTGCCAATTTTCCACCCTGACCTTCCAGCAAATGGACGGACTAAACACGGTGCTGCCTTTTGGTCTTCGGAAAATTGATGCCATCCGGACGCTGACTACGGAAAGCACTGCGGTTTTTATTCCGTTCCGGGCGCAGGAGATTTCCCACAGCGGCGGTATCTACTATGGCCAAAACGTTATCAGTAAAAATATGATCATTGCCAACCGCAAGCATCTTCTCAACGGGAACTCCTTTATTTTAGGCGTTTCCGGCTCAGGCAAGAGCTTTACCGCCAAGAGGGAAATCGTCAATCAGATTCTTTCCAGCGATGACGACATCATCCTGATTGACCCGGAGCGTGAATATTCATCGCTTGTCAAGGCGATGGGCGGCGAGATTATCCACATCTCGGCAACCTCTCCGAATCACATTAACGCATTGGATATGAGCAAAGACTACGGCGACGGCGCAAACCCAGTTATCCTCAAATCCGAATTTGTTCTTTCCTTGTGCGAGCAGTTGATCGGAGGACACAACCTGGGCGCAAAGCAGAAATCTTTAATTGACCGCTGCACTGCCAGCGTCTACCGGACGTACCTGCAAAGCAATTACCAGGATAAGCTACCAACCTTACAGGACTTCCATGCGGAGCTGTTGAAACAGTCGGAACCGGAAGCACAGGAAATCGCCCTTGCTATCGAGCTGTTTACCAGCGGCAGCCTGAACACCTTTGCCAAGCCTACCAACGTGGATGTCAACAACCGACTGATTTGCTATGACATCCTGGACCTAGGCAAACAGTTGCTTCCCATCGGGATGCTGGTGGTTCTGGACAGCATCTTGAACCGCATCACACAAAACCGGGCGAAAGGCAAAAACACCTTCATTATCATTGATGAAATTTACCTGCTGTTCCAGCATGAGTACAGCGCTAACTTCCTGTTCACGCTCTGGAAGCGTGTCCGAAAGTATGGCGCTTTTTGTACGGGCATCACTCAAAATGTGGACGATCTTCTGCAGAGTCATACGGCTCGCACCATGCTGGCCAACAGCGAGTTTATTGTCATGCTCAACCAGGCTTCTACGGACAGAATGGAGCTTGCCAAGCTCCTGAACATTTCCGACCTTCAGCTTTCCTACATCACCAACGTTGACGCCGGTAACGGTCTCATTAAGGTGGGCAGCTCCCTTGTTCCTTTCACCGACCAATTTCCGCACAACACCAGGCTTTATAACCTGATGACCACCAAGCCGGGCGAACAAGCCCAAATCTGACAGAAACTTAACATGCAAACGGCTGGCTGTATCTTCGGTCAGCCGTTTATCTATCTTATGGAGGAGGAAAATACAATGGAAACCATACGGTTTGCAAGTAAGGCGCATAAGACTTTTTATTGCGAAATGCTTATTAAAACCCACAATGATGATGCCTATCATAGGGCATTTTTCTATACGATGGGAATTTGCGCAGAAACAAGGTGTAATATCCGCACCCTCTTTGATTTCAAAAATTGCGGAATTAACCCGGATGGTCTTTCTGCTCCATGGCAGACGGGCGGTACGCGTCGCCTGTGTCGTTTGGCTTTTAATCTCTGGAACGGCTTTACGGAGGAAGGAAAAGAAAACAGTTCTACACCCTATGAGCTGTTTGACTACAGCTTTGCACCATACTTTTTTGAAGCCATCCGGCTACGTTATCCCGAGTACTGCAGGAACGTGAAGAGTACCATGCCGTATCTTTCTCCAACAATACGTTGAATTCGAATGAACCAGATCAGGGAAGGAGGCGCGCACATTGAAAGAAATCAAAACTAAATCTGCTATCAAGGATATTAAGGCGCTGGATAAGACGGCAGACGTGTCCCGCAGGATGAAAAATGCCTATATTCGCACTAAAGACCAAGCGGAACAGCTCGGGAATGACGATAACGGCAACTATGTGGACGATGCAGGGAATAGCATCCGGGAGGGTGCAGAAATTGTTATCCGAAAAACCGGACATACCGCAGGAAACTACGGCAAAAAGGCAGTTAAAAAAATAAAGGAACGCGGCGCGTCGGATGTAGATGATTCTCGTTACCACGATTCAAACAGTGAGAATGTGAGGCATACCCCCACAAGTGAGGCTAAGGAAGCAGTGAATCAGAACGTTTCCCAACCCGGAACTAAGCAGGTGTCAAAACACAATGATATCCAGCCCAGGGCAAAGGAAACCGTAAGGCGGAAATTTGCCCTGTCCAAACCAAGTGAATTGGCAAAACGCAGGTTCGTTCAAAGCAGAGTGAAACAGCGGCATACAGCGGCTGAAGAAATCCAGCCGTCAATTCAAAAAACCGTCCAAACACAGGCGACGCAGGCAGGCGGAGAATCTGTCGGAAGTATAACCGCACAAACTGTACAGCGCCCTCTGTTTCAACCAGCCGAAAAAGTAGCAGTGCAGGCCCTCCATCCCTCCAGCACACCGGGACACACCATAAGGCAAGCTGCCGATACTGGAGTCAAAAGTATAAGGGAAACCTCCAAAGATATAGTGAAAACAGTACAAAGATCGGTTAAGAACGGTAATAAGACTGTAAAGGAAGCCACAAAAAGTACGGTAAAAGCAGCTGCTAAATCCATCAGGATCACCGGACATACTACCAGGGCTGCCGTAAAGACTCCGCAGGCAGTGGCAAAAAACGCCGCTAAAACCACACAAGCTGCCCAGAAGGCTGCACAGGCAGCTCGAGTAGCAGCGAGAGCGGCGGTTGTTTCAGCAAAGACAGCGGTGAAGGTAATGATGGCCGCCATCAAAGCCATCATCGCGGCAGCCAAGGGCTTGGTCGTCCTGATTACTTCCGGGGGCTGGATAGCAGTGCTGGTCATTCTTGTGATATGTCTTACGGGGCTTTTATTAGGTTCACCCTTCGGTGTATTCTATTCCAATGAAAGGTCCAGCGGAAACACGCCGGTCATGACGGAGGTTGTTGGCGGGCTTAACGAGGAGTTCACGTTCAAAATCCAACGAGTACAGGATGAAAATCCCCATGACATACTAGAACTGTCAGGAAGTGATAGTATCTCTTCAAGCCAGTGGCGGGAAATCTTGGCGGTTTATGCGGTAAAAGTGACCGCCGATCCGGAAAACGGCATGGAGGTTTCCACTCTCGACAATGCCAAGGTGGGCATCTTACGAGGTGTCTTTTGGGATATGAACAAAATCGATTATTGGATAGAAACCATTGAACATGAGGAAACCGTAACCACCACAGATGAGGAGGGCAATAAAACCACGGAAACCGTTACCACCACGGAAACTATCCTGCATATCAATATAACCTCCAGATCCCATATGGACATGATTGCTGAGTATGGCTTCAGATCTGATCAGGTGAAAATGCTGGATGAGTTGATGAAGGATGAATACCGACAGCTATTTATCCAGCTTATCGGCAATTAGGCGGATATGGCCTGCCACCACAGGAAATTGCGGTCCTGCAGAAAGACATTGGAATACAAAGAAAATAATTTAATGACCAAATTGCGTAGAAAGGTGGAAAAGCAGATGAACTTGGAAGAATTAAAGGAAATGGAATATATAAAGTGCGTAAGTCTATTAACTGAGTTGATTGACCTGGACGCGTATGCAAAAGAAAAAATTCATAAATGCTTTCAAAGTATGGGAATTCAAAACTTTTTTCTGCACCTTGAATCGGTAGACTTACCTCCAGAAACTACCGAAAAGCTGAAAAGCATTAAATCCATTATTGAGATGTTTGATGTAAAAAGGGGGCGAGCATAGCATGAAGCATGATATATTGCATACCGAGAATTTCTTAAAAGGGTTGACGACTTTAACGGGACTGTCCTATAAAAAAGTTCGGCAGTATGTAAAAGAAAATAACCTTTTTAACATTCTGGAGCATCCCCACATTATGGAACCAAATGATAGACAGCTTGAAAAGATAGGGCTGCTTAATGAGTTCATTGCCTCTTACAACATTTTGAAAATCTATGAAAGCGGTGCGAAGGTCATGCTCAACTCATCAACCACTGCAGGCCAATATTTTTTAGCCCTTTTGGGAGGAATGAAGGATAAAGAAAGGTTTGTGGTTGCATTTTTAGACAGCAGCAACAACATCATCGAAACAAAGACTATGTCGGAAGGGAGTATCGGACAAACGGCGGTGTATCCAAGAGAAATACTAAAATATGCCCTTGCCTGTGATTGCAATACAATGATTTTAGCCCATAATCATCCCGGAGGGTCCAAAAATTTTTCTCTGGAGGATAAGGCATTGACACAAAGAATGGTTGATATTTTTCTTCCGCTTGAAATCAAAATTCTGGATCACATAATTGTTGGCGGAGGAAGCTATACTTCTATGGCGGAAAAAGGGATTATCCCCTGCCAGAGTAACGGTACGGCAAATTATGAAATGATAACATTAGGTCCAATACCTGCGGAAGAAAATCGGAATAAGTTTAAACATACACATTTGCGTTAAGTACTCTATCAAATATTTGGATACGATCATTAATTACAGTAGGTGTAAAAGTAGTAGGGGAAGCCTAGGGAGTTAAGTGAGAGATTTAAATAAGAATACTGAAAATAGATATGCTATATATTTATTTTTTCAGAGTACAAAAAAAGGCTCCGTAATTTTTTTCTCATACAAAAACAATAGTAGTTCCCATCTGTATAATAAATGTAACTGGTAATTAAGCTTAAATATTTGAGCAAAGTCAATAAATATAGGAGGCTAAAAAATGAGATGTAAACCAACATTTGCAATATTGGGAGCGGGAAATGGGGGGGTGCTACTGCTGCCAACTTCACGGCCCGAGGGTTTAACGAAGGTGAATAATGTCTGGAATTGGATGAACATGAAAACGGGAAAATACAACCTTTGTTAGTAGAGAAAAGCAGATTATCTGACGATGGTTTGATCTACACATTTATATTAAAAGACGGCATTAACTTTCAAGACGGCAACGCTTCAATTGAATAGTCAAAATTATAAAAGAATTAAAAGTCCACAGAGTGATAAAAGTTGATTATATCAAAGTTGAAAAGAAAGTAGTCAATATAAACTTATCAAAGAGCAATAGATATTTCCAGTTAATTTATGGATAAAGATTGAACAAATCCGAAGTTTGTAGCTGGAAATTGTTAAACTTAAACCTTACAAAAATTATTATACGAGGAGTTTAGATGTATGTATGACGAGAAAAAAGGGGCGTTCTTAAATGTAAAGTCTGAAATAGGCAGACTTAAGGCTGTCTTACTGCACAAGCCTGGAAGAGAGTTGGAAAGACTTACGCCTGAGTATTTAAAAGATCTACTGTTTGACGATATACCGTGGCTTAAAAAAATGAGGGTTGAGCATGATGAATTTGCAAATGTGCTGAGGCAGAGAGGTGCAGTGGTATATTATGTAGAGGAGCTGCTGGAGCAGGTTCTGGAAGATATCAATGTAAAGAAGAACTTTATAAGTGATTTGTTGATCGATTGCAAAATTGACAACCCGGAAACCAATGAACTGATATTTTCTTACATTTTTGACAAAGAGGCAAAGGAAGTTGCTGAAATCGCTATTGTCGGTTTGAACAAAAACGATGTGCCAGGAGTAAAAGAAGAAAGCAGTTTATCAGATTATGTAAATAAAGCATACCCGTTATATATAAATCCACTGCCCAACCTATATTTTATGAGAGACCCGGCAGCAACCATAGGAAATGGTATCAGCATTAATGCCATGATGATGGAAGCCAGGAGAAGAGAGCCGATGATCATAAAATACCTGTATGATTATCACCCGCTGTTCAGAAAAGAGTATTCCTCTGTGTGGTACAACCATACCATACCCCACAATATAGAAGGCGGAGACATCCTGGTATTAGGCAAAGAAGTAATAGCGGTAGGCTGCAGTGAGAGAACCTCTGCAAATGGAATCGAAATACTGGCCAGAAACCTTTTAGCAGCAAACGATAATTTGCGGGAAGTATTGGCAGTTTGCATACCTCCTGTCAGGGCATTTATGCACCTGGACACGGTATTTACCATGGTAGACAGGGAAAAATTCACGATTTACCCCGGAATCCAGGATAAAGTCACCGTCTATAAGCTTGAAAGAGGAACAGGAAGGAGCATAAAGGTAACACCGGAAGACAATCTGCTGGATGCATTGAAGAAGAGCCTGAAGCTGAAGGCCATCAACCTGATACAAAGCGGCGGCGGTGATGAAGTGACGGCTGCGAGGGAACAGTGGAACGACAGTACCAATACTCTTGCAATAGCCCCCGGGGTTGCGGTAACCTATGGCAGAAATGAAGCTTCAAACGAGGTTCTGAGGAAAAACGGTGTTGAAGTCGTTGAGATAGACGGATCGGAGCTGGTCAGAGGAAGAGGCGGCCCAAGATGTATGAGTATGCCTTTGTGCAGAGAAGACATATAAAATATACGAGTTAAAAGGAGAGAAAAAAATGGCAGTTAACCTAAAAGGAAGAAGTTTCTTAACATTAATGGATTTTACACCGGCAGAAATCAGGTATATGCTGGACCTGTCCCATGACCTGAAAGCAAAGAAAAGAGCAGGGGTCTATAATTACCTTTTAAAAGGCAAAAACATCGTATTGTTGTTTGAAAAAACCTCCACCAGAACCAGATGCGCCTTTGAAGTAGCAGCCCTGGAAGAAGGAGCCCACGTAACCTTCCTGGATTCCGCCAGCTCCCAGATGGGGAAGAAAGAATCCCTGGAAGATACCGCCAAAGTATTGGGAAGATTCTATGACGGAATCGAATACAGAGGTTACAAGCAAACCGTAGTAGAAGACCTGGCAAAATACGCAGGAGTACCGGTATGGAACGGCTTAACGGACGTAGACCATCCGACACAAATCCTGGCAGATCTTTTAACCATAGAAGAACACGTAGCAAAACCGCTGAACAGAGTAAAAGTGGTATTTACAGGGGACACCAGGAACAATATGGCCTATGCCTGGATGTACGGCTGTGCGAAAATGGGGATGCACTTTGTGGCAATAGGGCCCAAAGAACTGGTACCCAACGAAGAAATCCTGAGAAAAGCAAGAGAAGTAGCAAAAGAAACAGAAGCGAGAATAGAATTCACCAGCGATATCAATGACGTAAAAGGAGCGGACGTCATCTATACAGACGTATGGGCATCCATGGGAGAAGAAGCGCAAATATCTGAAAGAGTAAAACTGTTGACCCCATACAAAGTAACCATGGAAATGATCGAAAAGACAGAAAACCCGGAAGTCATATTCATGCACTGCTTGCCGGCCTTCCATGACTTTGAAACAAAAGTAGCAAAAGAACAAAAGGAAGCAGGGTGTGACATCAGGGAAGTAACGGACGAAGTATTCAGGAGCAGACACTCGGTCGTATTCGACGAAGCGGAAAACAGAATGCATACCATAAAGGCAGTCATCGTAGCAACCTTATAAGAATAACAAGTAAGTAACAGAGAATTAGAGAAGCTTCAAGGACTTACTCTGATTTTCTTTTTTATCAATACAAAACATATAATATATTGGAGGAGAGAGAAATGAGACCGACAAGAGTGGTAATCGCACTGGGCGGAAATGCCCTTCAGGAGGCAGGATCTCCTGCAACGGCAGAAGCACAGCTGGAGGTAGTGAAAAAGACGGTTGAATATATTGCGGAATTGAGCTGCAGTAACTATGAGCTGGCAATCGTACATGGAAACGGTCCACAGGTAGGAAGAATCGTTCTTGCGTCGGAAGCGGCTGCGAATGTCACGCCGACCATGCCTTTCGATGTTTGCGGAGCTATGAGCCAGGGTTACATCGGCTATCATATACAGCAGGCTTTGAGGTTTGCGTTGAAGAAAAGGAACAGAAATGTGCCTGTCACATCAATCGTAACCCAGGTTGTTGTTGACAAGGATGATCCAGCCTTCAAGCATCCTACGAAACCCATAGGCCCTTTCTACACGGAAGAAGAATCGAAGAGGATCGCTGCCGAGAAAGGCTATACAATGAAGGAAGACGCAGGCAGAGGCTGGAGAAGAGTGGTTGCTTCGCCGATGCCAAAGCAAATCGTTGAGTTCTCCTGCCTCAAGGAGCTTTGGGATACAACGATTGCGGTTGTTGCAGGGGGCGGCGGAATCCCGGTCATAGAAAAGGAAGACGGTTCATTGGAAGGCGTAGCTGCAGTCATCGATAAGGACCTTGCAGCAGAAAGGCTTGCTTTGGATGTAGATGCAGATTACCTGATGATACTGACGGAAGTGGAAAAAGTGTCGATAAATTTCAAAAAGCCTGATCAGAAGGACCTGGAGCATATGACAGCGGTGGAAGCGGAAAAATACATGGTGGAAGGGCAATTTGCCCCTGGAAGCATGCTTCCTAAAGTACAGGCAGCAGTAATGTTTGTAAAATCGCATCCGGGGAAGAAGGCAATAATAACATCCCTCTACAAAGCGGTAGAAGCTTTGGAAGGCAAGGCAGGTACGCTTATTACACTGGAATAGGGTATTTAAAATATGGTGGATTATGGACTGATTTCGGTAATACCGACTGTTGTTGTTCTAGTGATATCCCTTGCTCCAAGAAGAGTGTTTGAATCGTTGTTTCTTGGAGGTATTGCCGGCTGTATTATCTTATCGAAACAAAATATTTTACAAGATTGGTTGAATGCAATTTATTCCGTACTAGCCGATTCTACCTTTGATCGGATAATGCTCGTAACTGTACTTTTTGGGGATTTTGTAGTCCTGATGAAGGAATCCGGGGGGATATCGCAGTTTTCTTATTTTGCGTTAAGAGATATTAAAACGCAAAAAGGAAGCCTTATGGTAACATGGATTTTAGGGGTGTTAATCTTTATCGACGACTATTTAAACATACTTGCGTCGGAACCGCTATGCCAGCAATAAACGATAGATACAAGATCCACAGGGAAATGCTGGCATATATATTAAGGGTCACATCGTCCTCTCTGGCTGTCTGATAAAGAGAATGAAGAAGATAATACAAAACTGATTTAATCGTAATGATGTTTATAACCTTTGTCCTAGATAAAGTGAACACGGATATGGGATTCACAAGTTTCGCAATAGATATTATTGAGCCGTTGATGAAGGGCGATCTCCTGCTGTTTGCTACATTTATAGCCGTTGGCCTCATGGGATTTTGCACAGGAAGCAACTGGGAAATTTCAGCAATAATAATGCCGATTGTAATACCTCTGGCGGACGCCTTGGGCATAAGCGTTTATATGGCAGCGGGAGCTGTCATTTCTGGTGCTGCGCTGGGAAGCCAGTTACGCTTTTTCGCCAGTAGCCATTTTCTGATATCCTATACGGCCGATGTCAAACCGATGGATATCATGTGGGCAACATTGCCGTATGCAATTACCTCGGCATTGATATACGAAGCGATATATATTTTATTGGGAAGTAGTTAAAGATGTATTGCTTCAAATTTTTTATTCTTTAATAAGCAAAATAATGCCTTTATAACTATAGGAGTATCTGATAAAAATCAAACTTTAGTAACCTTTTTTTACATTGCTAGAAAAACTGTAATTTGTAGAAAACAAATTACAGTTTTTTTGTTGATAAAAAACTTGTACATCCAGCAGTATCGTTCTCATCTGCTTGTTATTTTACAGAGTACAAAAAAAGGCTCCGTAATTTTTTTCTCATACAAAAACAATAGTAGTTCCCATCTGTATAATAAATGTAACCGGTAATTTAGCTTAAATATTTGAGCAAAAGTTAATAAATAGAGGAGGAAAAAAATGAGAGGCAAACCAAGATTTGCAGTAATGGGAGCGGGAAATGGAGGGGTGGCCACTGCTGCTGATCTCACGGTCCGGGGGTTTGATGTTAATTTGTGGGAACATCCGGATTTTGAAGAGAACATAAAGCCACTTCAAGAAATAGGGGGAATAAACCTAGAAGTTCTGCCAGGTAACTCATTAAACGAAGGCTTTGCCAAGGTTAAATTAATAACTACCGACATTGAAAAAGCCTTGGAAGATGTAGATGTAGTAATGGTAATAGTTCCTGCTTTTGCCCATAGGTCATTTGCTGAGTTTTGCATACCTCACTTACGAGACAATCAGATTGTAATAATTACACCGGGAAGTTTCGGCGGAGCCTTACAATTCTATAATACTTTTAAGCAAAAAGGAAGTGCTAAGGGTGTTATTTTTGCTGAAGCCGAATGTATGATTTATGCATGTCGCAAAAAAGACCCGACCACAATATGGATAAGGGGATATAAAAAAGGTCTCCGTATAGCTGCACTACCCTTCAAATACAATGATAAAGTTATGGAATTAATTCAACAAGTCTATCCTGAAGTACTGCCGGGGGAGAATATTATTGAAACCGGATTAAGCAATCCTAATCCAATAACACATACTCCCATAATGATCTTAAATGCAGGGTTAATAGATAGGACAAAAGGGGATTTTTTGTTCTATGGTGAAGGAATGACTCAAAGCATATGCAAAGTTATAGAAGCTACTGATTCTGAAAGACTTGCTATAGGTAATGCTTTTAAGACAAAAATGCGCACAATGTATGAACAGGATACTGAATGGTATGGCTATCAAGGGTCTGTTGGGAAAAACCTTTATGAGAACAATATGAACAGCAGTATTTATCAATGGAGCAAGGCTCCAGGCACATTTCAGCATAGATATCTAACGGAAGATATTCCTTTTGGTCTTGCTGTTATGGAAGAGCTTGGTCAAATAACTGGTATACCTACTCCAATGACGACTGCAATAATCAATATAGCACAGATATTGGTAGGAAAAGATCTCAGAAAGGAACGGCGGTCTCTTGACGAATTGGGGCTAGCTCAAAAAAGCATAAATGAAATAATAAAGTTTGTAAATGAAGGCGAATAAAGCTTTTGCCAATGCGCGGGATAGGAGAATGCAAGAGAGACGTACTATGAAACAACTTTCCACTGAAGTCGAGTTGAGATTTCTTGTTTGACAAGTAAACAATTCTAATAATATGCCTGTTATATACTTTTTGTTCAGAATACAAAAAAGGCTCCGCAGATTTGTTTCTCATACAAAAACAATAGTAGCTTCTACCTGTATAATATATTTATTTAGTAATGTTGCTTAAATATTGTATATTTAATTCTAGTGCAAAAAGTCTTTTTAGCCAGTTTTCATAAAAGTTGTTGCATAGATTCTTACATAACGACTTGAATTTAAGCAATTTGAGCAGTATTACACAATATTGTACAGGCTCATTGCTGTGATCTTGCATGAAATTATCTAAAAAGTGATTTGTACTGGAATCGTTTTTGGGGTGTTCAGAACCGCTTGTACGGTAATCCTACCTAAGCTGAAAGGAGGGGTATGGAAAAGGCAGACAGAATTGTTAGTTTTGCGGAAAAGTTAAATAATGAGGAGGAAAAAAATGAAAAGAAAAACCTGGGTAATATCAATCGCGCTTTTGCTGGTGTTGTCTCAATTAATTACAGGTTGCAGCGGAGGAAAGACTGCAGCAACTGAACAACAAAAATCTGAACAACAACAAGAACCTCAGATTGCAATTATTGCTACTGCATTTGCTCCTATTCAAGATTGGGATCCTGCCATATTTGCTAGCACTGAAGGCATGGTATTTTTTAACACATATGAAACTTTGTTGTTCTATGAAGCCGATACTAATACTTACAAACCCGTTTTGGCCGAGTCATACAGCAAAAGTGATGACGGCCTTGTGTGGACTTTCAAGCTGAAGCAAGGGGTTAAATTCCATGACGGTACCGATTTCAATGCAGAAGCCGTAAAGTTTTCCATAGAGCGGACTAAGAACTATAAGAAAGGTATGTCTTATATCTGGGATCCCCTAAAAGAAGCAAAGGTGGTAGATGATTATACGGTACAATTGATCATGAGTCAGCCGGCTCCTGTTGATGCTATGGTATCCTGCGCTTTTGCTGCATTTATTTATTCTCCTACAGCTGTGGGTGCCGACCTTCAAAAGGGTACTGACTGGTTTACCCAAGGTAAGGAAGCCGGTACCGGTCCCTATATGATCCAAAGCAATGTACAAGGGGCTGAAGTAGTTTTAACTAAATTTAATGATTACTGGGGTGGTTGGGAAGGCAAGCACTTTGATAAAGTCGTGTTTAAGCAGGTAGCAGAAAATGCCTCCAGAAGACAGATGATTGAAAGTGGTGAGGCTGATGTTACATTACGGTTGCTGCCGGAAGACGTGAAAGCGCTGCAAGCTAATCCTAATGTACAGGTAGTTCTCTCTGAATCTTATAGAAACCTTTTTAGTCTGCTTAATACCCAAAAAGAACCTTTAAATAATAAATTAGTCCGGCAGGCGTTAGCATACTCCTTTCCATATCAGCAATTTATCGATTATGTAAAATTAAGTCAATTTGCCAGTGCGCCTAAAGATACACTGCTTCCTGGCAGTCTATGGGGGGCTACCGATACACTTCCGTACAAATATGACATGGATAAAGCGAAAGCCTTGTTAGCAGAAGCAGGCTACCCCAATGGTGGACTGAAGCTAACTGTAACGGTTAACGGTGCCCAGGAAGACCGGAAGAAAGCCTTGGAATTATGGAAATCAGGACTAGCCCAAATAGGTGTCACTTTGAATATCCAAGCCATGACTAGCGACGGTATGAAGAGTCTGTCTAAAAGTAATAATCTCAATGAACGTCAGGATTTGATGTGCATTGGATGGTATGCGGATCTGATTAACCCGATGTCGTATTATGCCCAATTTGTTAAATCGGATGCTTCATGGAACAAATCGTATTACAGCAACAAGGAAATTGACAAGCAGCTTGATGAGGCAAATGCTATGAGTGGGATCGATAGCAAAAAATCAGCAGAGATGTTTAAGGAAATAGGTCAAAAAATTGCCGATGAGTGCATTTCGATCAACTTTGGCGATGAAAAGAGTATCATGCTGCTGAATAAGAACCTTAAAGGGTTTAAGCCGGAATTGGCATATCCGGATGTAATATTCTTGTATGACACCTACAGGGAAAAGTAAAAAAAGATTACCGGTAAACTAGACTTTAGCATAGTAAATACAGCGGAGTTTGGAGACATTTCAAACTCCGCTGTATTATAACTAGGGGAGGAGACATATGAAAAAATATATTGTGCGAAGGCTGCTGTTAAGTTTAATTGTTTTATTTGGAATAATAGTAATTACTTTTACCATCACGCGGGTTTTGCCGGCAGACCCTGCTGAAAAATGGGCTGGCATGAAAGCAACGCCGGAACAACTCCAAGCGGCCAGAATCGAATTGGGTTTGGATAAACCTCTATATGCACAGTTCGGAAAGTATTTAAACGATTTAGTGCAAGGAGATTTGGGCTATTCATTTCAGTCTCACAGACCTGTCATGGATGAACTTGTCGAAGCTATTCCGCCTACTCTAGAGTTGGTAATAGTGGCAGTGGGAATGGGTGTAATAATCGGGATATTCTTTGGAATCTATTCCGCCAAGTATAAGAATAAACTGCCAGACCATATTATACGAGTTTTTAACATTGGTGTTGTTTCAGTCCCGCCTTTTTTTTCCGCTCTGGCCTTGCAGCTTATTTTTTATGGGATGTTGCATGTCCTTCCTTTGGGTGGAAGATTGAGTACGAATATTTCCATTATGTATGAAATACCCCATATCACTGGACTGCTGATTCTGGACAGCCTTTTAACAGGGAATTGGGTGGTTTTTAAAGATGCTTTGTGGCATATTATACTGCCTGTAATTCCCCTTTCCTTGTACCCTGCGGGTGTGGTGGCCAGAATGACCCGGTCCAGTTTATTGGAGGTACTGGGAGAGGACTATATTACTGCGGAAAGGTCTTATGGAATCAAAGAGTCATTCATCCTGTGGGTTTATGCCTTGAAGAATACATTAGGTGCAACGGTAACGGTGATTGCCCTTATGATAGGCCGCATGGTGACAAATACTTTTCTTATAGAATCCATATTCAGTTGGCCGGGGATTGGCAAATATGTGTCCGAGGCTGTAATGAACATGGATTATCCCGGTATTATGGGGGTAACTCTTTTTTCAGCGGTTATATATTTAATCCTGAATCTTATTGCCGATTTGCTAATTGCACTTGATCCGAGAATCAGGGTGTAAGAAAGGGTGGTATGTGTGATGATATTTTCAAAAAAAGTCCTAGAAGCGAAGATCAAAGAATTAAGAGTAACGCTCTACCTGCTGAACAGAAACCTATTAGCTAGGATAGCTCTGATTGTGCTGGCATTGCTGATACTGACGGCAATCTTTGCCCCTGCAATTGCACCCTATCCGGAGGATGCCGGTTATGCGACTCATCCGGAAATCAGTTTGGCCCCCATCTCGGCACAGCATTGGTTTGGTACGGATGAACTTGGCCGGGACATATTAAGTAAAATCATATTTGGTGTTAGGATATCACTGTTTACAGCTACGGTCACGATATTTTTTGCCCTGTTGATCGGAGTATTTTTAGGAGCTGTGGCAGGGGCAATGGGAGGCTGGGTCGATGATGTGATTATGAGAATCACCGATACTTTTCTGAGCTTTCCCTCGTTGCTGTTGGCAGTAGCGATAGTAGCCCTCTTGGGACCATCGGTGGGTAATGCACAGATCGCAATTATCGTTTCCTACTGGCCGTGGTATACCAGATTAATGCGGGGGCAAGCCGTATCGGTAAAAGAAAAGCAGTTTGCCAAAGCAGCGGAAGCCATCGGGACTAGAAAAATGGCCATTGTATTCCGGCATATAGTGCCTAATTGTATGGCTCCAATTATAGTACAGGCTTCTATGGATATGGGATCGGTGATAATCACCTTGGCTAGCTTAAGCTTTCTCGGGCTAGGAGCCCAATCGCCGACACCGGAGTGGGGTTTAATGGTCAGCACCAGTAAAAACTATGTAATGAATGCCTGGTGGTACAGTATATTTCCGGGCTTGGCCATATCTACTACTGTGTTGACCTTCAATCTGCTTGGCGACGCATTGAGAGAAGTGCTTGATCCCAAGACGAGAAAGAATTAGGAGGTACGGCATGAGTAAATATTTAGAGATCAAAAATTTAAAAGTAAATTACAAAACCTTTGAAGGAAGCAAAAATGTATTAGATATAGACTATATAGGGATTGAAAAAGGAAAGGCCTTTGGAGTCGTAGGGGAAAGCGGTGCCGGAAAGACGGTTTTGGCTTTAACCATTCAAAGATTGCTGGCGGTACCGCCGGGTGAAATTGCCTCTGGAGAAATTTGGCTGGATGGCGAAAATATTCTGGCAAAATCAGAAAACGACATATGTAAAATCAGGGGCAGGAAAATATCAATGATATTTCAGGACCCAATGTCAGCATTAAACCCTGTTTTTACCGTGGGTTACCAGATGAGAAAGATATTGCTGGAACAGCAAAAGATAGAGAAAAAAGAAGCAGAGGAAAAAGTGCTGGAAATGATTAAAACTGTGAAATTGCCTGATCCTGAAAAAATCATTCAAAAATATCCACATGAATTGAGCGGGGGGCAAAGGCAGAGAATTATTATCGGAATGGCTTTGCTGTGCGGGGCGGAACTGATTATTGCCGATGAGCCCACGAGAAATTTAGATGTGACAATTCAGGCAGGTATCTTAAAACTCATCCACGAATTGCAGGAAAAATTTAATGTCACCGTTTTGTTTATCGCCAACAACTTGAGTCTTGTTTCAGCTGTATGCGATGACATGGCGATATTAAAGAACGGTATCATTGTGGAAAGGGGAAATGCCAAAGAAATTATCAACAATCCGAAGGATGAATATACCAAACTGTTGATCGAATCAGTAACGCCGGAAAAAGCGAAAGAAAAAAACTCCGGTCAGCCTGACGAATGTAAAGAGAAGACCAATATTTTGGAAGTTGAATCATTAAAGAAGTATTTTCCTGTCCAAAATCAATTCATGAAGAAAAAAGGTTCTTACGTAAAAGCCGTTGACGGCGTTGATTTCACTTTAAAAAAGGGAGAAATCCTAGGCATTGTGGGTGAATCGGGCTGCGGGAAATCAACTTTGGTTAATACACTCTTGTTTCTGCACCAGCCTACCGAAGGAAAGGTTTTGTTTGACGGGGAAGAAATTTTTAAACTGAAAAAAAATGCGCTGCGGGAAGCCAGAAAAGACGTGCAGATTGTCTTTCAGGACCCTTTTTGGTCTTTGAATCCCAGGATGTTGATCAAAGATATCATAGGGGAACCGTTGAAAGTGCATAAAAAGCTGAATAGTGACGAATACCTGAATGCTGTGCAGGATTTGGCTGAAATGGTTGGCTTGCCCAGAGATTCTGTTTATAAATACCCCCACGAGTTTAGCGGCGGCCAGCGACAGAGGATTGCAATTGCTCGGGCCTTATCGGTACATCCAAAACTAGTCGTACTAGATGAACCTACTTCAGCAATAGATGTGTTATCCCAGTCTCAGATACTGGACCTATTGGATGAATTGAAGGAAAAACTGCAGCTGACATATATAATTATCTCTCATGATTTGGGAGTAGTAAATTATATGGCGAATAATATTATCGTCATGTATCTGGGGAAAATAGCGGAATACGGTCCGGCAAACGTAATATTCCATAATCCGAAGCATCCTTATACCAAAGCTTTGTTTAATGCCATACCAAGCATGAAAACGCAAAACGTTAAAGATCTAACGAGTATTAAAGGCGAAGTGCCCAGCGCCATCAACCCTCCCGAAGGGTGCAGGTTTAATCCCCGATGTGAAAGCTGCATGGATATCTGCAAGACTCAATGCCCTGAGATGAAAGAAGTAGAAGGCAGACAAGTGGCTTGTTTTTTATATAACCAGTCGTGCTAATTTCGAATATTTAACCCTTGAGGGACTGATAGTAGCCAAAGCGCCCGCGCATCGCCGCCACGGCACGGAGGCGTTCGCGTGAGACAGCATCATCAGACCTGATATAATTTTGCAGAAAGGCCGGAAAGTATGATAAAGCTTGTGAAGAGTAAAATTATATACGGCTTCCCGGTACTGAGACACCGGAATTTCAGATATTTCTGGTATGGACAATGTCTCAATTCTATCATTTACTGGGTTCAAACAACTGCGCTGCAGTGGCTGGTATACAGTCTGACAAGTTCTCCTTTTTTATTAGGTCTGTTGGGGGGGGTCCAATTTGCACCATACCTTGTTTTATCTCTTCATGCCGGTGTTTTTGTGGACCGGTTTGCAAAAAAAAGGATCCTTATTACAACTCAAATTATAATGATGCTTCAGCCTTTTATTCTTGCAATATTGATTTGGACAAATCATATTCAGTATTGGCATATATTGGCTCTGGTTGCACTTAAAGGGTGTGCGGATACATTGGATTTACCTACCAGACAGTCGTTCTTTATTGAGCTTGTGGGGAAAGACGACATACTGGGAGCTACGGCGCTGAATTCTGCAGTATCTAATATTGCTAGGATTATCGGTCCGGCCATATCAGGAATCATCATGGCATTTTCCAGAACCTTTTTTTGCTTTCTATTGAGCGGGATGCTTAGCATCCCAATTTTGTTTTTGTTATTTGCCATTAAGACCGAATCAAAACATATCCGTAATATCACAAACAATGTTGTATCGGAAATATTGGATGGTATAAAATATATCGCTGAAAATAAAGTACTGTCGGGTGCCATACTGAGCATGCTTGCAGTAGGAACATTTGCACTGAATATCAGTGTTTTGATTCCCGTGTTTGCCAAGGACGTTTTAGGTAAGGAAGCCGGCGGATTCAGTTCCCTGCTTTCTGCAATGGGCATTGGTGCAGTTATTGCTGCAGTATATCTGTCCATAAAAGCGAAAAATAAGCCGAACAAAAAGGGACTTTACGGAAGTGCTGTGCTGTTAAGTACATTTTTAATCGTTTTAGGTTTTGTGCATCACTATTACTTAGCCATGATTGCTTTGGTTTGTTTCGGATTTTGTAATTCCTTTTTTTTAGTCGTTGTCAATTCCATCATCCAGTTGACTTCCAGCGACCAATACAGAGGCAGGACGATGAGTATATACATTTTGGCGTTTTATGGCACAGGCCTGGCCGGAAATCTTTTTGCAGGCTTCCTTATAGAAAAGTACGGCGCAAATATAGGCTTTTTTGTCTTTGGTACAGCAACGGTAATATGTATCGGGATGATTCTGCTTTATCTGAGAGATAAAGCAGATACGGGCTATAAAGAGTCAATAAAAGGATAAGAAGGCTATATAACTTTCGGATAGATACTATCTATACAATAGATGGAAAAGGAGTTAGGTTATGAAGATTAATAAAAGAACGCCAAGCTTAATTATGAAAGTATTCAGATGTACTGTTACACTTTTGTCGGGGATAAAAAAACCTACAAGTATACGCGCTAAGCTTATAGCAGCATTTATGGTACCCATACTTTTGATTATTGTATTAGGTATAACATCATACGTAAAATCGTCTGATGCAGTCTTTCAAATAGCTCAAAATTCAACTTCAGCGACAATGGATGGCACTGGTAAGTATATTGAAGCTATTTTCTCGAACATTGCTGATACATCAATGCAGATACTTACAGATCAAGATCTTCAGAATTATCTAATCCCCCAAAATATAAATGATTCACAAATTGAAACAAAAATGGATTTTTTATCATCATTTCAGATCAAACAGAAAATTGAACAACGAATTAAATCATTTATAAGTGCAAATAAAAATATCTACAACATTTCGATTATTGCCGCTGAAGACAATTCTATAATGTTTTCAGGCATTTATAGCGGAATAACCATGGATAAATTAAAGAACACGGAGTTGGCAAAAAAGATAACAGAAGCAGATCAATCACCAGTCTGGGTAGGACTGCACAGTGAATTGGATAGTATTAACGGTAGCGGGAATGCTTCATATGATTCTGAAATTAAATATTTTTCATCGGTTTTACGGGCTATAAAGAACGTTGATACGGGAGAAACCGTGGGATACATTGTCATTGACTTGAATCAGAAACATATCGGTGAATTTTTATCCGGTATATGTAAGGATCTTGGTGAAGGAAGCGAATTGCACCTTATAAGCCCAGACAAACGGGATTTTATTTCACATGCTATTATGGATGTTAATAAAGATAGTAAAGTAAAAATAACTGATCAGAAGTTTTATACGGATATACTTTCTGGTAAAAACATGAGTGGATCATCAATAGTCACATATATGGGCAAGCAATATCTTGCCTCCTACAGCAAACTGGAAGGAAACGACTATATTCTCATAGGATTGATTCCGGTTTCAAGTTTGAGTGCCGCTTCTCGATCTATTGCTATAACAACAATAATAATTGTTCTTTTAGCAATTTTGATTGCATTTGGAATTGGCATTTATCTGGCAACAGGAATGAGTAAGACAATTAAGGGCATTATTTCTGCGGCTGGACAAGCAGCAGCTGGAGATCTCACAGTTAACTGTGTTACAAAGCGAAGAGATGAATTTGGCATACTGTCACAAAGCATCAATTCTATGATTGGAAACATGAGACTTCTCGTGGAAAAGATCGTGGGTATTACACAAAAGATTACTGATTCCGTATCAATAGTATCAATAAATTCAGAAGAAGTTTCCTCGGCTTCACAGAATATATCCCACTCTATACAGGAAATATCTCAGGGGGCGATGACTCAAGCAGCTGATGCGGAGCTTGGGGTTCAGAAAATCAGTGTGCTGGCAGAGAAAATAAATCATGTAACAGAAAATGCAAAGATCATTGATAAGCTTACAAAAGGTACTATGGAAATGACTCAGGATGGTTTTTCTTCAATAGAATATTTAGATCAAAAGGCATATGAAACAACACAGATGGCTAGAGAAATAATGGTAGACATAAAAGAACTTGATTTACATTCGAAGAACATTGAAAAGATTGTAGTAGTAATAAAGGAGATAGCTGATCAGACTAATTTACTTGCACTGAATGCAGCGATAGAGGCAGCTAGGGCAGGGGAAATGGGAAGGGGCTTTGCGGTTGTAGCAGATGAAGTGCGTAAACTTGCCGAGCAGTCATTGAAAGCAACCCATGAAATAGCTTCTATTGTAAAAAATACGCAGAATAGAACGATAAAGGCAGTAGAAAAGGCGGCAACTACGGAAGATATTCTCAAATCTCAGAATGAAGCTGTTAAGAATACTACCAATGTATTCAATAATATAAAAAATTCAATGGAGAATCTTAAGGGTCAAGTCGATCAGATCATGACCGGTATTTTGGAGATGGAAGCGAATAAAGAACATGCAATCAATTCCATTCAAAGTATATCTACTGTGTCGGAAGAAACAGCAGCCGCATCCGAAGAGGTCACGGCTGCAGCGCAGGAGCAATTATGCTGTATAGAGGATATGGCTTCATTTGCACAGGATCTTGAAAAAACGATTAAGGAACTTGAGAGTTCGGTTTTAATATTTAAAATTTAGCACCAATTTCACTGGAACTCGGATATTTCTCTAATATCATCATATATCATAAAGAAAATTTGTTATCTCCTCTAGCCTACCACGGATCTTTCAATTTTTATTGCAGATGGTTGATAAAGATATATGCGAGTAATATATCTTAATCAACTATATTTTTTTAGACTAAGATTCACCCGTACCTGTCACAGCACTTAAAAGCATATTCAGTTTTAAAAGGCTTCTCAACCGTATAAATACAATGAGAGGCTTTCCTTTTTCTTTAAGTTAAGTGATAACAATAAATAACCTATTTTCTATAAATGTCTCATGATAACAATTTTGCATAAAACTAACCCTGCGCAACTTTGATGGACACCAAGAATTCCTCTATAATAAAAGTGAAGGGATCAAAAATTGGAGAATAAAAGAAATTTGATAAAGCATTCATGGAACAAGTGGTACTAAAAGTATTATCGGGAGAAACAACTGTAAGAAAAATGGCAGAAGAGTCAACTTCTATGATAATGCACGTATGGAATCCTTTTGGGGCAAACTAAAATAAAATAGTTTATTGATTACTCTTTTAACACTCATGAAGAGGCTGAAAAGTTGTATTCGAATATATCAAGCTTTTTTCAATCGGCACAGGACACATTCAACGAACGGATATGGGCCTCCTTTATAAATGAATAAAGCTGCATAATAACATTGAGCAAACCGTTAAAAATTTGGGACTCTTACTGTCTATTTTATTGAGGTAAGGTCATCGTAGAATCGTTTAAAATCCAAGACTATCAGGGACGGGCTTGGAATTGATAATCTACTATGCTGATACAGGAAAAAAATTACTAAAAATTTATAAAAAACAGTCCGAATTTATTTGAAAGGTAGGCCGAAGCAATGAAAAAAAATGAAGCAGTCACAATAGTTAATGATAGCAAAAAGCTAAAAAAACACTGGGATATTCACCCGTATACTATTATTTTCGCTCTTATTATTGTCGCAGCTGTTTTAACCTGGATTATACCGGCAGGGCAATACGACAGGGTATTTAACGAGGCGGCGAAAACTGAAATCGTCGTGGCCAATACTTATCACACAATAGATGCAAATCCCATTGGACCTGTTAAAATGCTGACTAACATTATTAAAGGTATGATCAACTCAGCAGATATTACAATTTTTATCTTTGTCCTCGGCGGGACTTTTCAAGTATTTACATCTACAGGGGCTGTTGACGCATTAATGGCGAAAATGATTTCAAGATTTGCCGGTAAAGCTAACAGTCAATATGTCTTTGCAATTTTAATGCTGTTTTTCTTTATTTGTGCCGCGACCTTCGGCATGGGATCTGAGGCGATGATTTTTACGCCGTTCATGGTGATGGCATCCATTGCGCTTGGCTATGATGCTGTAACGGCTGTAGCTACTATGGTACTAGGCATCTCGATTGGTTATGCCGGGTCTCTCACAAATCCGTTTAATATAGGGATCGCGCAGTCAGTCGCAGGGTTGCCTATGTTTTCGGGTTTATGGTATAGGTTAATTATATTTGCAGTTTTATACATGATTTCTGCAATGTATGTGCTTCGCTATGCAAAGAAGATAAAAAAAGACCCGTCCAAGAGCATTGTGGCAGATTTGGATTACAGCAGCATTCAAATCCATGATGACCCTTCAAAAGTTGTAATGACCCGAAAACACAAAGCAGTTATAACTGTATTTGTTATTTCCTTTTTGTTTATGGTCTTTGCCATCATAAAATGGGCTTGGGGGATTCAGCAACTTGCCGCTTTTTTTCTGATTGTCGGACCTCTTGTTGGCATTGCAAATCGATATAGCTTCGGTGAAGTGGCAGATCAATTCATAGAAGGTGCAAAAACAGTGATAGCTGCGGCGCTTATAGTGGCTTTTGCACGCGGAATTCGTGAAGTACTGACTTCGGGTATGATTTTGGATACAATTATTTATGGCTTAACGATACCTCTCCAAAGAGTGAGTACTTTACTTGTTGGTCCGATGATGGTTGTTGTACAGTCACTAATTAACGTTACAATACCAAGTTCTTCAGCAATGGCTGTTATCACAATGCCGATTATGGCACCACTGGCTGATTTGCTGCATATTCAGAGACAGACGGCGGTTATTGCATACCAGTTTGGGGACGGCGTTACTAATCTTATCATGCCATTTTATAATGTTCTTATTATTGCTCTGGGCCTTGCAAAAGTTCCTTTTCAGAGGTGGTTCAAATGGGTGCTTCCTTTGGTCGGAATTCTAACAATAATCGGAATGATTATGACGGCAATTGCCGAATATGTTAAAGTAGGGCCATTCTAATATAAAAATGGACAATGGCTATATCGACGACGTTGTTGTCATAGAAACGTTGAAAATCTAGGACTAATTGGAATTAACATGACACAAAAATAGGAATTCCATATACCTATGTGTTTCTATTCACAATGATTGAATGAACGGTACATGTATTACAAAAGTTTTTTCCATTGTTGCTTATATGGATAGTGATTTGCAGGACATCCACTATATTCGTTGCACAAAAAAAAAGAGTATGACATAATAGAGATACTATAGGCTAGTTTCACAGAGTTTAATAAAAGTTCCGGCATGAGATTCTTAACCACTTATACTAGTTTATTGAAAATAAAACAATAACTATAACCTTAACAGAATTAGATCCATAGACGTAATTTATTAAATATTAGTATAACTACTAAAATATCATGCATTTATTTTGCTATATTGGAGGGTAAAGCTATGGCTATTACTGTCAGAGACATGTTGACACTAAAAAGCATGAAGCAATTTGTCCCAGTCGCGGGACAATCTGGTTTCTTTAAACCTGTTGAAATGATCGATATGTTGGATTTTGGATGGGAACGCGATAATACCTATTCCTTAAATTTGTTTGACAGAGATAGCTTTGTAATCTCAAGCCTCATGTTTGCAAAAAATGATTCGGATAAGCTGTATCAAACAATACGTCGTTTGATAGAATGCGGAGTTGCGGGTCTTGCATATAAGCCAGTTTTTTATAATGACCTGCCAAAAGAGATTTGTCGGTTAGCAGATGAGAATGATTTTCCAATTTTTCGCATTGGTGATAGTATTACTTACAGAGAGATTATTTTCGCGGTTACTGATGCTATACGACTCAATAAGAATATCCTTGAGATAGAGGGGTATTTATCTAGAATGCTGTCTGAAAATCTTGAGGAGGAAGAAGTCTCTGATCTTGTTTCCAAAATTTCACCATATTTGCAGAAAAATGCAAAGATAACTATTATCTTGGACCCAGCGGACAAAAATCCTTTTTCAATTGATTGCGTAATACGAAGCTTCCAAATGTATGATCAGTTTAAAGATAAAGTGGTGTTATGCAAATTCGCATCTGGACTCGCTCTGATAGCGACGATGAATATTGAGGAAGAAAAAAATTTCGATGTGATCATAAACAATGCCCTTTTGTTTTGCGGCATCAAACGAGACTCCATGTGGTTGGCTCACAGTAAAGTTCATCCGACATATACGGCATTGAACCAATGCATTAAAGAAGCATACTATGCCCTTGTCGCAGGCCAAGTATTAGACAAACAAGATGTCAAGTATAGTAAGATTGGATCGCTATCGTTTCTTATTCCAATGGTCAACAATTCTTACATACATGTATATATGCAGGACTTTTTATCTCCAATTTTTAATGATGAGGAGTATATGCGAACGACAATTGCATTTATAAGAGCGGAGGGCGATTATGAGGTAGCGGCAAAAAAATTAAACTTTCACAAAAATACGTTACGCTATAGAATTAAAAAATTACACTCAAACCTTTCCCCTGAACTGTCATACGAGGCATTCTATGAAAAACTGTCTATCGCAATTAAAATTTATCTGGTCAAGCAGATTCAGCTGTAGCTGTTTTAGTGAAATCAAACCTGTAAACTACGTGCTTCATTGCTGCAAGCCATAATTTTCAGAAATCCGTGATTGTATATATGATAAAAACCTTTATGTTGAAACTATAAGCATACTCTTGTCTCTACCCCCAACCTCCAGATCTCTATAAAAAGGGATTTCCAATCCTTTAATTATTATTCTGCGGGATTTATTTTTCAATACCAATTCCTGCAAAATACTGAAACCTAATCCTTCTCAACCATAGTGATAACTGTATAATCATCTATTAAACAAATAGTACATCAGGGGTAATTTGATGAATTTCAAATACTTCTGATGTCTCATCTTCAACACCCTCTTACGACCTAATATAAGGGTATTCTGACAATGCTTTTTATGGGAAATAATAGACTATCAGCCATGATATGATTTTCAGGCAAAGTAGCAAATAGGATCTCTTCTAAGAAATATTGCGTCCAATTGCTTATTTGTCGGTACTCGTACAAAAGCTCAATCAACACATCCATTCACAAGCCACTCTTCATTTTCTATATTTGTTCCATGCAAGAACTCAAATTGTATTTTTGGAAAATCTGATCGAAAACGTTTATCATGCCAGGCGGCAATTGTGCTGATACAATGGTAAAAGACCCGACTCTAATAAGTCCGGATTCGATTCTATGTATTTCATTTATTTTCAAGGTAGTGGCGGAGCTTGCAGAAGCAGCTGATGTCGCAGTTGTAATGGAAAATTACGGTTGCTTCAAAGAAAAGAGATGTGCGGTTATTATTTTCGGGGTAAATCTAGATATAACACTAATAAAACTTTACAGTCAGAGAAATAGCAATTTTTTGAAGGCTTTTTTTCTTTCCTTTAAGTTAATACCTAATAAATATTCTATTTTCTATAAATATCATTCAACCATAATCTTGTATAAAACTGATGTTACCGCTTCTCCATTTTGATGCGAACTAAGACAAGATACTATTATTAGTTTCAGTAGGTTTAAAAGTAGTGGGGAAGCTGTAGGTACATTAGTCAAAAATTTAAATAAGAATACAAATAATTGATCTGCTATACATTTATTTGTTGAGAGCACAAAAAAAGCACTGTAAATTTATATCTCATACAAATACAATAGTAGCTACTATTTGTATAATATATTTATATATTCAGTAATCATGCCTTGAAAATTTTAACTATTGACGTATAAAACGGCTTTAACTGCGACGCTCTATACCCCTTCAACACGGGCATTGCATAGGCTTCATCATTTTTTTTGATTTCTTCTTCCGTATCGGCAATGGCTGTGCTGACATATATCCAAAACTAAACTGATCTTCGACGTCTGTGAAGCAGTACTCGAACTAAATATTTCACACGGTAAACACTGTAGAAATATTAAAAATCTGGGGTTTTTGGGGTTAACAGGAATAAGCGTGAAATCGATTAGCTGTTAAGCAGAAACTCGAGAAAAACGAAGAGAAAAAGACTGTAATTTGACAATTGTCGAATTATAAGTAACCACTTTTGCGAAAAATCAAAAGATAGATGCACAGCTAAAGAAATCATTTATGGTTATTTTTTCAGTACGTCGACGACTTGCTTTTCACCGTCTCTTTCGGCGAATATATTGATTGCACGTCCTGAAGACAGTCACGTAGCCAGGAAGATGATAATACTTTTGCATTGGAGCTTTTACCATTTGTTAGGGTTGAAGAATTATGCTAATGGCAATTGTATTTATAGGAGCAGAAGGCGATTATGGGATAGTGGTTAAAAAGCTAAACTGTCACAAAATACGTTATGCTATAGAATCAACAAAATGTAATTCGACATTTCCCTGGGGCTGCCGTGCAAAGTGGATTTATGGACTATGGTCACTGCTGATAATGTGAGCTCATTGTTCGGCAGCTACTTTTTTATACCTGTTTCCAGTTGCGCCAACACGAACTTATGAATCAATTAATGAAATTTACACTATAACCGGCAGAATTGCTTCAATAGCTAATTATGTGGACAGGCTTATAGAAAATAGAGCATCAGCAGCCCAGAAAGCCATAGGCTTAGTCGCATCGATCGAACAATTGGACGCTGTGGAAAAGATCTCTTAATTGATTAATGAAATAAATGGCAGCACAAAATTTATTTAAAAAAGAATAAATGAGATCAAGGGAAATGTAAAATTGGCGACGGTGAAATGGCGATGATCAACAAGTCGCTCAAGGACCTTAAGAATATCAGGCAAGATAAAGCACAAAAAGGTATACTTATTTGTGTTTAAAAAGGCGCTTATCTGACAAATCAGACAGCCCACTCATCTCCTGTGATTTAGTTTACTGTAAGATCCTACGAGATTGATTATAAAATAAATAACACTCAAAAGCACTTTTTATTACGTTTTGTGCCTTGAGCGAAGCGAAAGGAATGGATATAAAGATGAATGAAAATATGAGAACGATTGCAGTATCCCATAGTAGCAAGCAGTTATCTGCTGATATACTGGAAGAATCTCTACGGTTTGAAGTGGGAAAGTCACCATTTTATCCCATCTCAAAAGTTAGAGAACCATTACTCAGCAAATTTGATAATCCCATGGGATGTATAGCCTTAAACAAGCAGATTAACCGAAAAGACAAGATTCTCATTCTTATTGAAGATAATACCTGGAACGCCCCGGCCCAAATTATAATTCCTATTCTGATCGGTTATTTACGGGCTTCCTACGTACCGCTCCACAATATAGAAATACGGGCAGTGTCGGCTACGCATGGGATCATAACAGAAGAAGAATTGATTGATAAAGTGGGGACAGAAGTCTATAAAAAGGTAAAAGTAAGCCAGTATGATTTTTCGGTTCAGCTCAATAAGAAAGCACATGAGGCAGATTATATCATTGGCCTCCACATTACTATTCCTCCTGGTGCTGTACAAAATCCGTATTACAAAGGGATGGAGATGGTAGCAGGGAAGATTGGTATAAAGTTCATCATCAATGTGGTAATGGCGCTTAAAGGAGAAGTTGCCGATATATTTACCGGTGATTTTGCCAAAGCCCATCGTGAGGGGGCTAAGCTGTCGGCACGCTTATACGGTGTGGAAATACCGGAACAAGCTGATATTGTTGTTGACAATTCCTTTCCCTGTGATATTGACTAATGACAGGCGGAGAGGGGATGAGCGGCTGCTTATTCTAAAATGAGAAAGGATGACTTATCATTTTTGTTCCACCTCTCCATGAAGGGATAATACATAGCAATAAAAGACTAAGGGACTTGTAGAAGTATCCTTATTGAGAAGCCTGTGAAATAGTGCAGAAAACATCCTTATAAGGGAATTATATATATTCAAAACAAATTTCGCTTAGTACATTGCTATCGCCATACTTAAAAGATTCTTATGGCCTGATTACAGAAGTATTAATCGGAGATATAGTGGAGAAATCTGACGCATCTTATCGTATCAGAAAGAATAGCGAATTAGTGTCGGAATACCGACACTGAATATACATCTGCAACCGACACAAACGCGGGACCCCCTAGTTACGCGGACAATCTCTTGATATACCAGTATTGTGCCGGATAATTGGCAGGTATGTTTAAAGGAGTACCGTTTCCAATATGAAGTAGTGGCGGTACTCCTTAAACAATTTTACTCAGATAAAATCAATTATATATTCAGATTGTCTATCAATTCACGCGTTTCCAAAATTGCATATAAAAAAGACGGATATAAAACCTGACAATTTATTGATACCATTTCAACATGTTTTTCCATAAGGAACGCTACCGCTAAGAATATAAAGACAACTGTAACCAAAGCAATTATTATCCCTAAGATGTGGAACCCTATGCCTTAATCTATTATTTTACAGCCAGTATCTTTAACTGCTAGATGATGGAAATGACGTGATTCAACATATAGTTTTGAAAGGAGGCCTGTGTTATGGACAATTGGATATTGGCAATAGATGATAGTCTCGACAATTTTGAAGCACTACAGAAAGAGTGGCTAAAACATCATATATTCGTAAAAAAGGTAAACTCCTCACAGGCGGCATTAAATCAACTGATGAAGATGGATTTTCTGCTTGTCATAATTGTTGCAGGCAATACAGAATACTTGTTACACTTAAAGCTTATGCGCGATATGAAGCCAATGCCGATATTAGTTTTGTCTCCAAAGTACAATGCCTCCGAAAAAATAGAAGCCATCCAACTCGGTGCAGACGAATATTTGCCATACCCTTCTACCATCGAGGAAGCTGTGGCAAGCGGGAGAGCCTTGATCCGGCGATACACCGTTCTGAATCATCAGGCTGAAAAACCTTTAACCATTATTACATATCACGAAATATTCATGTGTGTAGAATATAGAAAGCTGTTTTTAAAGGGCAATGAGATTGAATTGACACGAAAGGAATTTGATCTACTCCACTTGCTGATTTCAAACATTGGTAGGGTATATACTCATGAGCAGATTTACAGACATGTTTGGATCGACGAAGCAGATAACATGTGTGGGAGTTATTCCATATGGTGTTTGGTAGCAAGGATTCGAAAAAAGTTTCGGTCTGCCTCATGTTCATCTGAATACATACAGACGGTGAGGGATGTAGGATACCGTATCAAAACGATTATATAATAAGACATAAAATTAGCTTGATTGTTACAATCAAGCTAATTTTATGTCTTTATAGGCTCTTCATAAGAATCTTATAGATTACTGACAAATTTCTGCAGTATAGTCATAATTACGACCATAAGGACGCAGTACTTGTAAGAACTTGCGGTATCTTATAGGTATATGACAACTTTTTTATAAGAGTTTGACAAATTCATGCGATATAATCCCCTTTGTGGAAATAAATGGGGATTAAAGGAAAAATTGTAAATATTATTCCGTTTCTCCATTAAGGGGATTTGGAAATGATATATGCTTTTAAAAAAAGACTATGGAAAAAAAGAAATCTAGAAAAAGGTCAAGGCACCGCAGTTCTTAACGGAATTGCGGTACTTTTCTTATCGACACGATTTCACATTAACTCACCATTAAAAACAATACTCACTGCAAGCGCATCGGATTTTAAGCGGGTACGCTATTTTAATGTTAAATATAAGAAATATTTGTTTCATTTTAGGGGTCGCTCTCCTCCCTCTGTTTTGGTTTTTCTCTACTAAAAACCAAAATGGAGGTTCATATATGATAAGGATCAATTTGCGGGATTATTACCCATTCTATAAATCTGACTTTTTCGTTGAAATGACAAATGAAATTTTTACACTTTTAAATCAACTTAGTCGAAAGGAACATGCAGATCATGAGCGTACGCGTGCCCACAAGGCATACTATTCCCTCGATATCGGCGACCGTATTGAAAAGGATGTCATCCTGCTGGTCTTATCGCCAGAGGAGATCTATGAGAGAAAAATGAGTAATCAGGAATTGTATGCCGCTATCAACAGCCTTTCGGAAAAACAGGCAAAGCGCATCTATGCCTATTTTTTTCTTGATATGACTAAATCGGAAATAGCCAGGATTGAAGGCGTGAGTAAGCCCGCTATAATACATTCCATTGAGCAAGGCTTAAAAAGAATAGAAAAATTTCTAAAAAATAATTACTGATTGGGTTAACTTTCGCTGAAAAAATCTGCTGATTAACAGAGGGACAAACTCTACCCCCTCAAGTGAACCTTGGAAATTGAATAGGTGTTTTTTTCGGTACTTTCCCCGTATGTCCTCTGAAGGAAAGCCAGATTGTAGGTACGCCAGGACCACCTGTCCGGTAATATGCCGGATTGCAGCCGAAGGATCAATGCCGCTTGCGGATTGGATGAAGGCAAGGTGTGAGCGACAAATGCCCGTGCAATGAATAAATGCTGGCTGCATTTAAGGCGATGACACGTACGGAGGGATAATGATACTTGCGCATAGTCGAGGTTAAGTCCCAGAGTGTGCCCTGGCCGTTGGCGAGGAGATGTAATTTCTATGAGAACGGTCAACTGCCGTTCGCCGGATAAAGCTCATGAAACGATAAAACCAAAACAGAAGTGGCAATGGGGTATGTTCGTATAGGCATATATGTGTTTCTTGATCACAGCATATCCCGACCTGCCACATATTACTGGAGTAATTTGGAGGTGCCATATGTATAACGATAATAAGCTGAAAATTATTGTTGTTTCAAATATACCATCTATCAAGGCTTTGAAGAATTTTCAAAAAAAACTGTATGAAATTCAGCAAAATGCTGAGATAAATAAATCGACCTGTCCTGTCTATAACAAGCAAGTCGTTAAACGATAATAAATGAAATTATCTGGTAGCATAATGTTCAGTATTTAAAGTATTCATTCGGTCAATCTTCTGATAAATTGCAGCATGAATAATGTGTCGTCCTCTATTTCCATTCTCGGCATCTTTCAATGGTATCTATAGTTCCTCCAATTATTTAATAAAGGATATAGTACCTTTGACTGTATCCGTATATGAATTCATAATATCAACATAAGGATATTTTTGTTTTGTATATCACTACGGCAAATGCATGTCCATATAGTTTGGATATTCTGTGATAGTAAGTGGAGGTGAGTATAGTGGATATTGAAAGCAAAAAATACGATATTCGATATGTTGCTATTTATATCAGAAAATCCCGTGCTGAGAGCATGGAGGATTTAGAAAAACACCGCTTGATACTCACCGATCTTTGTCATAAAAACAATTTCAAATACGTTGAATATATGGAGGTTGGAACTTCGGACAGCATAGACATGCGTCCAAAAATTTGCAAACTTCTTAAGGAAATTGAAGAAGGTATGTATGACGCTGTTTGCGTTGTTGATTATGATAGACTGGGCCGTGGTGACCTCGGAGAGCAGGATCGGTTAAAAAAAGCATTTCAAAAATCCGATACCCTCATTATCACACCGGATAAGATCTATGATTTAAATAATGATATTGATGATACATACGCTGATTTGAAAGGCTTTTTTGCGAGACAGGAATATAAAATGATTACCAAACGCTTGCGGCAGGGAAAAAAAATTGGAGCAAGACGCGGACAATGGACAAATGGCACCCCTCCCTTCCCTTATGTATATCAGTGCTATCATGATAAATATAATGAAAAAGGTCTTGTCATCGATGATGAAAGATATAAGATATATAGAAACATAATTGAACTTGCAGTGAATGGAGCTTCTCCGAGAAAAATTGCGGAAAACCTTAATAACAAAAATGTTTTTACTCCAAAAGGGAACTATTGGAGTGCAGTCACCATTCAAAGGTTACTCATCGATGAAACGCATTTAGGAAAAATCATAAGCAATAAATCGCAGGGCGATGGGCACAAGAACAAACGTCCCAATGCCAAGGATGTAAAAATACTTCCCCAAAGCGAATGGGTTATCGTAGAAAATTGTCATGAGCCTGTGAAAACCCAGGAAGAACATGATAAAATTGTCCAGTTTATTGCCGACAGAAAGCTGATAGAAAAAAAAGCTCGGCATAAAACATTTGGATTCTCCGGCTTAATTAAGTGCGAAAGATGCGGCCATTCCCATACTTTTTACATTAAACGGGATAAGTACTATATGAAACCATGCTGGTACATCGATCCATTAGGAGAAAAATGCCGTAATGAAGGAATTATCGTTTCTGTGATAGAAGATATGGTGCTTGCCGAAATTGCCAAATATAAAGACAGTTTCCTGACGGATATTGAGCAAGAAGATAACAGTAATGAAATGTTACAAATTCTTTTGGAAGAGAAAGAGACACTTTTATCAAAGCAGAAAAAGGCATTAACATTGATAAATGATGCCTATGAGATGGGAGACTATAGCCGGGAAGAATGGTTGGAAAGAAAGAAAAAAAGAGAGCTTGAGATAAATAATTTGATTAATGAGATTAATGAGCTTCGTAAAAATACAAACAATAATCAGCGATTGTCAAACGCTGAAAGATTAGAAGCTTTATCAAACTTTTTTAATAACATCACCACGGCAACAGACAATTCAAGCCGGAATGATTTATATCGTACTACTCTGGAAAGTATAATATGGTATAAGCAAGGAGAAAATATTAGAATCAAAATCAATTTCAAGTAAGTTATAAGCTGGATGTATTTGTGATTGCAAATGCGTCCTATTTTGAAAGGAGGTGGTCCTGTGGACAATCAAAAGAAAATACCCAATAGGTTAATCAATGAAAAATCTCCCTATCTGCTGCAACACGCTTATAATCCAGTTGACTGGTATCCCTGGGGAGAAGAAGCATTTGAGAAAGCAAGGCTGGAAGATAAGCCTGTTTTCCTATCTATTGGGTATAGCTGACTTGTCTACTATGATGAACTTGTCATTGGTGTCATGTAATGGAGAGGGAATCCTTTGAGGATGAGGAAGTAGCCAGGGCATTGAATAAGGATTTCATTGCAATAAAGGTAGACAGGGAGGAGCGGCCTGATATAGACCATATATATATGAATGTGTGTCAGGCGCTGACCGGAAGCGGAGGATGGCCTCTGACCATCATTATGACGCCGGATAAGAAGCCTTTCTTTGCAGGTACATACTTCCCCAAAAAGGCGAGGATGGGCTATCCGGGAGTACTTGAGATACTGGAGAAAACCATGGATTCCTGGAACACACAGAAAGATAGCCTTCTCGAAGCTTCAGATAATATATTGGAGCATTTAAAGTCGGATTCAGGAGAAGCTTCGAAGGGAAAACTTGATATCGAGACTGCAGGCAAGGCATTCAAGGGCTTCAAGGCGAGCTTTGACAGTGAATACGGAGGTTTCGGGAGAGCTCCCAAGTTCCCTACACCGCATAATTTGCAGTTCTTACTGAGATATTGGAAGGTCACAAATGATCCCGATGCTCTGGAAATGGTAGAAAAAACTCTGCTATCGATGTACAAAGGGGGCATATATGATCATGTAGGCTATGGGTTTTCGAGGTACTCAACAGATAGAAAATGGCTGGTGCCGCATTTTGAAAAAATGCTATACGATAATGCCGAGCTTGCTATTATATATCTGGAAGCATATCAAGCCACCGGAAAGAAACCGTATGGAGAGGTGGCCAGGCAGATATTCGAGTATGTGCTTAGAGATATGACCTCAACGGAAGGAGGGTTTTACTCTGCAGAGGACGCTGACTCGGAAGGGGTGGAGGGCAGGTTCTATGTCTGGAGTCCAAAGGAGGTAACTGACATTCTGGGCGAAGATGCTGCTGTAGAGTTCAACGGCTATTATGGGATAAATGAGAAGGGCAACTTTGAGGAAAAGAGCATACCCAACCTGCTGCATAACGAGGAGGCCTTCGGCAGAATAACTGCAAATCCGGTAGAAGACTACAGAAAGAAAGTGTATGAAGCAAGAGAAAAGCGGATACATCCCTATAAGGATGATAAAATACTAACCTCATGGAACGGCTTGATGATAGCTGCATTATCAATAGGTGCAAGAGCACTGGACAATAAGAAATATGCGGAAGCAGCAGAAAAAGCCGTAGCTTTTATAAGATCAAAGCTTGTGCGGGGTGATGGCAGGCTGTTTGCCAGATATAGAGAAGGGGAAGCGGCTTATCCCGGGTACCTGGATGATTATGCCTTCCTGATATGGGGACTGATAGAGCTTTATGAAGCTACTTTTAAGGCTGAATATCTGAAATTTGCCTTAGCTCTGAACAGGGATATGCTGAAGTATTTCTATGACGAGGACAATGGAGGGCTCTACCTGTATGGAAGTGACAGCGAGCAGCTGATAGTAAGGCCTAAGGATGTATATGACGGTGCAACACCATCCGGCAACTCAGTAGCTGCTGTAAACTTTCTGAGATTATCCAGGCTTACAGGGGATTCTGAGCTGGAGGATAAAGCTTATGAGCAGCTTAAGGCCTTTAGTGGAATGATTGAAGGATATCCCATGGGATATACCCATATGCTTATGGCACTTCTTTTCATGAACAGCAAAGCAAGTGAGATAGTTATAGTCGGAGACCGGAAGGATGAGAGCGCCGGGAGAATGCTTTCCATGGCCAACAAAAGCTTCCTTCCCTTTACCGTAGTTGTATTCAAGGATGCAGAAGCGGTGGCAGCAGATATAACAAGCATTGTTCCATATACGGAAGGCCAGATAATGGTAGAAGACAAGGCAACGGCATATATATGTGAGAATTTTGCCTGCAGGGCGCCTGTGACAGACCTGAAGGAGTTTGAAGGAATGGTCACAGGTAAGTAAAGTGCTCAAGCATCTACGAACGGGAACAGCCCCCTGAAGCTTTTTCAGGGGGCTGTTTTATCTGATAATTATTATTTTGATTGTATGTCCCGGCATATGCTATAATTTATGGAAAGCAACAAGAGAAAAGAGGTTGGCGGTATGTTTACTCCGATTAAGAATAAAAGAGTATATGAGCAGGTAATTGAACAGATTCAGGATATGGTTCTAAAAGGAATGCTGAATAAGGGTGACAAGCTGGTTTCGGAAAGAGAACTGGCTGAGCAGCTGCAGGTCAGCAGGACCTCAGTGAGGGAGGCCATAAGATCCCTGGAAATCATCGGTCTTGTTGAGAGCAGGCAGGGAGAGGGGAATTTTATAAGCGGGAATATGGAAGACGGTTTTTTTCAGCCGCTGTCCATGCTGTTTGCATTGAATCACGGCAGGTCTGCGGATATTCTGGAGCTTCGAAAGATATTGGAGGTCGAGACCACTTCTCTGGCCGCTGCAAGAATCAAGGAAGAGCAGAAGCCGGAAATACTGGAGCTGATGCAAAAATTAAAAGACTCCGGGACAGAAGCTGAAAGCGCGGAATATGACAAGCAACTGCATTTCAAGATTGCCGAAGTTTCGGGGAATTACCTGATTATCAGCCTTCTGCACGGAGTATCTTCTATTCTTGATGACTTCATACATAATGCCAGGGAATTGATCCTCAGGAACAAGGAATCCAAAAGCCTACTCATTGAACAGCATCAGAAAATATGTGATTCGCTGGTTGCCGGTGACTCATTGAATGCTGGCAGGTACATGAGGGAGCATTTGGAATATATAAATTCGGTTATAAAAGAAATGGAAGAAAAATAAATACTGTTATTGCAAAATCTGAATAATTGCTATATCCTATAATTAGAACACTGGTATGACCATTCTACCAGAAAGGTGTAAAGGAGGTATATAAATGGAAATATTAGTATGTATAAAGCAGGTTCCCGGAACTACAGAGGTTAAAATAGATGAAGAAACAGGGGTACTAAAAAGGGATGGAGTCGAGTCAAAAATGAATCCTTATGACCTGTATGCTGTTGAAACAGCGTTGAAAATAAAGGAGAGTAACGGTGCGACAGTAAATGTCATCAGCATGGGCCCTCCACAGGCTGCAGAGATTATAAAAGAGGCCTATATGATGGGAGTAGACGGCGGAGCACTGCTTACCGACCGGAAATTCGCAGGAGCAGATGTTCTTGCCACATCCTATGCTCTGTCCCAGGGTGTGAAAAAGCTTGGGAGTCCTGACCTTATCATTTGCGGGAAAATGACGACGGATGGCGATACAGCACAGGTGGGACCGGAGCTGGCAGAGTTTTTAGGTATACCTCATGCATCAAATGTCTTAAAGATTAATAGTATCGGGGAAAGCACAGTTATAGTGGAAAGCGACATGGGAGATACGGTGGAGGTTCTGGAGCTTCAATACCCATGTCTTATATCCGTTGATAAAGGTATTTTTCAGCCAAGGCTGCCGTCCTTCAGGCTGAAGCTTGCAACACAGGACAGGAATATACCCTGCATTGGTATTGATGATCTGGAGGATAAAAACGAATACAATTATGGGTTGAACGGTTCGCCCACCCAGGTAAAGAGAGTCTTCCCACCCCAGGTAAACACCGGCCATGAAATTTGGGAAGGTGACGGAATCGAGCTGGCCGGCAGGATATTCAACAAATTGAAAAAATTGAAGTTTGTATAGGGGGTTTAAAATGGTGAAAATTATTATAGATCAGAGTAAGGTGGTCAGCCCTGAAGAGATGATAGAGCTGTGCCCGTTCTCTGCCATAGAGTATTCGGAAGGGCGTCTGCAGATAAATGCGGCCTGCAAAATGTGCAAGATATGTGTAAAGAACGGGCCTGATGGAGTATTCGAGCTCAAGGAGGAAATTGCCAGGACCATTGACAAATCTCAATGGAAGGGTATTGCAGTATATGTTGAGCACCAGTCGGGAGAAGTACATCCCGTCACCTATGAACTCATTGGCAAAGCAAAAGAAATGGCAAGCAAGATCAACCATCCGGTATACTGCATATTTATTGGTCATGATATTAAAGACAAAGCACAAAAAATACTTGAATACGGCGTAGACAATGTATTCGTATACGACAAGAAAGAGCTGGAGCATTTCAGGATAGAGCCATACTCTGCAGTTTTTGAGGATTTTATAAACAAAATAAAACCTTCGATTGTGCTTGTTGGAGGAACCACTGTAGGGAGATCCCTTGCCCCGAGAGTTGCAGCCAGATTCAGAACAGGTTTGACTGCGGATTGTACTATTCTGGATATTCAGGAGAATACCGACATGGATCAGATCAGACCGGCCTTTGGAGGGAATATAATGGCCCATATTTTTACTCCAAACCACAGGCCGCAGTTTGCTACCGTCAGGTACAAGATATTTCCCGCACCTGAAATATCCAGGGAAATAAGAGGAAGGATTACATCTTGTGATATTGCGGAGAGTAAGTTAAATTCCAGAATTACTGTGTTGGACATCAAGAAAAAAGAGAAGGCAGAAGCAATTGAGGATGCCGAAGTGCTTATTGTTGCAGGCAGAGCCTTCAAGAAGCAGGAAGATCTGCAGATGGTTTATCAGCTTGCGGATTATCTCGGAGCTCAGGTAGCTGCCACAAGGCCGGTCATTGAAGCGGGCTGGGCTGATGCCAGAAAGCAGATAGGGTTAAGTGGCAGGACGGTAAAGCCAAAGCTGATTATTACCTGCGGTGTTTCAGGTGCTGTCCAGTTTGCAGCAGGAATGAACAATTCTGAATGTATAATAGCTATTAATAAAGACCCTGATGCTCCAATATTCAACGTTGCCCATTATGGAATCATAGGGGATATTTATGAGATTATTCCGGAGCTTATAAAAGATATCAATGAGTATAAAGAGTCGGGTGGAATCGGAGTCAACAGTAAGTTTCAGTCATAACAAATCAGGAGGGATTCACATGTATTACAAGAAAATTGATGAAAAGGATATAGAGTTTCTGTATTCCATTTGTGGAAGAGAAAGAGTATTTACCGGTGAAGAAATTAATGAAGATTTCAGTCATGATGAGCTGACCGGTGAGAAAAAATACCCCGAAGCACTGGTAGAAGCAGAAAGCGCGGAAGAAGTATCAAGAATTATGAAATATGCTTATGATAACAATATTCCAATAACTCCCAGAGGGCAGGGAACGGGACTGGTAGGAGCTTCTGTAGCAATCTGCGGAGGTATTATGATTAGCCTTTGCAGGATGAACAGGATCCTGGAGCTGGATGAGGAAAATCTGACCCTGACAGTTGAACCCGGTGTACTGCTTATGGATATATCAAAGTTTGTAGAAGAACGCGAGCTTTTTTATCCTCCCGATCCCGGAGAGAAAAGTGCTACCATCGGAGGTAATATTAATACCAACGCTGGTGGTATGCGGGCTGTAAAATATGGAGTCACAAGGGACTACGTAAGAGGTTTGGAAATAGTTCTGCCAAATGGAGAGATAATAACGGTAGGAGGCAAAATAGTAAAGAACAGCTCAGGGTACAGTCTGAAGGATTTGATTGTAGGTTCTGAAGGGACTCTGGCCGTGGTGACCAAGGCTATTCTTAAGTTGCTGCCGCTGCCCAGGAAAGCCATCAGTCTGCTTGTGCCTTTTCCTGAATTAGAGAAGGCTATAGAAACAGTGCCAAGCATTATCAAATCAAAGATTATTCCTACTGCAATTGAATACATGGTAAGGGATGTAATACTAGCCTCAGAAGAATTTCTTGGGAAGAAATTCCCCGATAACTCTGCAGATGCTTACCTACTGCTTACCTTTGACGGAAATAGTACTGAGGAGATAGAGCGGGCTTATGAGAAGGTTGCACATATCTGTCTGGAAGCAGGTGCATTGGATGTACTTATATCAAATACCCAGGAGAGGCAGGAATCCATATGGAAGGCAAGAGGAGCTTTTCTTGAGGCGATAAAGGCATCAACCACTGAAATGGATGAATGTGATGTTGTAGTCCCCCGGAATAGGATAGCAGAATTTGTGAAGTTCGCAGATGAGCTTCAGAGGAAGCATGATATAAGAATAAAGGGCTTCGGACATGCAGGGGACGGCAACCTGCACATATATGTTCTGCGGGATGAGCTTGAGGATAAGGAATGGAAGAAAAAGCTGGACGAGGTTTTCAAGCTTTTATACGATAAAGCAGGAGAACTGGGGGGGAAGGTATCAGGAGAGCATGGTATCGGATATATCAAAAAGCCTTTTCTGAAAGAATCGGAAGGTTCAGAGGTCATTGGACTGATAAAAGGCATCAAACTGGCCTTTGATCCCAAAAATATATTGAATCCGGGAAAAATAAGCTAGTGTGCAAATAAAAAGATTTAAATAATATTTTGAAAAATATGAAAAGTGTATTTGCAAAACAATAATTATATGGTATATTAGTAATATAACTTAGTATACTAACATACTAACATAATAACATACTATTATGTGGATAAGCTCATACCATACCCAAAGGAGGTATTCTGGTGAAAAAGAATATACCAATACCGCTATATTATCAAGTTAAAGAGGATATTATCAATAAAATAAAGGATGGTATCTATAGTATCGAGGAAAAGGTTCCCGGAGAAAATGAGCTGCAGAAAATTTATAATGTAAGCTCAATAACTGTAAGAAAAGCTCTGACGGATTTGGTCAATGAAGGCTATTTATACAGAATCCAAGGAAAGGGAACATATGTAGCAAAGCCTAAAATAAACAGACTACTAAATCTGATGAGCTTTACCGATGAGATGAAAGAAAAGGGAATAGAACCAAGCACTAAGATTATAGAGATTAAAACGGTTGTTGATGAGATGATCTCTAAAAAGCTGAGAATCAGTGAGGACCGCGAAATTACTATGGTTAAGAGGCTTAGACTTGCTGATGACGTACCCATAGCCCTGCAAACCTCCTATGTGCCGGCAAGTATATTGACCAGCAGCGATGCAGCTCAGCTCAAGCAGCTGAATTCACTATATGCAGTTCTGAAGGAAAAGGGTATTGAACCGCACAGTGCAAGGGAAGTTTATAATATCGCAATGATGGAGGATAAGGCTACTTATTCACTCTTCAATAAGAAGAAAGGGACTCCGGCCTTTTATGTAAAAAGAATGACTTACGACAGGGAGGGAATACTTTTTGAATATGCAGAATCCATTTTAATTTGGGATAGGTATTCGATAGAAGTGGATCTGGAAAGTGAATATTAAGGAGGATCAGTATATGGGCAACAATTATATCAGGGTGGATGACAGGTTGATACACGGGCAGATTATTACAAAATGGGCAATTAACCTTGGAATAAACAATATAATAGCAATTGACGATAAAACTGCTGCAAATCCAATGCTTAAGTCAATAATGACAATGTCGGTTCCCAAGAGCTATAAAACATATGTCTGTGGCTTGGCAGAGGCAAAGGAAATACTGGATAAGGCAAATGCAGAAGATTCTAATAGCTTGATAGTTGTAAGATTTCCATCAATGTTGGATGAATTATGTAAAATGGTATCAAACCCTAAGGTTATCAATATCGGGAATGTATCCAGAAAAGAAGGTGCAAATAATGAAATTACCAACAACGTTTTTCTGGATGACACTGATATTGAAATAATTGAAATGCTGTACAACAAAGGATTAAGGATTACTTTCCAGTTAGTTCCCGATACGCCTTTGGTAGCTTGGGAAAAGGAAAGAAATAAATACTTGAAGTAATGTACATTATTAACATTCCAACTGGTTGAAAAAGGTAATGCTAATAAGTGCGGGGAGGTGATTGACTATATTGTAAGGGTCTCAAAAAAAATTAGGGAGGTAAAAAGATGACATTCCAATTAATCTTAATTGCTCTGCTAGCTTATCTGGGAGCAATAGGGGCCCCTTGGTTTTTCGGTACAACCGGCGGTTTTTATACTCTTGGCAGACCACTTATCGCAGCAGCCCTCGTAGGTTTAATACTGGGTGATGTGAAGCTTGCATTAGAAGTAGGAATTCTAATACAGGCAATGTATATTGGTATAATAACGCCTGGTGCTGTAATGCCTTTCGATGTAAACTACATCGGTTACTTGACAACAGCTCTTGTGGTGCTTTCCAAAATGGACCCCAAATTGGCTCCAACCCTTGCAGTGCCAGTAGGTCTGCTGGGCGTGCTTATCTGGAATGTAATATGGGTAGTCAATGTGTACTTTGTTCATAAAGCGGACAAATATGCAGAAGCAGGCAATATGAATGGCGTAAAGATGATGAACATACTGCCTCAGGTTGTAAACTTTGCTTTGCGATTCATACCTGCATTCATAATACTTTATCTTGGAAAAGACTTTCTACAAACGATTATATCATCAATACCGGATTCTGTCACTCACTACCTGCAGGTAGTAGGAGGAATGCTTCCTGCTCTAGGTATAGGACTATTACTAAATATGATTATAAAGGAAAAGATATATCTGGGGGTATTTCTTGTAGGCTTTATAATAGTTGTATATCTCAAGCTGCCGATAATACCTATTGCTTTATTCGGAATAGTTCTGGCATTGTTCTGGTATAAGTTTGCTGCAAGCAAGGAGGTGGCATAGAATGACAGAAAAGAAGCTTTCTAAAAAGACACTGTTCAATTCCTGGCTGACATGGTTCTTCTTTAACGGCTCCTCACAGAGTGGGGAAAGAATGCAGGGTATTGCATTTGCTCATTCAATGCTGCCGATAATCAAGGAATTGTATAAAAAGGAAGAGGATATAAAAGCAGCATTAAAAAGACACTTGATGTTATTTAATGTCGAACCTCAGGTTGGAAGCCTTATACATGGGGTTACTGCAGCAATGGAAGAGCAGAGAGCTAATGGTGCAGATATAGATGATGACTCAATAAATACGGTAAAGGTTGCCCTTATGGGTCCGATGTCAGGTATCGGGGATACTCTGGTGCCAGGTACACTAATTCCCATAATGCTTGCAATAGCAATAGGTATTACCAACACCTCGGGATTATTGGGCCCGGCCTTCTACTTTGTGCTGTACCCGACAGTTGTTGCACTATTCTCATGGTATCTCTACAAGTTCGGCTACAATGCCGGCTTGAATGGAATACAGGGAGTTATGTCAAGCGGAAGAATACATGCCTTGACTGATTCGCTGAACATACTTGGCCTTCTTGTAATGGGAGCTTTAAGTGCAAGCTACATCAGTGTTTCAACACCGCTTAAATACACCTCGGGGGAAATGGTGCTGTCGCTTCAGGAAATACTGGATAGGGTAATGCCCGGTATGCTTCCGCTTTTGACTGTCGGCTTGGTATGGTATCTGTTGGCTAAGAAGAAAAAATCCCCTCTTTGGGTAATGGGTTTCATATTCGTATTTGCTCTGATAGGAGTAGTTTTAGGAATACTATGATTATTTCGTATGCAAAGCGGCGGTATAAACCGCTTTGCATACGATAAATTTGAAGGGAGACATACTAAATGTCTGTAGATTATTTTGTAAAAGCAAATGAGGTACTGGAAGAAATCGCGTCTTCCCAGGAAGAAAATATTAAGAAAGCAGCAGAAATAATGGCTGAGTCAATTTCCAAGGGAAACCTTGTGCACCTTTTTGGAAGCGGACACTCAGTAATTCCTGTGCTTGATGTGTTTCCAAGATATGGTGGTGTTGTAGGCTTCCATCCCTTGATGGATCCAAGGCTTATGTGGTTCAATGTCATTGGAGCAGGCGGAGCACGCGAGCTTTTGTGGATCGAAAGGCAGGAAGGCTATATAAAGAATTATCTTCAGAGCTATGACCTGAAGAAGGATGACACAATGGTGGTCTATTCCCACGGGGGACTTAATGCCGCACCGGTAGAAGCTGCAATGTATGCAAAAGCCATCGGAATGAAGGTAATAGTAATTGCTTCAGGAGAAAACTTCAAAAAGGCAAAAGCTACTCATTCAAGCGGCAAAAAGCTTGGAGACCTTGCGGATGTATTTATAGACAATTGTGCACCCTTGGAGGACTCACTGGTTCCTGTAGAAGGCTATCATCAGAAGGTAGGTGCAGTATCTACCCTTTCGGTAATATATATATCACAGGCCTTTGCCTCTGAGACTGCAAAGGTTTTACAGAAGAAAGGCTTTGAGCTGTCAATATTTGTTTCACCTAATGTAGTTGAGGTTCCTCAGGAAAACAATGATAATGTATATGCAAAATACACAGAAGTAATCAAGAAAAACAATATTACGATATAGTAATACTGAACGCACAAAGGTATTCCTATCGGGTACAGTGCGAATTCAATAACGATTAAGGAAACGTTTACGCGAAATTCGAACTAGAAATGAAAAATGTTTTTCGCGAAACATATAGGTGATTTAATGGTAGGATTGATTATCACAGGTCACAACTGCTTTGCCGGCGGGATTTTAGGTGCAGCCGAAATGATAATGGGCAGGCAGGAAAATGTTGCAGCAGTGGATTTTGAAGAACAGGATGATATAGAAATACTTGATGCTAAGCTAAAAGAGCAAATGGGAAGATTGGATACAAGTGAAGGAGTCATTCTGTTTGCGGATATGGCAGGGGGCAGCCCTTTTAACAGATCAATGATTATGATGGCGGAAAATCCGGAAGCTGATATTCATGTCATAAGCGGTGTAAACCTGCCCTTGCTTATTGAAGCATTGAATATGAGGCAGTACGTTGAGGAAATCAAGCAATTGGTGGATGATTTGATGAATATTTCAGCCTCTGCCATTATATATGGAAATAAAATGCTTGAAGATGAAATGAAAAAGTGAGAAAATAATAAAAACAGGTGGACTTCTATAAGCTGCCTGTTTTTATTACAAAACACTATATAAATATGAGGGAGAGAGTGAAACAGCATGATTCTTCAAGGTATTGCAGGTTCAAAGGGTATAGTTTCCGGCAGAGTATATATTTATCAGCAGAGTATTGAAATTGATAGTACCAATATAAGAGATGACCAGATCCCCGACGAATTGGACAAGGTTGATAAGGCTGCAGAACAAACCAGGCATCAGATTCACAGGATAAAAGAAATTGCTTTGAGGGATTTTGGTGAAGACAAAGCTGCGATTTTTGATGCTCACCTTATGATTCTGGAAGATCCGATGCTTGTACCGGAGATAAAGGAAACTATAAAGAATGATAGGGTACAGGCAGGATATGCCGTAAAGAAGTCTACCGGAAAGCTGGTGGAAATGTTTTCGGATATTGAAGATGAATATCTGAAAGAACGTATTGCGGATATAAAGGATGTAGGGAACAGGCTAATAAGAAATATATTGGGAGCAGCAGACGAAGGCCTTGAGGCTATTGGCCGGGATGTGCTTGTGGTAGCCCATGACCTTACTCCGTCAGACACTGCAACCATGGATAAAAAGCACATCAAGGGCTTTGCAACGGAAATAGGAGGCAAGACCTCACATACGGCAATTATGGCAAGGAGCCTTGGGATACCGGCTGTACTGGGATTGGGCGACATAATGAAGAAAATCAAGAATGACGACTACATCATATTGGATGGCATAGAGGGTGTAGTTATTGTGAATCCTGACAAAGGCCAAATCGAAGAATATGAGAGAAAAGCACGGAAGCACAAAGAAGATATGGATAGCCTGAAAGCTATAGCTGAGCTTCCTGCAGTCACCACAGACGGAAGGAGCATAGAGATCTCTGCGAACATAGGGAGCCCGGAAGATGTCCAGTCGGCAATTTCATATGGCGCAGACGGAGTCGGATTATACAGAACAGAGTTTTTATATATGAACAGAGAGAGCCTTCCAAGTGAAGATGAACAGTTTGAAGCCTATAAGACGGTAGCAGAAAGGTTTAAGGACAAACCGATAATAATAAGAACGTTGGATATAGGCGGTGACAAGAAGCTTCCATACCTTGAACTTCCTGATGAAATGAATCCGTTCCTTGGATGGAGGGCCATCAGAATATGCCTTGAAAGAAAGGATTTGTTCAAGACTCAGCTGCGGGCTATTCTTCGGGCCGGGGCATACGGAAATGTGCTAATGATGTATCCCATGATATCCGCTGTAGATGAGGTCATCGAGGCAAATAAAGTGCTGGATGAAGCGAAAAGCGAGCTGAAGGCCGAAGGCATAGCATTTAATGAGAGTATAAAAACAGGTGTAATGATAGAAATACCATCTGCAGCTCTTACGGCAGATATAATCATAAAGGAAGTGGATTTCTTCAGTATTGGTACAAATGATCTGTGCCAGTATACTCTTGCGGTAGATAGAATGAATGAAAAAATAAGCAAGCTTTATCAGCCTTTTCATCCTGGGATTCTGCGTCTCATAAAGACAGTAATCGATGCTTCCCATAAGGAGGGTAAATTCACAGGTATGTGCGGTGAGCTGGCGGGGGATCCGGCTGCAGCAGTAATACTTTTGGGGCTGGGACTTGATGAGTTCAGCATGAGTGCCTCTTCCATGCCTCAGATAAAAAAGATTATCCGCAGTGTATCCTATGAAAAGGCAAAGATATATGCACAGAATGCTTTAAGTATGAGATATTCATCGGAGATTCATGAATATGCTCAGAAAATACTTGATGAACTAAATGATGTTTAGGAGGAGAAAACATGTATTCAAGAGATATAGTAGTACAAAACAAGACGGGGCTGCATGCAAGGCCTGCATCAAACTTTGTATCAATGGCATTAAAATTCAAATCTGATATTACCGTAACCAAGGATTCAAAAAAAGTCAGCGCAAAGTCGATCATGTATGTCCTTTCCCTTGGAGCATCAAAGGGCAGCAGTATAACAATAACTGCAGAAGGGCCGGATGAGGAGGCTGCTGTACTGGCACTTTGCGATTTAATAAACAGCCGGTTCGGGGAAGAGTGATATTTTGAGTATGGAAAAGAGCAGAGCAATAATAAATGGAAGAATTATTACCCCGGAAGGAGCATTGACCGGTAGTGCTGTAATATTCGATGAAAAGATACTGGCAGTTGTACCGGAAAAGAACATTAAGCATTTTGGTGTAGAAGAGCGAATTGATGCTGAAGGTTGCTTTGTATCACCGGGCTTTATAGACATGCACACTCACGGCGCTGTAGGACATGATACGATGGATGGCGATATAGAAGGCATAAGAGCGATAAGTGAGAAATATGCTTCATTGGGAGTTACCGGATTTCTGGCCACAACTATGACGATGGAGATTGACTCCATTAAGAAGGCGCTGGACAGCATCAGAAAAGCAATGCAGTACAATTACGGAGCCAAGGTATTGGGGTGCCACCTTGAAGGTCCGTTTATAAGCGGGAAATATCCTGGGGCACAGAATGCTTCATATATTAAAGCTGCTGATTTTTCATTGATTGAGGATTACAGGGATGTAATAAAGCTGGTTACTATTGCCCCTGAAGCTGAGGGCTCTGATGAATTCATAAGACACTGCGTCAATGAGGGTGTTTCCATATCCATAGGTCACAGCAGTGCAACCTATGAGGAAGCTGCAAATGCATTCAAATTGGGGGCAAGGAGTGTCACTCATACCTTCAATGCAATGCCGGCCCTGCACCATAGAGAACCGGGGATTATCGGTGCAGCTATGGATGATAAGGAAGTATACTGTGAATTGATAGCCGATAATATTCACGTTCATCCTGTTATGCAGCGAGTTCTCCTGAAAACAAAAGGCGTTGACAGGATAATCCTGATCACTGACTCAATGAGGGCGGCAGGGATGCCTGAGGGATGCTATGATCTGGGCGGGCAAACAGTGTATGTGAAAAATGACAGTGCCAGACTGGAAAACGGCACTCTTGCCGGCAGCATACTGACCATGGATAAGGCTCTTGGAAACTTTATGAGCAATGCGGGAATAAGTATCGATGATGCGGTCAGACTAGCGACAATAAATCCTTCCAGCCTGCTTGGCCTGGGAGAAAGGCTTGGCAGGCTCCAGGAGGGCTTGGATGCGGATATTACGGTCTTTAATGAGCAGTTTGACGTACTATTTACATATGTAAACGGTGGATTGTGCTATAAGAGGTGATTTCATTGATATAAGCAGCAGGAGCATTTCAGCCTGAAGTGCTCCTGCTGCTTTTCACTAATACATCATGAAATAGCCTAGACAAAGGTTTTCTCTACCTTTAGTATTTCCAATAAAATCAGAAGCTTGATATAAGGCAGATCTCCCAGAGCATTAACTGTGTCGTTTTCATATGCTTTCAAGCACTTTGATATCCTGTATTTTACTGAATTTGAATGTATCCCAAGAAGATTGGATACATTGTTTATATTTCTCAATACAAGATATAAACGAAGTGTATCAAAGAAGGATGGCTCTGTTTCCAGATTCAAATCCGTGCTGTTTACTTTAAAGATGGTTTCTTTATATTCATAGGGGGAGTAAAGCAGTGTGTACAACACAGGTAATTCATCTATAGAAAAAATACCGTCAAGAAACAACAATGAACTGATTGTGTATTTTAAAATTTTAATCTGATCAAAAAGCTCCTTCTGAGATGAGCATGGCCTTGAAAAAATAAAAAGTATCGGGTTGACTTTTTCAATTACTTTATAGTACTCATCATATATTTTATTTTCATCTTTTTCATTTTTAGGCATTAAGAAAATTATATAATTATAGAACTCATTTTCCTCATACATAAGGTATTTTTCATTTATATAATCGACAATTGAGCCTATATTTTCTTTTCTTATCAGAACCAAATAATATGATGAATCTTCAGGCAGGTTTATTGTATTATTTGGTTTTTTTATCGTCTTGACTCCACATAGATCATCCAGCTCCTTAATGATAATCGGAGCTATTTTATGAAATATACTGAGATTGGAATTGGTAATATTCTGGTTCACTATATATGTGGCCAATATTGAATTCTTCCCATAATACACCACTGCCAGATTCTGATTGTCTATTCTAAGAGATATGGGCACATTTAACTTTTGCGGGTTCTGCATTTTTATTGAGTATATCTTTGAAATAATTGTTGATGCAGTATTGTTCTCGAGGCCACAATAGTAGGTATTGCTTGCATTAATGATTAAAGGCAAAGATAAAAACCGGTTAAGCTGGTCGCAGAATTTTTTTACATTTTTCTCAATATGCAAATCACTGAAGGCGAACAATATATCTACCAGATTAGCATCTAATTCCGAATGGACAGCGGAGCTGTTCAACAGGGAAAACTCTGAAAGTATATCACTCCATCGGACACTGGACGGTATGTATATTATAGGGAAAGAGTATGCATTACCCAATTCAATAATCTCCGGATCTATGTCATCGTTCAGATTTGGACCGGGCATTATGCCAATACCTGAGCATTTGCGCTCTATCATGGCCTTCACCAGGTTTACTCTGCTGGCCTTATCATCTTTGGAATTCCAAAAAGAAGTAAACATGAACTCATATGGCTCAAGGAATCTTTCAACTTCAGGGTAGGGAGTTTCCAGTATATCTATTCGTTTAACCGAATTAAATGCTCCATTATATCCGGACACTATATAGCTTTGCTCTAATGAAGGAAGTTTTAGCAGATCAACAATGCAACTCATAATAAAATCACCTCCAGATTAACTAATAGTATAGCATAAATATGCATGAATATATATGCTGCTATTTTTGCGGAATGTATTAATAATGGGTATGAAACAAAATTACTTGCCTATAATTGTTCCTCACAAACATTGCTTTGAATTGTCCGGATAGTACAATTAAGTTAGTGGAGTTAATAAAAATATGAAAGCAGGTGCGAAATGGATACTCTAAGTATTATGGACAGTATAGAAAAAAAAAGAAATAGAATGATTGAGGATATGGTCAAGATGTCCTCCATACCCTCAGTAAATCCAAAGTTTAACGGAACTGGTGAATATAACCGTATAAAGTGGCTAATGGGGATTTTGGATGATTATTCAATTGCCTATGAGGTATATGAGGTAGAGGATAAAAGTGTAAAAGAGCAAAAAAGACTGAATATAGTTGTCAGATTGGAAGGCTCTGAAAAAACTGACGACACCTTGTGGTTTGTATCACATATGGATACTGTTGCGGCCGGTGACTTGGGTGCATGGAATTCAGATCCGTTCAACCCGATAATCAAGAGTGGCAAGATTTACGGCAGAGGGGTTGAAGATAATGGGCAAGCAGTAATATGCAGTTTGTACACGTGTCTGGCAATGAGGGAAAACAACATAAAACCCAAGTGCAATGTAGGATTCATATTCGCAAGTGATGAAGAGACCGGAAGTGAATTCGGACTAAAAGCATTAATTGAAAAAGGAGTTTTCAAGCCTGATGATGAAGCAATAGTTCCGGACGCAGGCTGCCATGACGGATCGTTTGTAGAGATAGCCGAAAAATCGATGTATTGGATCAAATTTACTGTATTGGGGAAGGAAGCGCATGCATCAATGCCACACCTGGGAATTAATGCAAGCTCAATAGCATCCCATTTTGCAGTAGAGTTGGAAGACATGTTTAAAGCTATGTTTTCTGTAAAGGATGACCTGTTTGATCCTCCTTACTCCACTTTTGAAATTACTCAAAAATATGCAAATGTAGAGGGCCCTAACGTACTTCCGGGAAAAGATGTATTTGTAATGGATATGCGTGTATTACCGCAGTTCAAGCTTGATGATATCCTTATGGAAATCGACAAATTGGCAGGAAAATATGAGTATAAGTATAAAGTCAGAATATCTTATGAATTCTTGCAAAAGGTTGTTGCTCCAAAGCCTACACCAAAGGATTCCAAGATAGTGTCAAGAATTTCCGATTCCATTGCTGAGCTTGGTATAAAGCCCAGAGTAGGAGGTATAGGCGGGGGTACCTGTGCAACAATTCTAAGAGAAATTGGAATACCGGCAGTTGTTTGGTCCACTCTTGATGAACTGGCGCATCAGCCCAACGAATATGTGATCATTGACAACCTGATCAGAGATACTCAAGTATTTATATCAACAGTATTAAAGTATATGTAATGCTTATAAAAAACCAGTTGTCTTTATTAAACAAAACTAAATAATTTATTTGTATTTCATGTACATTGAGTAAAAATGTGAGTAAAGTAAAATAAAATTAGTGGATGAATTGCCACTAAATAAATTATAGGAGGGGTTTTCATATGTATGAATATGAACTTACCAATGCGTGCTTGAAGCTTTTGCGCGACATGTTCAGGGTTCAGGAAGGCGAATCTGTTGTAATAACATGCGATACAGAGTCAAATGATGACGTGGTTACTGCAACAGCCCAGGCGGCCTTCATACTTGGTGCAAAGCCTATGGTAGTTAAGATTGCAGCACCAAGAGGAGTCGGTAAAGCAGCAGATGTGGACTTCCCGACGGATCCATTGACTGCAGCACTTTGCGCAGCGGATGTATGGGTTGAATATAACAATGAATGGATATTCTATTCCACAGTATATGACAACGTTGTAGCAAACAACAAAAAAATCAGATACATGAATTTGGTTGGAGCTAATCCGGATCTAATAATGCGGAACATTGGGCGGGTTGACACGCCATTGTTGACAGATTTCATATTTAAAGCAGAAGCTGTTACCAAGCAGGCTAAGCATATAAGGGTTACTACTCCGGCAGGAACAGATGTCGAGTTTGACAATATGCCGGGCCGTGAGTTCTACACAGCAGACGGAATTGTAAGAAAGGGAGAAATAAAAATGCTTCCGGGACAGATAGCGTGGGCTCCGGAGTTCAAGTCAATAAACGGCACAATAGTAATAGATGGTACATTGACACCTCCTTGCGGAAGAGTTGACGGACCGGTTAAGTTAACTGTTAAAGAAGGCAAAGTAACAAAGGTTGAAGGCGGTTCGTCCGCAAAAGAGTTTGAAAGCTGGTTAGGGAGCTTTAATGATGAAAATATGTACACAACAGCGCATATTTCATACGGCTTTGGACCAGGTGCAAAGTTGAGTGGAGATATTGTTGAAGACGAAAGAGTCTGGGGATGTACAGAATGGGGATTTGGAAATGTTGGAGGTGTCCTGACTTCTGACATACCTGGCGGTATTCCTGCAGCATCTCATTCAGATGGAATATGCCTGGATTCAACTGTATATCTTGACGGCAAATTATTCCTCGATAAAGGCAAGGTAGTAGGGCCAACCGAAGAGGTTGTGCAAGCTGCAAGAAAGCTTGGAAAATAAAATAGGCAGTGAGTAAACAGTAAACGGATATGCCGCACTATTTTAAATAATATATGCGGCATATTCGAAAGTATATTATGAGACATATAGATTTTTCAGTAATAATCCTTGATAGCTGTATATATTTACAAGCATTAAAATATGTGGACGATATGTTACAATTAAATGACTATAATGTCTGGCACATATTATTAACATAATGTTTTAGATGCAAATTTTTTTTATTATTAATTTTCAGAATAGTAAGAAACTAGGGAATAATCATATTAAAGGGGAGGTAGTAAAATGAAAAAAACGACATTGAAGAGGATAGCATCACTTTTCCTTATACTTACACTTATCATTGCAATGCTGGCCGGCTGCAGTGATACTAAAACAACAGAGAATAATCCAAATGAATCCCAGGCTGTAGGCACAGATTCTTCCAAAGAAAAAATAATACGTATCGCTGTGTCAGGTACCCCTATGATTGATCCGGCTGTTGGACTCTATATAAGCAGTTCTCAAGCCTTAGTTAACCTATATGACAGCTTGGTTATTCCTTCAGCGAATAAGGTTGATTCAGATCCTTTGTTAGCAACAAGCTGGGAAGTTTCTGAAGATGGAAAGGAATATACCTTCAACTTGAAAAAAGGGGTTAAGTTCCATAATGGTGATGAATTAAAAGCATCTGATGTAGTATTTTCTGCAAAACGTCTACTTACTATTGGTGAAGGATTTGCTTACTTATTTACTGAAATTATTAATGATGTAGTGGCGGTTGACGATTATACAGTCAAGTTCTCACTTAGAAATGCTTTTGGTCCTTTTGTAAGTACATTAAATCGTTTGTATATTTTGAATGAAAAGCAAGTAATGGAAAATATAGACCCTAGTGGGGTTTATGGGGAATATGGGGATTATGGTCGTAATTGGCTTATAACCAATGATGCCGGTTCTGGACCTTATATTGCTAAAGAGCTTGTACAACAAGGACATTTGCTTGCTGTAAAGTTTAATGACTGGCACGGCGGTGAATGGGATCCTGATGCACCTGAAGCTTTTATGTTAATTGATAATAATGATAGTGCTACAGTTCGCACAATGATGGCAAGCAAAAAAATTGAAATGTCCGATATGTGGCAATCATCTGAAAGTCTTACCTCAATGGACCAACTGCCAGGGGTGGAAATTGCAATGTATTCAGCACTAGCTAACCAAAATATGTTTTTTAATAACAAAAAAGCACCTACAGATGATATAAATTTCCGTAAAGCACTAAGTTGTCTATTTGATTATGATATGATAATAAATAATATTTTCCCAGGTTCAACCAGGTCAATAGGTTCAATCCCGAAATTTGTTGCTGGTCATGCAGAGACAAAGCAGTATAACTTCGACTTGGAAAAGGCAAAGGAATATTTGTCCAAATCTAAGTATGCTAATGAATTAGACAAATATCCTGTTGAACTTCTGTGTAATTCTGAAGTAGCAGATCAGGAAAAAGTTGCATTAGCATTTCAAGCATCTGCGCAGAAATTAGGTATTAAGGTTGAAATTAGTAAAGCTCCATGGATTTCTATTGTTGACCGGGTATCTACGATTGAGACTACCCCCAACTTGGTAAGCATTAACAATAATGCACAGTATAATGAGGCAGGATCAATGCTAGAATCAAGATATCATTCGAAGTCTGTTGGAACCTTCGAGAATGGAGAATGGATACTTGATAAGAATCTTGACTCAAAGATTGAAGATGCATTAAGTACAGTGGATAGAGAAGAACGATTTAAAAAGTATGAAGAAATTCAGAACATGATTGTTGATGATATTTGTCCAACTGCTTGGCTTGGGGATACACTTGACCGTATTGCATATCACAGTGATTATGTATATTGGCCGGTAGCAGAAGCTGCCAAAAAGGGCGAAGTTGTGAGTAATATAAACGGATATCATTATTACTTTTTCGATATGAGAGTATATCCTGATAAAATGTAACTTTAGTTAGACTTTTTACAGTTTTACTACAATGAATTTCAATGAGGTTGAATCAGCTGGAAGAATTTTGTTTGAATAATAAAACCAAGATCCAACCTCATTGGGTTCATTAATAAGTTTAAGGGGTGTGTTAATTGAGATTAGATATATTAGTTCCTGTAGCTACCGATTTTCGTAATGCAGAAATTCAGGAAGAGGCCAATAAATCTAAATATTGTGATGTAGATATTGTAGTGACAAATATAGAACAGGGCCCGGTTTCTATTGAATGTGATTATGATGAAGCCATGGCCGGCAAGTATATAGTTGAATTAGCTGAAAAAATGGAAAGCGAAGGTGCTGATGGCATTGTATTGTACTGCTTTGCTGAGCCCGGATTGAATGCTTGCAAAGAGAAGTTAAATATTCCGGTGGTCGGTTTGCGTGAAGCAGCAATCTCTATGGCCTCATTATTAGGAGACAATATTGGAGTTATAGCTCCATTAGATAATACAAAACAGATTTTCAGCAGAGCATTGGGTAGTAAAGTAAAGCATTTTGTATCTCTGGATTTGCCGGTATTAGAATATATTAATCAAGAAAAGGTTGAGAAAGCTGTAGAAACTAAAATACAACAGTTGATTGAATGTGGCTGTGATGTGGTAGTGTTTGGATGCGGTTCTATCCTTGGATTAGATGTTATAGGCATGAGCAGAAAGTATAATGTACCTGTTATTGAGCCAATTCATGCAGCAACGGCAGCCTGTAATTATTTTATCCAGCGAAAGCTATTACAAAGTAAAATTGCATTCCCTTGTCCACCGGAAAAAGAAATTCTATAGTAAGAGGTGTGCAATCTGGTGAGTATCATACTTATCATACATGAGCTAAATGTTAAGACAATGATGAGCGATAGGATGAATCTGAATATTAGTAAGGGAGATTCCTATCGCTTTATAAATAATAATTTTCCAAAGCTAATATTTAGGACATCAGGTACTAACATAATAAAGGAGGTCAGCAATGAGTAAAATACTTTGGATTAATCCCCTTGGAACAAATATTTATGATGATCCAATAAAAAAAGGGCTGCTTAATATTAAGCAAGAAAATACCCAAGTGGATGTAGTTTCCCTTGAAGGTGGATCCACTCACTTAGAATACAGATATTATGAGGCATTAGTAGTACCAGAGGTTTTGAAAATAATAAGAAAAGCTGAACAAGATAAATATGATGCAGCCATTATAGGATGTTTTTATGATTTAGGGCTTTATGATGCGAGACAAATAGTTGATGGTATGGTTATAGCTGCACCGGCTGAGGCTAGTGCATATCTTGCAGCAACACTTGGATACAAATTTTCTGTGATTGTAACTGAAGATTTGGTTATACCACAAATGATGAGTAACTTCGAAGTTTATGGTATAAAAAATAAAGTTGCCTCTTTTAAATCATTGGGAATGGGAGTACATGATCTTCGAGCTAATGAAAGTGAAACAATAAGAAGAATAAAAGAAAAGGCTAAAGAGGCGATAGAAAACGATTTAGCTGAGGTTATTATCTTAGGTTGCACTTTGCAGTTTGGATTCTATAAAGAAATTCAAGAGTATATAAATGCACCTGTCATTGATCCAATTATTTCCTCCTTTAAATATGCAGAATATTTGGTAGAATTGAAAGAAAGATTTGGTTGGCTTCATAGTAAGGTATACAGTTATAAATCCCCACCTATTATGGAATTAAAGGAATTCGGATTATACCGAATTGTTTAGTTTCGCATCAATTTATAATTAATGCGGAATTCAGATATCAGGGAGGTGTAGTTTTGTTAAGATTTTTGCTAAAAAGGATATTTCTGGGTATATTTGTAATTATAGGGATATCGATGCTCATTTTTATTTTATCTAGAATAGTACCGGGAGATCCGGCCCGTATGGCTTTAGGTCCAAGGGCTCCGGAATTTGCAGTGGAAGAATTGAGAAAAGAGATGTATTTGGATAAACCTCTTCATGAACAATACTTATTTTGGGTGAGAGATGTATTGAAAGGTGATTTTGGCAAATCAATCAATTCCAAAAGGCCTGTAATTGAAGATGTTAAGCAGTTCCTGCCTGCCACTTTGGAACTGGCACTTTTTTCTGGTTTTATCATGGTTATAGCATCGCTATTATTAGGTATAATAGCGGCAAGTTTTAGAGATTCCTGGGTTGACAGTGCAATTAGAATTTTTTCTTATACTGGTATTGCCATACCAGCATTTGTAGTGGCCGTATTATTACTGCTTGTTTTCGGGTATTTGTGGCCTGTTTTACCGGTACTGGATCGTCTGAGTTCCGGGGTAATACCACCTTCTAGAATTACAGGTATGTATATTATAGATAGTATTTTAACGGGAAATTTTAAAACTGCATTAGATGCAGCATACCATTTGTTGTTGCCCGCATTAGCACTAGCTATTGGTCCCTTGTTTCAAGAGGCGAGAATATTGCGTTCCTCTCTCACGGATAACATGGGAAAAGAGTATATATCGGTTGCTACAGGTTATGGATTACCCAAAAGGGCGCTAATGGGAAAATATTTATTGAAGCCATCGGCTATCCCTGTAATAACTGTAATGGGCTTGGATTTCGCCTCTTTAATGGGAAATGCGTTTCTAGTCGAAAAAGTATTTAACTGGCCTGGTCTTTCAAGGTATGGTATTAATGCAATGCTTAATAAGGATTTGAATTCAATTAGTGCAGTTATTATTATAATTGGAGTGATTTTCTTAGTTGCAAATATACTTGTTGATATTATTATGGCTTACCTTGATCCACGGATAAGGTTAGGGGGTAAAGAATGATGATAAAAACCAATGATATAGAACCAAAAGCAAAACATGGATTTTTAAAAGAGTCTACGAAGAATAATTTAAGAATTTATAAGTATAATTTTTCCAAGAACAAGCTTTCAATATTAGGATTGATAATTGTACTTATATGTATAGGTTTTGCTTTGTTTGCTCCTTATATAACTCCATATCCACAACATGCAAAGGAGTTTGTCGATTTTAATAATGCAAGTCAGGCCCCTAGTCTAAAGCACCTATTTGGTACTGATGTTTTTGGACGCGACATTTTTACGAGGGTAATTTATTCTTTTCAAGGAGCCCTAATAATGGCAATAATTGTACTGGGTATATCTGTGCCTTTCGGAGTTTTCCTAGGGTTACTTGCCGGATACTATAACGGTAGTTGGATAGAAGTATTAATTATGAGGTTAACAGATGTTTTTCTAGCTTTACCTCCATTAATACTGGCATTATCAATCGCATCTGTCTTAAAGCCTAATTTAACCAGTTCCATGATTGCGGTAACTTTAATGTGGTGGCCATGGTATACAAGACTTGTGTTTGGTATGGCAAACACAATAAGAAAAGAATATTTTGTTAAGATTGCAGAGCTCATTGGTGCTTCAAGACTGCATATATTATTTAGAGAAATTTTACCAAGTTGTTTATCGCCAATATTAACAAAAATGGCTTTGGATGTAGGTTGGGTTATTTTGATTGGCGCCTCATTGAGTTTTGTAGGTCTTGGTGAACAACCGCCTAATCCTGCATTTGGTCAAATGGTTGCCGACGGTTCAAAATACATGCCTGACTTATGGTGGATGACAATATTCCCGGCACTGGGTATTGCATTTATAATATTGGGCTTCAACTTCTTGGGGGATGGCATTCGAGACATGTTTGACAGGGGGAGGCAGTAAATATGAATGATGCTATATTGAACATAAAGAATCTGAAAGTATGGTATAACACATACAGAGGTTATGCAAAGGTAGTAGATGGAGTGAATTTCCATGTAGGAACAGGTGAAAAGGTAGGACTGGTAGGGGAATCCGGCTGTGGGAAAACTACTACTATGAAATCCGTACTGAGAGTTATCGATAGCAGCATAAACCATATACCGGAAGGTGAGATCCTTTATAGAGATAAAGACATCTTGAAAATGAATTATAATGACCTGCAGCAGATAAGAAAGAAAAGCATATCAATGATATCCCAGGCGCCGTCAGCTGCATTAAATCCGGTATTTACCGTCGGAGAGCAGCTTCTTGACGTTATCAGGTATTCTGAACAATATAATAAGAAATCAGGTAAAAAGGATCTTATGGATATGGCTGTAAGTGCCATTAAAGATGTAATGATTTCAGATCCGGAAAGAATTCTGAAGTCATATCCGCACCAATTAAGCGGAGGTATGAAGCAGCGTATATGCATAGCAATGTCACTGGTAACCCCCAGAGAACTGCTCATAGCAGATGAACCGGGAACTGCTCTTGATGTTACTATCCAAGACCAGATACACAGACTTCTGAGAGCGTTGGTAGAGGAAAAGGGAAGGTCTTTAATTATGATAACTCATTCATTGGGTGTAGCTCGTGAATTAGTAGACAGGATTTATGTCATGTATGCCGGTAATATTGTAGAGGTAGCAAAAACAAAGGATTTGTTCAGCAAACCGCTGCATCCTTATACCAAGGGATTGATGGAGTGTGTGCCGAGGCTTTCCGGCGGAGGTGTGACCACAGGAATATACGGGTATATTCCGAATTACATCAACCCGGCGCCCGGATGCAGATTTTGCCCCCGCTGCCCTGACGCAATGGACATATGTTCGAAAGAGAAGCCACAAACAATAGAAATAAGTGATGGACATAAGGTAGCGTGCTTTAAGTACACAAACAGTTGATATATTGCTTGTGAATAGTATTTATGAAGGGAGGCGCTTATCGGGATTACCCTTATTCAATCCCGGTAGAAAAATATGAGTAAAGAGATAGTAACCATAAAGGATCTGAAAACTTATTTTCCAATAGATAAAACCAAATTTGTAAGAGCGGTTGATGGGGTTAGCTTTAATATAAAAGAAGGGGAAATTATGGGCCTGGTTGGTGAATCCGGTTCGGGTAAAAGTACAATTGCATATACATTTATGGGCATGTACAAACAAAGCGGCGGAGAGATCGTTTTTAACGGGAAGACCATTACGACAAAAGACAATAAGCGTGATATGCTGTTCAAGAAGGATGCCCAGATTGTATTTCAGGACCCGGGCTCATCATTGAATCCATACCAGGATGTAAGACAGATACTTAGTTTGCCTCTTAAAGTGCATAAAATAGTATCTCCCGACAAGATTGATGAAAAAATATTGGAAATACTGGACATGGTTGAGTTGCCGGCAAGCTTTATGTACAAATCCCCAAACTCAATAGGCGGAGGGGAAAAACAGCTGGTGTCGGTTGCCAGAGCACTGTGCAGCAACCCGAAATTTATTATACTTGATGAACCCACATCTTCCTTGGATGTGTCAATACAGGCAAAGATAATAAATATGCTATTAAAGCTTCATAAAGAAAAAAAGCTGACATATATGTTTATAACCCATGACTTGAGTTTAATGAGAAATATATCTACTAAGGTAGCTATAATGTATCTGGGAAAAATGTGCGAAGTCGCACCAACTGAAGAGTTCTACAAATCACCTATGCATCCTTATACACAGATGCTGCTATCTTCAATTCCGGTAATTTCTGAAGAGGAGGAGGCACTAAAGCCCAAGAAGGTTGTTTCAACCGGTGAAATACCATCACCTGTGGATATACCTAAAGGCTGCAGCTTCCATACTCGCTGCAATCAGAAGATGGATATCTGTTGTATAGAGGATCCTATGATGAATGAGGTTTCAGCAGAGCATTTTGTGCGCTGTCATTTATATAAGTAAATATAAGGAGAGGAAAAAAATGAAAGCACAGCTTACTATAACTGTTAACACGGGTAAGTGGTTAATAGCCAAGGCTATTGTATCGATGGCTGAAGTGCAGGAGGCTCTGAAGAACGGAAAGGTAATTCTAAAAGGAGGTACAACTGTTTCCTGTATCGCGGAGGAGCTATTGGGAATAAAGCTTAGAATATGCGGCAGAGTTACAAAAAGGGGTACGGTTGCTGGTAACAATTATGAAGGAGCACCCTCAAATGTGTTGATTGAGGATGGAAAATGGCAGAGTATTGATGATTGTTTTATAGAGAAATCACTGCAGCTCGGTCCAAAAGATGTAGCCATAACAGGGGCAAATGCAATAGATGCCGAAGGAAACGCTGCAATCATGGCGGGAAGTCCCGGAGGAAACGCTCCCGGTATGTCGATAACGACGTGGGCAACAGAAGGAGCGAAGGTCCTTGTTGCTGCCGGTCTTGAGAAACTGATTCCGGGCAAAATTTCTAAGGCCGTTATTCAAGCCTCAAGGAAGGATTGCGAGTTTGCTATGGGTATGGCTTTTGGACTTATCCCGGTATATGGGGATGTCATTACTGAAATGGAAGCATTGGGGATCATTGCAGATGTTACTGCCAATGTTATTGGCCGCGGTGGTATAGATGGTGCTGAAGGTTCGACAGTTGTTCTGGTCGAAGGGGATGAAAATGAAGTAAGAAAAGTCATTCATGAAGTCTTTGCTGCAAGCAGAAAACCAATCAGCGGCTATGAGGAAAGTCTGATAGAGTGCAAACCGGGCTCTAAGGGATGTGCCGAGCACTTGGCTTGCTTTCATAGCCGTAGGAATAGACTAAAAGTTGACAGGTCTTTTTATTAAAATACAGATTCAATAACAAAGCAGCAAGCTGCATTAGGAGTAAATCAGGGTATCCTATAGATGCTTCAGCACCTCAATGAAATTGTAAGTGATTCTGGCTGTGATACCCCAGATTATCCTGTCCCCATAGGTATAAAAGTATACGGGGTACCTGCCTTTCGCCCAGGGATAGTTCCGGCCCTCCTGTATCATCTCGTAGGGGAAATCCTCCCCCGGCTTCATTTCAATATCAATATAATGGCACAGGGGTTCTGCCTCCATGAGATATGACACAGGAACATAGAATATTTCTTTTACTTCATCAGTATTGTAGGTGTCTTTGTAATTATGCAAAATACCGATAAATGGATAAATCAACGTACTAAAAGGTGTAACCAAAGTGTCCAGCTCACCGGAAACCTCGATAGTATTCCCGGGAATTAACAGCTCCTCTGAGGTTTCTCTTACCGCAGCTTTCACATTCTCTTCCAGGTTTTCTATCCTGCCCCCGGGAAAGCATATTTCACTGGGCTGTTGAGTAAGATTCTCCGACCTCACTTCAAAAAGGAGAGAATACCCGTCAGCCCTCTCTACCAGTGGCACAAGTATGGAAGATTCCCTGTATAAAGTCCTGCCGCATACATTTACTGTTCTATTCTTAAACTTATTTAAATCCACTTTCATATTGTTCCCCCTAGTATTACCATAGACATGTATATATTATGTCACAATTGACCACAATTTCAGTATACCAGAATCATGGGGTTCATAAAACCTGATGAGCAGATTTTTTGGTTTACCAGTTGAGGGATATTCATGTAAATGGTATTATTATCTTGGGTATATAATAAAAAATGCACAATCATTCAAATAATAGTCAAAAAAGAAGAGAATTCTAAGGGAGGAAAAAAAATGCACAAAAAACTATTTATTCCCGGCCCCATCGATGTTCGTGAGGATGTGCTGCAGAAAATGGCCACACCTCAGATAGGTCATCGTTCAAAGGCCGCTTCTGCATTACAGAGAGGAATTTCCGAAAAAATGCAGAAGGTGTTCCAGACCAAAAACCAAATAATACTGTCGACTTCATCAGGCAGTGGCCTTATGGAGGCTGCAATTCGATGCTGCACCGGAAAAAGAGCAGCTGTATTCTCGGTAGGAGCCTTTGGTGACAGATGGTACAAAATGGCTAAAGCCAACGGAGTACCGGCAGACAAGATTTCATCCGTACCAGGCCAGCCAACTACAGCCGCGATGGTGGATGAAGCCCTCAAAACCGGCAAATATGATGTAATTACAATTACTCACAATGAGACCTCAGCAGGTATAATGAATCCCTGTGATGAAATCGGTGAGCTTCTGAAATCAAAATATCCTGATGTACTCTACCTTGTTGATACCGTAAGCTCAATGGGCGGATCAGATATAAAAGTTGATGAATGGGGAATTGACGTCTGTATAACCTCCACACAGAAATGCCTGGGTCTGCCTGCAGGAATGGCAATATGCTCAGTAACAGCAAGAGCTATTGAAGCTGCAAGACAGGTGGAAAACAGGGGACTGTACTTTGACCTGGTAGAGCTTTATGATGTCATACAGAAGAAGGATCATCAGTATCCATCAACTCCTTCGCTGTCACATATGTTTGCCATGGACTACCAATTGGATAAGATTCTTGCAGAAGGCATAGAGAAGAGATTTGCAAGACATGTTGAGATGGCTGAGTACGTACGTACATGGGCAAAGAAGAACTTTGACATATTTGTAGAAGACCCCAAATACCTTTCAAATACTCTTACAACTATAAAGAACACAAAAGGCATAAGCGTCAGCGACCTCAACAAGCAGCTGGGTGAAAGAGGCTTTGAGATTTCCAACGGTTATGGAGATTTAAAGGATGTAACCTTCAGAATTTCCCACATGGGCGATTACACACTGGACGAAGTAAAGGAACTGCTTAAGAATATTGACGAAATATTAGGACTGTAAGTTGAGCATTAGTGACACTAGTGCGGCTCACGTATCAAGTATACGGGAGCCGCTTTTTTATGCGTTCATTAGAGAAATCATCTAAAAATAGTGAGATCTTATGATAGTGAAATATTTTAATAATAGTTGACAAAATTCACTGAATATTGTAAAATTTAAGTGGGAGTGTAAAATTAAAGTGAAGTAAAAAAGGAGAGGGCAAGGTGGAGCAAAAAACAGTGGATAATATTAGTAAAGAAATTAGAAAACGCAGACTGGAAAAGAAGATGACATTAAAGGAGTTGAGTGAAAAAACTAATTTATCGGTTAGTTTTCTGTCACAGGTTGAAAGAGGCATTTCATCAATGACAATAGTATCATTGAAGAGTATTGCCGACGCCCTTGACGTTTTATTGAGAGACCTGGTAGATGTTGATGATAGGACAAGCTTTGTTAAGAACAAGGATAATCAGATACTTCTGAGGCTTGAAAAGTCTTATATCAGTTATACCCGGCTAAGCGGAAAATTCGAAAATAGAAAATTAGAGGGCATATTAGTGACTATGAAACCTAATTTTTACGAGCAAGAGGAAAGCACTCATGAAGGAGAAGAGTTTTACTATGTGCTGAAGGGCACAGCTGTTTTTATCGTTGACGGAGTAAAGTATGAAGTGAGCGAAGGAGAGACGATTCATTATCCCTCATCACTGCTGCATAAAACAACAAATCCCGGGGATGAGGAATTGGTGATGTTGAGTATTGTAACCCCAACTATATTCTAATATTATTCTATTTAAGTTTACAATAGCACATATAAGAAGAGGGGAGAGGCAAAATGCACTTTAGAAGAAGTAAGGATTTTAATTCTGAGGATTTCAGCAGTTATGCAGTAATTACCGCATTAGAAAATTGCACAAGCGGGAAAAAGGTGAAAATAGGTAAAGCTATTCTTAAGCCTGGAGCGAGAATACCGGAAGAAGGGACCACATTCCACGAAACCGATGAATATAGTTTTGTGGTAAAAGGTAAAGTGTCAATAATGACAGAAACCGGCTTGTCAAACCTGGATACTGGAGATATAAACTTTGTACCCAAGGAAGAAAAGCATTGGAGTATTAATTTCGGCGACACTGATTGTGAATTGGTTTGGGTTCTGGTAGAGTAAGGAGGCCTTTAATGAAAACCAATAGTTTGTTAAAAAAGGAAGCTGATTTGTTTTTTCAGAGTGTCAGCACAAATGATTTTTACAGCTTCACAAGATGTGATTTTAAAAATGGTATCTTGATAGATTTATCTTATGAGAAGGCTCTTGCTGATGCCGGAAAGGCAGAGGACTTTGTCAAGAGATTGCGCAGTATGAGAGAGGAAGCCCTTTTATCAGAATATGATGAATTGATTATAGAAGTCATAGAAGATTTTTGCAGCTACATAACAACTAACGAAAAGTACTACTGGTATAAATTCAATATTACGCATAATACATGCCCCATTCCATATCTGATAAAAGGGTTATCCAAATATCCGGTCAGCAATGACAGCAGCTTGGAGAGCTATATCGGACTATTGGAGCAGCTGCCTTCAGCAATGAAGTTTATAAGAGAAAAGCTTCATTTGCAGCGGAAGCGGGGTATTGCTATTCCGCATGAGGAATGTATAATAACTGAAAAAATGCTTGAAGGCTTTATCCAGAATCCTGATAACGGAGATTTGAGTTATGGGGGCAAGACCGGCAATCTTAAGCTTAAGAACAGTGAATCCTTTGAGCATGGAATTAGTAATGCAATAATGAGATTCAATGATGAAATCAAAAGGACAATTGACTATATAAAAAATGACTACCGAAAAAATGTGGAGAGCAATCCGGGCCTGTGTAACCAACCGGGAGGAGCGGAGTATTATAAAACCTTGATTAAAGTGTTTACATCATATGAGCTTACTCCGGAAGAAATACATGATATAGGATTGGAAAACCTTGAAATTACCAAGTCTAAAATGCAGGATATAATAAAACGACTTGGTTTTGATTTAAATATCGAAGAGTTCAATAAACTATTGGATAAGGATCCAAAGTTCTTTGATAAAACAAAGGAAGACTTGGGGAACCGTTTGACAAAGCACCTTGAGCTGATAAGACCCCGCATGAAGGATTATTTTTATAAGCAGCCCCTTGCGGACTGTGAAGTAAGACCGATAGAAGCAGCCAGAGAGTCCTCAACCTCATGGGGCTACTATGCTGTACCTGTGGGAACAGATAAAAACGGGATTTACTATTTCAGCGGAGGGGAATTGGAGACAAGATGCCAGATACGTGCTGCTGCCATAGTATATCACGAGCTGTTGCCGGGACATCATTTTCAGATGAATCTTATAGCTGAGGATGAAAGCATGCCTAAAATATGCAACAGTCATTTCAATACTGCTTTTGCAGATGGATGGGCAGAGTACTCAGCGGATTTGGCTAATGAAATGGGACTGTATAATGATTATGACTTATATGGAAGGTACCTGTGGGACCTGGTCCTTTGCACAAGGCTGGTGGTTGATACAGGACTCAATGCTTTAGGGTGGACTATGGACAGAGCAAGAGAGTTCATGAGACAGAACACAACCCTGACAGAGACAGAGATTTTTACAGAATCATTAAGATATGCAGTGGATATGCCGGGCCAGGCTTTGGCATACAAGATGGGAAGTCTTAAAATGCATGAGTTGAGACGAAAAGCGGAAATGACATTAAAGGATAATTTTAATATAAAGGATTATCATGAGGCTATTCTGCAATTAGGATCAGTGCCACTAAACATATTGGAAAAAAACATAAACAGATTTTTGACAGACAAATAACTTCTTCTAATGACTTGGGTCATAGTATTATTCAATATTAAAACCATGTAATTTGGTTAATTATGAAATTTGCATAATTAAGTTATACATGTATCAGCACAATATATTAAATGTTGACCATGGAAGCATATTGTATATTGTGTTGAAATCTATATTAGTGTAGTTACGCAGATTTCTTAACTAATAAAAGTAAAATGAGGAGGAGCGAAAATGAAAAAAAGAATTTTAAGTTTGGTGCTTGTTGTTGTAATTCTAGTATTTTCAGCAGCCTGTGGAAAGACAGATTCCGTACCGCAGCCAGCGGAGCAGGGATCAAGTGGAACGACAGAATACAGGGATACGATAAAAATCGGGGTTGACGTCGATCCAAATACATTGGATCCAAGACTTCAAACCAATGTAACTGTTATGAGAGTTGGAGAGCTGGTATTCAGCGGACTGGTAGAGCTTAATGAAAAGCTTGAGCCGCAGCCATGCCTGGCAGAAAGCTGGGAGCAGAAAGATGCCACCACCCTGGTATTCCATTTGAGAAAAGATATCAAGTGGCATGATGGTAATTCATTTACAGCAGCAGATGTAAAGTATACTTATGAAACTATACTTGATAAAGACTTTGGATCAGCTGCCAGGGCCAGATATGTGCCAATAAAGGAAATACTTACACCTGACGACTATACAGTGCAGTTCAACCTAAGTGAACCTTACGCTCCGATATTAACTTATATGGATCATAAAATAGTACCACAGAGTGCTAAGGACAACCCGGGCTTTGCAGAGAATCCTGTTGGGACAGGCCCTTATAAGTTCGTAAGCTGGAGTAAGAACAGTGTTATCAAATTAACTGCCAACGATTCATATTTTGACGGTGCACCGGCAACAAAGAATATAGAAATATATACTATACCTGACAATACAACAAGAGTATCTGCACTGGAAGCAGGAGATGTAGATTTTATTCATTCGCCGCTTTCACCGCAGGATATACCGAGAATGAAACAGAATGACAAGGTTGTAGTGCATCAGACCAGTGGTCTTGGGGTTACCTTTGTAAATTTCAACCATCAGTCTGAAATATTAAAGGATAGAAACGTAAGAACCGGTTTATCTTATATGATTGATAAGGATACAATATCAAGAGATATATATCAGAGCATGGATACTCCTGCAAACGGGCCTATTTTGCCGGCATCCTGGGCATATTCGGAAGATATCAAGGATAATCCGTATGATCCGGCAAAGGGCTTGCAGATACTAAATGATGCAGGCTGGAAGGATACTAATGGAGACGGAATACTTGACAAGGGCGGCAAGAAACTGACAGTAAAGCTGTCAACACATACAGAGGATCCCAACAGAATGCAAGCTTTGGAATTTATCCAGAATTCCTTTGCCTCAAATGGCATAGATGCTCCAGTAAGTACTTTCGAGTGGGCTACGTTCAGCTCAGACTTAACAGCCGGGAATTATGACATAAGTATAGTTGGATTGCTTAATATCAATGATCCTGACAGGGGACTATATATTCAGTTCCATACAGGTGGCGGACAGAATTACGGTAAATACAGCTACCCTGAATTGGACACTTTACTCGATAAGGGAAGGTCTACTTCCGACCAGTCTGAAAGAGCAAAGATTTATCAACAGGCTGCGCAGATGATCAATGACGAGGTTATGTGGAAAACCCTGGTATTCCAAGGCTATATAGCAATGTATAACAAGAATCTTGAAGGTTACACACCAATGCCCTCCGGTCAGATCTCTGCAATGAGAGATGCAAAAGTAAAAAGATAAATAGGTGATTATATGGTGAAATATGTATTCAACAGGATACTTCAAATAATACCGGTTGTATTAGGCATAACAGTACTTGTATTCTTTATAATGAGGATGATACCTGGAGATCCTGCAATGGTGATGCTGGGGCAAGATGCTACGCCTGAAGATATTGCCAGGATAAGGGCAATTTTGGGGTTGGACAGAAATATTTTTGTCCAACTCTTCTCCTACATCAAGAATATGCTGATGCTGGATTTCGGCAACTCCATATTCCTTAGGCAGCCCGTATTGGAGGTTATCAAGGCAAGCTTTCCTGCAACTATAGAACTTGCAGTAACAGCTCTGATAATATCCTTGATAATAGCAGTACCTTTGGGAATAATCTCAGCAGTAAAGCAGAACTCATGGGTTGATTATACAAGCATGGCTTTTGCACAGCTGGGAATATCAATGCCTGTCTTCTGGACCGGTGTTCTTCTGATACTGCTTTTCTCTGTTAAGCTTGGTTGGCTGCCTTCCTTTGGGAGAGGCGAATCTATAATTGAAGGACTGAAAGTATTAGTGACTACCGGCTCGGGAGAAGTACTTCTGGCGAGCTTGAAAAAGCTCATTTTGCCGGCAGCTTCCCTGGGGATAATGGGATCAGCCATGATATCAAGAATGATAAGATCTACTATGCTGGAGGTGCTGGACAGCGACTATGTAAGAACTGCCAGAGCCAAAGGGACTGTAGAAAGAAAGGTCATAATGAAGCATGCCTTCAGAAATGCATTGCTTCCTGTTGTAACAATAGTAGGCTTGCAGTTTGGAACTTTATTGGGAGGTTCGATTATAACGGAATCTGTATTTGCCTGGCCCGGTATTGGAAGGATAATTGTTACTGCCATATCCCAGAGAGATTTCCCCCTGGTACAGGGAGGGGTTATATTTCTGGCAACAACCTTTGCGGTAATGAACCTGTTAGTTGACGTTTTATATGTAGTAATAAATCCTAAAATCCGTCATTAGAGGTGAACCATGAAATCTTTATTTTTAAAAAGACTATTGAATAACAAATCTGCAGTCATAGGCGGAGTAATAGTAATCATCGTTATAATGTGTGCGTTGCTGGCTCCGGTGATATCCCCCTATGACCCCTATACGATGAATATGCCGGATAGATTGCAGGGGCCTGGTGGTAGCCATCTGCTGGGAACGGACCAATTCGGAAGAGATTTGCTGACAAGACTCATATACGGTGCCAAGGTATCCTTGCAGGTTGGTGTTATAGCTGTCGGGTTGGCAATGTTTGTGGGAGTATTTTTGGGATTGATTGCAGGCTACTACGGTGGCTGGACCGATAAAATAATAATGAGGTTTGTAGATATTTTTCTGGCATTCCCGATAATATTGTTGGCAATTGCTTTTGTTGCGGCTTTGGGACCAAATACCAGGAATGTAATGCTTGCTCTGGGAATGGTGTATTGGACTTCCTATACAAGGGTTGTCAGATCAAGTGTTTTATCAATAAAGGAAGAAGAGTATATCATGGCCGCCATCACTACAGGAGCTAGTGATATAAGAATAATATTTACTTACATATTGCCTAACGCTCTGGCGCCTATAATAGTTATGGCTACTCTGGGACTGGGCACTGCAATAATAAGTGAGTCAACCTTGAGCTTTTTGGGCTTGGGAGTACAGCCGCCGACAGCGAGCTGGGGTTCAACCCTTGCTTTTGGTTTGAAATTCATAAGAGATGCTCCGTATTTATCAATTTTCCCAGGTTTGGCAATAATGCTTACAGTATTGGGCTTCAACCTGCTTGGTAACGGCTTGAGAGACGTTACAGACCCGAAGCTGACCAGAAAATAACAGATAAGACATAAAAGGAGAGAAAATAATGAATAACTATAAATATTATGAGTTGCCGGTATGCTATATGGCCAATGGCTTGGAGCTTAAGCTTCCGGTTCATAAGTTTTCAGGAGGAAAAGGTCCTGTTGTCGGACTATCGGCATCGGTACATGGAGATGAAACAATAGGTGTTGAGATTCTAAGAAGGTTATTCGAGGAATTGAAGGGCATGGAAATAAATGGTACGGTAAAAATAATGCCGACAGCAAACCCTTTGGCTTTTGAGGAGGCTAAAAGAAACAATCCCATCGACAGGAATAATATGAACAGGATTTTCCCGGGCAGATATGACGGTACTCTTACTGAAATTCAGGCAAGAATTATGGCAGATAAGTTTTTGGACGGCTTGGACGCATATGTAGATGTTCATGCAGGAGGGCAGGATCCGGTTGTTGATTATGCTTACATAACAAATGACGAAGGTTTCTCAAGGTCCTTCCTGTCAAAAATATTATACAGACCAAAAGAGGACTATATTGGGACAACTTCAACCTACACAAAGCCAAAAGGAATATCAACAGTAACGGTAGAATGTGGTGGAGGACCCAACGACAGCTATTATGTAGAAAAGGGAGTAAAAGGTCTTCTTAACATGTTGAAATACAAAAAAGTAATACCTGGTGAAGCAGAAATCAGAAGGAATCAGATAGTGGTTGACCACATAGAACATGTAAATCCTCATCATGGCGGACTGTTCGTACCCGGTCTGAAATACAGCCAGATGAATACTATAGTTGAAGGCAAAGTAACCCTTGGCAAGATATATAATCCTATGACGCTGGAGCTTCTGGAAGAAATAAAAGCGCCTTATGACAGAAATCTTATTATACTCATGCGAGGCAGTGTCAACACAATACTTCCCGGGGACTTCTCTTTCATGATAGGTGATTTGAGTACGGCGGAAGGTGAATTTTAATGAAGTTTGGCTATTCTCAAAAGGACTTCAAGCTGGCTGAGAAATATGTGCACACCGTGTTAGGCATGGATGAGCTATTCAGAAAAAATCTTGCCGACAGTGAGGCATCCTTTTCCTCAGAAGGATTGGTACCTGTTATTTTAACAAAGATAGAAAATAAGCCGGTAAGCGGATGGCTGGAAGCGAAAGAAGCTTTAAAAGGTCTTTATGAAGAGTATAAAACATTAGAAAACGATATCAGAAGAAATTATATGTCGGAGCAGATAGCATCGACAATGCTTTTAGGTGAGTGGGTTTTTGAAAAAAATGATTTTGAATATAGATATTTGGTCCAGAATTTGCTGCAGGTAGACCCAAATCCTGTGACTGAGAACCAGAGAAAAATGCTTCACAGGAAATTGGATATGCTTTTGTCCAACAAGAACTACAAGGGGAGTCTCAAAGACAAGGTGGAGGCATGGCGCAAGGAGCACGCAGTAGAGAAAGCTTCTCTTGGTCCGGTATTGAAAGAGCTCATAGAGGCAGCAAAGGAGCAGACAGTGGAGTTCGGTATAAAAGAGGTTGCGGACATAAGTATAGAGCCTGTGGTAGTTCACGATGTTCCTTATAATGCATATATCGATTTCTTGGGAAATCAAATGTTGATAAACGGTGATTTGGAGCATACCTATGAGGATCTTAAACACCTCATAACACACGAGACTTTTCCTGGACATACCGCCCATATGGAGGTAAGGAGACAAAGGGTGGAGGCAGGAGATATTCCTTTAGATGCTGCTCTTGTATTCACAAATACGGCAAGCAGTTCAATATTTGAAGGCATTGCCGATAATGGGGCAAGATTCTTGGAATGGGATAAGCCCTTGGATGACCAGATAAACCAGCTTATTCAAGCTGCTAAAAGCACAGCTTCTTATGGGGCAGCACATATGCTCCATGAAGAAAAAAAGGGTGTTGAAGCAGTGAAGCAGTACTTGAGGGACTATGCCTTCATGAATGAGGCTGCAGTGAACTCAAGAGTAAGGTTTATATCACATCCATTCAGGAAAACCTTTATGTATGCTTATTGGAGAGGAAATGAAGCAGTTTACAGGGCGTACAAAAATGTATCAAAGGAACAGTTTCCCCAGTTTATCAGTTATCTTTACGGGAATATGCACAGTGCCAATACAGTAAATCAATTCAATACGATATTTTAGGAGGATACTATGGAAAAATCAAAACAACTGTATGATAGGGCCATTAAAAGCGTGCCCTACGGAGTACATTCAAATTCGAGATACAGAGTACCCCACCCGATATATTTCAAAAGCGGAAAGGGAGCATATTTGTATGATGTTGACGGTAATGAGTATATTGATTTGAATTGCGGTAATGGAGCGGTAATGCTTGGACATGGAAATGAGGAATTCGAAAGAAGATTTTATGAAAATCTTAAAGAGTGCAGCGGTCTGACAACCGGTTCGGAAACAGAACTGGCAGTGAAGGCTGCAGAGGTTTTCAGAAAAATATTCCCTGTAGACAAGGTGAGGTTCACCAATACCGGCACTGAGGCAATTACCCATGTCATGCACATGGCAAGAGCCTATACAGGCAAGAATGACTTTGCATTGATAGAAGGTGCCTACAATGGTTGGACTGATTATGTAAATATAAGCAATTTTCCGAGCCTGAACGAAGTGGGAGACGCCAAGAGGCCTAATGCTGTACCTGGTTCCGGAGGACTTGATAAAAAGGCGATAGATTCATCTCTGATTATCCCTTTCAACGACTTGGAGGCTTCAAAGGAATTATTGACTGAAAATAAAGACAGAATCGCTGCGCTGATTCTTGAGCCTGTAATGATAGACGTAGGTTTTATAGAACCGGAAAAGAGCTATCTGCAGGGTTTGAGAACAATTTGCGATGAGCTTGGCATACTTCTGGTCTTCGATGAGCTGCTTACAGGCTTCAGAGTGCCTGATGGTAGCTGCCAGAAACATTTTGGAATAGTACCGGACCTATCGATATTCGGAAAGGCTATTGCCAATGGACATATACTTGCTGCAGTGGCAGGAAAAGATGAGGTAATGAATATAGCTGCTCCTATAGGTGGGAAAACGGGCTATGTAGGAACCTTTAACGGTCATGCCTACTCCATGGCTGCAGGACTGGCCTCAATGGAAATGCTTCTGGACGGAACGATAAGAGAGATACTGGACAAACGCACCCTTTACTTAAAGTCTGAGTTTGAAAAGAGTGCAAAAAAGTATGGCATCACTGCTATATTGAATGGACGGGGTGGGCACCTGCAGTGGTATTTTGCAGAAAGCGTGCAGAATTACCGGGATGCGGCAGGGAGCAACACCGGTAACTATGTAAACTTCGCAAATGCTATGCTGGAGCAAGGAATACTGGTAGTGCCCAAGCCATTATCACATCATGCCATTACACTGGGGCATGACGAAGAAGTGCTGGAAAAGATAGTTGCTGCAATGGACAATGCCCTTAAAGCAGCAGCTGAAAAAATCAAATAGTGTAGGATGTGTTCATATGACGCCGATATTGCAGATTCAGAACTTAACAACTTCATTTAAAACAGAGCTGGGCTTTGTCAGAGCAGTTAATGATATTTCTTTCAACATAGAGAAAGGCGAAATTACTGGTCTTGTAGGAGAATCAGGCAGTGGCAAAAGTGTAACATCCTTTTCCATAATGAGGCTTTTACCGAGGCATAACAGCAGGATAGATGAAGGGAAAATAATTTTTGGAGATACAGATCTGCTATCTATTCCGGAAAAGGAAATGGTAGGGATACGGGGTAAAGAGATCTCCATGATATTTCAGGAGCCTATGACCTCCTTAAATCCTGTATTTACCATAGGGGATCAGATAGGTGAAGTGTTCAGAAATCATACCACCTTGGACAAGAAAGCAATAAATGCAAGAACGATAGAGCTTCTTGACAGAGTCGGTATACCCAGGGCAAAGGAGATAGTAAACGATTATCCCCATCAGCTTTCAGGGGGAATGAGGCAGAGGGTCATGATTGCCATGGCAATAGCCTTGAAGCCTAAAATACTTATAGCTGATGAGCCTACGACAGCTCTGGATGTTACGATACAAGCCCAGATTCTTGAACTAATCAGGGGTTTGGCAAAGGAAGACGATATGGCAGTTTTATTCATAAGCCATAATCTTGGAGTCATTGCAGAGCTGTGCCAAAAGGTTATTGTAATGTACTCGGGACAATTTGTTGAGATGGCGGATACGGCAGGAATATTCAAGAATCCGCAGCACCCATACACAAAAAACCTGTTGGATTGTATTCCGCGTATAGGAATGGGCAACAGAAAGCTGAATTATATAGAAGGAACTGTTCCCCACCCTGCTGATAAGCTTATCGGCTGCAGGTTCCAACCCCGTTGTTATGCTGCTCAGGAAAAGTGTGCCAAAATGAAGCCTGAATTGATAGAAGTCAGAGAGGGCCATTATTGCAGGTGTTTCCATGAGAATAAGGAGTAGGTTATATGATTTTAGAAATTAGGGATTTAAAAAAGCACTTTCCCATAAAAGGGAAAAAGAATATGAGTGTAAAAGCAGTGGATGGGGTAAATTTTGGCATAGAACATGGTGAAACCTTTGGACTTGTTGGAGAATCCGGTTGTGGGAAGTCTACGGTCGCAAGACTTATAATCCGGCTGTATAAAGAAACCGGTGGGGAAATAATACTTAATGGAACAGATATTACAAAAATGAAAAAGAGTGAAATGAAAAAGTTCCGGAGAGATATACAAATGGTGTTTCAGGATCCGTATGCCTCCTTAAACCCCAGAATGACCGTTGAGAGGACTATAATTGATCCTTTGAACATCCATGGAATAGGAACTCTTGAAGAAAGAAAAAGTAAGGTCCTCGAGCTTATGGAGGTTGTAGGTCTGGACAAAAGGTATGCAAAAAGATACCCCCACGAATTCTCAGGTGGACAAAGACAGCGGATTGGCATTGCGCGGGCACTGGCATTAAATCCTGAATTTGTAATTCTGGATGAAGCTGTATCCGCACTTGATGTTTCCATACAAGCACAGATTATTAACCTGCTTCAGGAGCTTCAAGACAGATACAAGCTTACCTATTTGTTTATTTCTCATGATCTTAGCGTTATTGAGTATATGTGCAGCACTATAGGGGTAATGTATTTAGGAAAAATAGTTGAGATGGGAACGAAGGACGATATATTCATAAATCAAAAGCATCCATATACCCAAGCTTTATTATCGGCAATTCCTACCATGGATATTGAGAATAAAAAGAAAGCTATAATACTGAAAGGGGATTTGCCTTCCCCTTCAAATCCTCCTTCAGGTTGTGCTTTCCATACTCGATGCGGTAAGGCGATGGAGGTATGCAGCCTTGAGTCTCCTCCGGCGGTAACTATTGATGGAGCACATAAGGTTTCATGCCATCTATACGGTTGAGTTTTATAAAAAAGTATAAGAATAGAAGAAGTATGAGAATGTATGACTTCTTCTATTCTTATGTTTTTGTATATAATACTGCTAATTGTGCTATACTAATTTATTCACTGTTCATGTTCTAAAACAAGGGAGTATACACGATACGAATACGAAACATATAATTTGTATTCAAAATATACAGGTTTTTGTTATAAAAAAGGCTTCTATTGAAGCATTTTAACGACCAAGGAAGCCTTTTATGAAACTCATTTACGGAAAGTGGTATATTAATGAAATTTATACTTTCCTATTCGTTATAAAATATTTGAATAATGCTATACAATTACATATAATAAAGATGAACTGGTATTTTATTATAGGAGGCGAAGTATGAAAAGAATATTAGTAACTGACGGCATGGAAAAATCCGCAGCAGATAAGCTCAGAAACAGCGGATATGAGCTGGTGGAGCAGTTCTATGAGCCGGAAGAGCTAAAGGAACAGATAAAGAGCTTCGATGCAGTTGTAGTTCGTTCAGCCACAAAAATAAGGCAGCCTATTATTGATGCAGCATTGGAGTCCGGAAAATTGAAGCTAATAATCCGTGGTGGTGTCGGGGTTGACAATATCGATGTGGATTATGCTAAAATGAACGGTATAACAGTTGCCAATACGCCGAATGCAAGCAGTGCGTCAGTGGCAGAGCTGGCGGTAGGACATATGTTCTGTCTTGCAAGATACATACATATTGCCAACCACACAATGAGAGAAGGAAAATGGAACAAGAAGAAGTATGAAGGCATTGAGCTTGCAGGCAAAACCTTAGGTCTTATAGGCTTCGGAAGAATAGCAAGAGAAACGGCAAAAAGAGCACATGCTTTGGGGATGAAGGTTGTTTATACCAACACAAGCGGTGCAAAGGAAGGCTTTAACGATTACAAGTACATGAAAATGGATGAGCTACTTGCAGCTGCTGATTTCATTTCTATTCATATACCCGGCTCAAAGGATAAGAAGCCTATAATTGGTGAAGCACAAATCGCAAAAATGAAGGACGGCGTATTTATTGTGAATACTGCAAGGGGCGGCGTGGTCTGCGAGGATGCACTTGTTGCTGCTCTTGACTCAGGAAAGGTTGCTGCTGCTGCACTGGATGTATACGCAGAGGAACCGACCAAGAATGAAAGAATATATACACATGAAAAAATTTCTCTGACACCTCATATAGGGGCTTCTACAATTGAGGCCCAGGAAAGAATTGGTGAGGAAATTGTTCAGATTATACAAAATCACTTTGAATAGGAGAGAAAAAATGGCAGTAGTAAAAGCATTTAAAGCAATAAGGCCGGCGACAGAGCTGGCGGACAAGGTGGCAGCACTTCCTTATGACGTAATGGACAGTAATGAAGCAAGGGAAATGGTAAAGGGTAACCCATATTCATTCCTGCATGTTGACAAGGCAGAGATAGACCTGGAACCGTCAATAGACTTGTATGACAAGCGTGTATATGAAAAAGCAAGAGACAACATGAGGGGTATGATAAAGGATGGGGTTTTCCTGCAGGATAAGAATAATTGCCTGTACATATACAAGCAGATGATGAATGGCCGTGCGCAAGTAGGCCTTGTAGGCTGCACCTCAATTGATGACTATATCAATAATATAATTAAGAAACATGAGTTTACCAGGGCAGACAAAGAGCAGGACAGGATAAATCATGTAGATTACTGCAACGCCAATACAGGACCGATATTCCTTACCTACAGGGCATCGGGGGTAATAAACGGGATGGTGGACAGCTGGATGGCAAATCACAAGCCTGTTTATGACTTTGTATCAGAAGACGGCATAGGCCATACAGTATGGGTAATTGATGAGGACGCTGTTATCAAAAAGCTGGAAGCGGAGTTCGGCGCTATTGATTATTTATATATAGCTGACGGGCATCACCGTTCCGCATCTGCTGTAAAGGTAGGGCTTAAAAGAAGAGAAGAGGCCCCGGATTACAAGGGCGATGAGGAATTCAACTTCTTCCTTTCAGTTCTTTTCCCTGACGAGCAGCTCTATATAATGGACTACAACAGAGTAGTAAAGGACTTGAACGGCAATAGCGGAGATGAGTTTACCAGCAAGGTCGGGGAGAAATTCGACATTGAGGCATATAAGGGCGAAGGCCCGTTCAAGCCTGCTGTCAAGCATACCTTTGGAATGTATCTGGATGGGAAATGGTATAAGCTTACGGCCAAGGCAGGTACTTACAATGAAAATGATCCTGTCGACAGGCTGGATGTATCCATAATGCAGAACAATCTGCTTAGTCCTATTCTGGGAATACAGGACCCCAGGACCGACAAAAGGATAGATTTCGTCGGAGGCATAAGAGGTCTCAAAGAACTTGAAAAAAGGGTTGATGCCGGTATGAAGGTTGCATTTTCGATGTTTCCGACTACCATTGATGACCTTATGGCTATAGCCGATGCAGGGAAGGTAATGCCCCCAAAATCTACATGGTTTGAACCAAAGCTCAGAAGCGGGTTGTTCATACACGAACTCTAGTCAAAAAGCGCTCAAACGGGCGCTGAGGCTAATGGCATAGTAGCGGCAATCGAGCAGCCATGTATAGCACGGTATAATATACAAATCTTGATGGTACTAAGGAACTACGCCAAAGAAAAGTCTAACGCCCTCAAATAGTCATCCTTGACCTTGAGAGCTTGCTTCGGCATCCTTGCCTCGCATACGACTTTTCTAAGGCTATGTTCCTAAGTACCATTAGCAAGCTTTGTATAAGTACACCTTAGCTATGAACATGGCTGCTTGCATAAATATATACCGTTATTCAGGCTATGAAGTATTTAGGCAGTTTGCTATCAATCTGAGCACTCAAAGGAGCGCTTTTTCTGTTAGGTGCATAATTGTGCACTCATATTCACAATTATAAAAAGCAGTCATCGTCTTGCGTTATAAAGTAGGGACTATTAAGAATATATAAAATTAAAAGAAAATTATAAAAATTACTTGACTCATGTTGGAATTAATAATAGAATTATTATAAAAGAAACAATAGTAAAGCATGCTGGATATTGGATACAATATATCTTATTTTATTAATGAACCGCAACATGTCTTGTTTTATTCAATTTTGTAACTCTAAAGTTTTATAAGAAACTCCACAACACAAGTTAATTTTAAAATAGAAGTTAAGCCGCTATATAGGTTGCATTAAAGAAGGTTCAAGGAAGAATTATGCAACCTATGAAATCAAGGTATATGATTTTGCAATATTTGAATTTCAATGTAGAATGTTTATTGCAAAACATATGGGTGAATAAAAGCTGGAAGGCTGAAATATATTAGCTCACATTGGATATTGGATACAATATCTCCGTACATCCGATTTATAGCCCATTACAGCCAATTAGGAAAGGGGGAAAAGTAGATATAGTTGGCAGTGATTTAAAATAAAACAAGAGCTGTAAGTATGGACATGCTATTGAGGGCAATAGCAAGATCAAAGAATCAGAAAAAAATAAAAAAATGGAGGGAATTGAGATGAAGAGAGCATTGTTATGTGTATTGGCAATGGTAATGGTAATGGCCTTGGTATTAACAGGATGTTCAACCCCGGCAGCACCGGCTTCCAATAATCAAGCGAAAGTGACACCAACACCGGCTCAAGTAGATTCAGCGCCTGTGGCTCATAGTAATATGCCAACAACGGGTATAGGAACAACGATCTCAACTGATGTTAAGGCGGACAAACCTTACAAGATCGCAATCATAGTGAAGAACACAACAAATCCATTCTTACTCCGATCAATAGCAGGAACAGAGAAAGCAGCAAAAGATATGGGCTTTGAGTGTGTTTCTTTAGCCCCTGCAAGACAGGACAGCCTTGAAGATCAGGTAAAGATTATAGAAGATGCAATACAGAAGGGGGTAGACGGAATAATACTGCACCCGATTGATTCAAACGGAATCATGCCTGCAATAAGGAAGGCTGAAGCTGAAAATATACCTGTAGCATGCATAGGAACACCTGCAGCAAAGGAAACATTCCTGAGAACAGGCGTTGACTATACAGAAACAGGTGTACTTATCACACATGCAGTAGCAGAAAAAATAGGCAAAAAAGGAAAGCTCATAATTCTTGAGGGCCCTCCGGGAGCACAAAATGCACAGGAAAGGTTGCAGGGAATTAAAACTGCTCTTAATGATTATCCTGAAATTGAAGTAGTTGCATCACAGACTACAAATTTCAAGAGGACAGAAGGTATGCAGGTAACAGAAAATCTTCTGCAAAAATACAAGGATGTAAGTGCAATTATTGCATGTAATGACGAGAGTGCCCTTGGTGCAATACAGGCACTTAAAGCTGCAGGGCTGGACGGCAAGGTCGTAATCGGAAGCTTTGACGGTAATCAGGATGGAAGTGCAGCTATAAAGAGTGGAGAAATGTATGTGAGCTACAACACAGACCCTTATGGATCTACTTACCTTGCAGCGACATTCATCGTACAATTCCTTAATGACGGCACAAAGCCTCCGAAATACTTTGTACCATTCCCATCGGCAAATGATGACCCACTAATTACAGCAGAGAACATTGATCACTACATTGACAATATTGCATGGTGGAAATAAAAAAGCAGTAAAAAATATACAGGTAAACCAGTAAACTATGGCAGCCTTTACAACTAGAAGCTTCGAGGTGAAGAAATGGAAAATACTATTTTGCTAGCACAATCAATAACAAAGCAATTTCCTGGTGTCAAGGCTCTGGACGGTGTTGATTTTGACTTGAGAAAAGGAGAAGTTCATATACTGGTTGGAGAAAATGGTGCAGGAAAAAGTACATTATCCAAGATAATACTGGGTGCCTATATAGCTGATGAAGGATACATATATTTTGAGGGCGAAAAAATGGCTTTCAAGACCACCAAGGATGCGCTTGCAAAAGGAATTGCAGCAGTATATCAGGAGTTCACCCTGGTTCCGTATTTAAATGTGGCACAGAACATATTTCTTAATAGGGAACCACGGAACAAGCTGGGCTTTGTTGATCACAAAAAAATGGAGCGGGAATCTGAGGAACTGCTTAAATCCCTTAATTGTGATTATATAGATGTAAAAGCATATGTAAAAAAGCTGAGCGTTGCAGAGCAGCAGATGGTGGAGATAGCAAAAGCCTTGTCATTCAATCCCAAGATAATGGTATTTGATGAGCCGACCGCAACATTATCAGAGCGGGAAGTAGATTCACTGTTTGAACGGATACATAAGCTGAAAAAAGCAGGTATAGGCATTATATATGTATCCCACAGAATGCAGGAGTTTAAACTAATCGGCGATCGCATTACAGTATTAAGAGACGGAAAAAAGATAGCTACTGTGGATGTTGGAGAAACAAACGACAAGGATTTGGTGAATATGATGGTAGGCCGTGATATTTCACAGGTTTACCATCGTTCAGAGAACAAATTTACCGGAGAAGTTATCAGAGCAGAAAAGCTTTCTGATAAGGTTGGAAGGGTCAAGGAAGTCAGCATAGTTGTGAATAAAGGTGAAATAGTAGGACTCGCCGGGCTGGTCGGTGCAGGAAGAACTGAGCTTGCGAAGCTCATATTCGGCATCGACCCCATCGGTGGGGGCAAAGTATACGTAAATGGCAAAGAAACAACTATAAAATCTCCGGTACAGATAGTAAAAAAAGGTGTGGGAATGGTATGTGAGGACCGTAAACGCCAAGGCCTGGCACTTAATGATTCGGTAGCTTGGAATACTATGGCGGTGAGTCTTAAGAAGTTTTTTCCCACATCTATGATTTCATTCAGGAAGATGCATGACATAGTAGAACAGTACAAAACCAAGCTACGTATTGCAACCCCTGATATTTTCCGTTCATGTAAGTTTCTGAGCGGAGGAAATCAGCAAAAGGTAGTATTGGCTAAGTGGATTAGTATGGATACGGACATATTGATTTTTGATGAACCTACAAGAGGTATTGATGTAGGCGCGAAAATGGAAATATATGCTCTTATGGACAAGCTGGCAACTGAGGGGAAGTCTATACTTATGATTTCATCAGAATTACCGGAAGTAATAGGAATGAGTGACAGAATATATGTAATGCATGAGGGAAAAGTTGTAGGGGAATTCAAGCGGGGAGAGTTTTCAGTTGATGATATAGCCACTAAGATGTTAGGTGTTGGGAGTGATATAATTGCAAGCTAAAGCCTTGGGAAAAAATAAGGTGCCGAATTTCATAAAAAACGTCCCTCCTGTTGTATGGATAATTATACTTATGGTGGCTATGTTTAGTTTATCCTCGCCAAATTATCTGGAGTTTAAAAACCTTACCAATATACTTGTTCAATCGGTGCCATTGATGCTGGTAGCATTTGCGCAGACATTGATTGTATTAACACAGGGAACTGATTTGTCCCTTGGTGCTCAGGTAAGCTTTGTAACGGTAGCCTGGGTGTTTATGCTGCAGATGGGGATACCGGCATTACCCGCAGCAATAATAGCAGTAGCCTCTTCCGTATGTGTTGGAGCGGTAAATGGCTTGGTAGTATCAAAGGGAAAGATACCGCCATTTATTGCAACCTTGGGGATGCAGAATATACTCAATAGCGTATCACTGCTGCTGACTGCCGGTGCATCGATATATTTTTCCCATAACATATTTATAAGGGTAACGGAAACTAAAATACTAGCAATCCCTCTTCCGGTGTGGATAGCCGCGGCTATGTTTATTCTGACCTGGGTGCTTCTATACAAGACAAAATTAGGAGCAAATATATTTGGCCTTGGAGGAAATCCGGAGGCATTGGTCTTGGCTGGAGTAAATGTTGTAAAAACTTCAGTAAAGATATATGCTTTTGCAGGTTTTCTGACTGGAATAAGCGGGTTGCTGACTGTTTGCCGGCTTGAATCAGGTCAGCCTATTGTAGGCGCAGGCTGGGAGTTCGAAGCAGTTGCTGCCACGTTACTTGGGGGAACCTCCCTAAGAGAGGGCAGGGGCGGTGTTTCCGGAACCATTTTTGGGGTACTTTTAATCACTATACTTAAGAATGGTATTAATGTAGCAGGAGTACCATCACTTTATCAGAATGCTATTATCGGACTAATAATACTCGCATCAATTGTAATAGATGCAACTGTACGCCGAATGAGAAACATTTAGGGGGGTGCCAGAAATGAAAGAATATTTGAAAATGGTCAGACGCTCCCGATCGGCTTATAGTTTTATTGGGCTTATGATCGTGGTTGCAATTTCTTCGATAATAGTAAGAGAATTTATGACCTTTGATAATATAATTACGATATTCAGACAAGCCAGCATACTGCTTATACTGAGCACAGGACTTACAGCGGTCATACTCACAGGAAATATGGATCTTTCTGTAGGTGCAACAGCAGGATTCATTGGATGCGCTTGTGCCCAGTTTTTAAAAACAGGAATACCTGTATGGCTGGTAGTATTACTGGGAGTGGCTATAGGTGCGTTAGTAGGGATGTTCAATGGATTTCTTGTAGGAACGGTAAAGCTCCCATCATTTATAGCAACATATGGTACCAATTGGGTAGTACTGGGACTTTCTATCATAATAATGAACGGTGCTGTAATATTTGGCCTTCCAGAAGGATTTACATGGTTTGGAACAGGCTATATAGGCCCTATACCTGTTATTATCATAATTGCTTCAATTATTGTTGCACTGGCATATATACTGCTTCAGAAAACAACCTTTGGCAGGGATGTCTATTCGGTCGGAGCTAATCCGGATGCTGCATTATACTCTGCAGTTCCTGTAAAGAATACACTATATTATGCTTTTATCCTGTCCAGTATTACCGCAGGACTCGCCGGTGCTTTGATGACAGCCAGACTTAATGCCGCAGATGCGACTATGGGTGATGCGTACGGATTGCAGACTGTTGCGGCGGTTGTAGTAGGCGGGACTTCATTGCTGGGTGGCGAAGGAGGAGTGATTGGAACTGTTATAGGCGCGCTTCTGCTAACAATAATTGTTAATGTTATGAATCTTCTTGGGATTTCTTCCTTTGCACAGTCCATGGTAGTAGGCATTGTAATTCTTACAATGGTGCTATTTGACTCTTATACCAGAACTAAACAGGAGAAATCAATTACAAAGGCTGACAGGGTTTGAACACATGGGCAAGGCATAAAGGAATTCATATTTATATACTTCAGCAATATACAAAAATTATTTTCAGAAATGGGGAATGAATATTATGAAAAATCTTACTGTAAGGCCAATTAACACAGGTTATGTGCCTACATATCCGCTTCAGTACCACTATCATCATTCGTGTGCACCATATCTTAAAAATGTGCCAAATGAAAAAGTACCGCTTCCTGTGTTTACATTTCTTGTAGAGGGCGGCGATAAGCTCCTGCTTGTTGATACAGGCATGTCATGGACTGAAAGAGCAGATAAATATCATCATCCGGGTTCATGGCAGGAACCTGGAATGGCTATACATGAGCAGCTTGAAAAAATCGGGTACAAGCCTGAGGACATTGATATAGTAGTGTTTACTCATTTGCACTGGGATCACATGTTTTACATGGAAAAATTTACGAATGCTGTATTTATCGCTCATGAGAGAGAATGGGAATTTGCCAACAATCCGATACCCCTATACTACAAATCCTATGAGAATGCTGCATTGGGCATCAACTCTCCTTTTGAGGGGCTTGAAGTCAAGACAGTAAAGGGCGAGACTGAAATTATACCTGGGGTAAGGGTATTTGAATCCTTTGGACACTCACCTGGTCATATGTCTGTTGAAGTTGATACAAAGGATGGCAGCTATATATGTGCAGGGGACTCGATATTTGTCAAAGGCAATCTCAACGAAATTCCCGAATTGCACTATAATATCACTCCTCCAGGACGTTTTTACAACATAGTTGAGTCGTGGAAAAGTATTGAAATGCAAAAAGCAAGAGCTAAGGATCCGAGCTTTTTACTTCTTTGTCATGATAAGGAGCTTGAAGAACGTATAAAGGCAACGCCTGTCTTTGGTAAGTAACTCTTATTTCAAATGGAGGAAGGCATGCAGATGAAAACTATTGCAGTAATTGCCAGCTGTGACACAAAGTTAAAAGAGTTGACCTATATAAAAAAGTTTATAGAAAATGCCGGTCACAGAGTATTAGTCATTGATATAAGCATAGGCATTGAGGAGCCACAGGGGTTTGATATACCCCGGGAGGATGTCATTGCTGCTTCGGGCCATCATTGGGAGAATGTAAAGAATTTAAGCAAAGGCGAGTTGATGGAATTGGCTGTATCAGGGATTACAAAGCTAATTCCTGAGCTTTATGCGCAAGGTAAATTTGATGCTGTTTTTTCAATGGGTGGTGTTCAGAATACATCGGTTGCAGTAAGCGGCATGAAACAGCTTCCTATTGGAGTTCCGAAAGTAATGCTGTCCACTGTCGCCAGCGGGAACCGGACTTTTGAGCCCCTTGTTGGAACCCGGGACATTGTATTGATACCTTCCATTGCCGATCTTGCAGGGGTGAATACTATAACAAGGACTGTGATGGAGAATGCAGCCTCCTGTGTCATCGGAATGGTCAATAATGCGGGGAAGCCTCTTGGCAACAGTGATGGTGTAGTAGTGGGCACGACTCTTATGGGCATAACAAATGACGGTGTATGCAGCGCCATAAACCACCTTACATCAAAGGGAATAGAAACAATCGGCTTCCACTCCACCGGAGTAGGAGGAAGAGCAATGGAAGAGCTTGCAGCCGGCGGAACTATAAATGCTGTTATGGATCTTACCATCCATGAAATTACCTCTGAATATTTTGGCGGAGGGTTCTCCTATGGGGCGCCAGACAGGCTGACAATGCTTTGCAGGTTGGGAATCCCACTGCTTGTATCTCCCGGTGGTCTGGACTTTGTTGATTATCCCTTGGACAACATGCCAAAAGATATTGACAAAAGAAAGTATATCCGGCACAATGCTCAACTGGCTCACATAAAAATTCTAAAGCACGAGGGAATCGATGTGGCAAAAATCACTGCAGAACGGCTGAATCAAAGTAAGAGTGAGGTTACTTTGCTAATACCTACAAACGGTTTCAGAAAAAATACAAGGCCGGGTGAGCCTCTCTATGACAAAGAAGTAGATGATGCAATTATTGAGACTCTCATTGAAAATATTTACAATGATAATGTAATCGTAAAATATGTTGATGCCAATCTTAATGAAGAGTCCTTCGGCATAGCTGCAGCAAATGAGATGATTGAGATTCTCAAGCGCTTCGGAAAACTTGATGCAAATTTTGATATATAGGGAGTGACAAGAAAATGCTCGGTTACTTTGACTATCCCTACAGTCGGCCGGAACAGCTGACCGGAGATTATATAATAGCAACCTATCTGGTTTATGGTACCGATAGCTCTAATGTTTTTAAAAAGATAGGAAATTTCGCCGTAGGCCAGACCATTGGTACATGGATAAGAATACCCGGAGTAACTCAGGAAATGGTAGAAAACTATCAAGGACGGATATTATCTATGCATCAGATCCCATCAGGGGAAGAAACAATAGTGGTCTTAAGACTGGCTTTCCCCATTGCAAATTTTGCCGGGAATTTTTCCATGATGCTCACTGCTATGATGGGTAATGATGTATCAACAGCATTAAGAACAAAGCTGATAGATATTGAGCTTGCAGGAAATGCCATTGGTGCATTTAGAGGCCCATCCCAGTCCATTGATGATCTAAGGAAGCTTACAAAAGCTTTCGGCCGCCCATTAGTACTTAATATGATAAAACCATGTACCGGTTTCTCTCCTGTCGAAGGTGCCAAGCTGTTTTACGAGGCAGCCTTGGGTGGAATTGACCTTATAAAGGATGACGAGCTTTTAGGCAACACCGGGTACAATGAGGTTGCAGACCGTGTAAGAGAGTATACAAAAGCTGCAAAAAGTGCGGCTGAACACACGGGAAAAGAAACAGTATACCTTGTCAACATTACCGACAGCCCTTCAAAAATGAAAGATAATGCAAAAGCTGCTATCCAGTCGGGGGCAAAAGGCTGCCTTGTAAACTTTGTATTTGGCGGGATTGATTCAATGGCAGAGATATGCGGGGAATTTGGTGACAAGCTGTTTATAATGGCACATTACGCCGGGGTAGGGGTAATGAACTGGCAAAAGGGCGGTATAGCCAATTCCGTATACATAGGTTTGATTCCAAGGCTGGCAGGAGCCCATGCTGTAATGACGATGTTTGTTGGTGAAAACAACGCCGATGACAGGTATGATTTCTTTAAGACAATACAATCACAGCGCATGGCTATAGGCGAAATAAAGCCTGTAGTGACGGCGGTGGGAGGAGGCATTACCCCCCTTAATCTGGCCGGGATATACGATGACATCGGTAAAGATATAATTCTGGGTGTAGGGGGAGCGGTTCAGGGGCATCCCAATGGTGCAGCCTGCGGTGCAAAAGCAACTATGAGTGCTGTCAAAGCGGCAGTTGAAGGTATTCCGATTGAGCAGGCAGCAAAAGAATGTGAGCATCTTAAAGCAGCGGTAGACTGTTGGGGATAGTTGCATAAGGAGGAGTAAAAAATGATTGGGAATACTATAGTAATAGGTTGTGACAATGCTGCAGTACAAATGAAGAATATAATTGAAGAGTTTTTAAGAAGCAAGGGTATAAATGTAGAAAACGTAGGGGTGGATACCACGGAGGATACAACATTTTATCCGGTTGTGGCACAGAAGGTATGTGAGAGAATAATAGAAAGTGGATATACAAAGGACGGCATACTGATTTGCGGTACAGGCATAGGAATGGCTATGACAGCCAATAAATTCAAAGGTATAAGGGCGGCTGTATGCCATGACAACTTTTCGGCTGAACGTTCAAGGCTTAGCAATGATGGAAATGTATTATGCATGGGGGCACGGGTAATAGGTCCCGAATTGGCAAAAAAAATTGTTTCTGAGTGGGTAAGTCTTAAATTTGTAGATGGAAGCTCGACACCCAAGGTAAAGAATATAAAAGCTATAGAAGACATGAATATGAAATAAGCGGAGTGGTATTGATGAAAAAAATGAATAAGCTTTACATGGGTACGAATACAAAAATGTACAAAACAATAGCTGATACGGTTGATTATCTTAATGAACTGAGCACGTTGACAGAGGATTTGGACAGAAAACACCTTGAGCTTTTTGTAATACCCTCCTTTACTGCGTTGGAAAGTGCCAGTAAAACGGTATCCCCTGAAAGTATCAAAATCGGAGCACAGAATATGTGCTGGGAAGAGCAGGGGCAGTTTACCGGAGAGATATCTCCCCTAATGATAAAGGAGATTGGAGTAAGTATTATAGAAATTGGACACTCGGAAAGGCGCCATGTATTTGGAGAGACTGACACTGAGGAGAACAAAAAAGTACTTGCTGCATTAAAGCATGAATTCACACCCTTGCTGTGTGTGGGTGAAACCCTGGAACAAAGACAACTGAATGTGAGTGATGAATATCTGAGAATACAGCTTAAGGTGGGCTTGGATGGAGTAACCCGGGAGGATGCTCACAAACTGTGGATAGCATATGAGCCTGTGTGGGCAATCGGTGTTAATGGTATCCCCGCGACTGCTGAATATGCAGATAATAAGCAAAAGGTAATAAAAAACACGCTTATTGAGCTGTTCGGAGATGCAGGCTTGGATATACCTGTTCTGTATGGTGGAAGCGTAAATCCCGATAATGTAGAAGGGCTGATACAGATGCCCAACATAGACGGCCTGTTTATAGGCAGGAGTGCGTGGGACGCTAAAGGCTTCAATAAACTTATCAGACAGGCTATGCCTTTGTTCATGGGCAAATAATATAAACTTTGGTGATAGGAGATATACATTATGACCGATATTAAGAGAATTAAAGATGAAATGATTCTTGCAGCCTCCAGGGCTTATACAAGAGGAATCCAGACAGGAAACGGGGGGAATTTCAGTGCCCGTATCCCTGGTGAAAATCTTATGGTTTTAAAATCCAGCGGCGGTTCTTTTATGGATGCCAATCACGATAACCTGTTGATAACGGATTTTGACGGGAAGCTCGTAGAAGGTAAGGGAAAACCCACAAGAGAGGCTTTGCTGCACGGTTTTGTCTACAAGGTAGCCCCTCAGGTCAATGGTGTCATGCACTGCCATTCTCCCTGGGCCATTGGATGGGCGTCGACAAAAAAAGATCTGGACAAGGTAACCCATCATCTGCAGCTGAAATTTAAATGTCCTATTGCAATCTTGGATGTGAAAACTCCTGTAGTTGCCGCTGAAGACTTTCCGATGATTGAGGAGCTGTTCAAAAAGTATCCTCAGCTGCCGGCCTTCTTACTGGTTGACCACGGAGTTGTTGCTGTTGGTGACAATATAATAAATGCAGAGCACAATGCTGAATTGGTCGAGGAAACTGCTCAGGTTGCTTTCTTAAAGGCGGTGGCAGCGAAAATCGGAATATAGTATTTTATAAAATATTTTGTAAATATTGTAAAGTTAATGAAAAAAGTTTATGATTATATTGTTATGGTACAGGGTTATATATATAAGTACGGTAAATATTGTATGTATTTGCTTCATTATTATAGAACGGAGTTGTACATACAATACGTAAAATAAACTGGATTTTCAGATATTGAAGAGGAAAAAATTATGAGATTTAATGAAATTCAAGAATCAGTCAGAGCTAAATCAAAACGGATGCCTGAGCTGGTAATGGAACAGCTTATGGATTGGATTATGGATGGAAATATTTCCATGGGTGAAAAATTAAATGCCGAAGAACTAGCTTTAAGAATGGGTGTAAGTAGAATGCCTGTGAGAGAAGCTTTGAAAAGCATGGAGAAATCCGGGATTGTTAAATCGGTACCATATGTCGGCGCCAGAGTTGTTGAGCTTTCCAAGGCTGACGTTGTCCAAATATATATAATCAGACAAGCACTTGAACCGTTAGCTGCTTATTATGCATGTAAAAATATAAATGATAAAAAAATAGCCATTATCGAAAATATACAGGATAAGCTTGAAGAAGTAATGCATAAGGCTCATCCTGATGGCAAGCAGATATTCATATTAAACAGAGGGTTTCACTTCACTATATATAATATGAGCGAGATGAAACACCTGGTAGATGTTATAGGAACCCTTTGGGACAAGCTGGCATTTTTTAAATTGATATACGGGCGCAGATACGTCAACGATAAAAATAGCGCTGAACATAAGCTTGAAGAACATAGAGCTTATATCGAGCTGCTAAAAAACAGAGATGCCGAAGGATTGAAAAAGGCGATGGAGAGCACTCTGAATAGGCGTCTGATTGATGTTAAGACGGAAATTAATTCGGGAATAGACAACTATTAGGGGTGAATTTCGATACCTGATGAGGAGTATAGAATGAATAATAATAAAAAAAATTTCATTTACATTGAACCGACTTTGTGTTCTGGCTGTACTTCATGTGTAAGTATTTGCGGATTTAATGAAACAAAGGAGTTCAGCAATAGTACTTCAAATATTATTCTGACATTTATTGAAGAAGCCGGTTTCCATGAAGCTATAGCAAACTGTGATGGAAGCCCCTGCAGTATGAAGCCTAAATGTATTAACTGCTGTCCTACGGGAGCACTTATGTGGGGGACTCTCCAGGATATAGCTGCAAAAAAAATGATTCTGGCCAGGGAAAGACAGAAGAAATTCAACAGTGCCAAGGTAAGAGGTCCATGGACGTTAGATTCCGGACATGAAGAATTGGAGTGATTATATGTACGGTTGGGCTGGTAGAATATTAAGAGTAGATTTGTCAAAAAGAACCTGTTTACATGAAACACCTGATGAAAGCATATATAATGATTTCCTCGGAGGCAGAGGAATTGCAATAAAAATACTGTACGATGAAACCAATGCCGATACGGATCCTTTTGGTCCGGATAACCGCTTGATTATGGCTGTTGGACCGGTCAACGGAACTCCAATTGGCTGCGGCAGGATGACTGTAATGAGCAAGTCACCTATAAATGGTTTTTTGTCGGAAGGAAATCTTGGAGGTCACTTTGCTCCTCAGATGAAATATGCCGGATTGGATGCAATAGTATTTCAGGGTATAGCCAATGAACCGGTATACCTTTTAATTGAGGATGACCATGTAGAAATAAGGCCGGCTAACCATTTATGGGGAATGACAACCAGAGAAACAGAAAAGGCCTTGAGAGAAGAACTGGGGGAAGGATATCAGTTTAGGTACATAGGGCCCGGCGGAGAGAACATGGCATCAACAGCGGTGATAATGGGAAATATTACGAGAGCAGGCGGACGTAATGGTGCGGGTGCTGTTATGGGGTCAAAAAAGCTTAAAGCAGTTGCCATAAAAGCATCCAAGTCGGTAAAAATTGCTGATCCCGATAAATTCCTGGAAGCTCTTGATGAGATATATTATGAACTGGATCCCAAAAATTGCATTGATATCTACAGGCTTCCCCATACGTTATACGGGGATATATCTGTAGCCGGATTGGTAAATGAATTTGGTGGAATGCCGATTTATAACGATCAAATGAGCTCTACGGAGGGTGAAGGCTGTGCAATGAGCGAGTCACTTATGCAGCTTGTTAAAAAGCCGAAATCATGCTATGGATGTACTCAAGGCTCCTGTGCCAACTGGGCAGAGCCATCGGAAGGTCCCTTGAAAGGGATAGGTACACAGGCTCATGCCGGTTCTGTCCAGGCTCTCGGCGCTAACTTCGGCATAAACAATATAAATGAGCAGCTTGAGAATGCCAACCTTTGCAACGATTTAGGCCTGGATCATTTTGTGGGGTATGCGATTTCCTGGGCTTTTGAAGCTTATGAAAAAGGGATTATCACCATAGAAGATACCGGCGGAGTGGAGCTTAAATGGGGAGATAAGCATGCTCTTCAGCATATGCTTTTTATAATAGCTTATAGGCGGAATGTTGGAGAGCTATTGGGAAGAGGCCTTGGGAATGCGGCCAGAGTCATAGCTGATGGTGCAGGAATGGATTATGCACTGCAGGTTAAAGGGATAGAATATTCCGGAGTATCACCAAGAACCTACTATAATATGGCACTTCACTATGCTATCAGCGATGTGGGTTGTGACCATACAAGAATATATCCTCCCTATCCTCCTTTGCTTGAAGCCATACCGGAGGATATTGAACTGCCTTTTGACCCGGTACTTGCTACTGATAAGCATATACCCGATGAAAAAGGAGCATTCGTAAGGTGGGCACTGAACAGCCGTGCAGTAATAAACAGTCTTGAAACATGTGCATATAATCCCCGGGGAAGATTGTTCACCGATCAAAGGCCCTTCGCAAAAATTGTATCAGCAGCTACCGGAGTAGATTTTGATGCAGAACGACTTTATACCATTGGTGAGAGGATATGCAACCTGGAACATTCATATAACGTAAGAAATGGGGCAAGCCGAAAGGATGACAAGCTTCCCAAGCGATGGACCTCCGAGCCTTTCAAATATGGGGGGAACCATGATAAATTTGTGAAGCCTGAGGAGCTTGAGAGAATGATTGATGAGTTCTATGAGGCAAGCGGATGGACCCATGATGGCGTCCCTACAAGAGAAACCCTCGAACGTCTTAATCTCGGTTATGTTGCCGATGATTTGAATGTGTAGGAAATGAGTAAGAAGCATATTGCAAAAGGAGGAATCCAAAATGCCTGATATATGTTTAAGATATATGGCTCGTTTCAGTGAGGTTTCCCAGTGTGCCGAGGAGCAATTGGATGTCCCGGCTGAAACCTTTTCAGAGCTGGTGGAGTATTTGGACAAACGTTATTCCGGGTTTGGTAAAATGTTGTATAACAAGGGTGGAGAGAGGCATGTCGCTGTGCTGAGAAGAGACGGTCAGAAAACAAAATTTCCGCTTCCTGATGAAGTGATTTTAAATGGTGACAGGTTCGGATTTTTTTAAAAAAAATTACGAAGCTGAAAATAATATGAGTGTAACCGCTTAACGAAATTACAAATATAGAAATTCATAAAGCCGGGTTGAAAAGAGTGCCTCTCTATGGGCACTCTTTTTTACTCTCGTGATATTAAAAAATGCAGGATTGTAGTTTTATAAATTCAAAACAAGTAAAAAATAAAGCATAAATATACTATAACCAAATAGTAATAATGAGGTAAAACACCCTGAAATAGCGATTTGATGATTGGGATAATGTAAATAATTAGAAAAATAATAATGCATAAATATACGGGTAATGCAATTTGATATTGACAATAATTCATTTGTCTAATATAATTAATAAAAAACAGTATTTGCAACTGAGTACAAGGAGGTCTCTATGGGGAAAATCAAAAGTATTATAGACCATAACGCCTTGCAGACCGGGTTTGAAAACGCGATGAAATTAATTTGGAAAGGCAGGTGTTCCTAATGTACCGAATTACATTAATCCCCGGTGACGGAATAGGACCGGAGGTTTCATGGGCAGCCAGAAATGTAATTGCTGCGACGGGTGTGGAAATCCTCTGGGAGATTGTGAATGCCGGAGAGGCAGTATGGGAAGCGACGGGAAGCCTGGTGCCCAACGAGGTATATCGGAGCCTGGAGCAGAACAGGATTGCACTGAAGGGACCCATTACAACACCTGTAGGGAAAGGCTTCAGAAGCATTAATGTCATGCTGAGAAACAAATACGAGCTATTTACCAATTTAAGGCCGGTCATGTCCATGCCTGGGCTAAAGACCCCCTTTGAAGGAATAGACCTGGTCATATTCAGAGAGAATACGGAGGGCCTTTATTGCGGTATTGAAAGTGCAAAGGAACCCGGTAAGGCAGAAGCCACCAAAATAATCACGGAAATTGCCTCAAAGCGTATTGCAAAGAGTGCTTTTGACTATGCAGTACAACACGGGAGAAAGAAAGTAACCGTTGTGCATAAGGCAAACATACTCAAACTGACGGACGGCCTTTTTCTCGAAACAGCCAGACAGGTTTCGAAAGCTTATCCTATGATAGAATTTCAAGACAGGATAATAGACAATATGTGTATGCAGCTGGTAAGGAAACCGGAGGATTATGATGTTATCTTAACAATGAATCTGTATGGAGATATTTTATCAGATTTGTGTGCAGGCTTGGTCGGAGGATTGGGAGTTGTACCGGGAGCCAACATCGGCAACAGCATGGCGATTTTTGAGGCAGTTCACGGAAGCGCACCGGACATTGCAGGCAGGAACCTTGCAAATCCCACAGCTTTGATCCTGTCGGGGGCGATGCTGCTGGACTATATCGGTGAGAAGCAGGCAGCTAACAGGATCAGGGCAGCTGTGCTGAAAACGGTTGAAAGCCGGAGTGTGCTGACGGCGGACATGGGAGGAACTGCTTCAACAGAAGCATTTACCAATGAAATTATAAATAATTTGTTAAAAATTCCCGGGCGGGAGGTATAAATATGAGCAAGAAGTTTAAAGACAATGCATTTTTCAACGGATTGACTGAAAAAATAGCGGTGAATGATTTTATAGAGCCCGTATACTATGACAAATACAAGGTCAAAAGAGGGCTCAGAAATGAGAATGGTACCGGTGTCATGGTAGGGTTGACCCGCATCGGCTCGGTTGAAGGCTATCGCATGGAAAACAATGAAAAGCTTCCGGCTGAAGGAGAATTGTTTTATAGAGGCATCAATATTAAAGATTTGGTGGCGGGCTTTCAGCAGGAAAACAGGCGGGGCTTTGAGGAAACGGTATATTTGCTCATATTTGGAGAGCTTCCGACAAAGCAGCAGCTGCAGCAATTTAATGAGATGCTGGATTCCTGCAGGGATTTGCCCAGGGGATTCACAGAAAATATGATACTCAAGATACCCAGCAGGGATATTATGAACAAGCTTCAACGGAGTATCCTGGTACTCTATTCTCATGACGACAACCCTGATGACACTTCTATAAATAATGTGTTGAGGCAAAGTCTGGAGCTGATTGCCAGATTTCCCACCATTATTTCATATGGGTATCAGGCAAAAGCCCATAATTTTGATGGCAAGAGTCTTTATATTCATTCACCAAAGCCGGGGATCGGTACTGCAGAGAATATCCTTCATATGATCCGGGCAGATAATTCCTATACCAAGGTCGAAGCTGAAACGTTGGACCTTTGCCTGACTATACATGCCGATCACGGAGGTGGTGATAATTCGTCCTTTGCTACCCACGTCGTTTCTTCCAACGGAACAGACAGCTACTCAGCCATTGCGGCCGCAGTCGGTTGTTTGAAAGGACCAAAGCACGGCGGTGCCAATATAATGGTAAGAAATATGGTAAATAACATTCGTGAGAATGTTGCGGATTGGAGCAACCGTGGAAAGCTTAAGGACTACCTGTATAGAATTATCAAAAAAGAGGCATATAACAGGAACGGGCTGATCTACGGGATGGGACATGCTGTTTATACCTTATCCGATCCGAGGGCGGTTCTTCTGAAGAAGAAGGCATATGAGCTGGCAGTTGAAAAAAATGCAGTTGAGGAATTCGAGCTGTATAAGAATATAGAGGAACTGACAATTGAGCTAATTAAGTCTCTAAAGGGGAATGATGCAATAATCCCCGCGAATGTTGACTTATATTCGGGTTTTGTCTATGACAAGCTGGATATTCCTTGTGAATTGTACACCCCGCTTTTTGCAGTATCCCGGGTAGCAGGCTGGTGTGCACACCGAATCGAAACCATTGTTGGTGAGAATAAAATCATTCGTCCGGCTTATATGAATGTCAATCCTAAAATGGAATACATTCCGATGGAGGCCAGAGATTAGTATCTCAAGAAATAGAGGCAGGTGCGAACCTGCCTCTATTCTTCAAAGTATCCTTTTGCAATGACTTCGAAATCCTTTACCACTATCTTGCCCTTAGCAATAACAGTATGTATATTGAGGTCGCTGTCAAGCAGTACTATGTCTGCATCGGACTTCTCTCTGACTGTGCCTTTGCAGGGATACAGCTTAAGTGCTTTTGCAGGATTCTGGGTAATCAAGCTCAAGCCCTGCTCCAAGGATACTATACCCTCCTGTATTGCACTTCTTATATCCTTGAACAAAACTGATGCGCGTCCTACATCGATACTTATAAGGTCTTCGTTTTCGTCAAAGACTGGAATGCTTCCATTGGCATCAGAGCTGGCGCAAACATGATTCAAGGGGATACCGTTCTCTATATAAAGCTTCAAGGTATCGCCTATGCTCATACAGTCCGGCTTCTCTTCAGTTTTGTAGAAATTGGCAGTCAAGTCTACGAAACCGCCCATTTTGATATATTCCATGCTCTGCTCTGCAAGGTGTCTGACTCTGTTAATATGGGTAGGCATAAATTGTCTGATAGGGATTTCGGTAGCTCGTGAAATGTCCATAAGGAATTTAACACCATCAGGGCCTTCGCCCAGATGCAGATGAACAATTCCCGCCTTTTTTGAAAGCAAACCACCTACTCTGGTATGTGCCGACAGCTTTTTCAGATCCTCCAGGCCAGGCTGGGAAGAACGGTGATCTGATATTGCCACTTCACCGACTCCAATTACTTTATCTATCAGAATAAGATCAGATTGCACCGAGCCTGTTAGCGTCTTGAAGGGCAATGTATAACAACCACTATATATATAAGTGGTTATGCCTTCATCTTCAAGGGCCTTTGCTTTTGAAAGCAGCGCTTCCATGCTTCTGGTGACTCCGTCGGTGCCAAGAAGGCCTATAGCAGTGGTAATGCCGGCGGTAGTCAAGTCGGATAATCTGATATCGGGGGTTCTGGTAGTAGGGCCGCCTTCGCCACCCCCGCCGGACAAATGCACATGCTGGTCAATGAAGCCGGGAACAGCCTTGAGACCGTTTCCCTCAATAGTTTCTACCTCAAAACCGGCAGGGGAATCGATAGAGTCAGCAATTTTAATAATTTTATCATTGCAGATAAGAATATCCTTCCTGCCCTCATATTTTGGCTCATAAACATCAACATTCCTAATAAGTTTAAACATAAAACACCTCTTAACCAAAGTTCATATGTTACTCTTCACTTTTCAATGTCTTACCTTCCGGCATCCAGTCCCAGTATTTTTTTGGTATCTTGGCAGCGGCAAGCCGCATATTTTTGCGGGGTTCTATATACTGCGACTTATAGTATTCTTCCCAGACAGAGTCATAAATATCTTCCTTCAGATATTTTTCATAATCATCACTTGAAACATCGAAAATATTGTCATTTTCAATTGCTCTTGACTGTGAACCGGCAATGATGACAACCCGGTGATTGGGATACCTGCCCTGAAACTCCCTTAGTATCAGATCAGCAGTATCGTGATAGAGCAGAGGCTTGGCAACCAGGCATTTTTCTCCCGCAGGCTTGAACCTTATAAAGCCCATCATCCTGTAAACCTCATGATTAACATCACTGCAGAGGGAATGAAGCTTCTTGCTGTGAATTGAAGCTCCTTGAAGGCAGTAGTTGATTCCTTTTGTAAAGGCATCCTCAACGGCCTTTAGTATAATGGAGTATTTACTCTCGGAGCAATGCTTGAGGGCTTTATATACAGCAAGCATCAGCTCGTTACCTTTGTATGTATGAAGCCAATCCACATTAGTGTGGAATTGCTCCTTGTATTGCTGTGCCAATTCCTCAAGGTCATAGCTGTCTGTATTGATTACGGCATTGCCGCTGAAGAGCAGCAGGCTGCCGCTGCCTTCGGTTATAACGGTATCCCCGGTAAGCTTGGAGAGCATGAAGGCCTTTATTATTGACTGAGGATGGTCTGAGAATATTATCATAAGCTCACCTCCTTAAACATACTTAATTGTTCATATTCATATTGTGACGGAGCTAATAACCATCTGGTGCTGTCATAGCATTTGCCGGAAATGGTTATGAATTTCTGGCAGCGCTTTAAGCTTATTCCCATATTCTTAAGCTCCATGGGGCTATTAATACGATATTGCCTGCGGACCTGCAGTATTTTCCTGGCTGATTTGGGACCTATCCCAGGTACTCTGAGAAGCTGCTCATAGGAGGCTCTATTTACTTCCACAGGGAAAAGCTGGGGATTCCTGACTGCATAAATGAGCTTGGGGTCCAGTTCCAGGTCAAGGTTGCCCGTTCCGTCAAAATAAAAGTCCTTGAATTTAAAGTCATAAAATCTCATTAAAAAATCTGACTGATAAAGCCTGTTCTCTCTTATGGGAGGTGCGGGGGCTATATTTTCCAGCGGAGTGTCGTACACGGGGCTGAAGGCGCTGAAATAAGCCCTTTTCAGATTGTAGGAAGAGTAGAGGTCATTAACAGTAGTCAGTATTTCCCTATCGGTTTCTTGTGCCGCGCCTACAATGAACTGTGTTATATGTGTCGTACCGGGGTTCTGTTCTACTACCCCGGCAATTTTCTTAATAGGAAGGAGAAGGTCCTTCTCGTAATTCTTGCTGCTGCTGAGCACCTTAAGCCTATCGCTGTTGGGAGCCTCCAGATTAAGGGAGATTCTGTCCGCAAGGCGGGCTGCCTGGCTAATATACTGTTCTGATATACCAGGGAGCATTTTCAGGTGGATATATCCTCCGAAACGATACCGCAGTCTCAGAATTTCGATGGTCTTTATCATGTTTTCGGTTGAGTCTGCCATACCATGCCTTACACCTGAGCTTAGAAAAAGCCCTTCTACATAATTCCTCTCATACATATTTATAAACAGTCTGGATAATTCTTCGGGAGCAAAGGCGGTTCGCGGCACATCCCGCTGTACTCTGTTGGGGCAGTAGCTGCAGTCCTTTTCACATTCATTGGTCATAAGGACCTTAAGCAGAGAAACACATCTTCCATCCGGTGTAAAGGAGTGGCAGACTCCTGAGGGAACGGTATTGCCCATGGCTGCCTTTGCTATTTTATGCCCTGTGGAGGCACTGGAGGAGCAGATGTCATATTTGGCTGCCGCCCCTAATATCGATAGCTTTTTTATGTCCATAGCATCATCTCCAAGTATTGGTTTTATGTACAAATCATAACATATTCAATTTGAAAATGCAAACATATGTTCGCATTTTTTATTGTATGCAAATGTAAGGGTTTTTATTAGGATATGAAGGTTATCCTGCAAGAATTTTACAATATGAAAGTGAAAAGAATTAAGGAATATTTTAAAATATATGGTATAATTTAGAATATTATAATAACATTAAATTTTACCACGGTAGAATATAGTTCAATAAGGAGGGTAGAGACAGGTTTTAACAATTATATATTAGGAGGTCGGGTTAATACTATGAAAAACAATTTTCTTAGAACTTTAGCTGTTGTTATGACAATGGTTATGGTGTTGTCCATAAGCCTGGTATTCGCAGAGGATACCGGCATACCCAAAAGAAGTGACATTGCAGAACAGTATAAGTGGAAGCTGGAACACATTTATAAAACAACAGCAGATTGGGAAAAAGATTATGCCACGGTTCAGAAGGAACTGCTTCCTCAAATTGCAGAATACAAGGGTAAGCTTGGGGACCCGTCAACAGTTCTTGAGTGCCTTCAGTTGAGTGACCGGATAGGTACAATAGTAGACAGACTTTACGTATATGCCGGTATGAGTGCTGACCAGAACAATGCAGACAATGTAGCTTCTGAGCTTGCATCAAGGGCGGAATCTCTTAATACGGCATCAAGTGAAGCCCAATCCTTTATGGTGCCCGAGCTTATGGGAAAGTCAGCAGAAGTCTTGAAGCAAGACTACGTAAATAATACTGCCTTCAAGGATTACAAATACTATTTCACAAAGCTCCTGAACCAGAAAGCACATATACTTTCTGACGCTGAGGAAAAGCTGCTGGCAATGACAGGCGATATGGCGGCTTCCCCTGAAGATATATTCGGGAAGGTTACAACTGCCGATATCGAGATTCCGGTGATGAAGGACAAGGAAGGCAATGAGTTTAAGCTTACGAGAGGGAAATTCTCTGCTATGCTAAGCAACCCGGATAGGGCTATGAGAAAGGAAGCTTTCGAAAAGCACTTCGCCACTTACGACAAGGTGAAGAACACTTTGGCCGCAACCTTAAGTGCGGAAGTAAACAAGAACGTATTCAATGCAAAGGCGAGAAAATACAATTCGGCCCTGGAGGCTTCAGTTACAGGTAACAATAATATACCTGTTGCTGTATATGACAATCTTGTAGAATCTGTAAACAACAACCTTGATTATCTGCATAAATATGTTTCCCTAAGAAAGAAAGTCATGGATGTTGACAAGATTCACTATTATGATATGTATACGGCTCTTGTTGATGACTTCGAAATAAGAGTAGAGTATGATGATGCAAAGAAGATGGTAAAAGAGGGCCTGAAGCCAATGGGCACTGAGTATGGAAAACTTATCGACACAGCTTTTGCCGACAACTGGATAGATGTATATGAAACAGAGAACAAGACAACAGGAGGATATTCATGGGGCTCATACGACACACACCCATATATACTTCTAAATTATAACGATACAATGAATGAAATGTTCACAGTAGCTCATGAATTGGGTCATGCAATGCATTCCAATTATACAAACAGCAACCAGAAATACAGAAATTCCAATTACACTACATTCCTGGCTGAGGTAGCATCAACAACAAATGAATTCCTTATGCAGGACTACATGATGAAGCATGCAAAGAGCAACCAGGAAAAGCTTTACTTGATAAATAACATGGTAGAAAACATCAGAGGCAGTGTATATACCCAGATCATGTATGCGGAATTCGAGAAGGTAATACATGAAAAGGTTGAAGCCGGTGAAGCTCTCTCGGCAGATTCAATGAATGAGCTGTGGGGCAAGCTTATGGAGAAATACTACGGAGCAGACTTCGAGGTAGACCCTCTCGTAAAGCTCTGGTGGTCAAGGATACCACACTTTTACATGAACTTCTATGTGTACAACTATGCAACAGGTATTGCCGGTGCTTATCCATTGAGCCAAGGCATATTGAAAGGTGAAAAGGGTGCAGTTGACAAGTATATGGGCTTCCTGAAGGCCGGTGACTCAGATTATCCTGTAGAAATATTGAAAAGTGCAGGGGTTGATATGACTTCAACCAAACCGGTGGATGACCTTCTGAAGCTCTTTAATGAACTGGTTGACGAGATGGAGCAGATACTCAGGGAAGAGGGCAAAATAGAGTAATGCAGATAGCTGTAAGAGCAGATGCAAGTCATCTGCTCTTATCCTTTATAGCTTTATTCAACTCCTCCAGTACAGCTTTATGCTCCTTGCTGCCGAATACATTTCCTGCTTCTTCAAGACTGTACTCCATTTCATCTGAAAGCTTGCGCTTAAGCTTCACCTTTATTATACGAAGCACCGATTCCTCAAGCCTCTCATCTGATATCCTGCCTTCAGCCAATGCATCCTTCAAGGCTGTCAACACCCTGTCCTGAATATCCTTTGTATGTCCTATGAGAAACATGTCAAGACCTGCATTGAAGGAGGCCACTGCACATTCTTCAAGAGCAGATTTTCCATCGGTATAACCGGACATCTCTATATCATCGGATATTGCAATGCCCTTAAAATCCATCCCCCCCCTTAGAACATCAGTAAGGAAATAGCCGGACATTGTTGCGGGCAATCCTGAGGGGTCCAGCTTGGGGAAGGCAATATGCCCAACCATTACGACATCCAGATCATTGCTAAAGGCAGCTTGGAATGGAATCAGCTCTCTGCTTTGCATCGTTTCCTTATCGATATCTATTACCGGCAGCTTGCCGTGGGAATCCACAGTAGTGGCACCATGGCCCGGAAAATGCTTTGACGAGGCTATGACACCCGCCGACTGCAAACCATTGATAAAGGCTGTACCATGAACTGAGACCATGTCCGCAGTGCTCCCGTAGGAGCGCTTTATAAGCAGCTTGTTCTCACTGCTGCTGACAATATCGAGAACTGGAGCAAAATTGAGATTTATACCAGAAGCCTTAAGCTCCCAGCCTATTACTTCACCTGATTTGTAAGTGAGCTTTGGATCTCCTGCTTTGCCTAAAAGCTGTGCATCGGGGAAGTGAGTCCCTTCTTTTGGCAGCCTTGACACGGTGCCGCCTTCTTCATCCGCCGAAATAAAAAGCGGCAGGGGGTTCGACACTGAGTTTTCTTCTTTTAAGCTCTTAACCAGGGAATATAAAGAATCAAAATCCTTGTAATTCCTGTTGAAAAGTATAAAGCCCGAGACTTTGTATCTATCTATGTAATCCTTTATGATTTCCTCTTTTGTATCCTGAGGAAATCCGACAATCAGAAGCTGGCCGAGCTTTTCCTCAAGAGTCATTTTACTGAGTATCATAGCTGCCTTTTCTTCCAGCTCATTCTTTTTTTCTTCTATTATTTCGCTATCTCCAGGTAGAACCCCTGGATCCGTTTTATTGTCAGAAAGGGGAGGAGCAGAGCAATTTGCGGTTATTGAGAGAAGGAGTATGGCATATATCATTAAAATAAGCTTTTTCATAATGTTTACCTCCACTGCTTGAGATTATAAACCGGGACTATTCAATGTAATTTTCGATGTGCAATTTATATACTTTTCATTATCTATATCAGTAGGGTGAATGTCAAGGAGGAAGTAAGACTGTCCTGTTATATAAAAAATTTAACCAAATATACAGATGTACTTCTAAATATTTGAAATGGTGGTATAATATATAACAAATCTATGTGCACAAAAATGTACACATGAACTTGTGATATATATATTACGAATAATATTTTACATTTTTTAAAAATGAAGTGTAAATGTTTCCTTGATTGTTAAAGTACCCAAAGGATGTATTAAGAATTATTACAGGAGGTTATAGCAATGGATTCTAGAAACTATAGTCTGGCAGATTTTTTCAAGGTGCCTGACACCGACATCATGGGCAGGGCAAAGGCTTTCGGTGAATACATAAAGGATGTTGAGGACAAAAGGCATCTGCAGTACAGGAGAGTATCAATAGACGGTTCAGGGCCTATAATGAGGGTGAGAGACCATTATACCGGCAAGATCAAAGAAATGGTCTATCTGGCATCCAATGATTATCTGAGTCTTACAAAGCACCCCAGGACAATTGCAGCAGGCAGGGAGGCACTTGAAAAATACGGCTCGGGAGCGGGCAGTGTTCCTCTGTTAGGAGGAACGCTGGATATTCATATTGAACTGGAGAAAAAAATAGCAGAGTTTAAGGGCTGTGAGGACTCAATAATTTATACCTCGGGCTTCGGCTCCAACTGCGGAACTCTGATCTCCATACTTCAGGAGGAGGATATTGCAATACTTGATATGTATGTTCACGCCAGTATAATTGACGGCTGCAAATCAACAAACACCAAGTTTTTCAGACATAATGACATGGATTCTCTTGAAAAGACCCTTGCAAGGGTAAAGGATAAATACAGGACAAAGCTAATTGTAGTTGACGGAGTATATTCTATGGACGGGGACATTGCACCCCTTGACAGGATCGTGGAGCTGGCAAAAGCCCATGGGGCTTACGTAATGGTGGATGAGGCACATGCTACCGGAGTAATTGGAGAAACAGGAAGAGGGACTCCTCAGCATCACAAAATTGAGGGGAAGGTTGATATTGTTGCAGGTACCTTGTCAAAGGGCTTGGGAGGGGTAGGAGGCTTTATCGCTGCCAGTGGCGAACTGGTTGAACTGCTCCGGTATTATTCAAGGCCATACATATTCTCCACTGCAATGACCCCACAGGTTACAGGTTCCCTGCTGGCCGCACTGGATATCATTGAGGATGAACCGGAGCATATTAAAAGGCTCTGGGAGAATATAAGATATTTCAGATCCAACCTCACTGCTATGGGATTTGATCTGGGCAACTCTGAAACAGCGATTTTTCCCATTACAATAGGGGATGACCTAAAGGTAAGGGAAATGTGCAGGAGGCTTCACGAGCTTGATATATATGTCAATCCGGTGATGTATCCTGCAGTTCCCAAGAGACTTTCGAGAATAAGAATGAGCCTTATGTCCGCTCTTACAAGAGAGCAGTTGGATAAAGCACTGGAAGCCTTGGAGACTGTCGGAAAAGAGTATGATGTTATATAGAAATCATTATACAAGGGGGATTAAATAGTGAAGGGCATAGTATTTGACGGGGATGTAAAAAAATACATAGGAACTCTGATGCTGGGCAAGGTAAATAAAAGGCTCAGCTACGGAGGAATTACCTGCACAAGTTATAAGGACAATATAAAGGAGCCGGAGCTGGCCGGGCAGGATTGGGTGAAGATCAGAACGAAATATGGAGGAATCTGCGGCAGTGACCTTAACCTGGTGTACTTGCACGACAGCCCTTCTGCATCGCCCTTTGTATCCTTTCCTTTTGTAATAGGCCATGAGAATATGGGTGTAATAGCTGAAAAGGGAAGCATGGTAGAGGGATTCGAGGTGGGAGACAGGGTAATTGCGGACCCTATTCTTTCCTGCAGGGTCAGGGGTATTGAAGAGGAATGTCCCAGCTGCAAAAGCGGCAATGCAGCCTTATGCAGCAACTTTACAAAAGGCCTGCTGGCACCGGGAATGTCCATAGGCTCCTGCAAGGATACGGGAGGCAGCTGGGGAGAGTATTACATAGCTCACAAGTCACAGCTTATAAAGCTTGGCGATAATACCAGGAGCGAGGATGCCGTTCTGGTTGATGCAATAGCTTCAGCGCTTCACCCTGTCGTGAGGAATTTCCCTGATGACAACGAAAAGGTACTGGTGGTGGGAAGCGGAATTATCGGCCTCATGGTAGTGGCGTGCCTTAGGGCACTTGGCTCAAAGTGCAGCATTACAATGCTGGCAAGGCATAAATACCAGGGAGACTTGGCAGGTCAATATGGTGCGGACAATGTTGTATATACCCGTGATGGCGATTATTTTTCAACCTTCGCAAATATCACAGGAGGAACGCTTTATAAGCCGATTATAGGCAAGAGGGTTATGGCAGGGGGCTTTGACAGGGTTTTTGAATGTGTAGGCTCTGATTTATGCATTGACGAGTCCTTGAGATTTACAAGACAGGGGGGAACCATGGTGCTGATAGGTCTTGCTTCAACTCCCAAGAGTGTAGATTGGACTCCCATATGGCTTAAGGAGGTCACGCTGCGGGGAGCATACTGGTGCAGCACTGAGAGCATTGAAGGAAAGACGGCCTCCACATACAGCCATACCCTGGAACTGATTCAGAGCGGGAAGATAGATACCAAGCCTCTGGTTACACATGTATTTGATATAAAGGACTATAAGCAAGCCTTGAAGGTTGCTTCGGATAAAAGTAAATACAAGAGCATAAAGATTCTGTTTGGATTTTAGGAAATATAATAAGAAGCAGCATTATTGCTGCTTCTTATCTTTTATCTTAAAATATTTATTTTTTGCTATTGAGCTGCATAGGGAGTCATAACACTTTTTGAGTCCCGGCTTCAGAGCTTTTATTCTCGGACCGGTGAGCTTTGAACCTTTAAGCTTTGCCCTGCCTGCATTCAGTAAGCTGGTGCTTTTTGCAGCAATCCGGCTGTCCTTCAGATTAACTATATCAGTTTTAATATTCTTCATACCTTCTGAAATATATTTTCTATCAGCAAGCTTTTGGAATTTTTCCTTGATGAACTGGGATATCTCCATTTCATCATTGTCTGTATAAGGTATATCATTTATATGCTTATAAATATTAGCAATATTAGTCCTGTATTTCTTTGAGGTATTCTCTATGCCGGTTGTGCTTGTTGAAAGATTCTTTATTATTGCAGCCATGGTTTTCTGTTCGTAAGGTATCTCAAAGGTGCTGCAATTAAGATCAACTGCAGGTATAATCTTTTTGTTGGGCAGCCTTATGAAAAGCAGCTTCTCTTCCATCCTGGCAATATCTATTGTATCCTTAAGGGTCTTGTTATATATCAGAGATACAGTTTTCTGAGTATCAATACCTGCGGATATCATTTTAAGAAGGAGTTTCTTTGTGGTTCTTATCTTGGTAGGCATGAAGTCGTGTACTATGAAAACCTTATTGGCTGTCTTATATATATATGGAGTGCATATTAAAGAGTTTTCATCAGCGTTTACAATAATATAATCATATAATTCACTCAGCTTTCTGAGTATCTCACAGAAATAAATAACCTCAGGCCCTTTTTTATCATATTCATAGTCATATACGTATAGGTCTACAAGCCCATCTGTATAAATATTCACAGATTTGTAGAAATCCCTGGATATTGAAAAATCCTTCAAGTTACTGGTATTCAAAAAGCTGTGTTTAGGGAAATAATTGATAAGCTTGTTATTTCTGGTTATGTCGATCAGCGCAAGCTTTTGGCTGTTCTGCCGGAAGCTCTCACTTAATGAGGCTATTATTGAGGTCTTACCCGTATTGCCTGGGCCGACGAAGTATATTATGTTATCTTCCTGCTTTACCGGTTCTGCGGGACTTTCATCAATGAATTCAAGAGTTATGAATTTGTGCTTTTCTAGCTTTTCCAGGAATGCGACACGTTTCGGCATACTGCTTCCGGGCATGCTTATGTCCATAATGAGTAGAACTCTGATGGGCACATCGTGGGGAATAAGAAAACTGAACAAATCATATATAATTTCATTTACTGATTCATCAGAATAATTTATAATAATATCATAGTGATCTGCTGGTACTATCTTGCATATTTCGTCCTTATCCGAACAATTGCAGATGGATGTACTTTCTTCGTCATAATCTGAGGTATAGCTGTTATGATATGCAGTAGGGGTTGAACCTGCAGATATAATGCAACGGTGCACCTTGGAGGCACTTTTGTTACTTACATTTTCCAACTCATACCCTCCCTTGAAAAAGCTACATACATCTAGAAATTAACACAAAATGGTTGATTATTCAACAAATTGGGACAAATTAGGACTAAAGTCCTATATGCTACTGGGAGGATATGGAGTATCGTATACTATAGAGTAGTTGTATTCATTTTCTTTTAAATAATATTATAAGGAGGTCTTTTAATGGAGTCTCGGGTTAAAATTTACGCAGATGGTGGAAACAGATTGACGAAAGTAATGGAGGAGTCCAGAAAGCCTTTTGATTTTCCAACAATCATATCTGAGCCGGAGAAGGATTTGAACTATGGTTTGAATTTTGACTTCGATCTTTCTGATTGGAATAACGATGCTGCAAAGCTCGATATTAACAATATGTTTGTTGAAATCATCAAGGATGGTGAGTCAAAGGGTAAAATGTTGGTGGGAAAGGCTGCTGAAGAGAAAGGGCTTCTGATACGGGACAGAAACAGATACCAGGAGAAAGCAGCGGATGAGGTAATAATGTTCTGCATAATTGCAGGCATAGCATACAATCTGGCTAAGTATAACAAGAACTACCAGAAGATAGACCTTACAGTTAATCAGCCTCTTATAGAATATGCACGAAACAAGGAAGATTCAGCAAACAGATATACTGAGTATCTCATGGGTAATATGAAGGTCATGTTCTTTAACATATTCAACCCATCGCAGGTAATATACGAGGTAATATTCGACATTGAAAAGGTTGTATTATGTCCTGAAGGTATAGCAGCATTCTTCCAGTATGCAGTCAATGAAGACGGAAGCGTAAAGGATGAGTTCAAGGAAGACATGAAGACGGTAGTTTGGGATATAGGCTCAGGGCAGATAAATGTAGCTGCTTTCGACGGCTTCAAGGTAGCAGGGGTGAACACCTTTGAAAAAGGCATGTTTGATTGTTATGAAAAGATCTCTTTGATACTTTATAATAATTTCAGGGACAAGCTTGACAGAAAGCCATACAGCTTTGAAGTTGACAATATGATAAGATTCAATGAAAGTATACTCAAAGGCAAAAAGGGAGAAGACATTGACGCAAGCAGTATTGTTAAAAATGTATTTGATGTTTTCGCATATGAGCTTAGCAAGGATATTAGAGAATTTTCCAAAATAAAGTTCATGGGCGCCTGCGACAGCATAATATTTGCCGGCGGCGGAAGCAAGATACTCTTTGAATATCTGAGCAAGTATTTGAGCAATGACTTTATCTGCATAAAGAGTAATATCGGAGAATATGACAATGTAGTAGGAAGCATGTACTATAGAATGTATAGGGATGTGAAAACAAGCGTTGAAGGGTAGGTGCTAGCTTTTGATTATCAAGCTGGTGGAACAACCAATTATAGCAATACATGAGGCAGAAATTGCAGGAACGGTGGACGGGGTTATAATCAAAGGCAATAAGGTTAACTGCATCTATCATAGAAACATGGAAAACCGCTTTGCCATTCCTGTAGAGAAGGCAATCATAGGCAGCGATGCTGTCATGATACAGGATGTAACGGCTATGACCCTGGCTTCACAGAATTCAAAGTCTCTGAAGTCGATGCTCGATGTATACAACATCAGCGGCAAGCACTTGGGATGCTTGCATGGGGTTGAGGTGGACGATGAATTTGTTGTCCGATACATATACGCAGGTGATTTTAAAATTCAAATATCAAAGATAGTGAGCTATGAAAGCGTCATTATTGTAGATATGGAAGAAGCTGAGCTTGAGAAGGTGGAAGCTGAGGTTCACGATGTGGAGGAAGGCAGTGCTTCTGAGGAGGAAGCGGCAGTATCCATGGAGATAGGACCGGAAATAGAGTGGAACGAAGAAAACGATCAGACAGAGGAGCAGAGTATTGAAGGCTCTGAACTCAGTGTGGTAAGGGGTATGCACCAGACTGAAGAAAAGATGGACATCTCTGATGTAGATGCTAAATATGCATATCTGTGCGGCAAGCAGCTTCTGGAAGGCATAGACATAGAGGGCATGTTTTACGATAAAGGAACAATAATCGGTCCGGACTTGATAAAGAATGCAATCGGAAACAATGCGATAGTAAAAGTAATAGTAAACGCAGAGGATTAATAGGAAGGTGAGAGATCGCCTTCTATTCTTTTATATAGGAAAGTACTATACATAATCATCACGAACCTGTTGATTTATAATGCCTTACTCCTATTTTCCAAATAGCATAACAAGGGATAAGAAATATGAAACCAATAAGCGGCAAAAGCATATACAGAGTATTATCACTTCTGCCTATCAAATATAGAAACGGATAATATTGAAACAAGGCGAGGGGTATTACAAAGGTAAAAAACTTTAAGATACCCTCGCCATAGATCGAGAGTGGATAACGGCCGAATTCTCTGCCGCCATCTGTAAATATATTCATAAATTCCAACCCCTCTGTTGTGAAAAAACAGAGAGCTGCGTAGATAACAAACAACCCTGAAAAGACAATTACACCCGATATAATCATAAGTATCAATGTTATTATTTTATCTGCGCTCCATACTACACCGCTTGCGGGAATGGCGTACGCAAAAACAATAATAGCCTGTACCAAACGCCCGATCCTTGAAAGTTCAAGCTTGGATGCTAAAACCTGAAACATTTCATTGCGGGGTCTTACCATAATACGATCAAATTCTCCATTTCCAATCATGCCGGAAAATGCATCAAATCCCCGTCCGAAGCATTCTGCAAGAGAAAACGCAATCAGAACGGCTGCAAAGCACAGAAGCACTTCGCTGAAAGAGAAATTGTCAACCTTATTGAAGCGTGTCATCATAAAATAAATACCGAGAAAAGCAGAAAACGAGGTCAGGAATTGTCCGATAACAGTCAGGTAAAATGATACTTTATACTGCATCTGGCTTTTTATATGAATAGATAGATATTTTAGATATAATCTCATATTCTTAGCCTCCCTGCACGACAACCTTTTTGAGCGCCTTTTTTATCCACAGCTTTCCGATAAGAACAAGCATTGTAAGCCAGAAAACCTGTAATGAAATGCTCCATAGCATTTCACTCCCTGCAATATTGCCGCTGTAAATTCTGAGGGGAAGATTCTGCATTGAGGCAAAGGGCGTAAATTCGACTATCTTCCGCACATTATCAGGTAAAAAAGGTAGTGGTATGATGGCACCGGATAAAAATTCCGTGAGTGACAGTGCTGCAGTACGGATACCAAGGGGAGAAAGCATATAAAAGGTAGCAATGTAAATCAGCATGCAAAATGCAACCACCGTAAACAAAGCAAGCAGCATTGTTATAAGAAACACTGAGAATACCAAAAAGTTGGCGGGTAATACAATTCCGTATGGCCGGGGCAAAAATGCCGCCACAATCAAGATTGGCATACAGCGGAGGGCTGCCTTTGAAAGTCTGATTGCCAAATTCTTTGTAAACCACATAGTATATAAATCTATCGGACGCGAAAGTTCATAAGCAATATTTCCGCTTGAAATAGCCGAGAAAATTTCATCGTCAAGAAACCATGTCATGAACAGGGCAAGAAAAGCTTGCTGTAACCATATGTAAGAGGTTAGCTGTGAAAACTCCATCGGAAAAGCGGCTGCATCTGCATTATAAAATGCATTGAACATGAGTATCTCCATGAATCCCCATGCGAACTGCGTTGCAATTCCGGCATAAGCGGCAGTACGATATTGCAGTCCGTTAATTAACCGTATTCTAAAAAAAGAAAGGTACTTTTTCATATTTTAAATTCCTCATAAAGCGAAACAACCATTTCTTCCACAGTTGCCCCTGCTACTGATATATCGGTTATATCAGCGGACTTTGAAAGCTCTGAAATGGCATTGGATATGGAGAGCACGCCGGTATCCACCTGGAATACCCCATGGCCGTCAATTTTGTTATTCATGATAATACCCGGAATCTCTTTGAAATTACCTGCGCTGAATTCAAGTGTTATTGTCTTGTATGATGAGTTACGTTTTTTTAACTCTGATAAGGAGCCGTCCAGCAAAATCTGTCCTTTTCCGATGAGCAGGATTCTCCCGGTTAATGCTTCAATATCCTGCATATCGTGTGTAGTCAGTATAACTGTTGTTTTATGCTCGTGGTTTATTTTCTTTATAAATTCACGCACTGCAATTTTCGATACTGCATCAAGTCCTATCGTTGGTTCGTCGAGAAAGAGTATTGCCGGACTGTGCAGCAGTGATGCGGCAATTTCACAGCGCATTCTTTGCCCTAAACTGAGTTGCCTTGCAGGAGTCCTTACAATTTCATCAAGTTCAAGAATAGAAACAAGTTCATCATAATTTCTCCTGTAGGTGATACTGTCAATTTTATAAATATCCCGGATAAGTTCAAATGAATCGATAACAGGAACATCCCACCATAACTGGGAACGCTGTCCGAACACAACTCCAATATGCTTAACATGCTCCCGGCGATTTTTCCAGGGAGTTAATCCATCTATAACGCATTCACCACTGTCCGGATTTAAAATGCCGCTCATGATTTTGATAGTGCTGCTCTTTCCGGCTCCATTGGGACCGATATACCCAACCATTTCACCAGTGCCAATAGAAAAAGACACATCCTTCAGTGCGTGAACATAGGTATATTCTTTTTTGAAAAGAGTCTTCAGCGCTTCCGTAAAGCCTGCGTTTCGTTTGGAAATCTTGAAGGTTTTGTTGATGTTTTTTAGTTCTATCATAAATAAACCTCTTCCTATTCATAGGCACAGCCCCGATGTAGATAATGTCTGCCATCATTTCCTTATTGTACCATAAAAATGTATCCGATTAAAATATTATGTTTGCATTTCTTGTGCAACAACCCGTCGGGCATCTCATTTTAGCAGGCAAGGTAGACTTTACGGAGTTATGACTATGTTCTGTAATAAAGTCTTGTGAAGCTTTTACATACCCATGATTTTGAGATGAGTACAACCTTTAAAGGCAAATATATCGACCTGCTGAAGCAGTATTATTATATCGGAGGGATGCCTGAAGTTGTGGCAAATTATGTGGCTTCTTCTGATTATGCTATGGTACGGGGTATCCAAAAGGGGATTCTGATGGCTTATGAACAAGACTTTTCAAAGCATGCTCCAAATGAAACCGTGCCCCGTATTAGAATGCTTTGGACGTCTATTCCATCACAATTGGCAAAGGAAAGCAGAAAATTCATATATGGTCTGATAAGGCAAGGGGCGCGGGCAAGAGAATATTTGAGGAGTTCAAAGGAGCTTTAACCGAGCAATATGTGCTTCAGCAGCTAAAATCAAGTCGTAAGATATCACCATATTATTGGTCTGCTGAAAAATCAACCGGTCAAATAGATTTTGTATTTCAGATTTTGATTTGATTTTACAACATTCAGACAATTACATTGATATACAGTAATGGAAATATTATAATTAAAAGTATATATAAGTTTAGGTAGTAAAGGTATTATGAGCTACTATTTCTAATCTATGGAATTTTGTATTATTTTTGGAGGGGGCGGTGTTGAAATGAAAATCGAAATTGGGGCAGAGAAGCCGAAGAACTTTAAAACCTATTGGAATGGGCAATATGAGGTATTCTCCCACTTTGAGTATGCCTGCGGGATCCCCAGTATATTGTACGCCATTACCACGATGAAAGAAAACGGCAATCCAAATATCAACTTCAACGCTTGGAGCAGCTTCACAGGGGACGGTGACGGCTTCTTCGCTGTCATAGGAGGGTTATACCAGCATACTCACACCTATAAGAATATTATGCGCACGGGTGAGTTTGTTGTTAGCTTCATAGGTAAAGACTACTATGATGCTTGTATGTCCACTATTAAAAACAATGAAGAGGAGACGAACGAATTTGAGGTTGCCGGGTTTACGGTGGAGCCGGCAAAGACTCTCTCCTGTCCACGTATCGGGGAGGCATTTCTGAGTCTTGAGTGCCGTCTGGAAAAGCAGATGGATCTTTCAGGGACGGGTAGAACAGCACTTGTGATTGGCAAAGTTGGTCATATTGCCATGCAAGAAGAGTTTGCCACAGGTATTGAAACAGGTAATGCCGGTGCGAAGTATGGCGATAACGGTTTCATGTTCAACATCCATTCACCGAAAAATTTGATTACTGGGGAAGGCGATGCCAGCGGTGTGGCTGTACTTAAGATTGTCAGAACAGACATATAGGAGGCCCGATATGATTGATTCAACCTGCTGTAGGTCGGGCAGGATATGAGGATATTAAATGTAGAGCTTAAATGTAAATAATGATATAATTTGTATAATTACTAAATATTTATATAATTGCAGGTGATATCATGTTTTTCAATTTTGGATTTAATAATAAAACCGTAAAGCAGCTGCGGATGGATCGCGGCTATACTGCCAAGGAGCTGGCGGAGAAGTTGAAGGTTGGGACCTCACTTATATTAAAGGTAGACGGGCATAAGGTAAAGAATGTACCTGAGCCTCTCAAATCAAAGCTTATACCTATTCTCAGAGGAGACGACGATAACAAGATTCCCTGGTAAATCTATCGGATGATTTTTTAAGTATCCTCCCCTTGACTGGGGAGGATATTTTTACTATAATAAAAAAGTGAGTTCTCACTTACTTATAAGGAGGTAGACAACGCTCATGGGAAACAGCAGTGAAACACAGGACAAAATCCTGGATACGGCAACCAGGCATTTTGCCAGGAAAGGCTATCACGGTACAAAAACTGCGGATATAGCCCGGGATGCAGGTGTGTCCGAGGGTGCGGTATTTAAATACTACAGCACTAAGAAGGCGATACTGCGGGCTGTGCTGGATAGGATAACGAAGGTTCTTGTTCCGGATATAATGATCGGATCTGAAGAAGAGTTTCAGAAATTGATGTATATGACGGATCCTAAGCAGGAGATAAAGGAATTTGTGAAAGCCAGAATAGAAAAGGTAAATAAAAATGTTGATGCCTTTAAGATACTGATTAATGAGCTGCCGTATCACGAGGATATGCTGGATGAATATACAGGGCAGTTTATCCCAAGTGTAATCAAGATGCTGGAAGGCTTTTTCATCCTGGGAATTTCCAGGGGGGTATTCAGGGAGGTGGATCCACATACAGCCGGAAGAAGCCTGATGGGGATGATGAACATGATAGTTCTGGAAGGTAATATACTGAAAAAACCTATTGAACTGGATAAGGAACTGGATAAGGTACTTGATATTTTTATGAATGGAATATGCACCAGGAAAGAAGGGTAAAGCATGGCAATAAAGAAAAAGCTTGTTATTCCTGCAGCTGTTGTATTAATAGCTGCCATCGGATACATAGGTTTTACATATGTGAGCTCATTTAACTCTAAAGCACAGGACAGCTTTATTTTCTATGGTACTGCTGAAGCGGAGCAGATAGATGTCAGTGCTGAAGTCGGAGGAAGAGTAAAAGAGCTGAAGGTTCAGGAAGGCCAGCTGGTAGAAGAAGGCAGTCTGCTGGCAATAATAGATACACCGGAAAATAGGATAAAGGCGGAGCAATCCGAGTTATCTGTAGGAAGTGCGGAAAATGAACTTGCAAGAACAGAGGAAGGCAACAGGGAAGAGGAAATAAATATTCAGAAGGCTGTGGTGCAGCAGGGAGAAGCTGTATTAAGCCAGGCAGAAGCCGGAATAAAGCAGTCGGAAGCAATGGTGGGTCAAGGGGAACAAGGTCTGAAATCCGCACAGGAGACTTATGATCTGAAGAAGGATCAGTATGACGACATTAAGGTTCTTTTCGACAATGGTGCTGCAACTCAGCAAGATCTTGAGAATGCAGAATATGCGCTTAATACAGCGATGTATTCAGTGGAGAATGCCAGACATTCGGTAGAACTTGCCAAAGCACAGCTCTCGGCTTCAAAGGCACAGGTTGAAAGTACAAGGTACCAGCTGGCTGCCGCTGAGGAAAAGCTGAGACTCCTGATAGCCGGCGCGACGGAGAGAAGCCTTGCTGCTTCCAGGTACAGTGTGGTCCAGGCTGAAAAAGGCCTGGAGCTGACGAAGCTTACATTGGATAAAAGTAATGTACTGGCAATGAAGGGTGGAATCATTGAGACGGTGAACTTTAGTGAGGGTGAGTATGTAGGTGTTGGAAGCCCTTTGATGACAATAGTTGATCAATCTGATCTGTGGGTGAAGATATATGTGCCGGAAAAGGCACTGCCCAGCCTTAAGTTAGGTAAGACGGTAAGCATCAAATGCGATTACCTCAAGGAAAAGGAAATAAAAGGACAGATAGTGTACATTTCACCTGAAGCCGAGTTTACACCCATTAACATAGTAACAAAGGAAGACAGAATGAAGCTGGTATTTGCAGTAAAGGTAAAAATATTGGACAATCTGGACAGCGTAAAGCCCGGTATGCTGCTGGATGTCAATGTAAAGTAGCGGGTGAAGGATATGGAATACGCAATCTCGATAAAAGACCTTACGAAGAAATTCGGCAGCTTCACCGCTGTAAACAGCATATCCTTTGATATTCCCAAGGGGAAAATATTTGGTTTCCTGGGGCCTAACGGCTCAGGCAAATCAACCACTATAAGGATGATATGCGGAGTGCTTCGTCCCACCTCCGGGGAGGGGAAGGTGCTCGGTTATGATCTTGTCAAGGATACAGAAAGAATAAAGCAGAACATAGGCTATATGTCGCAGAAATTCAGCTTGTATGAAGACTTGACGGTGGAGGAAAACCTGGATTTCTATGGGAATATATATATGATGTCAAAAGAACAGCTCCAGGAACGAAAGAAGCAGCTTATAGAAATGGCTAATCTGAAAGGCAAGGAAAAGAGCCTGGCCGGAACGCTCTCCGGGGGCTGGAAGCAGAGGCTGGCCTTGGGCTGCTCTCTTATACACAATCCCAGTCTTCTTATTCTTGATGAGCCAACAGCCGGTGTGGATCCTGTTTCCAGGAGAGAATTCTGGAACTCTATAACACAGCTGGTCAGGGGTGGAATAACAGTGCTTGTGACGACCCACTACATGGATGAGGCTTCGATATGCGATATGATCGGGTTCATATATAATGGTGATCTTATTACTATTGACACTCCGCAGGAGCTGTACCACAAGCATAATACCCAGAATCTGGAGGACATTTTCATATATTATGTGAAAAAGCTAACTAATAAGGAAGTGGTAGCTTCATTCAGTGACCTCAAAAGCAAGAGGCAGGAAGATGGGGTGCGGGAATGAAGCTAAAAAGACTTTTGACAATAACGAAAAAAGAATTCATACATATAAAGAGGGACAGGGCAAGCCTGATAATGGCGCTTGTAGCACCAATCATGATGCTTCTGGTATTCGGCTATGCAGTAAATACAGATGTAAACCATGTAGACCTGGTGGTTTGTGATGAGAGCAGGACGCCCGAGAGCAGGGAGCTGATAGAAAAGTTCAACAACTCATACTACTTCAAGACCTTTGAAATGGTAGAATCAACAGCTAAGGTGGAAGAGTATATTGATAAGGGCATAGTCAAGGTAGGGCTTGTGATTCCCACAGATTATGCCAGAGACATAAAAAGAAACCGGGCTGCAGAAATTCAGATACTGGTGGATGGTTCAGACCCGACTATAGCAAGAACTGCAATGTCTTACTCAGTAATACTTGCAAATAATCACTCAATCAAGCTTAAAGAGCTTAGCGCAAAGAAAGCTTTGCTGCCGGTTGGTTCTGCCCCGGCTGTAAATGCAAAGCCGTTGGTAATGTATAATCCCACTTTAGAGAGCAGCAAGTTCAATGTGCCGGGAGTAGTAGGGCTGATACTGCAGAATATTACCATTATTCTGACCGCCTTTGCCATGGTAAGGGAAAGGGAAAGGGGAACGATAGAACAGCTTATTATGACTCCGGTAACTTCTCTGGAATTGATTGTAGGCAAGCTGATACCATACGTATTGATTGGATTTTACGACTTTATAATAATTTTATTGCTGAGCTATTTACTCTTTGGGGTAGCTATAAAGGGAAGTATACTACTGCTTATTCTGCTGGGCTCCATATTCCTCATAGGGGCACTTGCCATGGGAATGCTGATTTCAGCTGTGGCTAAGACACAACTGCAAGCGATGCAGGCTGCCATGCTTTTCATACTGCCCAGCGTGCTGCTTTCCGGCTTTATGTTTCCCAGGGAAGCCATGCCCAAGCTTATCTATGCTATAAGCTGCACCTTTCCGATAACGTACTTTTTAGAAATATTAAGAGGAATAATAGTAAAAGGGGTAGGGCTGAACTATCTTGCAGGGGTGACATCTATACTCATGCTTCAAATTGCAGTGATCATAATCGTAACGATGAAAAAATTCAAGAAGACTTTGGATTAATGCTAAATGATTAAGAGAGAGGGGTATTTTCCTGTGACAAGGGAAGATACCCCTTGTCACAGGATACTGAGGTCAGAAATACTACCTGGATAGCTTCTTTATTTTTTCATTTCGAAGTTCTTCGTTATAATCCGGATCATCGATGAATCCCGAGTCTTCTCCGAAGAATATGACGCCACCGCCGTTAACCATATTCTGAATTGGAACAATAGCAGCACTGGTTTTTTTGCCATCACTATCACGATACATTTTCTTCACCTCGGGTATAGCATACCCAAGTAAAACAAATTTACTTAAATGAAAAAAGGTGCAGACAAAATGTCTAGCACCTCTCTGAAATATTCCATAGCCTGACTAAAACGCGCAACTCGAAACACGTAACCAGCTCCCCGTAACCTCGAAACCCCGTAACCAGTGTTCAGAACAATTGAGATATGCTTAGAGGATCTGTATTCCAGCTTTCTATCTCGAACTGCTGTTTATACTGTCTGGAGAGCACAAGCTTGTATTTCATGGTGTTATTACCGTCATGAATAACAATTTTCACTTTTGCATAAGTGGATCTGTCAGGGCTTTCTGCTCTATGAGGGTCACTTAAGGACCAAAGCTCAATCTCACCCACTTCGAAGATGAGTTCATCAGCAGTGTCTATAAGATCCTCGATGATTTCCCTCTGGGCTGCCCGGAAATCATTGTCTTCCTTCGCTATCCAATGCTTTACAGCTTCGTCCCGGTTCTTATATTTTATATCGTTAAGATGTTTTTTTACAATTGAGGTTATATCAGCTACTTCTTTTGAGGAGGGGTGGGTTGAGAATCCGGTAATATACCAATTATCGGCCTTCTTTACCATTTCTATTGAATTTATATAATAGAGTGCCAGGTTTATAGAAGCTTTATTGGCTGTGACACTCAACTGGTCAAAATATATTGTCGGAGGTATATGATCCTCACGTTGGTGAGTCGGTATAGGCATATTATACCTCTTGAAATCAACAAGCTTGTTTTCAAGTGCTTCCTGGGGAAGAGGATCGTAAGTGTTAGTATATATTTCCTTGGCTTTACTTTCATATTTTTCATATGTGTCATTGAACTTATAGTCCAGTTGAAACATTTTAAGCAGTGCAGTCTTTATTCCGTACATGTCTGTATCATCACTCACGCTTTCATTCTGGTGCACCCGAAGGTCACGGGCATCGATTTCTATGTCGTTTTCGCTGTAGCCGCTTATGATATATAGCTTATCTTCTGCAGGACTCATGTAAAAGGTTGGAGAACCAAGCTTGACGGTAGTCTTTGCCATTGTAGCGGGATTAACCTTAACCAGTACATACCTGGAACGGCTGTCAAGATCGTTGTTCAGGGTGGTGTACAGTATGTCACCCGTTGATTTCATGATGTAAGAGCAATATATGGGTCCATTCTCAATGGATTTGCTTTCCAGTGTCTTCAAGCTCACTATATTGAGTACGCTCATGTAATCCTTGGTATATATTACATTTGAGTTGTCTGAGTCGATATATATTCCGTTGGCAATGCTCGTAAAGCTTTTATTGCTGAAATCATAGAAGGCAATCATGTCATTGTAGTCATTGTTTTTCATCTGAACAATATAACTGTTGTCACTGAATTTACTTTTTATAAAGGGAGTATAGCTTTCTACGGCAATTGATATGAACTCCCTTGAGGCAATATCAAATTCCATACGGGAATTTATCATGAGGCTTTTTGAGTCCTTTGACCAGCTCAGGGTGTTGTAGGAGTTCCATTTTTCTGCTGAGACCAGCTTCTGAAGCTGTCCTGATATGCTGTTATACATGTATAGATTGCTGTTCCCGTCAATAAAGGCCAGGGACTTCCCGGTTTCATCAAAGCGGAAATCCTTTAAGGACAGGAATTTGCCGAGACTTTTACTTTCACCGTTTTCTGTTGTGATTACATACAGGCTCACTTCCTGCACCATATTTCCTACCACCACTCTGCGGTTGAAGGCATCTGCAACAGAGCTTCCCGTGGTCTGAAATGCCAGGACCATACTGTAGTCAGGTGAAACTGCAAGAGGCTTCAGAATCCCATCAACCTTATTAACCGCTTCTATATACTTATCTATAGGAAATTTGCGGGATTCCACATTCAGGTGCTCATAGGGGCTTTTATCCTGACGAACTTCAACTCTGTTTCCATCCTCTATGACAATTAGTTGCCCCTGCTTTACCGTACATCCCGACAGCAATGCAATTATAATTGAAAATATCAGAATTAGTCTTTTCATGATTTCCTCCCAAACAGGTTAAATTCGGATCAGCTTAGAGTTATTATGATTTTGGTGCCCTTCTCGGGGGTGCTTATGATTTCTATATTTCCATCATGTTTATCAACAATTTCCTTAACAATGGACAGACCCAGGCCCCAACCCTCATTATGACTGTTTCTGGACTGGTCAACCTTGTAATATGGCTCGAATACATTCTTAAGATTTTCCTTGTCTATTCCACAGCCGTAGTCTGTGATTTCAAGTTGTATACCATTCTGTCGCTTCAGGCTTATATCAATAATTGAAGATTTGCTGTACTTTATTGAGTTGTCAACAATATTTATAATTACCTGCTTAAAAAGGTCGGGGTCTACTTTCCAGGTGATATCCTCCAGCTTGAGTCTGCAGCTTATGTTATACCTTTTCATTTTATACTGCATGGAATCACATGCATCCTCTATAAGCTTCCTGAGATTTGAATCGGATTTATTCAGCTCAAAGCTGTAGTTCTTCAGCTTTGAAAGCTCAAGAAGCCTTTCCATCATCTTCAGCATCCTTTTGCCTTCTGAATTAATATAAAAAAGGCTTTTGTCCCTTACTTCTTCATCATTGGTTTTCCATAATAGCTCGGTATATCCCAGGATGGTGGTAAGGGGGGTTCGGATTTCATGGGTGAAATTATCGAAAAAATACTTCTGCTTTTCTTTTTCGTAATTAAGCTTGGTTATCATGTCCTTTATGCTGTCCGCCATTGAATTGAAGGTTGAGGAAAGTTCACCGACCTCATCCTTACCGCCTGCTGCTGCACGGCTTTCAAAGTTCCCTTCGGAAAACTGCTTGGTCGCTTCATTAAGCATCTTTATCGGGTTGGTTATTCTATTGGAAATGATAGTGCTGCCTAACATCATAAATATTGAGATAAACAAGCCCGTTAAGCCAAACATCCTTATTGTATTGCTTTTCATGTTATCAGCTTCCGTAAGGTTATATATAAAGGCCAGGGAATAGGTATATCTATTACTTATGTTTACAGGCACAGCATAATAGAATACTCTGCTCTTTCCAGTCGAAATGAAATATGCTTTGTTTTTCTTAAAGGTCTCCTGGATTTCAGGTCTTATGGCAGCCTTGGAGTTTGTCAGCTCTTCAGAGTCTCCAAGCATTTCATCCCCATAGTATATCTGTACCCTGCACTTAACCAGCTCCTGAAGCACTGCTACGAGATAGTTGGCACTTGTATTCATGACAGAGGGAATCTCAAAATCATTTGGAGCCTTGCTCAGTGCGTACTGCTCAATGTATATGGCTGAGTAATTGCCTTGGTTTTCAAGATATCGAAGGGTGGTGCGCAGGTTGTAGTTATCGGTTATTTCAGTAATTATTGTTCCCAATATTATGAGTATGAAAAAAAGAGCACCCATATTAAGTGCAATAATCTTATGCTTCAGCTTCATACTTGTACCTCAAATTTATAGCCTATTCCAAACACTGTTTTTATAAAGAAGCTGTATTTGCCAAGCTTCTTTCGAAGCCTCTGCACATGCATGTCAACAGTCCGGCTGTCTCCTATATACTCGAACTTCCATACCATTTCAAGGAGGTTCTCCCTGGAAAAAACCTTTCTCTGATTTTCGCATAAAATCATCAGAAGGTCATACTCCTTGGGAGTCAGCAACATTTCCTCACCGTCAAGATAGACTTGTCTTTCCAAGGTGTTTATCAGAATAGGACCTAATTGTATACTGGTATCCTCCTTGGTGCCTGATTTATCAATTCTTTTGAGGACTGTTTTTATTCTTGCGGTCAATTCCCGGCTGTCGAAGGGTTTGGTTATATAATCGTCGGCACCCAGCTCGAGACCATACAGCTTGTCTTTGATGTCATTCTTTGCAGTGAGCATTATTATGGGCGTGTTGAGCTTTTGAAGATTCTTGCATACTTCAAAGCCGTTGATGTCGGGAAGCATGATATCCAGAAGAATCAGGTCGGGTACGAATATTGGCGCAGCTGCAAGTGCCTGCTGCCCTGTATAGCAAACACAGGTATCGAAGCCTTCCATTTCAAGATTAATCTTTATCAAATCAACAATTGCCGGTTCGTCATCAACTATGAGCACCTTCAAAATAATCACCTGCCTATATGATTTCTGTAAAAATGCGGTTATAAATATTTTATCATAAAATGACGGTGGTGTTGTATATAATTTGTAACATAAGTGATTATACGGGGTATTCCTTTGGGGTGGGGAGTGTTTTGACCGGTATAAAATTAGATGTAGAAAATATTGTTAATAAGAGTTAAAATAGGAAATGTAGCTTCCCTTATTGGATTTTTTATGTAGGCTTTACCAGAGTAAAGCATTGGAGGAATATTATGACGCAGACAATAGAGCAGAAAGGCCTGTTAAAGAGTATACTTACACTTTCTATACCCACAATGCTGGGTATGATATTTGAAACACTTTATGAAATAGTGGATATGGCATGGGTAGCGAAAATATCAATTAATTCAGTTGCCGCAGTGACAATATTTGCTACTATATGGTGGATACTCAATATAGTGAATGATATAGTGGGGACCAGTTCTGTATCAATAATATCAAGAATCTACGGCTCGGGAAACAAGGATAAGACTGTAGAAGCCATAGAGCAGACTATAATCTTTAAATTTATGCTTGCACTTATAGTAGGTATTGTAATGAGCTTTATTATCCGGTATATTTTAAGCCCACTGGCTGGTAATAAGGAAGTATTAGAGCTTTCGACTGCATACGGAAGGATAAGGCTTATCACACTTCCTCTGGCATTCTCTTCCTATACAGTTAATACCGCATTAAGATGTATAGGAGATGCAAGAAAGCCACTCTATATTATGGCTTTGTCAGGAGTATTGAACATGATTCTTGATCCTATCATGATATTTGAGGTTGTACCCTTTATCGGGATCAGGGGAATGGGACTGGGAATCATGGGTGCTGCATATGCTACTGTAATATCTCAGACATTGGCCTTTGCTGTCGGGCTATACATACTTATGTCAGGAATGACCTTCGTAAAAATAGGCTTTAAAAGGGGAATATACTTTGTAAAATCTATAGACGTGAAGCTTTTGACAATAGGCTTGCCGACAGGCTTGGAGGGTCTTCTCAGGAATATGGGAAACTTCCTGATAATGAGATTCATAGCCTCCTACGGAGTGCTTGTTGTGGCTGCCTTCGGCATATGTATAAGGATAGTCGGGCTTGTTGCAATGCCTATTTTTGGTTTGGAGATGGGCACCAGTGTCATTGTAGGCCAGAGTCTGGGTTCCTCAGATTGTGAAAGGGCAGAAAAAGCAGGTTATCTTACAGCCAAGCTCGCTTTTGGGTTTATGCTCGCGGCAGGCTTGATATTGGTAATTGTTCCGGAACATATCATGAATATTTTTACAGACAGTGAAGAAATAATAAGAATTGGAATAACATTTTTGAGATATTTCGCTGTTGCGGCACTGTTTTTGGGACCGGCCGCATCACTGGCGTCCATACTATTCGGTGCGGGAGACAATACACCATCCATGCTTGGAGCACTGATTTCGGTCTGGGTTGTGCAGATTCCACTGCTGTATGTGTTTGTGCAGCTGCTGCATTTGAGTGTTGAATGGGTGTGGTTAACATACATTTTTGCATATATTGTGCAGTTCCTGAACATATTGTACTTTGTGAAAAAGGGCAAGTGGCGGGATAAATGTGTTATATAGATGCGAGATACGAGATTCGAGATGCTAGTAGGGAACGCATTGCATGCGTTCCTCTGTAAGAAAATTCATATAAATCGGAGGGGTTATAATGTTGCAAAAGGATTCGGGGATTCCCAAGAGAAATGAGATACCACAGGAGCACAAGTGGAGGCTTGAGGACATATATACTTCCAATGAGCTGTGGGAAAAGGATTTTCTGAAAATCAAAGAAATGGCTGATAAGCTATCGCCTTATAAGGAAATTATGGGTGACAGTGCTGCAAAGCTGCTTGAATGTCTCAACCTTAGCACCGAAATGACAAGGCTTTTTGAGAAGGTGTATGTATACGCACATATGAGAAGTCATGAGGACAGTACAAATTCTTTCTATCAGGGACTTGCTGACCGTGTGGATTCTCTGGGAGTGACGGTTAACAGTGCCAATGCCTTTATTATTCCGGGCATACTTGCCATGCCTGATGAGAAGCTCAATGGTTATCTGAAAGAAAGTGAGGGCTTGAGCTTCTATGGAAGATACCTGGATGAAATAAGAAGGGTTAAACCGCATGTGTTAAATGCCGGGGAGGAGCACCTTTTAGCTATGACAGGGGAAATGGCTCAAGCTCCGGGCACAATTTTCAATATGCTGAATAACGCGGATATTAAATTCCCGCATATAAAGGATGAAAATGGCAAGGAAGTGGAGCTTACAAAAGGCAGATACATACAGTTGATGGAAAGCAGCGACAGAAGAGTAAGGAAAGACGCTTTCAATGGATTGTACAGCACTTATTCCAAGCAGAAGAATACTCTTGCCGCACTTCTTAATGCCAATGTAAAAGCGAATATCTTCAGCTCAAGAGTCAGAAAGTATGCTTCTGCCAGGGAACAATCACTTTTTGACGATAATGTGCCTGTTGCAGTATATGACAACCTGATAGATGCAATACATGACAACCTGGAGCTGATGTACAGGTATGTAAGACTCAGGAAGAAGATGATGGGGCTTGATGAACTGCATATGTATGATCTTTATGTGCCTATGGTCAAGGAAGTGAAAATGGACATTCCCTATGAAGAAGCAAGGGATATTGTAAAGGAAGGCCTTGAGCTTCTTGGGAAGGATTACATCAGGGATTTGGAAAAAGGCTTCAATTCAAGCTGGATAGATGTTTATGAGAACGAGGGAAAGAGAAGCGGTGCCTACTCCTGGGGCTGTTATGACTCCCATCCCTACGTGCTCCTGAACCATACCGACACTCTGAACAATATGTTCACCCTGGCTCATGAAATGGGTCATGCGCTGCACAGCTATTATTCCGATGACAATCAGCCTTACATTTACGCCCAATACAAGATATTTGTAGCTGAGGTGGCTTCAACACTCAATGAAGCACTGGTAATGAATCATCTTCTAAAGATCACCGATGACAAAATGAAGAAGATGTACCTGCTTAATTACTTTATGGAGCAGTTTAGGACTACCGTATACAGGCAGACAATGTTTGCAGAATTTGAGAAAATCATCCATGAAAAGGCGGAAGCGGGGGAAGCATTGACTGCAGAGCTGCTTTGCTCCATATACAGGGATTTGAACATCAAGTATTATGGGCCGGATATGGTCTTAGATGATTATATAGATATGGAGTGGGCAAGAATACCGCACTTCTACACCAGCTTCTATGTATATAAGTATGCAACAGGCTTCTCGGCAGCGGTGTCCATATCGCAACAGATATTGAAGGAAGGACAGCCGGCAGTGGACCGCTATCTGAAATTCCTGAAAAGTGGCGGCTCCGACTATCCCATTGAGCTATTGAAGATCGCCAATGTGGATATGGCAACGACAGAGCCGGTGAACAACGCTCTCAAGCTCTTCGGCAGCCTCCTTGACCAGATGGAGGAGTTGTTGGGAAAATAAGCAAATTAATATTTAGAGTTGAATTTTTCTTGAAATTGATATAGAATATTAATTGTCAAATTAATTAAGTGGGGGTATAGCGCAGCTGGGAGCGCGCTTGAATGGCATTCAAGAGGTCAGGGGTTCGATCCCCCTTATCTCCACCATACCAAAATGAAACAAAAGGACTTGAACCCTCGTGGTTTAAGTCCTTTTACATTTAATATGATATATTTAGATACAGGAAGAAAGAATCAAAGTAAACTACCAGCTATTGCGCCAACGACTAAGCAGCCGAAACCGCAAGCTGGTGCTGCGTATCATGGATGACAAAGACTTAATCTGCTCGGACGTTTCGCTGGACAGCTTTATTCACGGCTTCCGGCTGGCATGGCAGATTGCAAATCAGATACAAAACTATGACGGGTGTTCGGATTGCAGCCGATAAGCTGAGCCGGATGCCCGTCAATTATTTTACGGGGAGGAAACCAGATGAAAAAGCAAATCATCGCCGGAATAGCCATTACCGCCTATGTCACCTTGTGTGCCGCTGTATGGCCTCGGAGCGCCGAGGTCGGGGATTTGCTGGTAAAAAGCGCCGTAATATGAAGGATAGCTTGTCCCGTAACAACTTTAGTAAGATCACTGAGATCGTAGTAGTTGTTGTTAAGAAGAAGTTATGGAACAAATTTATTCTCTTAGGAATATAATGGAATACAAATCATTATTTTATGTTCAGTAGGAGGTTGGATCATGCAATATCCAGTCTATCCTTATTTAGGATGGAAAAAGCAATGCACAGAAGTGCCTATCGTATTTCCTCCACAACACCAGAACCGAAGGCCAGGGTATGAGTATTTAATGAATCCTCGACCGATCTCGGATAATCCTTCTTATATAGGGAGTGGGAGGCTGAAGAACAAGGTAGCCATCGTGACTGGAGGCGATAGCGGCATTGGCCGGGCGGTTGCAATCGCTTTTGCCAAGCAAGGTGCCGATTTGGTCATCCCCTATCTAGATGAACACCAAGATGCAGCCGAGACTAAGCGTATGATCCATCAACTGGGCCGCAGATGCGAAACTCTTGCAGTGGATTTAAGGGCAGAAGGAGCTTGCGCTTATGTTGTGGAGACTACTCTAAAAACTTTTGGCAAGCTTGACATCCTGGTTAATAATCACGGAGTTCAATATCACCAGAACAGCATTTTGGATATAAGCCGAGAGCAGTTGCTGGACACGTTTCATACCAACATCATTTCTTTTTTTGAGATGATAAAAGCAGCCTTGCCTCATCTTCCTCCTGGAAGTTCCATTATAAATACGACCTCAGATACCGCTTTCTCGGGCATGGCAAATATGATCGACTATACCGCTACAAAGGGGGCCATTGTTTCTTTAACCCGTTCTCTGTCTCTCTCACTGGCTAAGCAGAGAATTCGAGTGAACGCTGTAGCTCCCGGACCTACCTGGACACCGTTGATTCCAACGGCGTTTACTGCGGAGGAAACGACTACGTTTGGCACCGATGTACCGTTGGGAAGGCCGGGACAACCGTTTGAACTAGCGCCAACGTATGTCCTGTTGGCCTCTGACGATGCTTCTGCTATCTCGGGTCAAATCATGTTCGTTAACATGGGATCGGTTGTAACTTGATCGTTGCATAAGAGGGGGGAACGAGATGGATCGGCTTACGTTAGAACTGTCGATACATTTGATTACAATCGCTGAGTATAGAGCTAATCGGTTGAGACTGCCTGTCAACACTGCGATTGTGGATGAATGCGGAGCTTTGATAGCGTTTCACCGGATGGACAACGCTGTGCTTGCGGGAATCGATATCGCGGAAAATAAAGCTTGGACTAGCGTAACCATGCAGATGCAGACTGGAGATCTAGCCCGTTTAGCCCTTCCCGGAGGCGATGCTTATGGGGTGAATTCCACTAATCAAGGTAAAGTCGTCATTTTAGGCGGCGGGATCCCTCTCAATGGCGGAAGTAAAATCATTGGAGGGATCGGGGTAAGCGGCGGAACCAGCGCACAAGATATGCAAGTGGCTGAGGTGGCGGTCCAGGCTTTTAACCAGTACATTGGGCAAAGGATAACGGTCGTTCCTGGTGCTCAACATCAATCTGTATTCTATCGAAGATTGAGCGAGTTGGACAAAATGACCTTGGCCTTGGCAAAACAACTGATAGCTGCATCGGTGCAAAGAGCCGTACAGATGGGACTACGCTGCGACATCGCCATAGTGGATGAAGGGGGAAATTTGGTTGCCTTCTATCGTATGGATCATGCGCGGGCAGGAGATATCGAGGTCTCGCAGAATAAAGCTTGGAGCAGCGTAGCCTTGCAGAGGCCGACCGCTGTCATTGCCCAGATGGCACTTCCCGGAGGCGATGCATACGGCATCAATACGACCAATCATGGTCGGGTTGTGATCTTAGGCGGGGGAATCCCGTTTTTTAGCCGTAATAAAGTGATCGGTGGCGTGGGCGTCAGCGGAGGGACTAGCGCTCAAGATGTGGAAGTGGCTTACGCCGCGGTTCAGGCTTTTAATTATCTTGTCAATCAAGCCACTTAAAATTTGCCGTTACAGACAGTGCTGAGAACCGTACCACTTAGTGCTGACATTTCACAGAACCTGCACTGCTATGATTTTCTGCCGGATGCGGCCGCACTGACAGAACACGGGAAAAAAGCTGCAATCGAAAACGGGCTGATTCGTCCCGGTACATTATCCGAAGAATCATTTCTGAAATATGATAAAATATACAAAAATGGTGAGTTTCAGGGGCCAAAAAAGTGGCATCTTTTTTGACCTAACTTTCCAAAATGAACGATTAGCTGAGGTCGATTGATCTCAGTTTTTTATTTTTTAAGGCTTTTGGTTAATCATCTGGAGTCTTTATCTTGAATCGCAATCAGATTGGTATGGACATTATAAAGGAGATACAATAGATAAGCAAAAGTGGCGATGAAGCTTAACCAGCTTTGCTTGACGAAAATCTTGAAATGACGATATAATTAGCATATAAAGTAGGTGATGATATGAATACCCAAACCAGCAATGAGTTGGAAAATATTAAGCAAACGATCCTAGATGCGGTTGAAGCTGATGAGATATACCTTTTTGGCTCCTATGCTTATGGAACACCGTCAGAAGATAGTGATTTTGATCTTTATATAGTGATTCCGGATGGTGGCATTCGTCCGATTGAAGCAATGCAGATTATAGGCAGCGCCATCTACAAAAAACAAAAGAAGCCTATTGATATCCTTGTAAGCAGAGCCAGTGATTTTCATCAGCGGAAGCTGTTGCCTACCATAGAAAGAGCAGTTGCTAGAGATGGGGTGATGCTTTATGGACAAATTCAGCATAGTCAAAGAATGGCTTGATTTTGCAAACAGAGATATCAGCAGTGCAAGATATCTCTTAGGTATGAATCCGGTTCCATTAGAGATTGTCTGCTATCACTGTGAACAAGCAGCGGAGAAAGCGTTAAAAGGCTATCTTATACTTCAAGATTATGAACCGCCACGGACTCACGATTTAAGATTATTATGTAAAATGTGTGCCGATATAGATAAAACCTTTGACACGATAAGTCAGTCCTGCGTCAATCTTACTCCATATGGTATACAGCCGAGATACCCTTTTGAGATTGAGATATTAGACAGCGACATGCAAAAAGCTGTTGTAGATGCTGACCATGTAATGAATTTCGTACTTCAAAAGCTTCAGCTCACCGAGGAAATCACCCAGGATGATGAGCATAAAGACCAGCAGAAAAGTGTTGCAGAACAGCAACTAACATAGTTGATTCATAATGAACGCCAGCGAAAAAGTGTTTGGCGTTTTATTTTTGCCATTTTTCAAAAGTAAATCATTCTTAATGCAATTACAGATTGCAGATGGCTTTTTTCAGTTTATATTGTAAAATGAAAGTGTACATTATTATTTATATAAGGTAGTGTTGAATAATATATGGCAGCGATTCATGATCAGAGGAAACTATAATTCGCCGAAACGGTTATTGAATCGAAAATAGATTAATCGTATTCATGTCATGGGAGAATTTATTATGAATAACCCTACAATATTTTTTAGCCATTCGACTAGTACTACTTTGTTGATTTGGCAATACGACTGATATTTCTAGAGTTCTGCATAGCTGGAAGCAAGAAAATACGTTGTGAAATATTAAGGCATCTGCACTTATTTCCATAAAATTACTCAAGGTAACAAAGTAGTACTAGGGATAAGGAATTGTACTATCCATTAAAAACAAGATAGATGCTATTACAGGTGGTGTGTTGGATATCTTTATGTCAAGTGACGGTCAAAGTATTCCTTTTGGTAGCAATTGGGTGCATAAAATTGAAAATGATCTAAATAGTGCATCAATTATGTTTGTCTTTGTTACCCCCGACTCCATTATATCTAATTGGATATATTTTGAGGCTGGTTTTGCCTACTCAAAAGGCATTGAGGTTATTCCTGTTGGAATTGGTATTGATATTGCTTTGTTAAAAGCTCCGCTGAATTTATTGCAAGGTTTTAATATAGCTTCCGGTGATGGACTTAATAATTTTATTTCTGTAGTAAACAAAAAGCTTGACTATCATTTTGAGGACAAGTTTTCATATGTTTGATCAAATGGTTGAATTACCCATAGCCGCCAATTGGTAAGTATTGCTGATGAAATCATAGATGTGGATAGTTTTATAAGCACATAAGGTAAAAATGCCAGTAATTATATTATTAATAAACCTGAGATGAACATTTAAAATTAAAATAAATTAGGGAAATGGAGTGAATGCTTTTATGCAGGTCAGGAGTATTTGTTATGAAGAACTAGATAGATATTCGTCACTGAGTAGTAATGATAACGCTGGCTTTAAGGATGAGCTGCTGCAATGGATTGAGGCCGGTAAAACAAAACTAGAATGGTGCTTCGCTGTTGAAGACAACAATGAATTTTTAGGCAGAATAATTTATGGTATTTTTAAAGACGAACCTGAGGATTTAAAAATATGGGACATGAGTTTATCGGATATAGGATGTAATTTGTCTTGTATTTGTGAGATGCTGCTCCGTGAAAGCATCAGCGATATGAGACAAAGGAATTTCAAAACAATAGAATATCATCTTTATTCAAACAATAGCAGCTCCTTTGAAGAATGCAAGGAACTATTCATAAAATCAGGCTTTAAAGTAATGCAGGAAAAGAAAAGCTTTGTTTGCAGCAAAACCGATATAAACTATTTGTCTGATAGATTGATGTTCAGATCTCTGGGGGAAGTTGGAGAGGATAAATTTATATGTGCCATAGAAAGGGTCACAGAAAATACACTGGATCAGGATGATTTGAACTGTGTAAATGAATATGGCCCCAGAGAGGCAGCGATAAAATACTTTAGTATATTAAAAGAGATTGATTTTAATAGGGATTGGTGGAAGCTGGCATACAAAGACAAAACAGAATTTGTAGGTTTGATCGTTCCTCAGAAATTCAATGATGATATTGGTGCAATTAATTATATCGGTGTTGACCCTGAGAAAAGAGGAAATGCCTATGGAAGTGAATTACTAAGAGAGGGGACAAAAACACTATTCAACAATGGAATAAAACAAATTATCGCTGATATAGACATTAGTAATTTTCCTATGGAAAATATACTCAATAAACATGGATACGAGTTCGATAATAGTATGGTAGTCTTAAAAATGGAACTATGCAGATGAAATTACAATTAGCGAACTGAGGTACTTCCCTTTAAAGGTATGCTTATTGAATACGTTGCATCAGGTTGAACAGTGCGGCTGCGAAAGTTGAACATCTCGTCCGGTAAAATTGATCAGGTGGGTGATATTAAATGACTAAATGGCAACTTTTGTGGTATAATCAATATATAAATATACATGGAAACAGGTGAATAAATGGATATATACAGATTGCTTGGCTTATATAAGGCTGCCATAGATGAGCGCAGACCTTTTGAAGGCGAGATGCTAAAACAGATCAGAGATTACTATCGCATTGGTCTTACCTGGTCTTCCAATGCCATTGAAGGGAATACCCTTACAGAAAGCGAAACCAAGGTGCTGCTTGAGGATGGACTGACCATTGGTGGAAAACCACTGCGGGATACCTTTGAAGTTATCGGACATGCAAAGGCTTATGATTTCATGTTCACGCTGCTTGGAAATAGGACCATCACGGAAAGAGATGTCCTCACGATGCATCAAATGTTTTACGAGAGTATAGAAAACCAATATGCCGGAAAATACCGTGACATAGATGTTTTTATCAGTGGTTCGAAATATCCTGTGGCAGAAACAAAATGTATACAAGCAGAAATGGATGAGCTGTTTCATTGGATCGCAACTGAAAGAGATCAGGTTCATCCGGTAGAGTTTGCAGCACAGCTCCACAAAAAATTTGTCTTTATCCATCCGTTTAAAGATGGAAACGGAAGAATTGCAAGGCTCATTATGAACACCGCACTGATACAGGACGGATACCTGCTTGCTATAATTCCTCCGGTGCTTAGACACGAATACATAGAACTTCTTGAAAAAGCGCACAGAAACGACAAACCCTTTGAGCAGTTTATTGCAGAACGGGTAATCGAATCACAAAAGGAAATCATGCGACTTTTGCACATGTCGATTCCAAAGCTGGATAGCAGTACGGGCTGAAGCTATAGCTCAATAAAGTATAAAATCAGAACGTCAGGCGATTGATTGCTTGACGTTTTCTTTTGTCATTTTTAAAAAATATGGCTTATTCTTAATAAAGAAAGATAAGGATGCAATTCAATCTTACTATGCATACGTTAATTGAACAGACCTTTTTAGGGCGCGTGAATATTCCGTTGCATGTGTCGCGAGCGCGCTTGAATGGCATTCAAGAGGTCAGGGGTTCGATCCCCCTTATCTCCACCAGAAAACAATCCTTGTAATCCGCATGATTACAGGTTTTTTTTATTTGAGACAGGTATATCGTGAGTTAAAATTTTCTATATTTCAGAGGATTTACACCGGTCACTTTTTTGAATACCTTATTAAAATAGTTCTGATTGGAGAAGCCTACAATCTCTGAAATCTCAGACATTGCTTTGTTGCTGTTACGGATAAGCTCCTTTGCTTTGTTAATACGTATTCTTTCTAAATAATCGCCAAATTGTATGTTCATCTCCTTTTTAAAAAGCTGGCTCAGATAAGAGGGATTGAGAAAAACCTGAGCGGCAACATTGTCCAGAGTAATCTTAGTATTATAGTTTTTATTGATATAGGAAACAGCAAGCTTAATAACACTAGAAATATTCTGGTTAATAGCTTGCATTTGCTCCAGATAGAACTTGCAGAACTGTTCTGCAATATTTTGCATGCCCTCTGCAGTTGTGGCATGAATTACATGATCTACAAAGCACAGCATACTCTCTTCTAAGACATTGTTAGAATCCAAAAGAGCCGCATAGGTGAGAAATACATTCATGGCAGAGGTTACAGCTGCATTGACCTTTTTAGGAGAAACATAAATGCTATGCATATAGGCAAGCTGCTGCAAAAGAACAGAGACTGCCTGTTCATGATTGCCTACATCCAAAAGCTTTTGAATAGTACGGACCAGCTCTTTGCGCCCGCTATGCTGTTCAATGATTCTCTTATCTAAATTGATGGACAGAGAATAATATTGTCGGTAGCTCATAATATCAAGAGCTTCCATAAATTTTTGTCGAAGGTTATCCTCCTTCTTGCAGATAACATTAATGCTGAAGGATATAGGAATATTAATGTGTTTTTCGATATTATTGTCAAGTAAAGAAAACAGCTTTATATATTCTGTTTCTTGATGCTCGCTGATTGTATCGGTGCAGTTATACATAAGTACAAAGTAATCCTTATCCCAAGGGAAGGCCACACCATTAATTCTTTCACCCCACATGGTATTATTGCAGATATTAGAAATAATAAAAATCGGAATATCTGCTACATTGTTATTTCCTGTTTTAAAGATAGATATGCACAGATAGTTCATGGATAATGGGGGATTTAGTGCAGACAAAAATTGTTCGCTAGGGATATGGCCATTTTCAATATATTCCATAAAACTCTTCTTAGTCTCAGCGATGGCAGAATAGTAAGACGAAAGACCTTGTTGCACGGACTCTTCCATCTTGATATTATTGAGGGTCTTCTCAAGCAAGGCGGTAATATCCTCAAGCTTCATTTCTGCCTTCAAGGTATAATCCAAGGCACCGGATTTCAGAGCAATGCGCACATATTCAAATTCATCGTAGGAGCTTAGGACTGAGGTTCTTATTTGAGGATATTCGTTTTTTAAGCGACTGATTAATTCTATTCCATTCATCTGAGGCATTTTTATATCGGTTATGACCAGATCAATGGGGGAAACAGCACAAATATTTAAAGCCTCAAGTCCATCCGTTGCTTCAAATAACGTTATTTCATATTGGTGCAGTTGTTTTAACAGCATAGAAAGCCAGTTTCGGATTATAGCATCATCGTCAACTATCAAAATGTTCATAGGATAGATAATCTCCTTTACTAATTATTTTCGGTATACGAAGGGTGACAGTGGTACCTTTATTGATATGACTGCAGATATTTAGCCCATATTGCTCTCCAAAGTTAAGGATTATTCTGCCATGTACATTTTGCATGCCAACACCTCTTGTGAAGTCAGGTGTCTTGCTGCTCAAATCACATTTTGAGCTATCAAAGCCAATGCCGTTGTCCTCAATAATAAACTCTAAAGCAGAATCAATTGAACGCCCTGTTATTGAAAGGACACAATCATCTTTTTTGGGCTTTAAGCCATGCATAATGGCATTTTCTACTAAGGGCTGCAGCAATAGCTTGATAATCTTGCAATCCTTGATATCATCCTCAATACTTAGCTTGACTGTAAGAGGCTTAGTAAAAGCAAGCTTCTGTATATTAATATAATCTTGAAGCAGTGAAATCTCTTTATCAACCGTAATGAATTTCTTGCTGTCAGAAAGAGAATTTTTCATTAGACGGATGAGCGCAAGTATAATGATATCTGCATCCTCCTTGTTTCCTGAATAAACCATGAAGCGGATGGATGCAAGGGTATTATATAGAAAATGGGGATTAATCTGGCTCTGTAGAGAAATAATCTCTGCCTCGCGCTTTAACTCCTGTTCCGTTACAACTTGAGACATAAGCTCTTGTATCTTACTTATCATATCATTAAACTGTTCAGACAGCTCAGAAATCTCGTCGTTGGAGTTTACAGTTACTCTGACATTTAAATCTCCCGTTTTTACCTTGGCCATTTTGTTGTAAAGATTATTAATAGGATTTAAAAACCTCTTTCCTAAAGCAAAGAATAGAATAGTTGTTGTTATCAAGTAAAAAAGCATAATCATTAGAAAAACATTTAGTGCACCAGAAAATGTGGTAAAAAGTGCATTTATATCGGAGAAGGTAACAATCTTCCATTGTGTAGAATTAATAGTGTGAAAGGTGACCAGCTTCTTATATTCCCCTGAACCGTAGACAAAGGAGCCTGAGTAATTTCTAAAGCGGTCCGCCAGCCCTAAGGGACTATTGCTCAAATCAAGATTATCTATATAGGAAATGATATGATCCTTGTTGTCTAATATATAAGTGCTTTGAGTAGAGCCCACATATCCTGAATACTTCTTACGAATTTGGTTTTCTGAAATACCTATAATAAGGGTGCCTATTCTGTCCCAGGTTTCTAAATCGTGAAGCTGACGTATGATATAAACGTAGGGATAATCCGGTGAAGTAAAAAGCTTGTCCAGATAAGAATCGTTGATCCAAATAACACTGGTTTGATAGTTTTTAATAGAGGGATACCATTGCCGTGATTCTATGTCGAGATAAGGCATTTTTTTTAAGAACATGGGGGTTCCAAAAACCTTGCCATTGAGAGCCACAACCACACACTGAAAATTGGTGTTGTTTACGCCTGCGCTATATTTGTTGAGAATACTGTTTATATCATAGGGCTCTTCAAAATCTTCACTGAAGGTGCTATTATAGTCTTTTAAAAAGCTTCCTAAATCCCTATCCAAATAAAACAGATTGGATACGGACACAATCTGTGTAAATTCAAGGCTAATTCTATCTGCCATCTGAACCAGCTCCCGCTCAGCAGATTTCTTGGACTCGGATTCCATAAGCCGGATTTGATGGTTATATAGAAATAAAGCAAAAACAATTAGTGGAATAAAAATAGTAGATAGAAAGATCAGAAACAGCTTGGTATTAATCCTTGTTTTTTTTCGAAAAGGATGATACTTCATACTACTATCCTCCGGTCTTCATATATAAAAATAGTATAAAAATTCTAAACATTATGAAAGATTTATTATTCGAGTTTAAATTCAACTACTTATTTTATACAATATTCAAAGCAAAGTGAATATTATGAGTTTGACTCTTATTATATAATAGCATCTAAGAGGATTAGGTTTCAATTTAAAAAAAATAGTATATAGGTGGAGGGAAGAAAATGTATAAAAGGGTAATATCAATGTTATTGGTAGTTCTGATGATTGCAGGTATGACTGCTTGCGCAAAAAGTGACAATGCCGTATCACCAGCCTCATCTCCGGACCCAAGTGCGAAGAATGTCAGCACAGAGGAAATCAAAATTGGTCTTTATGGAACAATTACAGGTTCAAATGCACTAGCTGGTGAGATGATGGAAAAAGGTGGACAGCTAGCGGTAAAGCAAATCAATGAAGCAGGCGGTGTCAATGGTCATCCGGTAAAACTGGTTGTATACGATGACAAATCAACTCCAGAAGGTGCTGTAAAGGCAGTAACAAGATTGGTTGACGTAGACAAGGTAACAGCAATAGTTGGTTCCAATTCCAGCCCTAACATCCTTGCAACCACACAAATTACAGAGGAAGCAAAAGTTATTCAAGTAGGCGGCGGTACAAGCCCAAAGTATACCAACGCCGGATTTAACTATATCTTCAGAGGTACAGCCAATGCCGATTTGCCCAATAAGGCTTTTGTGGACACTATGAAGGGAATGGGTATCAAGAAGGTTGCCTTGTTTTATGTGGCATCTGAATACGGCAAGTCCGGTATCGAAAGTGTAAAAGCACTGTTGGGCAGTGATGTTCAAGTGATAACCGAAGAAACCTATCAAGCAACTGATACAGATTACACTGGCCAAATTGCAAAGATTATTAATGCAAAGCCTGAAGGTGTTATTGTTTATGGTATGACAAATGAACTGGCTCTTTCACTAAAGCAGTTTAGAAGAAATGGGTATGAGGGTTATGTATTCGGTCCAGAGGGCTTAGGTGTACCTGATATTATAAAGGTAGCAGGAGATGCAGCCAATGGTGTTATATTTGGTTCCGGAGCAGTAATTCCAGCATCTGTAGAAGATGCAACAAATGAAGTAGAAAAGGCAATGCTTAAGGCATTTGTTGCAGAGTATGGGGCACTCCCTGTATCTGATGTTGCTTACAGAGGCTATGACAGTGTGGTACTGATCTGCGAGGCGCTAAGAAATGCAACGGATATTAACAATCCAGATTCTATACGCGAAGCATTCCTGAATATCAAAGCTTTCCCAGGTATTGCAGGTACATTTAACTTCTCTGATGGCTCTGGCGATGGCTTGAAGGAAGCTCGTACTTACATTATTGATGGTGGGAAAAACGTTTTATATAAAGACTGGAAAGCAAATAAATAATTCATAAGAGTTAATAAAAAGTGTTAATCATAAGACAAGCTTTTTGATTAACACTTTTTCTATACAATAATTAAGATAAACAAGAAGAGAGGAAAAGACTTATGATCGTTCAGTTGATAATTGGGGCTTTAATGATAGGTTGTGTATATGGCTTGGTTGGACTTGGATATGGTCTTATATATAAGGCATCAGGATTGATGTCTTTGGCACAGGGAGATATGCTGATGTTCGGGGCATTTATAAGTCTTACCTTTTACAAGTATATGGGGTTACCCTTTTTTGTATCTCTGTTCCTAACTATGGTCATTATGTTTTGTCTGGGAATGTTTATCCAGAGAGTACTTGTTACAAAGCTATTGGAAAAAGGTGCTCAGACGGTATATGTTATTCTTTGTACTATATCTATTTCAATGATTCTTCAAAACACTGCTATGTTTACGTGGGGCAGCAATGTTATGCAGTTTCCCTCTTTATTTAAGACAGATGCCATAAATATACTGGGATATAAAATTGTTCCTGAGAACCTTATGGCTCTTGGTGTTGCAGTTGTATGTATGACAAGCCTTCACTTCTTTATGACAAAGTCCAAGTTTGGCACCTCCATGAGAGCCGCTGCGCAGGATGAGCTGGCAGCCAGCGCCCTTGGCATTAATGTACCTGCTGCAAAGGGTGCTTCCTGGGGCATTGCATCCATGCTGGCAGGTGGTATTGGTGCCGTAATAGGACCAATATTCGGAGTATATGTGTCCATGGGTGCAATGATAGGTCAGAAAGGCTTTGCCGGAGCCGTTGTAGGTGGCTATGGCAATATGTATGGGGCCATCATTGGTGGTTTATTCTTTGGCTTTGTTGAAACCTTTATTTCTGCCTATGTTACTTCAAGCTATAAGGATTTTATATCCTTTGCAGTGTTGATTGCAGTCATGATATTTATGCCAACAGGCCTATTTAAAGAGCAGGTAATGGAATAAAACAAATTCATTATTAATAAATTTGGAGGAAGAATTATGCTCGAAAAAATAAAAGAGAGAAAGGGTATTATCCTTGTTTTGCTGGCAGTGGCAATCATATGTGCCTTCATGCTTCGTGAACGCTATCTGGCACTGGTGCTCTGCTTTATCTGCATTAATATCATTGCTGTAACCGGTCTTGATGTTCTTTTTGGATATACAGGGCAGGTCTCCTTCGGACATGCTGCATTCTATGCCATAGGCGCCTACGGCTCTACGCTGCTCACTATGAATTATGGCATTCCACCGGCAATTACAGTTATTCTGGGCAGCTTGCTTTCTATGATATTTGGAATTATCATAGCCTTCCCTGCAGCAAAGCTGGTAAAACACTTTCTGTCTCTGCTGACCATTGCTTTTGGACAAATGGTATTTATGTTTGTTTCTGTAACGGACTCACTTACCAATGGCTATTCTGGGATTATAAACATACCACCTATCAGCCTGTTTAATTACACCTTTAAAAGTAACCAGAGTAAATTTTTTCTACTCCTTGTGGTGGTAATTTTGGTCTTGATTGGTAAGAACAGACTCATTAAATCCAGAATAGGAAGGGCATTTATTGCAATAAGGGAAAACCCACACGCTGCCAACGGAATGGGTATTAACGTTCGATATTATAAAATAATGGCCTTTGCGATCAGTGCATTTCTCACAGGTCTTGCAGGTGGATTGTATGCCCACCTTGTACATTTTATTAGTCCGGATACCTTTATGGTTACTCAATCTCAACTGTTTATGACAATGCTTCTATTTGGAGGCATAGGCTCTCTCTCAGGTCCTGTAATTGGTTCTTCAATATTGGTTATCATTACGGAGACCATGCAGAGCTTTGTAAGATATCAAATGTTGATTTATGCAGTATTTATACTTGTTGTCCTATTCTATCTGCCCAATGGTGTTGTAGGCATCATGGACACAATAGGTGCTAAGGTGAAAAACAAGCTTGGAAAGAGGGCTGAGGAAAATGCTAAAGTTTGAAAAAGCAACCATTAAATTTGGAGGTCTTGTAGCTGTCAATGAGGTTACAGCTGAAGTCCCACAGGGTGCCATTTTCGGCCTTATTGGGCCTAATGGAGCAGGAAAAACCACCTTGTTTAATATAATTAGCGGGGTGTATGCCCCTACTAGTGGAAGAATCATCTTCAATGGAAAGGATATTCAGGGTCTGCCTCCCTATAAGATAAATGAATTAGGTATTTCTCGTACCTATCAGAATATTAACCTGTTTAAAAATATGACCGCTCTAGAAAACGTAATGGTAGGCTGTCATACAAGAACAAAGGCAGGTCTGGCGGCTTCCATACTCAGAACCAAGAAGCAAAAAGAAGAGGAAGCAGCTGTTGAAAAGAAAAGCTTGGAGATCCTTAATTTTATGAATTTATCAGAAAAGGCTTATTATAATGCGAGCAATCTGTCCTATGGAGAGCAGCGACGACTGGAAATTTCCAGAGCATTGGCAAGTGATCCCAAGCTACTGTTGCTTGACGAGCCGGCGGCAGGAATGAATGGTAGAGAAAAGGAGGAGCTGACGGAGATCATCCGTAAAATAAGTGATAAAGGTATTACAATTCTATTAGTTGAACATGATATGAAGCTGGTCATGTGTGTAACCCATATAATTTGTGTATTGAATTATGGCAAAAAAATAGCATTTGGCGATGCTAAGCATATACAAAACAACGAGGAAGTCATTGCAGCATATTTGGGGGGTGGCTTGGATGTCTAGCATCTTAGAGGTTAAGAATTTAAATTTCCATTATGGAGAAATTCATGCATTAAAAGGCATATCCCTTGATATTAAGGAAGGCGAAATTGTTACACTGATTGGCGGAAATGGGGCAGGAAAAACAACAACCCTTCGGTCTATTTCCGGCTTGCTGGGTAAAATAACTTCTGGGGAAGTTCGTTTTATGGGCGAGAAAATTGATGGAATGAAGCCTCATAAAATTGCAGCCCTCGGAATGGCTCAGTGTCTAGAGGGACGTCATATATTTTCAAACCTTACTGTCCGTGAGAATTTGGACATGGGTGCATATTTAAGGAAGGGTCCTGGTATACGAGATGACTTGGATTATGTTTACAGCTTGTTTCCAAGACTTCTAGAACGGGAAAACCAACGTGGAGGAACACTCTCCGGGGGCGAGCAGCAAATGCTCGCAGTAGGCCGTGCATTAATGCAAAAGCCAAAGCTGATTATGATGGATGAGCCGTCACTAGGACTTGCACCTATCATCATTCAAAGTATTTTTGAGATAATTAAGAAGATCAATCAAGGCGGGTTGCCGGTACTTTTGATTGAACAGAATTCCAATGCTGCATTAAAGATCGCAGATAGAGGATATGTTATTGAAACAGGTGAGATTATACTGACCGATACAGCAGATAAACTCAGAAACAATGAAGAGGTTAAGAAAAGTTATCTTGGTGCATCTCACTAATCCGATTCTAAAAAATGGAGGAACAATATGGATAAAGCAGACTTAGATAATAAATGTAAAGAACTACGCCGTGAGGTACTAAAAATGATTACCCAAGCCCAGTCAGGGCATCCTGGTGGATCCTTATCCATGATGGAAATAATTGTAGCGCTCTACTATAGCAAGATGCGTATTGACCCTGCAAATCCCACTGATGATAATCGAGATCGCTTTGTTTTGTCCAAGGGTCATGCAGCTCCGGCACTTTATGCGGTACTTGCCGACAAAGGGTATTTTCCAAAGGAGGAGCTAAAGGGCTTTCGCCAATTGGGCAGTCATCTACAGGGGCATCCAGACAAGAAAAAGCTACAGGGTGTGGATGCATCGACGGGTTCTCTCGGTCAAGGTGTATCTATTGCAACCGGTATGGCCTTGGGTGCAAAGCTGCAGAATAGCGATGTAAAGGTATACACAGTTCTGGGTGATGGAGAATTGCAGGAGGGTCAAGTCTGGGAGGCTGCCATGGCAGCTGCCCACTACAAGCTTGATAACCTTACTGTAATCATTGATAATAATGGTTTGCAAATTGATGGTTCCAATGACCAGGTAATGGGAGTTGAAAGCATCGCAGACAAGTATCTTAGCTTTGGCTTCCATGTAATAGAGCTTGAGGGCAATGATATTGAAGCGATTATCGACGGCTTGGACATAAAGGTTGAAGGACAACCTAAGTGCATCATTGCACGTACAGTCAAGGGTAAAGGTGTATCCTTCATGGAGAACCAAGTAGGGTGGCATGGAAAAGCACTATCTGAGGAGCAATTGGCCCAGGCTCTGGATCAGTTGAAATAAGGGAGGAAAAGGAAATGTCAAAGATGATTGCAACAAGAGCTGCCTATGGAGATGCATTGGTAGCCCTTGGAGCTGAAAATAACAAAATAGTGGTGATGGATGCAGATTTGTCTCACGCAACCATGACCTGTGGTTTTGCAGAAAGCTATCCCCATCGCTTCTTTAACGCGGGGATTGCAGAGGCAAATATGACCAGTATGGCTGCAGGAATGGCAGAGATGGGCTTTATACCTTTCATTAGTACCTTTGCTTTATTTGGTGCAGGGAGAGCATATGAGCAGGTTAGAAACTCTGTTGCTTATCCTAACTCCAATGTAAAGCTGGCAATGACCCATGCAGGTATTACCCTTGGAGAAGATGGGGGTAGTCATGAGGCCATTGAAGACATTGCATTGATGCGCGTAATACCTGGTATGACGATACTCTGTCCCTGTGATGAGAAGGAAACCCACAAAGCCATCCGGGCAGCGGCAGATTTTCAAGGACCGGTTTATATACGTCTGGCAAGGATGCCTTCCCCTGTGATGGAGGATATGCCCTTTAAGATTGGCAAGTCAAATGTTCTTCGAGAGGGCAAGGATATTGCGATATTCTCCTGTGGCCTGATGATTTCTACAGCCTTGGAAGCGGCCGAAGGCTTATCCCGAAAGGGGATAGATGCAGCTGTCATCAACATGTATACCATAAAACCAATAGATAGTGAGATGATAAAAAAATATGCAGCAAAATGCAGTAAATTGGTAACCCTGGAGGAACATTCCGTAATAGGTGGATTGGGAGATGCTGTCAGTGACGTTCTATGGGAGTTAGATGGAGTCAAGCTGAAAAAGCTGGGTGTACAGGATCAGTTTGGTCAGTCCGGTAAGCCGGCAGAGCTTCTGAAATACTATCGTCTGGATGTAGAAAGCGTGACACAAGAGATAGAGACATTTATAAAATAATTCATAAAGGATGATGTTTTTATGATAATAAGACAAAAACAAGCATTTGCTCAAGGCTATAACAGCATAACAGAAATAAAGGGCAAAAATGCAGAGATGCTCATGGATTTTGGAATACTTGAGCTTAAAGCTGGAGAAAGCCAGGAAAATCAAGAGGAAAAGGAAAGGGCCTACCTTCTTATAAGGGGTGAGGTTGTCTACAAATGGCTTGACAATGAGGTTTGTGCCAAAAGAGAAAGCTGCTTCGACCAAGAACCGTGGTGCTTGCATGTTCCAAAGGGGATTGCCATTAAGATCACAGCGCTTTCTAAGGATGCAGAGTTGGCAGTAATTATGACAGAAAATGAAAAGAGCTTCCAAGACAAGCTGTTTACACCGGAAGAATGTCACAGTGAACAGCGTGGCAAAGGGACAATGAAAGAGACTTCAACCCGAACCGTAAGAACCATTTTCGATACAACTAATGCAGCAGATTCAAATCTGGTTATTGGAGAGGTAATAGATCATCCGGGTAAATGGTCCAGCTATCCTCCTCATCACCATCCTCAGCCAGAAATATATTATTATAAATTCCTGCCGCAAAACGGTTTTGGATATGCAGAGGTAGGCGAAGAGGTATACAAGGTAAGAAACAATGACACAATGAAGATAACTGAAGGTATGACACATCCACAAACAACAGCACCAGGATATGCAATGTTCTATTTGTGGGTTATCAGACATTTGGAGGATAATCCCTATATCCAGCCAACCTTTGTGCCCGAACATTTATGGGTGACAAAGGAAGATGCCCGAATCTGGCCGGACAAATTTTAGAGGCGGCTCTGTATGAGTTCGCTGAAAGCGGGCGTCGCACACAGTCTAATGTACTATTACTTCAAGGACAAGAAAACGATCTTTTTTTTACCAAACAATACAAAGCAGGAATTAACTGAGGCCGATTGATCTCAGTTTTTCTTGGTTTTTGGTTAATTGCCTGAAGCTATCATGCGGCTTTAAAAAAACTGCATGATAGTGTATAATTATGGATAAAAATGTGATAGAATATTTTAAAATAATATAATATAAGCCAATAATCAATGAACCTATATATTTCGCTAAAAACATTTTACATTTTCAATTCGAATTTCGCGAAATGTTTCTTTGATTATTATTGAATTCGCACTATACCCGATGTAATATCTTAAGTGCGTTCAATATAGATTGTTATCCCTAATCTCTTGCATATTTTTATATGTGAATAAATCATTCTGTCAAAGGAGGTCAGCAATGGAACAACTTGATTTTTCATCCTGGCAAAACATCAAGGGTAAGGTACAAATAGTTGCTGAAACACCGGACCTTGAAGCGCTGCCGGATAATTTACCTCTTTCGTATATACAGATACTTGGAATTACTGATGTATACGACATCCCCAAAAACCTTTGGGATGATATCAATGACCCGGACATAGAAGATTCTTATACAAAGCTTAACTTCATAAGTAAATATTTTAGCGTGTGCGTTTTTACAGCCGAAAAAAACCTGAAGATTTCTCTTGGCGCGAACACTGAATATTCAGAAACAGTCGACATCAAGCATGTTTCATCAACACGGATGACGCAATCAAAAGAATTTCGAATAGCAAATGTCATAGAGGGTTCCTATAGTAATGCGCCTGCACAAGGGCAGGGTGGAAGTGCATATTCATTAAAAGATACGCTCACGACAGAGTATAGTATTAAAAATTTAAAGGAGTATTACAATGAGGATTCGAGTTCGACTTCCCGAACAATCAAATACCTGCAGAAAGATTATGACAGGGAAATCGTTCTGTGGGACTTTAAGAAATATGTAGCTATTTACCGTGTTTACGATGGAAATACATCATTAGTGGCAGTGGACGACTACCTTTATGGAAGCGAGCTGTTAACCTATAAAAGAGACCGAAAACAATATGTGATAGACTAATATAATAAATGATTAAGGAGGTTACTCATGCCAAAGTGGACATATAAAATTACAATTGCCAACAGATTGGACAGGGATTTGGAGCTAATCAGCAAAAGCGTACCATGGGGTCAGGAAAAATCATTTCCGAATTTAATTAAAAAAGGAGAAGTGGATAATTTTGAGGTTGATTCCGGTGCCGGAACGATGACAGGAATTGAGTTCTATGCGACATTACAGGACAAATTGCCGGATGCAGCTTCGGCTCATTATGGGATGGTCAATATTAAGGTGGATATTCCTTATTGGAAAGCGAAAAATGCAACGAGCTGTGAAGGAACAGGTCTTCTTAAGGTCGATAACTTCACTGAGATACCGGATAAAGCTCATGATTACAGTACGACAGTGACAGTTTCTAAAAAAACACTTTAGAGATATAACTTGCCAATATGTAAGATACTCGTCAGAAATGGCGAGTTTTTTATCTGTGCATATAAAGCTGGTGCGTAGGTGCCAAGCTCCCAGGTTATCTGGATAATATTTTTGTTATTTCTTCATTCTGCATAATCTCTTCTATAGAATTGATACCTAACTGCTTCAAGATTTTCATTACATTCAAATTGTCAAAGGGAGTCAATATAAAAGAATCTTCACCAAAATCATTAACCAGCTTTGCAGCCTTCAAAGCATCAATGTTAGTTCTGGGTCCACCTACACAGCCCCCTGGACATCCCATGCCTTCAATAAAGTTGGCATCGATATTCTTTCCGTCACGCAGATCCTCCAGTACTTTTTTGCATTCCTTAACACCACTGACCTTTTTTGCTTTAAGCTTAATGACTCTGCTGGGCTCCAGCCTGTTAACCACTGTTTTGACAGAAAAGCTGACACCACCGGATCTTGCATACACTCTTCCTCCAAAGGATGCCTGATCCTTGTCATCGGCTTTAAGCTCTTCCAAATTAACTTCAAGGGCTTTGAAAATCTCCTGGAGTTCTCTGAAATTCAAGACATAATCTATCGCTCCATTTAGATCGGTCTCTTTAGCTTCAGCCTTTTTTGCGATACAAGGGGCAATGAATACAACCTTGACATTATCATATAATTTTTTTAGAATTCTGCCTGAGGCTATCATTGGTGATACTGATGGAGACAGGTGTTTATAGATATCAGGATAATTGTTTTTTATCATGTTGAACCATACCGGACAGCAGCAGCTCGTCAAGAAGAAATCATCTTCGCTTTTCACCAGATGATTAAACTCAAAGGCTTCTTTTATTGTCAAAATATCAGCAAACAAAGCTACCTCAATCATATCTTTGAAGCCCAGCATCTTCAGAGCAGTTCTCAGCTTGCCCATACCGACACTCTCGCCGAACTGACCAACTATGGCCGGCGCTACTGCAGCATACACATGTGTTTTTTTATCCTTTAACAAATCAATGACCGGCATGAACTCTATCTTATCTACGACTGCCCCAAAATCACATTCAGGAACAGTGTATCCGCAGCTTAAACAATCATCATTTATAGTTGCAGATTCATTTAACCTGCTATACATCCGGGTTTCATACTTGCCCACTTCCATGCATTCACACGCTTCATTGCTGCAATGCTCGCAGGGACCTTCAATCCTGGCAACCACAGGCTGATGGATTTCTTTGTAACCTTTAACAATATCCAACTCATCGGTAAATGCATCATCCCCCTTGGGATCCAATCCCATAGCTACTCTTATATGATTCTTTATAAATGGTATTTCCTTATCGCTAAATCCATATTTGTTCCTGATCTCATCAGCTAAGGTATCTAGATCATCAACACTTTTCAAGCCTCCATTCCAATACCTTTTTACAAGCTCACTAAAAACATACATGCGCTTTTCATTAAAATTAGTATATCTGTATTCCACGTACATCCTCCTCAAGTATCTAAATTTTATAAGCGGGACTCCACCTTGCAGAAGGTGGAGACATGGGAATATTATAAAAATTTAATCATATTGTATGCTTTTATTATACATTTTACAACTTGGGATGTGTAATAATACATATCAAAAAAGAATAAAGGCTTGCTGATAACGGCAAGTCTTTTATATTCAGGGTGAGTTATGGTGCACCTAGAGGGAGTCGAACCCACGGCACACGGCTTCGGAAACCGTTGCTCTATCCTGCTGAGCTATAGGTGCATGATATCACAAGTATAACAATGAAACGGACACTTATCAACCCTAAATATATTGTAAAATTTTCAAAAAAATTTCTTAGCATTCACAAACATGTGTTATGTCTATGAAGGCTCCTTAATAATTACCTCATGGACCCTGTCAAATAATGCACTGTTATAATCCTCATGAAGCTTAAAATCGAGTACATCATACAACTTTTTAACCTGCTTGATTATTTGGTCAAGGCGGTCATCCTTGCCTACCAGCAAATAGATTTTGCTGGTAGAGCCATCCCCGACTCTTCCGCAAAGTATACCCTCCAGGTTGAAGGCTCTTCGAGAAAACAAACCGGTAATATGGGACATCACCCCAGGATGGTTGTTAACAGTAAGCTCTAAAACAATATTAAATATCTGTGTCATCATAACAGCCTCCAATCATTTCATTATTTGCGGCTCCTGGAGGAACCATGGGAGTAACCTGCTCTTCAGGATCTATAGGAACATTTATGACACAGGGTCCCGGCTCACTGAAGGCTTTTTTCAGAATCCCCATCGGGTCCTCTGTATCTTCAAGGTCGTAGCTTATTATTCCAAAGCCCCCGGCAATTCTCGCAAAATTAGGATTAGCTATGAATTTTGTAGCAATATAGTGTTTTTCGTAGAATAGTTCCTGCTGCTGCCTGACTAACCCCAAGTGCTTGTTGTTCATTATGAGGACAGTAACATTCAGGTTTAAATCTGCAAGGGTTGCAAGCTCCTGAATATTCATCAGGATGGACCCATCCCCGGTAAAGCAGACTATGCGCTTGTCAGGATGAGCCAGCGCAGCTCCTATTGCCGCCGGCAAGCCTATTCCCATGGTACCCAGGCCGCCGGAGGTCAGCAGCGTGCGCGGTTTTCTGAAGGGATAGGCCTGAGCTACCCACATCTGATGCTGACCCACATCTGTTGTGATGATGGTGTTCTCGTCAAGCATTTCCCCAACTTTTCTGATAAAGCTGCAGGGATGGTAGGGACTCTTATCCTCAGGCAGCTCCACGGGATACTCCAGCTTCATGCCTTTGATATAATCCATCCACTCAGAACGGCTGTCACGATTGATGTAGGGCAGCATTTCACATACTACCTGGCCAATATCTCCCGTAACAGAAATGTTTGTCTTTTTAACCTTATCTATTTCTGATTCATCAATATCAATATGGACTATAGTTGCATCGGGACAAAAGCCTTTTATCTTTCCTGTAGCTCTGTCGTCAAAACGTACTCCAAAGGCCAGGACCAGGTCAGCCTCATTGACTATATAATTTGTATACCGGGCACCGTGCATACCCAGCATTCCTAGAGAAAGAGCATCATCCTGCGGGATGCACCCCAAACCCATCAGAGTAGAAGCTGCGGGAATGGTGTTCTTTTTAATAAGCTTTAATAACAGCTCTTGGGCGTTTGAGTTGATAACTCCGCCTCCTATAAGCATCAAGGGCCGCTTGGCCTCATTAATAATTCTGGCTATCCTTGCAGCATCACTCACGCTTACCCTTGAATCGGCCGGATTGATGCTCGGCTCCGGCAGCTCGTTTATTTCAATCATTTCCATTTGCACATCCTTGGGAATATCCACTACCACAGGTCCCGGGCGACCGGAAAGAGCAATTCTGAATGCTTCGGGTATAACCTCCAATAATTCCCTGGCTGAATGTACGAGAAAATTATGCTTGGTAATAGGCAAAGTCAGTCCATAAGTATCAACCTCCTGAAAAGCATCCGTACCAATAAGGGATAGAGATACCTGCCCTGTGATGAATACTATGGGCACCGAATCCAGCTTGGCATCGGCTACGGCAGTTATGGTATTTGTAACTCCCGGCCCGGAAGTAGCAAAGCAGACAGCTGTCTTACCTGTAGATCTTGCCATACCGTGAGCGATGAAGCCGGCTCCCTGCTCGTGTCTGGCCAATATATGCCGTATGGGACTTTCATATAATGCGTTATATAGCGGCAGATTAGCCCCTCCCGGTATGCCCGCAATAAATTCAATTCCCTGTTTTTCCAATAGCTTAATAGTAAGCTCTGCACCTGAATATTTCATACGCTTCCTCCTCTTCTCCACATTTTTGATAAATAAAAGGACTTCTCATCCCACTGGGGCGAAAAGTCCTCGTGCTACCACCCATTTTTAATTTTTACTAACGGTCAACTCCAGTTGTCGACCGGCCAAGCTTTCATACCGCTTGCAGCTCCCAGGTACTTAAGCAAATGAATCCTGCCGGTTCATACCGACTTCTAATCCTTTAAAGAATTTCACGTTGCCTTTTATCCTAATCATCGCCTTTGATAATATGGAATTTTTCACAGACCAAACAATGCTGTTGACGCTAATCATTAGCACGAGACCTAGTAGCAAGCTTAGTAATACTACCAGAATCCCGTTAATAACCAGGTCTAGCACAGCATTGACGACTACGCTATTAATGATAACTGTAAATAAACTCATTATCATATTCAGCATGTGAAAAATCCCCTTTTCTCAGTCTTATATATTTTGCGAAAAACATTTTACATTACTGATTCAGATTTCGCGTAAATATTTCCTTGATTTTCATTGAATTCGCGCTATGTCCTAATGTAATACCCTAAGCGCGTTCAATATATTTGTCCGATATTATTCTGTATACGCCAAAATAATATTAAAATTTATAATACCAGCTTATACAGTTGTTGTCAACTTAGTTTTTTAGTATTATTCACAGGAATTTCAAATAATTTTGTAGGTTTCCCAGGATTTCTTTACACTTTTCATTTTTCTGTTGCGACAACACCCAATTCTGCGGTTGTAATAGCCATGATGATAATAATAGTTTTGCAGGGGCGGATATATCATTATATCATTGAAACTGTGAATTATAGAGTTCTGCATAAACTTTATTGCGTTTCAGAAGCTCTTGATGCTTTCCCTGCTCCACAATTTTGCCGTCACGCACTACCAGGATAACGTCGGCATTTTGAATGGTAGACAGACGATGAGCTATAATAAAGCAGGTCTTTCCCTGCATCAATTTGCGCATGGCTCCTTGAATCTGCAATTCTGTGCGGGTATCCACGTTGGAGGTGGCTTCATCAAGTATAAGTATTTTAGAATTCAGCAGCATGGCTCTTGCAATAGTGAGAAGCTGTTTTTGCCCTTGAGAGATGTTCATGCCCTCATCATTGAGGATAGTATTATAGCCTTCCGGCAGCTGAGTAATATAATTGTGGATTTTTGCCGCTTTAGCTACAGAGACTACATCGTCTATTGTCGCCCCCTTTTTACCATAAGCAATATTATCAAAAACCGTTCCATGGAATAGCCAGGTGTCCTGTAAAACCATGGCATAGGAAAGACGCAGACTTTTCCTGGTTACTTTTTGAATATCCCTGCCGTCAATAGAGATCGCTCCGCTGCTTGGATCGTAAAACCGCATAAGCAGGTTGATCATTGTGGTCTTTCCTGCACCTGTCGGACCTACAATAGCAACGAGGCTGCCTTTATCCGCATTTAGGTTGAGATCCCTGATAATTATTTTTTCCGGGATGTAGCCAAAATCAACATGCTCCATCTTGACGTTACCCTGTAAATTGTCTAAAATCTCAGCATCATTCATGTCTATTGGCTCCGGCTCCTCGTCAATCAGGCGGAAAATTCTCTCAGCTGCGGCAAAAGTGGATTGCAGCTCACTGATGATGTTGGCTGCTTCATTGATGGGGCCGGAGAATTTACGGGAATAAAGTACAAAAGACGAAAGGTTTCCCAAGGTCAGAAGGTTGAATAAATAAAGCAGTGCCCCAAATACGCTTATAAGCGCAAGGGAAAGGTTATTGATGAAATTGACGGAAGGGCCTGTCATGCTGCCGTAATAGTCGGCATTATAATAGGCGTTTACCGCTTCTTTGTTCTTTGAATCAAAGCGGTTTATCATAGTATCCTCCTGATGATAGACTGTAATGGTCTTTTGACCGGAGATGATTTCCTCCACAAACCCATTTAACTCGCCCAGCTTGGCGGAACGTTTGCGAAATAGCGGACGTACCTTGCCTGTCATATACTTGGTCAGCAGAATCGAAACAGGGATAGTTACGGTAAATACCAGCACTAATATGGGAGAAAGGAAAAGCATCATGGCAAGAGAGCCTGCCACCGTAATTACACTGGTGCATATTTGGAGTAAATCGGTGGACAAGGATGCATTCACTGTATCTATGTCGTAGGAAATACGGCTGATAATATCGCCGGTATGATGTTTATCAAAATATCCTACGGGCAAATCCGCCAGTTTGTCAAATACATCATTTCGCATTTTGAAGATAACCTTCTGGCTGAGATGTATCATCAAAACTGAAAGAATATAGGAGAGCAGAGAGGAAAGAAGATAGAATACAATCATCAAAAAGCAATTGTAAAAAACCACCTGAAACTGTACCTGCCCCTTTCCCGGTCCAATGGCATCAATTGCATAGCCGGAGAGCATCGGTCCGATCAGTGCCAGAAGATTGCTGAGAAGAGTAAGGAGCAGAGCTATCAATACCATCCATTTATATTGGTACAAGTAACCCCACAAACGCATAAGAACTTTTTTGCCGTCCTTTGGCTTTTCCTGTGGTTTTACAGTTTTACGCAATGACTGCACCTCCCATCTGCGACAGGCTGATTTCCCGGTAGCTTTCGCAGCTTTGAAGCAATTGCTCATGTGTGCCGTATCCCAAGGCTTTGCCATCCTCCAGAACAAGGATGCGGTCGGCATGTAAGACAGAGCTGACCCGCTGTGCAATAATAATAGTTGTAGTGTCCTTGAAATTTTGAACAAGTGCTTTGCGGAGCAGAGAGTCTGTTTTATAATCCAACGCACTGGAGGAATCATCCAGAACAACGATCTCCGGCTGTGCAGCCAATGCGCGTGCCATCAGAATTCTCTGTTTCTGTCCGCCGCTCAGATTAGAACCTTTGGCTGTCAGCATATGATCATAGCCGTCCGGTAAAGAGTCAATAAATTCTTTGGCCTGTGCGGAATCAGCCGCTGCTTCGATTTGTTCCCGGTTCAATCCACGGCCGAAATCAATATTGGCTGCGATAGTGTCGGCAAACAGAACATCGTTCTGAAATACAATTCCAAATTTAGTGTGCAGCTCTTTTGGAGGAATGCTGCGGACATTATCCCCATGAATGCGGATATCACCTTTGTCTGCATCATACAAGCGCAGCAGCAGGTGAACCAATGTGCTTTTTCCGCTGCCGGTAGCGCCTATAATTCCAAGGGTTTCCCCCTGCTTCAGCGCAAAGCTGATATCCTCTATATTATATTTATCCTTATGATAGGAAAAGAACACATGATCAAATGTAATATGGTATCCATTATCCACATGGTTCTCAGGCTCTTGTTTCAAGGTCTCAGGTGCATCCAGCACCTGACATATTCTGTCGGCGGAGGCGCTTCCTTTAGAATACATGACAAACATACGGGTGACAGAAAGCATCGCATTGAGGATGATGGTAAAGTATGTAAGAAACGCAATGATTTTTCCCGGCTGTGTCAATCCGGCATTCACACGGTATGCACCTATAATAATGACAAGGGTGAGCCCCATATTCAAGAACAGGTTCATCATTGGATTTGTCACAGCCATAGTGATACCGGCTTTTTTCTCTCGCTTTACCACTTCAGCGTTTACATCGGAAAAACGCTGCTTTTCATAATGTGTTTTAGACAGCGCTTTTATTACCCTAATACCGGTAATATTTTCGCGCACTGTGCGTACAAGGGTATCTACTGCTTGCTGCAGACCGGTATAAAGAGGGATGCCTTTTTTTGAGACAATATATACCAGCAGTCCTATAAAAGGCAGGATCAGTATTAAAACCAGTGACAGCACCGGCTCCAATGTAAGAGTGACGATAATGCCGCCCAGCAGCAATATAGGAGCACGTACGCCTAAACGCTGCATCCGGCCAATCATATGGTGAATATTGTAAGTATCGGAGGTCAGTCGTGATTCCAGAGAGGGAATGGTAAAATCGTCAACCTGCCTGCAGGAAAGATAAGAAATCTTCGCAAACAAATCGTGGCGGATGGCTTCGGTTGCACCCTTTGCAACCTTGGATGCCATACGGTTTGCTATTATGTTTGTTACCAGTGCCACAACAGCACAAAAAATCATGACAATGCCCCAGATAAGAATGAGACGCACATTCTGCAGCGGAACAATGTCATCAATGGTGTAAGCCAAAATCCACGGCAGCAGCAAATCCATAATGGTGCCGACAAATTTTATTATTAGTCCCAATATCATCTTGGGCAGATAAGGCTTTAAATAGGTTAAGATTTTCCGCATGATTTTTCTTCTTTCTTTACTTCCTTCTCTACCTGTAAGACGGCTTTATTCATCACACGCTCCATCATTGAATACAACTGATGGCATTCCTCCCTGGTAAAATCTTCAATGAGGCAAGCATTCCATTCCAATAGAAGGTCATGTACCTTTGGGTAGATATCAAGAGCCTTCTGGGTGGGAAAAACCCGCATGACCCTCTTATCCTTCTCACAGGAGCTCCTGGTTATGAACCCGTTTTGCTCCAGTAAGGCAAGCTGGCGTGTAACATTGCTTTTGTTAATAAATATCATTTGTGCAAGCTGTTCCTGAGAAATTCCGGGATTCTGACAGATTTTCAAGATATATGTATGCTGATAGCCATTCAGACCTTCCTGCTCAAGCTTGTCATTTCTGTATAAAACCGCACAACGCCAGGTTCTGCCAATGTATTTCATAAGTGGTTCCATATAAAACACCTCCTAGTGTTAATAAACACAACAAATTTATCCTTGATTGTTGCGAACGCAACTAATTTGTAAAAAGAATACCACCTTTCTGCTGATATGTCAAATTCTGCTATAGCATTTATAGGAGGTGCTGTTGGTTTTCACAAGGTTTTTTGCAGTACATCAGATACAAGAGTTATATGTCCCGGGAAAGTATGATATTATAGTAAATGATACGGATCAACCATAGTGCCCCTACACTTTAAAGCTGTAAAAAGAATAATATAAAGGAAGTGCTTTTTATGAACGGAAGTATGGATCTAATAATAAAAAATGGGACAATCATCACTGCATCGGAGTCATATAAGGCCGATGTCGCTGTGAAAAACGGTAAAATTGTGATGATTTCCAGGGATGTGGAGTTAGAAGGCGGGCTGGTTGTTGATGCGGCAGGTAAATTGGTACTGCCGGGAGCCATTGATGCCCATGTTCATCTTGAATTGCCTGTGGGGGCGACAGTTTCAGCGGACAGCTATGAATCCGGTACCAGAGCTGCAGCCTGCGGAGGTACAACAACGGTTTTTGATTTTGCCACTCAGGAAAAAGGTATGGGGCTTGTGGAAGCAGTCAAGGACAGGTTTAAGCATGTCGAACCCCAGGCTTGTATAGACTATGCCTTTCATGTTGCGATTACCGACCTGACCGATGAAGTCCTTGAGGAGTTCAAGGCTTCTGTAGAGTTTGGCGTTCCAAGCTTTAAGCTTTACATGGTTTATAAGGGTATGATGGTTGATGACGGAGTAATTGCAGCTGCTCTGGAAAGGTCAAAGGAGACCGGTGCTTTGGTTGCAGTACATGCAGAAAATCCTTATCTGATCGACGGCAGGATAAAGAAGCTGCTATCACAAGGCAAGACATCAGCATGGTATCATTATGAAAGCCGCCCTGAATTCGTTGAAGTCGATGCAGTAAGAAGAATAGTATATCTTGCAAGAACCTTCAATGCTCCCTTGTACATTGTGCATTTGGCCAGCAGGGAAGGCTTGGATGAAGTAACAAAAGCCAGGGATGACGGCTTTGAAATATATGCAGAGACCTGTCCCCATTATCTGAATTTCACTAATGAAGTGTATAAGAGAGAGGACGGAAGATACTTTGTATGCTCCCCCGCCATTAAGGGTGAGGAAAGCCGGAATGCATTATGGGAAGGTCTGAAAAGAGGGGATGTTGCTACTGTCGCTACAGACCATTGTCCGTTCCAATCTTATGAAAAGGATTGGGGCAAGGATGACTTTACAAAAATTCCTAATGGCTGTATGGGTGTTGAGAACTTATATCCGTACATGTTAAGTGAGGCCAACAAAGGACATATATCTTTCAATAAAGCAGTAGAGGTCTGTTCAACCAATGTTGCAAAAATTTTCGGATGTGCACCGCGAAAGGGGAACATAGCAGTTGGCAGTGATGCAGATATAGTAATATATGATCCGGAAAAGAAATTTATTGTTTCTAAAGAAAATATGCATTCGGATGTTGACTACACCATATGGGAAAGCTGCGAAATGCTTGGGTATCCTGTTATGACTTTTTCCCGTGGCAAACTGGTATATGAGGATGGCAGGTTCACTGGTGAACCTGGCTGGGGCAAGTTTATAAAGTGCTTTAGATAATTAGTAGGGAACGGTTCTAAACCGTTCCCTACTAATTATCTAAATATTTTTTAATATAAATAAAAAAGGTCTGTTGACAAAACATTCATGCAATTTTATAATTGAATTGACTAGACAATCAAATTTTATTTCTCGTAAGTATTGATTGCAAGAAACCGGAAATTATAATGATTAATAGGAGAGAAGCGAATGGAAGAGATTAGAAAGCTGATTAAACAATTTGAAAAGCTTGACAACAAGGATATGTTCAACAATGATTTTTTATTAACCTGGGAAAAAACTGATGATGAGATTCATTCTGTATTTCAAGTAGCAGATATACTGAGGAAAATGAGGGAGAACAACATATCCCCGAGAGTATTCGACAGCGGGCTTGCAGTATCGTTGTTCAGAGACAATTCAACAAGAACCAGATTCAGCTTCAGCAGTGCCTGTAATCTATTGGGACTGACAGTGCAGGACCTTGATGAAGGAAAATCTCAGATAGCTCATGGTGAAACGGTGCGTGAAACCTCAAACATGATCTCTTTTATGGCCGACATAATCGGTATCCGTGACGACATGTACATCGGCAAAGGCAATACTTATATGAGAGAAGTCTCAAAAGCTGTAAAGACCGGCCATGAAGATGGAGTTCTTGAGCAGAGACCAACATTGGTAAATCTACAGTGCGATATAGATCATCCAACACAGAGCATGGCGGATATGCTTCATTTAATCAACCATTTTGGAGGCGTGGAACAGCTTAAAGGCAAGAAGATTGCTATGTCTTGGGCTTATTCACCTTCTTATGGCAAGCCTTTGTCAGTACCCCAGGGAATAATAGGGCTCATGACAAGAATGGGCATGGATGTGACTCTGGCTCATCCGGCCGGCTATGAACTTCTCTCTGATGTAGAAGATGTAGCAAGAGCAAATGCCGCAAAATGCGGAGGAAAGTTTGTTAAGACCAATTCAATGAAAGAAGCTTTTCAAGATGCTGATATAGTTTATCCGAAGAGTTGGGCACCTTATGCTGCCATGGAGAAGAGGACCGCACTTTATGGCGAAGGCAAGTTCGATGAAATCAAGGCACTTGAAAAAGAACTCCTGGTGCAGAATGCTAATCATAAGGATTGGGAATGCACAGAAGAAATGATGAAGTTCACAAAAGACGGAAAAGCGATGTATATGCACTGCCTACCTGCGGATATAACAGGTGTAAGCTGCAAGGAAGGTGAAGTCGCTGCATCGGTGTTTGATCGGTATCGTACACCTTTGTATAAAGAAGCCGGCTATAAACCATATATTATAGCAGCAATGATATTCCTGAGCAAAGTAAAAAATGCGTCGGAAACCCTTGACTCATTGTTAAATTCAAAGGCGTCGAGGTTTTTGGGTAAATAATACGACAATATAGTTTACAGTTGAGTGGCTTGCTTCTTGTCTGATCACCTGAGTGAGAAGACCACCGGCAAGCCACCTTCTTATTTAAATTTTTCAGCATTCTAAATAAGTGTTGATATAAACTAACGAAGTGAGGTTTTTAAATGGCTAATGATACTACAAATAAAATCTTGGAAGCAGCCTTTGAAATAGTAGCCCAAAATAAGATAAGCGGTACAAGAATGCATCTGATAGCCAAAGAGGCAGGTTTGGTTCAATCCAATGTGCATTACTATTACCCGACTAAAAATGATCTTATGATTGCTCTGCTGGACAGTATACAAGAGAGGTTTACGCAGAAAAGGATGAGCTCGGTAGATTTAGAGGAAAAATCGTTTGCCGAAAACCTTCAAGGGCTCTTTTATGAGAAAAAAGATGACATACTCAACCATAAAAAAATTGACTATGTGCAGTTTGACTTCTGGGTACAGGGAACTGTAAATGAAGAAATAAGGGTAAAGTTTAAGGATGCTTTTGATATTTGGATAAAAAATATAACAGAGGTTCTAAAACAAGAGCCATGTTTCGAAGAGAATAAATCTGTAGATTACGGTATGCTTCCATATTTGATAGTTTCCATTATGATGGGAGCATCTATGCAATATCTTATGGATGAAGAGAAGTTTGATCTTGGTGACTATTTTGCAACAGCAGAAAAAATGATACTGAATTTTCTCAGATAAAAGTCGGATTTGATAAGGTAGGTGGTGTCTTTGGTTAGCTTCAAGCTAAACGGAATGGCAACTTCTGTACAAAATGGAACAACTCTTTTGAAATACCTTAGAGAAGTAGAAAAGCTGACATCTGTCAAAAATGGCTGCAATGAAGGTGTATGTGGTACCTGCACGGTTTTGATAGATGGTAAGGCTGTAAGGTCCTGCACTATGAAGGTTGATAAGCTGCAGGATAAAGAGGTGCTTACTATCGAAGGACTCAGCGAATTGGAAAGGGAAATATATGCAAATGCATTCGCTGAAGCAGGAGCAGTACAATGTGGTTTTTGTACACCCGGCATGGTGATGAGTGCCAAAGCATTATTGGACGGAAACCTGAATCCTACAGAAGAAGATATAAAAAAAGCTATAAGGAATAACATATGCAGATGTACCGGCTATGTAAAGATTATTAAGGCAATTATGCTTGCCGCAGAAGCCTTAAGGGAATCGAAGCATATCAGATTGAATACGATCAAATCCAATATCGGACAGAATTGGCGCAGGATTGATGCCATACAAAAAACACTGGGCGAGGCAACTTATTGTGATGATGTTTTCATGGATGATATGCTTTATGTTTCTGTTCTAAGAGCAATGAAGCCCCGTGCCAGGGTGTTGTCCATCGATACCGGGAAAGCGGTCGCTTTGGAAGGTGTAGAAGCAGTTTTGACAGCATCGGAGGTGCCCGGTGAAAATTATCAGGGATATATTTTCAAAGACTGGCCGACCTTTGTGCCTGTTGGAGAAATGACACGCTGTGCCGGAGATGCTATTGCGGCAGTTGTTGCCAGAACGAAGGAAATTGCAGATGAGGCATTATTGCACATTGAAGTAAAGTATGAGGAGCTGGAGCCTGTTACAGATCCTAAAAGGGCATTGGAGGATGACGCTCCAAAGGTTCATGGCAAGGGTAACCTGCTCTCCAGAACTTATGTAAAAAGAGGAAAACCGGAGGAAGCATTGGCCGCATCCAAATATGTGGTGAAAAACACATATAGAACGCCTCCTTTGGATCATGCCTTTATTGAGCCGGAAAGCGCAGTTGCGTTCTATGATGGGGATGTCTTGAATGTATATGTTGCCACTCAGAGTATTACCCATGACCATCATGAAATATGCAGAGTGCTTGGTCTGCCTCATGATAAAGTAAGAACAATTCTTCAGAATGTAGGCGGAGGCTTCGGAGGCAAAGAGGATTTGAGTGTTCAGCATTATGCGGCTTTAGGAGCTTTTTATACCAAAAAGCCTTGTAAATATACTTTTACCAGAGAAGAAAGCCTGTTATGCCATCCTAAACGGCACGGCATGGAATTGGAGATTGCGACAGGCTGTGATGAACAGGGCATGCTTACGGCAATGACTGCAAAAATTATTGCCGACACAGGTGCTTATGCATCCTTGGGGACTGCAGTTCTAGAGCGGGCATGCACCCACGCTTGCGGACCATACAGTATTCCAAATGTCGAATTGGACGGATACTGTGTATATACGAACAATCCCCCTGCAGGAGCATTCCGGGGCTTTGGGGTGCCCCAGTCAAATTTCGGTGCGGAAGCTAACATGGATCAACTGGCAGACTTGGCAGGATTGGACAGATGGGAAATCCGATACAGAAATGCGGTTGAGCCTGGAAGGGTTCTTGCAAATGGCCAGATTTGCGGTGATGATGCTGCTATTAAGGAAACCTTGCTTGCGGTCAAGGATGAGTATTTTAGCAATAAATACGCAGGAATTGCATGTTCATTTAAAAACACCGGTATAGGCGTCGGCTTGCCGGATATCGGCCGCTGCCGCATCAGGGTAAAAGACGGAAAACCGGTCATATACTCGGCTGCATCTTGCATAGGGCAGGGTCTGGCTACTGTTATGATACAAATAGTATCTGAAACAGTTGGGATTGATGGTGCCAATATTATCTTTAATCAACAGGATTCTTCTCTATGTCCTGACTCAGGAGCAACAACAGCATCAAGACAAACCTTGTTTACCGGTGAAGCTTGCCGCCAAGCCGCACTCAAACTAAAGGCAGCCTTGGAAACAAGAACTTTGGAAGAGCTGGAAGGCCAGGATTTTGAAGGTGAATTCAGTGTGATTACAGATCCTGTCAACTCCGGAAAAGAGAATCCCTTAAGCCATGCGGCATACAGCTATGCTACCCATGTAGCGGTACTGGATGATGACGGCAAGGTAGCAAAGATCGTTGCTGCTCATGATATAGGAAGAGCAATAAACCCTCTGAACATAGAAGGTCAGGTGGAGGGTGGAGTAATAATGGGTCTGGGCTCGGCATTGAAAGAGAAGCTGGTTTATGAAAAAGGACTGGTAAAATCGAAGTTTGGGACTCTCGGCTTGTTAAGAGCTACTGAAACACCGGAAATAGACGTAAGAATAATAGAAAAGAATCTATCGGAGCTGGCATACGGAGCAAAAGGGATTGGAGAGATATCTTTGATTCCGGTGGCTGCAGCAGTGGCTTCGGCTTATGAAAGCTTTGACGGTATAAGAAGGCTTGAACTGCCTTTGAAGGATACGGCCTATAATAGAAAGAGGGTGAAGGAATGAGCAAGGTATTAAAGCTAAAATGTGTTAAGTGTGGAAGAGAGTACAATCCGGCGGAGGTGCTTTATACATGTCTGGATTGTGGAATTGACGGGATTCTGGATGTTGTTCTGGATTATGATCAGATTAAAAAAGAATTGACACAGGATTATCTGAAAAAAAACACAGACTACTCCTTATGGAGGTATCTTCCTGCAATACCTTTGGAGGATACCAAGGGTATACAGCAGCTCCAGGTTGGGTGGACACCACTCTATGATATAAAAAGCCTCCCAAAGGAAACAGGATTAAACAGCTTTTTCTTAAAGGATGATTCAAGGAATCCTACTGCATCTCTCAAAGACCGGGCAAGTGCGGTGGGAGTTGCAAAGGCTGTTGAGCTTGACAGATATGTCATGTGTGCGGCATCAACGGGAAATGCAGCTTCCTCCCTATCGGGCTTTGCTGCCAGTGCAGGCATAAAAACTCATATATTTGTACCGGAAACAGCTCCGGAGGCCAAGGTAACACAGCTTCTCATATACGGTTCAAATGTATTTCTTGTAAAAGGCACATATGATGAAGCAGTAGAGCTTTGCTTCAAGGCAGCTGATGAATTCGGCTGGTATAACAGAAGCTGTGCAATAAATCCATATTTGCTGGAAGGCAAGAAAACAATTTCTTATGAAATCTGTGAGCAGCTCGGCTGGGAGGCGCCTGATATAGCAGTGGTAGCTGTCGGAGACGGTTGTACTATAGGTGGGGTCTGGAAAGGCTTCAAGGAATGCTACGAGCTTGGTCTGATTGACAAGTTCCCTAAAATAGTGGGCGTTCAAGCAGAAAATTCCAATCCGGTGACAAGAGCCTTCGAAAAGAAAACATTTGAATTTGAATACAGAACACCAGAGACCATAGCAGACAGTATCTCTGTTGGGATACCGCGCAATGGCATCAAAGCGTTAAAAGCCTTACAGGAATCAGAAGGATATATGGTAGATGTATCCGATGAAGAGATACTGACCGCAATGAAGATATTGGCTCAAAAAACAGGAGTTTTCGGGGAACCTGCCGGGGTTACAAGCTTTGCAGGAATTATGAAAATGAATGAACTCGGATTGCTTAAAGGTGATGAAAGAGTTGTCAGTATAGTAAGCGGAAGCGGCCTCAAGGATATAAAGAGCGCTATGCAGGCTGCGGGAAAGGCAAATGTTGTGGAACCTACTCTTGAGGATGTTAAAAAAATTATTAATAAATAAATTAATAAACAATGGAGGGTAAAGAATGAGAAAGCTTATTGATCTGACAGTCAATGAAGAACGGCTTCAGAAAACCGTACAAAATGCCAGGGAAAGAAATATCGCTATTCCAACCTTGGCTCAAATGAAGGACCCTGACAAGATACCGGCAAAGGTTAAGGAAAAACTAAAAAATACCGGCTTGTGGGATGTGGATCCAATCAACCTTTTCAGAATTTCATGGAAAAATGAACCTGTTAAACAGGGTGGATTGTACAATAAATTACCTAACTATATTGAGATTCCTTCCGAGATTTCCGGTGTTAAAGCAAGAATTTTCGCTATGGCAGGGAAGTTTTTTCCTACCGGAGCACATAAGGTAGGTGCAAGCTTTGCCTGCCTGGTCCCACGTTTAGTTACCGGACAATTTGATCCGACCTATCATCAGGCAGTTTGGCCTTCTACAGGCAACTACTGCCGTGGTGGAGCTTATAATTCCACACTTCTCGGCTGCAGCTCCATTGCAATATTACCTGAGAATATGAGCAAGGAGCGTTTTGAATGGCTTAAGAAAGTAGCGGGGGAAGTTATAGCTACCCCTGGCTGTGAGAGTAATGTAAAAGAGATATATGATAAAACCTGGGAACTGAGAAGAACCAGAGATAATGTACTTATATTCAACCAGTTTGGGGAGCTTGGCAATCATTTATGGCACTATGAAGTTACTGGTAATGCTATGGACGAGATCATCAAGGCAGAAGCAGGACCAAAGTCAAGAGTTGCAGGTGTGTGCCTGACTTCCGGCTCAGCCGGAACACTAGGTGCCGGGGATTATTTGAAGGATCAGTATCCAAATGCTAAAATTGCTGTCGGAGAAGCATTGCAATGTCCTACATTACTCAATAACGGTTTTGGAGATCACAGGATTGAAGGTATAGGCGACAAGCACGTGCCTTGGATTCATAATGTAAAGAATACAGATATGGTTATCGCAATAGATGACAATGACAGCTTGGGTATGTTCCGTCTCCTCAATGAACCTGCCGGGCAGGAATACTTGAGAGAACAGGGTGTCTCGGAAGATGTTATAGAGAAACTGAGCTGGGTTGGAATTTCAGGGGCTGCAAATATAATATCCAGCATAAAGTTTGCAAAATACTACGAGCTTACAGAGGACGACATAGTAATCACAATACTCACTGATTCCGCAGAAATGTACCAGTCAAGACTGAAAGAGATGGAAGAAGAAAGAGGCAAGGAATATCAGCAGCTGGATGCAGCTATAGATTATAACAGGTACGTAATGGGCCTCAGAACAGACACCATGGAAGAATTGACTTACCAGAGCAGGAAACGTATCCATAATCTCAAGTACTACACATGGATTGAGCAGCAGATGTATGATCTGGATGAGCTTAACGAGCAGTGGTATGATTATGACAACTATTGGGGAAGATTGCACAAAATGGGACCTGAGCTTGACAGGATGATCGATCAGTTCAATGAAAGGACAGGACTCACAAAGGGGCTTTAATGTAAATATATAGGAGGGTCGAAAATGGCATATGATTTTAAACAAATACTTGAACTGGCTGAGAAATATAAACCACAAATGTCAAAATTCCTGAGAGACATGATTGCAATTCCAAGTGAAAGCTGCGGTGAAAAAGAGGTAGTTCTGAGAATAAAGAAGGAAATGGAAGATGTCGGTTTTGACAAAGTTGAAATAGATCCAATGGGCAACGTGCTCGGTTATATAGGACATGGCAAACACTTGATTGCCATGGATGCACATATTGATACAGTGGGTTTAGGAAATATAAAAAATTGGGATTATGATCCATACAAGGGCTTTGAGGATGACGAAATTATCCTTGGCAGAGGCGCAAGCGACCAGGAAGGCGGTATGGCTTCCATGGTTTATGCAGGGAAAATAATCAAGGACTTGAAGCTGGAGAATGACTTCACATTATTGATAGTGGGAACCGTTCAGGAAGAAGATTGTGACGGTTTATGCTGGCAGTACATTATAAAAGAAATGAATATCCGTCCGGAATTTGTTGTTCTTACAGAACCAACCTCCTGCCGTATATACAGAGGACACAGAGGCAGAATGGAAATAAAGGTTGCGACCCAGGGTATAAGCTGCCACGGTTCCGCACCTGAGAGAGGTGACAATGCCATCTACAAAATGGCGCCAATTCTCTTGGAATTGAAAGAGCTTAATGAAAGGCTTATAGATCATCCATTCCTTGGGAAAGGTACCTTGACCGTGTCTGAAATATTCCATACATCGCCATCCAGATGCGCAGTAGCAGACAGCTGCTGGATTTCAATCGACAGAAGGTTGACCGCAGGTGAAAATGGGGAGTATGCATTGAACCAGATCAGGGAATTGCCATCGGTTAAAGCAGCGAAGGCTGAAGTAACAATGTATCCATACAGCAGACCCTCATACACAGACCTGGTATACCCTACTGAAGCATATTTCCCAACCTGGTTCATTGAAGAGGATCATCCTGTTTGCAGTACATTACTTGAAGCTTATGAAGGACTTTTTGAGGATGAGCCGACATTGGACAAATGGACCTTCTCTACAAACGGAGTTTCTATCATGGGTAAATATGGAATACCTTGCATAGGCTTCGGCCCTGGACATGAGGACCAGGCTCATGCTCCAAACGAAAAAACGTGGAAGGATGAGCTGGTAAAAGCAGCTGCACTGTATGCAGCAATTCCATCACTATTTGTAGAAAAGTATGCTGATAAAATGCCGAAAACAACTGAGAACCTGGCAGAATAGTGCTAGGACGACCACTAATATAATAGCTGAATGTCATCCTGAGCAAAGCGAAGGATCAAGGCATTTCGCGAAAAACATTTTAATTATCTATTCAAATTTCGCGTAAATGCTTCCTTGATGTTATTGAATTCGCACTTACAGTGCGTTCAATATTAGACCCGAGAGGAATACTTATGAGTATTTACACGGGCATACTCTCAAGTATAAGATTCTTCGCAGGCTCAGAATGACACAGGAGTGGCGTAGAAGCTATTTTAACCAGAAATAACTTCAGACATTTACAGAGGGGAGAAGAAAATGAGCGATAAAATGAGACCAATAGCTTTTGAAAAAATGATTTCCTGGGTGATCGGGGAATTACAAGAGAAAGAGTCAATTTTTGGAATTAGAAAAAGCAAATTTTATAATAATAAAAGTGGAAACTATATTGAGATGTTTGGGGAAAAATTATCTTCTCCAATTGGTCCTGCAGCAGGTCCAAACTCGCAATTAACGCAGAACATTGCAGCAGCTTATTTGACAGGGTGCCGTTTTATAGAGCTGAAAACAGTGCAAAAGCTTGATGGAGAAGATTTGCCCGTATCCAAGCCATGTATTTTGGCTCAAGACGAAGGTTACAATGTGGAATGGTCGACGGAGTTAAGAGTACAGGATGCATATAATGAGTATATTAAAGCCTGGTTTTTGCTGCATGTCTTGATGAAAGAGCTGGAATTAAGCGAAAAAAGGGACTTTATGTTCAATATGAGCGTAGGCTATGATCTGGAAGGTATAAAATCTCCCAAAATTGATGCCTATATAGAAGGAATGCGTGATGCATCAAAAACAGAAATATGGGCTGAATGCAGAGAAGCTTTACTTTCCAATATGCATTTGTTTTCCCGTTTTACCAGGGAAGACCTTGACATGATTTCTCCTGTGGTTTGTCCGTCCATTACACTTTCTACACTCCATGGATGTCCTCCCCAGGAGATTGAACGGATCTCTAATTATTTTCTTAAAGAGAAGAACTTGCATACCTTTGTAAAAATGAATCCGACACTCCTGGGTGAAAGGTTCGTCAGAGATACTCTGGATGCAATGGGTTATGATTACATTGCTCTCAATGGGCATCATTTCATACATGATCTGCAGTTTGGCGACGGTGTTGCAATGCTGAAACGACTGAAAGCAGTCGGCAAGGAATTGAACCTTGAAGTTGGGGTCAAATTGACAAATACCTTACCGGTCAAGATTCAGAATCAGGAATTGCCGGGGGAAGAAATGTATATGTCAGGCAGATCTCTATACGCGCTTTCTATTTCATTGGCAAGCAGATTGGCAAAAGAATTTGACGGTGATTTACAAATCTCCTATTCGGGCGGCGTTGACTTCTTTAATATTGACAAGGTGTTAGCTGTTGGGATTCAGCCTATTACATTTGCAACAACCATTTTAAAGCCCGGAGGCTATGAAAGAATAACACAGATGGCACAAAAGGTGGAAGGACAGCTCAAGGGTGCTTTTGCAGGTATTGATATTGCTAAAATAGACAGCCTCGCAAAGGACGCATTAACCGACAAGCATCATCTTAAAGAGCTGAGGCCGGTTAATAGCAGAAAACTTTCTTCCAAGCTGCCGTTATATGACTGTGCAATAGCTCCCTGCACTATCGGGTGCCCAATTAATCAGCAAATACCACAATATGTTGCATTAGTTGGTGAAGGGAAGTATGACGAGGCTTTTTCAGTTATTGTCAATGACAATGCTTCGCCGGCTATTACAGGCTCTATTTGTGATCACCAGTGCCAGTACAAATGCACCCGTTTGGATTATGATGAATCTATTTTGATCAGGGATATGAAAAAAACAGCAGTGCTTAATGCACAGGATGAATATGTTGCCGGTATCAAGCCGGCGGATATCAGAAGCAGCAAAAAGGCAGCTGTAGTCGGTGCAGGTGCTGCAGGTCTGGCAACAGCGCTGTTCTTAAGAAGAAATGGTATCGAAGTAACTGTAATGGATAAGAAAGACAGGCCTTACGGTATAGTTGAGTATGTAATTCCTGAGTTCAGGATATCTGACCAAATGGTCAAGAAGGATTTGGAGCTTGTAAAGAGTCAGGGTGTAGAATTTATGCTTGGCATTGATGAAAATTTCAGTGTTAATGATTTGAAAAAAGCTTATGATTACGTAGTAGTAGCGATAGGTGCCTGGAAGCCGGGGCAGATTTCACTCAGAGAAGGGGCAGAAAAGACAGTCAATGCAATTTCTTTCCTGGAAAATTACAAAGCTCAGAAGGGGAATGTCAGTTTAGGAAAGCATGTATGTGTCATTGGCGGCGGGAATGTCGCAATGGACTCAGCTAGAGCTGCCAAGAGAGTGCCCGAGGTAGAATCAGTTTCCATTGTATACAGAAGAACAAAACAATTTATGCCGGCAGACCATGAAGAAATCGAATTGGCTTTGGCTGAAGGAATCTTATTCAAGGAACTGCTTTCACCGTCAACATATACAGGCGGCAAGCTGGTATGCGAGGAAATGACTTTAGGAAACAGGGACGCCTCAGGCAGAAGAAGCCCTGTACCTACAGGCAATACCGCAACATTGGATGCAGATACTGTCATCGTAGCAGTCGGGGAACAGGTTGATGGGAAAGTGCTTAGGGAAAACGGAATAGAGCTGGATTCGAAGGGCTTCCCAAAAGTCAGTACTGCCTGTGAAACAAACATATCCGGCGTATATGTTGCCGGTGATGTTAAGAAAGGACCTGCGTCTATTGTTAAAGCCATTGCAGATGGAAAGGCAGTTGCAAAGGATATTCTGGAAAAAGAAGGCTTGAGTGCTGATTTTGAGAAAAAAGTCCTTCCTATGGATGAAAAAGCACTTTATGAGAAGAAAGGTATTCTTAAAAATCCGGTATACAGCGAAAAGGAAGCAGAAAGATGTCTCTCCTGTGAAAACATTTGTGAATTATGCGTAGATGTATGTCCTAACAGAGCGAATGCCGTGATATATATAGAGTCCGGGTTTGGCTCTGCACATCAGATCATCCATTTGGACGGTATGTGCAACGAGTGCGGAAACTGTGGAATTTTCTGTCCTCATGAGGGAAATCCATATAAGGATAAGGTTACTGTTTTCTGGAGTGAAGAAGATTTTAATGACAGTACTAACAAAGGTTTCAGAGTGATCGATATGGCAAAAGGAATTTGTCAGGTTCGTACTGAAGACGCAGAAACAGTAAACTATACAGTTGGACAGGAAAATGTTGTTTCAAAAGAGATGGCAGAAGTCATTAAGACTTGTATTAATAAATATGCCTATATGTTATAATACTCCAAAAACCACCATGAGAAATATTTAGGAACTATGATAAGATAAGATAAGAACCTGAGAAGCGAACTGCACCTCATAATATTGCATTCTTTATCTATTAAAATGCTGAAAGCATAAGGATAAATGCTTTTGAGTTGCAGTTCGCTTTTGTAGAAAAATGCGCACTAGCGTGCGCAGATGCGGGATACGAGATGCGAGATACGGGGATGTCTGGGTATTGCTTAAGGGTCAAAGATCCTTCGCGTTGCTCAGGATGACATATATGGTTGTATATAGCTATAATGTCAAT